>OLRR01001403.1_pt1 | contig 15267 bp, 10 predicted proteins | sample 1671941 | NCBI WGS metagenome assembly OLRR01 (sample SAMEA3136628, study PRJEB25190) | human gut metagenome
AACTTTGCGCGTCCGCAGACGCGCCTCCAAGCTGCTCTTCCCCCAAGATTCTGTGAAGAACCATTCATCTACGCCACCTTGGCACTCTTATTTGAAAAATAAAAACGGGTACTGTGGAGGATTTCGTCCTCACACAGTACCCGTTTTTTTGATGCAATCGAGGGGGGATTACTCCGCAGCAGGCACAGAGAAGGAAATCTGCGTCGCACCGGTCATGGCATCGGCGGACAGCATCGTGATGGGAGACGTTTCGACGCTCAGGGTCGCGAAGGAGCCTTCATAGCCGCTTTCGGTCGTGAAAGCGAAGGTCAGCGCACCGTCGCCGTCCAGCGCGCCGTCCATCGAGAAGACAATCACCTTCACCGCATCAGCCGGAACGTCCGTCGCCATGACAAACTTTTCGCCGGTCGCGTTGATGGTAATGCTGACTTCCTTCACGGTTTCGCCGGTCTTGTTGTAGACGGTGTAGTAGCCGGTCTGGGTGTTCGCAGCCTTGGCAGCGGCCAGCAGACCCTGCACATAGCCCAGCGTATCCACCAGCGTGCTGCTGGAGACGGCGTCCACCATTTCTTCCTTGGTCTTGCCTTCAATGGCAGCTTCCAGTTCGGCGATGGTCTTGCCGGTCACGAAAGCTTCGATGGCGTTGTAGCTCACGCCCAGCGGCGTGGTTGCGCCCGCCTTGGTCGTCATGTTGGTGCTGTACAGACCGTCGTTCACAACCTTAGAAGCCAGCACCTTGCCTTCGGGATAGTTCTGACCGAAGGAAGCGTCGGAGTTCGGAACGCCTTCCGCCGTGGCGGCATCCATGAACTGGAACTCGTCGATGTGCGCGGCAACGATGGTGTCGCCATCCATCGCGACGGTCAGCACAGCGAAGCAGGACGTGCCATGTGCGGCATACTCAACCTGACCGATTTTGACTTCAGCCAGCGCAGCCGTGGACAGCAGCATGATGGACAGGAGCAGTGCGAAAAACTTTTTCATAGGAGCCAACCTCTTTTTTGCGAAACTTGGCAGAATTTCTACCAGCAACACTATTATACGCGCAGCAGTGCCGGTTTGTCCAGACAAACTTGTCAGAAAAATAGCAAAATCGTCGCTTGATGCAATCAGACGTTATTGCCGTATCGACCAGTCATTTGCGTCCGTACTTGCTCGATAACCTCATCCAGCACAAAATTACGGAACCAGTATTCCCCGTCATCAGGGAAATCAAGGTAGTCCGTGTAGAAGGGCATGATGCGCGTGTCCTGCTGGCGGAGCGTCCGAATCGCGCCTGTCCGGCAGTCCACTTCCGCGTTGAAGCTGCGCCCGTCGGGGTAATCCAGCGTCACTTTCCAGATGGGGTCGCCCTCGCCGGGGTCAATCAGCACACCGCCGCGCAGGGAGTAGTCATCGTCGCCCAGCGCGCGGGCAGCGTATTCCGCCGCGACCGCTTGAGAAATTGCGTAGTCAGGGACGTCGGGGTAAATCGTCTGACACAGGCAGGCAACAGACCAGTCGCCGACGTAGCTGCCGCTGATGCTTATCGCGGACTGGAAAGAACGGAGCGTCGCCTGATCCCAGCGCAGGATGTTGGCGCCGTACAAATCAACATAGCGCTGAACAATATGATTGGCGTACATGCCGTAGACGATGCCGGGCTGCGTGTTCGCGTCGCGGTAGAAGCTGGTGACGCGAAGGTCTTCCGCCAGCGTGTTCCAGACGCGCACGGGCAGCAGAATGCTGGTGCGCAGGGCGCAGAAGCTCGGAATCTGTACGGAATCCACCACGGACAAGTCGCTGTCGCGCACGTCCAAGAGGAAGTACCCCATGTCGGTGGACAGCCAGAAATGCCAAATCAGCTCACCATCCTCGCGATAAACAAGGAACGAGGAATTCTCATAGCACAGATGGGCGTTCAGCGATTTCAAGGCGGCAGCGGTCACATCATCGGCGGTGGATTTCGTGCTGGCATCAGGAACGACCTCCAGCGCCAGCAGGGCGTTGAACAGCGGCAGGGTACCGTCTGCCTCCATCTGGCGCAGACCGGCTTCGTCCGTCAGGCTGCCGGTCAGCAGCGCTTGCAGCTGCTGGACGGTTTCGCGCTGGTAAATCGGGGGCAGATAGCCCTGCATCAGCAGCGTGAAGCGCGCTGCATCCAGCGGATTGCGGTTCCAGCCGACATCCAGCACTTCGCCGTACCAGTTCAGCGCTGCCCAGTAAATGTCACCCTGCGACGTGTTCTGCGCATCCTTGGTGAAAATCACGACACCGCCGCCCGTGTAGTAGGAGAATCCGCCTGCCGTGTCCTCAAAATCGCTTTCAATAAAGCAGGTGTAGCCTTCTTCCGCCATATTCCGCTGATATTGGCGCTCAATGGCGGCACTGGCGGCAGATTGCGCCGTTTCGGCATCCACGGCTGGTACGCCATGGGAGAAGTCCGTGCGGTCAAGGGTGGACAGCAACTGACTGGGGAAAAACTCCTGCGGCAAACCGTAGAGATTGCCGGAGTACGTCGTCGTCAGCAGCGCACCGGTCAGCCCGTTCAGCTCCAGATAGACGATGCTCTGCCCGCTGGGGGCATTCGGCTGGCGGATGGCAATCTTCCAGAAGTCGCCGGACGCGCCCGCAAGGTACTCTGCCGCCAGCACGTCAGACGATGAACCGCCCTGAATGGCGAGCGCGGCGTCAATGGCTTCTTCGCGGGTCAGCGCTTCCGCCGGAACATCCGGGAAGCCATCGCGCCCGACGCTCAAGAACAGCTCATGCACCGTCTGCATTGACGAGCGATCCGCCCGCGAAAGCGCCAGAATGTACACACGCAGCTGCATGGGCGTCCATGTGCGCATGTCGTAGCCGAAAATGCGCCGGAAGCCGCGGGTCACTTCGTCCGCCGTGTGATTGCTGCCCGCGCCGCGTTCCCGCCGCATTCGGCAAATGCTGCCGTCCTCCGCGTTCACCGCGACTTCGTACGTTGTGCCGAATGCATCCAGCGCATCAAAATTTGCGCAGTAATACGCTCCCTCACAGGTGCCGTCATAAACACCGGAAAGGAAGCGGATACCTACACGATAGAAATCAAGATTGGTGAAATCCGCCTGCGGGTCGTCATTGGTGCGGATGTAGGCAACTGCGCGGGCAAGGGCGTCCTGCGCGGTGATTTCGGTGGAGAGCGGTTCGCGCGTCATGCCCGGTAGAATCCCCTGATAGCCGATTCTTTCAAGCGTCTGGCTGAGCGCCACCTGCGCGCGGATGTCCCACTGCCCCAGCGACGACCCCACAGGGCAGAGAATTTCCAGCAGCGTGGAGAGCGAACAGCCACCGTCCTTTTCGACCTGCGTCATCAGCGCCGAAATTGTCTCTTCGTCCACTGAAAACTGCAAATCCGCCGCGCTGGCCAGAAGCTTTTTCACCTGTGCCGCCGTCAGGAAATCGCCCTGACGGGTGACATCGGCAGTGAGCTGCGGGGAATCGTCCGACAAAATCCCGGTTTGCAGCAGGACACCCGCGCCCAGTACCAGCACGAGCAGCACCGCCGCGATGGCCTGCCAGCGAATCACGCGCGGACGCTGTTCATCCTGCGAAACGCGGCGCAGGACGGCATTCACCTGCGCATCGGTGACGTGCAGTCCGGCTAAATTCGTATCCAGCACCCGCTTGAGTTTATCAGACATAGCAGTCACCTCCTGTCAGCGAAAGTTTGAGCGCCTGTTCCGCTTTTTTGAGCCGCGTATGCACCGTCGACTTGCTGATGCCCAGCGCATCGGCGGTTTCCTGAAGGTTCATGTCCTGATAATAGTAGAGAATCAGCGGCTTTTTGAGGTCGTCGGGCAAGCGCAGGATGTCCAGCATCAATTCCCGATCCTCTGGCAGCACGGTCATCATGCCCTGCGGCAAGTCTTCCAGCGCGTGCCGCATGTCGATGTGGCGAAACCACCGTTTCCGCTGATAATCGCGGCAGACATTGATGGCAATGCGCATCAGCCACGTTTTGACGCTCGCGCCGTTGCGCTGCTCGAAGGTGTCCATGGCGCGCCAAGCGCGGAGGAAGGTGTCCTGCATGGCATCCTCAGCTTCACGCGCGTCGGAAAGGATGACGAAGCATGTGCGCAGGATGGCGGTGCCGTAGGTGCGCATCCAGTCTTCCAAGCGGCGTTCATTGGGGGATTGCTGCTCCATGCTTTGCCCTCCTTTCATTTCATGGTGATTTCAATGGATTAGACGCATAAAGCGGTGCGTTTTTCCAGGGGTAAGGAAAAATTGCGGAGAAAAATAATACGATTTCCCAATTCATTTGCGCTATTTGCTTGCGCCGCGCATTTTCATCCGGAAATAGTATAAGAAATCCTTATAGCCCCCTTCCTGAATTGATGTTTGTGTTTTGAAGAGAAGTATGGTATATTTTTCACAAAGTTGCGAAGAGCAACCAGAGTGTCTTCCCTGCACGGGGACATTCAAAAAGGAAAGGGGTTTTTCATCATGAAGAAGCTGACGGCGCTGCTGCTCAGCCTGTGTATGGTGCTGACGATGGCCTGCGCGACGGCGCTGGCGGAGGTCAAGACAGCGAGTGCGACGGCGGAAGGGTTTGGCGGCGGAAACGTGACGGTCACGCTGAGCGTGGACGGTGACAAGCTGGTGAACGTGGAAATCGACGCGACGTCGCAGACTGATTCCATCGGCGGAGCGGCGGCGAAGGTGCTGGCGGAGCAGATGCTGGCAAACAACTCCGTCGAGGTGGATGGCGTGACGGCGGCGACGGTGACATCCGACGCGGTGAAAGCGGCCGCGGCGGCTGCGCTGGCGGAGCTGGGGCTGACGAACGCGGACTTGGCGAAGGTCGAGGCGGCGGAGAAGGAAACCTATACCGACCTGACCTGCGATGTGCTGGTCATCGGCACGGGCGCGGCTGGCGGAGCAGCGGCGATGGCGGCTGCGGAAGCCGGCGCAAAGGTCATTGCGATTGAGAAGCTGGCGACCATCGGCGGCACGTCCGCGATGGCGGGCGGCGGCATTGCGGCGCCGGAATCCTCCGAGCAGAAAAAGTACGGCATCGAGGATACCTGCGAAGCCTACGTCGATCTGTGGGTGGAATACAACCACAACGAGTATTTCCGCGAAGACAGCGGCATGGATGAAGACCGCATCCGCTTCGTGGTGGGTCAGGCGGCGGGTCTGATTGACTGGCTGGAGGAAAACGGCTTCGAGTTCGGCCGTCCGATGAGCTTCGACCTGATTGAGGGCGTGGATCGCTTCCACTATGCCTCCAACGGCAAGCCCACCGACCTGCTCTATGCGAAGAATCAGGAGCTGGGCGTGGAATACTGGATGGAAACGAAGGCAACGGCGCTGCTGACCGACGAAAACGGCAACTGCATCGGCGCGACGGTCGAAAAGGACGGTCAGACCTTCAACATCTACGCCAAGGGCACGGTATTGGCGACTGGCGGCTTCGGCAACAATCAAGAAATGATGGAACGCTTCACGCCCGTTGACGCGGCGCAGGTGGCGTACTTCTACGGCTCCGCAGGTCAGACTGGCGAGGGAATCCTGATGGCGGAGGCCATCGGCGCGGCGGTCTATGAGAAGGGCGCGCGTCTGGGCATGTCCTACGTTGTGGGCGACGGCACGAACGCGGAGCTGACCTCTCTGGGCGGCCCGTGGAGTCAGGCGCCGATTGTGGACAACACGGGTGTCCGCTTCGTCAATGAATACTGCCATTCCCTGAATTATCCGAGCCTGATTTACCGTCATGCGGCACCGTATTACTGCATCTACGGTTCTGACCGTGAGGACTATGCGGCGATTTTGGCGAACAACGTTGATGACCCGGCAGTGACCTCTGCGGATACGCTTGAAGAGCTGGCGGACAAGCTGGGCTTTGACAAGCAGGCGTTCCTTGACTGCATCGCGGTCTACAATGCGGCGAAGGAAACCGGCGTGGATGCGGCGTTCGGCGCGCGCGTGGATTTCATGAATTTCGCGACGGTTGGCCCGTTCTACGCGGTGCAGATTGCGCCTCAGTACACAGGCACGATTGGCGGCGTCGTGACGGACACCTCCGCGCAGGTGCTTCGTGCGGATGGCACAGCCATCGGTGGGCTGTACGCTGCGGGCGAAGCCTCTAACGGCGCGCTGTACGATCTGGTCTACATGTCCGGTTCGTCTTTCCTGAACGCGCTGTCGATGGGCCGCATTGCGGGCGAAAACGCGGCGAACCAGCAGTAACCGGTTGATAAAAATGGCACCAGACCGAAGCGGCAAATGCTGCGAAGGGCTGGTGCTTTTTTGAGTGCGGGGATGGGTGTGATTCGTTGTACTGCGGAACAAGTCAATTTTGATAGTGGCGACCCAAGGGGTCAAGGGAGCGATTAGAAAACACTTTGGTCGTCTCCGCTGGACTCCGCGCGATTGAGCTGGTTTCGCCACGCTGCTTTTTCCGCGTGTTTAGCCCTTTTTCATTTCCTCTATCATGCAGTCGCGAATCATCCGAATCGCCGGTGTCAGCCGTCTGCACACCAGCACCGACCGATGATGCCCAATATCCTCCGTCAGCGGAATCAGCTTCACGCCCTTGAAATAGGCTGGCTTTCTCGCTGGAAAGAAGGAAATCCCCAGATTCAGCGAAACCATCAAAATTTGCATATCTGCCGAATCCGCATAAATAATCGATGGATGCGAAAATCCCAGATTCTGCGCCCAGTCGTGAATCGCGCCGCGTCCGCTGCGCGATTGGTCGGGGGCAAGCAGAATCAACGGATGCGCGCGTAAATCAGAAAGCGACACAACCGACTTTTCCGCTAATGGCGACGCTTCGGAAACGGCGGCAATCATCGGCACATCGTAGAGTACCTCCTGATAGGTGTTCCGCTGGTCGATTTCGCCGGGAAGCGTCAGCACCATGTCGCATTGCCCGCGATAGAGGGCGTCGGACATGGCCGTCAGCGAGAGGTACAGCGGGTGAATCACCAAATTGGGCAGGCGCGGATGCAGGGAAAGGTACGCATCGACAATCAGTTCTTTTTCCAGCGGCCCGTTGTAGCCGATGTGGATGGCGCTCACACGGTGCGCATCGGCGAAAGCGTCCTGCAATTCAAGCTGAATCCCCATCAGGCGCTCGGCGTAGGGGAGAAACTGCTCGCCTTGGTCGGTCAGCACCGCGCCGGTAGACAGACGGTGGAACAGTGCACAGCCCATTTCTTTTTCCAGCGACGCAATCTGCTGGCTGATGGCGGTCTGGGAGACGTACATGTTCTTCGCAGCGGCGGAAAAGCTGCCTTCGCGGACGACGGCGAGGAAATACGCGATTCGGTCGGTGTTCATGCGAAAAGACCTCCAATGAGGGACAAAAAACTCCCTTCCGCGGTGCGCAGAAGGGAGCAAAGATGCGAGCGGTTAGGGACGCTGACCCATGCCGCCTTCGAGGGTGATGGTTTCGCCGGACATGAATTTGAAGTCCGGGGAAGCCAGCTGGACGCACACATGGCCAATTTCTACCTCGGAGTCGCCGTAGTGACCCATCGGGGGCATCTTGACATTCGCCTTGAACGCCTCGGGATATGCCTTCTGGAAGTTCTCCAGCTGCGTCGTCCATGCCAGCGGGCAGACAACGTTGACGTTGATGCCGTCCTTGCCCCATTCGGTGGCGGCAACGCGGGTCAGACCGCGAATGCCTTCTTTTGCCGCGGCATACGCGCACTGCCCATAGTTGCCAAACAGGCCCGCGCCGGAGGCGAAGTTGATGACAGCACCCTTCGTTTCCTTCAGATAGGGGTAGCACGCCTTCATATAATAGAATGTGGCGTACAGACCGGAATACAGCGCGAGATTGAACTGCTCGGTGGTATGGTCAGCCAGCGGAACGCCGGATGCGGAAGCCTGCGCGTTGTTAATCAGCACGTCGATGCGGCCGAAGGTGTCAATCGCCTGTTTGACGACATTGTTCACAACAGCCTCGTTGTCCGCGCTGTCATTCACGTCCGCCTGCACGCACACCACCTTCACGCCATAGAGGCGTTCCAGTTCTTCCTTCGCGTCGGTCAGTTTCTTCACGTTGCGCCCCGTGATGACCAGATTCGCGCCTTCCTTGGCGTAAGCAGTCGCAATGCCGTAGCCAATCGAACCGCAGCGGCCGTTGCTGAGCTTCGCATAGCCCGCGCCGGTAATAATCGCTGTCTTTCCTGCCAGAAAACCCATTATATTTCCTCCTTCATGGTGAAGGGCTGAACAAGCAGCCTGTGCGTTTATGGTATCACAGATGATGCGGAAAAGCAAGAGCGGACGGCGCGAAATGGACAAAAATTGATGATTTTTTCACAATGCCGCCAGCTTCCAATCGGAAAAACGGAAAAGAAACAGCGAAAATCTGATGAATTGTTTGACGCATCCCATTCATTGCACTATAATGGAGACAGTAGCGTTCCGGGCGTACTGCGCGCCCGGCAAAGTGGGAGGAACGCGGAATGAAGGCAGAGAGCAAACGCTCGGTGCGCACCGTGCTTCGGTGGCTGCTGGGAGTGGCAACGGTGCTGATGGCGGCGCTGTTGATTTGGCAGTGCGTGACCATCTATCATGAAGGCATCGCGCCGGAAAACATGGGCGAAAACGGGCTGCGGATTCACGATATTTACAGCCGGGAAATTGTCACGGCGCACTTCGCCTCAATTGCATGGAGCGTGTGGGTCTTTCTGGCGCTGCTGGCGGTAAACATCATCGCGGGCAAGCCGGAGCAGAAGGAATCGCTTCGCGCGCCGGTGGAGAATCAGCTGCTGATGCTGCGCGCGCGGACGGAGGAGACGGACGAAATCCGCAAAGTGAAGAAACAGCGCATCGGCGTATGGTGCGGCGCAGCGATTCTGTGCCTGATTTGCGGGGGCATGGCGGGGCGATTCCTGCTGGACTGGTCGAATTTTGCCTCGCGTGATTTGGAAGTCGTCGTGCGCCAGATGGCGATTGACACGTTCCCGTGGATTGGGCTGGCGTTCATCCTCCTGATGGCGGCTGAGCAGTGGAATTTCCGCCTGTTGATGAAGGAACTGGAACTGCGCAGGAGCGCCCCGAAGCGCAAGCCGGATGCAGCCGCTCCGGAAAAGACGACAGGCAGGAACGTCATCCGCGTGATCATCGCGGCGGCGGCGGTGGCGCTGATTGTGCTGGGTGTGATGAACGGCGGCATGTTCGATGTGCTGGTGAAGGCAATCAATATTTGTACGGAGTGTATCGGCCTTGGCTAAGAAATTTGCGGCATGGTGGAGCGCCCATAAGCCCACCACCCGGCGGCTCATACAGGTCTACGCCGCCCTGCTCTACAACGCCTATGTGAAGGGATTCATCAAGGGCGACATCTACACCGGCGGCATCAAGAACTTTTGCGTGCCGGGGTTCAACTGCTACTCCTGTCCGGGCGCGATTGGCGCATGTCCGCTGGGGGCGCTGCAAAACGCGCTGGCGTCCTCGGATAAGCGCGCGCCGTACTACGTTCTGGGCATTCTGATGCTCTACGGGCTGATTCTGGGGCGCACCATCTGCGGCTGGCTCTGTCCGCTGGGGCTGATTCAGGAATTGTTCTACAAAATTCCGACGCCGAAGGTGAAGAAGAGCCGCTTCACCCATGCGCTGTCGTATCTCAAATACGTCCTGCTGGCGGTGTTCGTGGTCATCATCCCGCTGGCGTACAGCTTGCAGCAGTATCCCGTGCCGGGATTCTGCAAGTACATCTGCCCGGCGGGGACGTTCGAGGGCGCAATGGGCTTGCTGGCGAACCCGGTCAATGCGGGCAAGTTCTCCATCCTCAACATCCTCTTTACGCGCAAATTCGTCATCATGGTGGCGATTCTGCTGGCATGCGTGTTCTTCTACCGCGCGTTCTGCCGCTTCCTCTGCCCGCTGGGGGCGATTTACGGTCTGTTCGCGCGTGTGTCGATTCTCGGCGTGAAGGTCGAGAAAAGCAAATGCACGAACTGCGGGCGCTGCGTGGCGCACTGCAAGATGGATATTCGGCATGTGGGCGACCATGAGTGCATCCACTGCGCATCGTGCGTGGACGTTTGCCCGACGAAGGCTATCAGCATGAAAATGGGCAAAATTACGCTGAAAGCGAACGAAGTGCAGCCGATGAAACCGGAAGACAACAAAAAGCGCACGAACCGCCGCATTCGCGTGATGGCGGCGTGGACGGCGGCGCTGGTAGTGCTGGGCGTGGTGATGTGGCAGGTAAACAAGGCGGACACGGTGGAAGAACCGGTAAGTCAGCCCGCCGCGACGGAAACGCTTGCGCCGGAAGCCACGGAAGCGCCGGACGACGACACGCCGGTTGGCTACGAAGTCGGCATGAAGTGCCCGGACTTCACGGTTCCGCTGTACGGGGAAAAAGGCGGCGAATTTACGCTGTCGGCGCAGAAGGGGAAAGTGACGGTTATCAACTTCTGGGCGACATGGTGTACGCCGTGCGTGGCGGAATTGCCGTATTTCGCGGAGCTGTATGCGGAGTACGGCGACGAAATCTCGCTGGTGGCGATTCACTCGAATCTCGTGACGGATGATGTGGACAAGTTCCTCGCGAAGGAGAGTCTTGACATGCCGTTCGCGCTGGACAAGACGGGCGCGGTGATTAAATCGCTGGGCGGCTCGACGCAGCTGCCGATGACGGTTATCGTCGATGCGGACGGGAAAATTGTGTACAACAAGGTCGGGTCGGTGACGCTGACGGTGCTGGAAGGGCTTGTCGCGCCGCTGCTGGCAGAGTAACCAATCAATATGGGCAGGGGGATTCGTTCTCCCTGCCTTTTGAATTGTAACAATTGCGCCGGAGCACTTGCGAAACGGGTGCAAGGCTGGTATCATGAAGGCAGAAATCACCATAGGAGGGAAAACGCATGAAGAAATTGCTGTGCGGGCTGCTGTGCCTGCTGATGCTGTTAGGCTGCGCGTCGGCGGATGGGTATTTGTACAGCGCGAAGGGCGACAACGGCTTGTGGGGGCATATCGACGAGACGGGGGATTGGGTGATTCCGCCGAAATTCGATAGTGCGGGCGACTTCCGGGGCAATTATGCGTGGATTCAGCAGGGCGACCGGGAGGGGTTCGCGAACCGCGATGGCGAAATTGTGCTGCTACTGGATGAGAATGTAGTGACAGACAGCGGCTATGATGGCTTCTATTACGGCGGACGCGAAACGGGCATTTGGCTGCTATACAAGAAGGCGACGGGGAAAAACAGTCTCGGCACGGAATGGCTGGAAGGCTTCTTTGATGTGCAGAGCGGTGTTTACAGCGGCTTGAAGTGGCGGGGCGTGAATCATAGGGAGTCGAACAGCCGCTTGATTGCCGTGGCAGACGAAACCGGCAAGTGGGGCTATGTCAGCCGCGATACGGGCGAAATGGTGATTCCGGCGAAGTATGATTCGGACAACATGGGTTCCAATTTTTATGATGGGTACGCCGTTGTCACATTCTGGGACGATGATTACAACATTGTGCAGACGCTGCTGCTGGACGAAACGGGGAAGGAATATCCCCTGCCGGAGGGCATCAATGCGGCGAACTGCGATACCGTGATTAGCGGCGGGCTGTTTGAGGTGGTGGACAAAAACGGCTTATACGGCTATTGCAATACGAGCGGTGAAGTGGTGATTGAACCGCAGTTCGCGTATACCTTCGAGTTTGAGGATGGCTATGCGGAGGTTGAATTTACCGACGGCACTTATGGTGTCATCGACCAAACGGGGAAAGTTGTGATGCGCACGACGGATACGCACTATGCAGACGTCCGGCATGGCTGCTATGTGCTGCCAACGGGCGAACACAGCTTCACGATGTACAGCGTGGCGGGCGAGGAGTTGTTCACCCTGCAAGGCGAAAATATCGTGCGGCTGTGGACGCCGGAAGAAAACGGCTTGTGCATGTACGTCGTGGAGAAGGGCAGACAGCGCCGCTGCGGTTGGGTGAACATGCAGGGCGAAATCATCAGCGAAGCGAAGTGGACATTCCCGGAATACGACCAGCCGGACGTGTATTTCCCGTCGGGCTTGCAGGCAGTGTACGATATAGACGGCACGAGGCTGGCAGGGTATCTCGACGAAAGCGGCGAACTGGCGATTCCGCTGCAATTCAGCTTTGTGACGCAGTTCTACGGCAAGCTGGCGTATGTGGGAATGGTGCAGGACGACGGCACGACCCAATACGGCTACATCAACCAGCAGGGCGAATGGGTGTACAGCTGGACGGAATAATCCCTCGGCGGCGGTGGAAAATGAACATCGCCGCTTCTTTGTGCCTTGACATGGAATGTCCTCAATGGTATAATAAAGATGATATTGTCCATCTGTCTGCACGGCGCTGCGGGAAAAAGCGGCAGTGCCCGTTTGGAGGCGCGGAAAACACATGACGCAGGGGGATGAGCGCATGAAGGCTGCGAAAACGTCGATTCGCCAGCGCCTGACCCACAGCAAACTGCCGATGCTGGTGCTGGTCGGCGTTGTTTTATTTGCGCTCATTTTCCTTGGGATGCGCTTTTTCACCCGCTATACGCGCGAAGAACTCTACCGCGAAAGCCAAAATCAGCTGACGGAAATTACGTCGCAAATGTACGAGAAGCTCTCCATCACGCTGGAACAGCAGTGGGATTTCCTGACTGTAATGGATAGGTCCGTAGCTTTCTACGCCCCGACGACACAGGAGGCACTCGTGCAGCTGCTTCAGGCGACACAGAATCAGCTGATGTCGCAGGACAGCGCCCTGCGATTCCTTGCGATTGACGAAAGCGGAAACCTGATTAACGCGGCGGGAGAGCGGATGCCCTGCGAGTTTGCCGATACGCTTGGCATGACGGGGCGACAGTGCTTCCTTATTCGCGGCAAGGGCGGCGATGAAAATCAAATGGTCTTTTCCCTGCCCATCATGCAGCCGCTGACGGTTGCAATGGGGGAAAAGAGCATCCGCATCACGCATCTGGTGCTGCTCAAGGGCATGAGCAGCCTGACGCCGTTCTTCCGCAGCAGCGCATTTCACACGCAGAACAGCACTTATGTCGTCATCAGCGACGGCGTGAAGATGTATTCCGACGCGGCGGATGAGAACATCAACTTTCTGGGACGGAACATCTATCCGGCGCTGCGGACGCTCCGTTACCCGCACGCGGGCAATTTTGATAACTGTCTGACGGAACTTGAAGCATCCGACAATCATTTTACCTGCACCGATGTGCTGGTGGATAAAACACAGTATTTCTTGTGCATGAAGCGCCTAACTGGATGCGACTGGACGATGCTGTTTCTTGTGCCGGGGGTGGAGGTCGCTGCCGGTGCGCGCGCAATGGTGGATTCGATTACGCTGATAGTCAACATTGCGTTCTTCGTCTTGCTGCTGCTGACGGTGGGGGCAATGTACTTCCTGTTGACGGCGATGCAGAACCGGGAGCGCTACGCCGTGGAGACGGAGAACGCGCAGGCGCTTGCACAGGCGAACGCGGAGCTGGATCAGGCACGTCAGGCAGCGGTGGATGCGCTGAAACTGGCGGAATCCGCCAACGTATCCAAGACGGCGTTCCTGACGAATATGAGCCATGACATCCGCACCCCCATGAACGCCATCATCGGCTTGACGAACCTGATGCAGCACGACCTGAACAATCCGGAGAAGCTGCAGGCCTACATCGACAAGCTGCATACATCCAGCGAGCATCTGTTGGGGCTGATTAATGACGTGCTGGACATGTCCAAAATCGAGAGCGGCGCGGTGACGCTGCGCATGGATGAAGTCAATCTTGCTGAGCAGATTGAGCAGATTGAAGCCATCATTCGTCCGCAGACGCGCCAGCGCGGGCAACACTTTATCGTCCGCGCGAGCCAGATTCACCACGAGAATTTCATCGGCGATGCGACCCGTCTGCGGCAGGTGCTGCTGAACATCCTGTCCAACGCGGTCAAGTACACCCAGCAGGGCGGCGAAATCAGCCTTGACGTGCGCGAAGTGTCCCGCAGCGGGCATTCGTATGTGAAATATGCCTTTGTGGTCAAGGACAACGGCATCGGCATGACGGAGGAGTTCCAGAAGCACCTGTTCGACGTGTTCACCCGTGCGGAGGATTCCGTGACGAACAAGGTGCAGGGCACGGGGCTGGGCATGGCGATAAGCAAGAGCATTGTGGACATGATGGGCGGCGTGATTAACGTCGAGAGTGCGCCGGGCGAAGGCAGCCGCTTTGAAGTGCTGCTGGAGTTCAAGGTGGACGCACAAGCGGATGACCGCGCGCACACGGTGAAGGACTGCCATCTGCTGCTGGTTGGCTATGCGCCGGGGCGCGTGGCGGACGTGCAGGATGCGCTGGAACACACACCCGTGACGGCGGAGGCGGTCGAGCGCCCTGAAGACGCGGTGAGCATCCTGCGGCAGGAGGATGTGGACGTAGTGCTTTTGTCCTGCCAGTACCGCGCGCCGGAGATGCTGCGCCCTCTGGTTCGCCAGATGCGCGAGGCCGCCGGGAAGCCGATTTTCGTATTCTGTATGCAGGCGGGGCAGCGCGAGGAAGTGCTGGATATCATCAGCGCCTGCGGACTGGACGGCTTTGTGCCGCTGCCGTTCTTCCTCTCCAATCTGGAGAACGAGATGGCGAAACTGCGTACGGAATTCGGCAATATCGGGAACGTGGATGGCACATCGGTGCTGAACGGGATGCGGCTGCTCTGCGCGGAGGACAATCCGCTGAATGCGGAAATTCTGGAAGAACTGCTGCACATGCAGGGCGCGACCTGCACGATTTACAGCGACGGCAAGCAGCTGGTGGAGGCGTTCGACCACGTCCGCCCCAGCGACTACGACGTTATCCTGATGGACGTGCAGATGCCCGTGATGAACGGCTACGAAGCGACGCGTGCCCTCCGCGCCAGCGACAACCCCGTCGGCAGGACGATTCCGATTATCGCCATGACCGCGAACGCCTTTGCGGACGACATTCAGCAGAGCTTGGAAGCGGGCATGGATATGCACCTCTCCAAGCCGATTGACATTGCGGTGCTGGAAAAGACGCTGAGCCTCTTCCGCACGGACAAGAAGAACCATGGGCGTGCGGTGTTTAAGAGGAGAGTCATGGAGATGGAGAAGTGAGGGGGAAAGCCTCTTGCTATCTCTATAATGGTTTTCGCTGCGATGTTGAGGATGCAATTCTCCTTGCAACGATAAAAACCAACTACGGTAGTGCGAACCGAAGGGGTCAAGGGGGCGATCGGAAAGCCCCCTTGTCGCGCCCGCAGGCGCGAAATCCCCTGCAACAATAAAAAGCAGTATGTTTCT
>OLRR01001406.1_pt1 | contig 15260 bp, 17 predicted proteins | sample 1671941 | NCBI WGS metagenome assembly OLRR01 (sample SAMEA3136628, study PRJEB25190) | human gut metagenome
GTTAGCGCAAGCTAACGAGCCACTAAGCCCTAGACTTCAGTCTAGGGTAGTTGACTATGGTTACATTTGCGATTTTTGATTACACATGTGATAATGAAGACGTTATCAAGTAGTAAAAGTGGATATTTTTCGCTACCAAGGGGATTGAATTATGTCGAAACATAAATTGTTTAAGTTGGGAGCGGCTGCAGCACTGTCCGTTACAGGCGTTTCTGCAATAACATCACTTAAAACAGTTAGAGCAGCCAATTTTACTGCTGTTAAACGCGTCAAAATTAGCTACTTGCCAGGTAAGAGTCTGAATATTTGGACTAATTATGAAAATGGTAAGTTCATGGGTTACCGCGCAAAGGACGGCTCCGTTTGGAACGTAGCTGAAACTGCGGTCGATAGTAAAGGCAGCCTATGGTACAAGGTGGGTACGCGTGAATGGATTGAAGCGCGTTACACCGTTGATGTCAGTGAGGAAGAACCGGTTAAAACTGCGACTAAGACTACTAAGAAGAAGTCGCCAGTTGCTAATTTGGCCAACAAGGTAAAACAGGCTACGCAAAAGAAGAAAACGACTAAGGAAGATAAAGTTAAAAAAGCTAACCAAATCGTTAACGAAACGGTTAAAAAAACGACGGCTAATAAGAAGACCAATACTTCATCAATCCAAGCCTCAAGCAAGGCCGCTTCTGTTGTTGCACTTGCAAAAGAGCAAGTGGGTAAGCCTTACGTTTGGGGTGCAACTGGACCAGATAAGTTCGATTGCTCTGGCTTAGTACAATATGTTTATCAACATGCGGCCGGAATCAACTTGCCACGTACGACTTACGATCAAGTTAAGGTAGGTCAGACTGTTCCATTAGATAAATTGCAAGCAGGCGATTTGGTCTTCTGGGGTTCTGAAACGGCTCCATATCACGTTGCGATTTATATTGGTAATAATCAATATGTTAATTCCGCAACGCCAGATCAAGGTACGATTTTGCAAAATATGTCGAGTTATTACTATCCTACGATTGCTAAGAGAGTGCTATAGATAATGAAGCCATCCAAAAATGGATGGCTTTTTCGTATGGTTTCTAAATTCTTGTAGTAATTGCGAAATCTACAAGAAATTTGTATAACTATAAATATCCAATTAATCATGACTCTCACCTCCGTAAACTCAAAATGTTGGGGGTATATGTCATAAAAGCTCAAAAAGGCAACCGAAATCTCGGCTGCCTTTTTGCATACTATTAACCTTTTTGTCTAAAGAATCTAAACGTGTATGTGTAATACTTGCCAATCTGCACCTTATACTTGTGCGTGTTGACCAGCTTGACCTTGCCCGGACGATACGTGATCGTCGTGGTGTAGCCTTCGCCATAGAACAGCGTCTTGAAGTTGCGCACCTGCGTTGCGCGGTAACGCTTCTTCTTGTTCTTGGTCAAATCCGTAATATAAATCTTCGGCTTGCTCGAGATCCGCTTCGTGGTCGAGTATGACCATGGCGTGTCCTTGCCGACTAATTCATATGGGAAGACCTTCGCAGCTGGATAAACGATGCGTGACTTTACTGGCGCACGCAAGATGTCGTCGGCGAACAGGCCATATTCAACTGAATAAAGCATATCGGTGCTCATGCCGTACGCTGCACCGATTCCCATGCGCGTTGCGCGTGTTGATAAAATTATAGCGCGGTGGCCGATATTGCCGGCACCCGCAATGTTGTTATCTTCGCGCATCAAGTCCGTTACGATCTCGCCGGCTGAGGCGCTATGCGCATCGTCCAAGAAGTTGATGTTGCCTAGCGTAGCGTTCTCGGCGATGCCCCAATCGTTTTCGCTGATGTAGTTGGGACGCAGGTAGTTAATTAAACCGTGCGCTTGTAGGCTGGCACTTGCGTTGACTGCGGCGAGGGATGCAGCACCGATCTGGGCGCTACGGTTAGCGTCATCAGGATTAGCTTCGCTAGGCAGTCCCACCAAATCACGGTAGTAATTAACGTAATCCATCGTGGTTGAAATGTATGCCGGATTCAAGACCCCTGGTGAAAAAGGATTGGCAAAATTTGGTGCTTGCTGGTAAATGCTGTTGCGGTTGTATTGCGCTTTATCCAAATTCTTGTATTTACGTTGGAAATACTTAACCTGCTTAGCCTCAGACTTCGAATACTTCGCTGCTTGAACGGGCTGAGCAGTGAACGCAATGCATTCAACCACTGCAACGATGACCACCAGCAAATTGTGTTTCTTCATTATATATTACCTATTATTAACCAAATATTTTTCAAAGCGGCTCTGATCGTCAGGCGCAATGTTGGCTTCAATGTGGACGCCGTCTTCTTCGTAATTTTCACTCAAAACTTGAGCATTCTCATGCAAATAAGCCAGTTCCTTGCCTGCACTTAATGGGAGGTTCAGGTTGAGCTTCTCGTAGTTGGAGAATACGCGCTTTGTAATCAAATCGGCCAGCAATTTGATCGACTTAGGATCGATTGCGGAATAAAGAATGTCGCTGCCTTCAATCTGTGGGTAGTTACGGTCAGTCTTGTCGGCCTTGTTGTAGGCGGTGATCATTGGGATACCCTTTACGCCAATTTCATCCAAAACGTTCTGCGTAGTGCGGATCATCTGCACCATGTTCGGGTCGGATGCATCGACCACGTTGATTAACAGATCGGCATCTTTGGTTTCTTGTAACGTTGCCTTGAATGATTCAACTAGGTTGTGAGGCAGTTTTGAGATAAAACCAACGGTGTCGGACAGGATAAAGCTGAAGTTATCCTTTAGGTCAATGCGCCGCACGCTAGTGTCAAGCGTTGCAAACAGCATGTTTTTGACGAAGACTTCCTTGTCGCTGCCTTCTTTTGAAAACTCCTTGAGCAAACCGTTCATTGTAGTGGACTTACCGGCGTTGGTGTAGCCAACAAGGGCGACTTTAGGGATGCGGCTTTGGTTACGGCGAGCCGACTTGATCTCTTCTTGACTGGCAACGGCCTTAAGTTCCTTCTTAATAGCGGAAATTTGCTTGCCGATTGTCCGGCGGTTCATTTCCAGCTTACTTTCACCGGCACCACGGTTGGCGAAACCACCACCACGCTGCTGGTCCAAGTTGTTCTCGGAAGGGTGAAGACGTGGCAACTCATATTGCAATCTGGCGAGTTGCACCTGCAGTTTGGCCTGCTTAGTGCGAGCACGACTGGCAAAAATTTCCAAAATTAATTCAGTTCTGTCGATGACCCGCATCTTGGTTAACTTCTCAAGGTTACGGATTTGCACTGGGGTTAATTCATCGTTTAAAACTAAGACCTTGGCCTTCAAGCCTTGGGCCATTGTTCTGATTTCGTTAATCTTGCCGACACCGAAGTAAGTCCCGGCAACGATTGATTCTGCGTTTTGGTAACTTTGTCCCACGACCTCCATGTTGTCAGCTTCAGTTAAGTTGGCCAGTTCAGTCATGTAGTAGTCAAAGTTAGGATCGTTTAAGTTCACACCTGCAATGTAGGCTTTAGTTTTTTTAGGTTGATTATCAATCATGTAAACACCTCTTTTTAAATGTGTAGATAAGTTAATTGTATTACAATAGGCAACTAATTGAAAAAATGTGAATTATTAAGTACATATAGAATGGTATAATCCAAACACTCGCTTTGAAAATCTGAATGATAATGTAGTTGCTATTGATGTTCCATTTTTAGATAACTTTTCTGACAAAATTGGGATGTATGCCGTTGGTCAAAAAGATGGTTTGATTAAACTAACCGATGATGGTTGGACGCTAGATAATTTACTTAGTAGAGGAGTAGATATAAATAAGTCTAAAAAGAGAAAGACTATTCTAATAAATCAACTGAGAGGATACGGTATTTTATTTGCATGTAAGAAGTTAGTATTACATGTTCTTGAAAAAAACACGATTATTTAACGTGGAAAGCCGTTACAAGCCTGTAAAAAAGCTAGTATCGGTTATATAATAAGAAAGTTGTATAAATAAATAAGGGGATCAAAATGGCAGAAAATAATCAACCAAATAATGATGTACGTCGCCATCACCACCATAGACATCACCGTCATCACCATCGTAAGTTTTGGCGTTGGTTCTGGATTGTGATCGGCGTTATTGTAGTTATTGCACTTTTTGTTTGTGGTATGGTTTATAAGAACTTACGCGATACCACGCAAAATATGTATACTCCCGTTGCTAAGACAACTAAGAGCAACAAGGGACGTAATCTTGATAATTTGCTAGCGCAGAAGAAACCAATCAATATTCTTTTGCTCGGTACTGATACTGGAGCAATGGGACGTAGCTGGAAAGGACGTACTGATACCATCATGATGATGGCAATTAATCCTAAGACTAATAGTACGTCAATTGTATCTATTCCACGTGATTCAAATGCAATCTTCCCAGATTTCCCGCAATATGGTGTAACTAAGATTAACTCGGCTTACACACTAGGCGGAGTTAGTGAAACAGTTAAGACACTGGATAAATACTATAGTGTGCCAATTGACGGTTACATTATGATCAACATGGGTGGTCTTAAGAAGGCTATTGATCAAGTTGGTGGTATTGATGTAACTTCACCATTGACTTTCGACAATATGGGATACCACTTCCAAGAAGGTAAGACCTACCATATGGATGGTAAGAAGGCATTAGCTTTTGCTCAACTTAGACATGGGGATCCACGTCAAGATTATGGTCGTCAAGACCGTGATCGCCGTGTTGTCATGGCACTTCTTAAGAAGTCTATCTCACCTACTACACTAGTTAATACTAAATTCTTGAATTCAATCTCAAGTGAAATGCAAACTGACTTGACTATGAATCAAATGTACAAGATTGGGATGGATTATAGAAATGCAACAGATAACTTGTCACAAGATCATGCTCAAGGTGTAAGTAAGCAAACTCAGAATCCTAAGTTTGGTACTATGGAAATCGAAGTAGTAAGTAGACAAGAAAGACAAAGAGTGTCTGATAAATTAAGAGCAGCGTTAGGTCTTCCTAAGGTAAGAGTTGCTGCTAATAGTGCCAGCTATGTCATGAATCACTAGTATAAGGAAAGAGATATGGAACAAAAACAAGAACAAGAAAATACAATCGATCTTACCCAATTATTACGCATTTGCCGTAAGCATATCTGGGCATTGATTCTTTGGAGTGTAGGTCTTGCTTTAGTCGGCTGGGGAGTTTCAGAATTTGTAATTTCTCCTAAATATACTTCAACTGCTCAATTATTAGTTAACCAAAAGAGTCGTAACAATGATCCAAACGCTGCTTATGCGACTCAACAAGCTAACATGCAGATGGTTACTACTTATAAAGACATCGTAACAAGTAACAAGATCTTGACAGAAGCTTCTAATCGTTTAGCTAATCCAACTGTTGTTGTGAAAAAGGCACAAAAAGCAGTGTACAGAACTGATGAAAACGGCAGAAGAAGATTAGTGAGAAAAGCTCGCCCAGCTGTAATTGAACGAAGCGGCAAGAGTTATTCAGTTTCTGCAAAAGAACTTGCTAAGAGTATTTCAGTAGGTACCCAACAACAATCACAAGTCTTCTCAATTTCAGCTAAGGCTGATACACCAGCTAAGGCGAAGGCAGAAGTAAATGCAGTAGCTGAAACTTTTAGTAAAGAGATTCCTAATATTATGAGTGTCAATAACGTTACTATTGTTGCTCGTGGTACTGCAGGGACTCAATCTTCACCTAATGTTAAATTGTACACTTTAGCTGGTTTTGTTATTGGATTAGTATTAAGTTTTGCTGTAGTTTTGATTCGTGAAATGAGCGATACCACTGTCCGTGACGATGAATTCTTAACTCGTGAATTAGGCTTAACTAACTTAGGTCAAATTGCTCACTTCCACTTGTCATCTTCATTTACTATTAAAAAGAGTGCAAGTATGACTAATCGTGGACAAACTAAGAGACGTAGAGTATAAGAGTAGGAGGACAAAATGCCATTATTTAAGAAAAAGCGCGGTACAGATGATACCATTAAGAATGGTGCTAAATTAATCACTGTAGCTAAGCCAAAGAGTCCAATAGCTGAACAATTCCGTACTGTTCGTACTAATATTAACTTTATGGCAGTGGATCATGACATTAAGTCTTTAGCATTTACTTCTGCTAATATTAGTGAAGGTAAGTCTACTGTAGCTGCTAACGTTGCTGTTACTTATGCTCAAGCTGGACGTAAAGTTTTGTTAGTCGATGCTGACTTACGTAGACCCACAGTACATTCAACATTTAACTTAAGTAATCATGTTGGTCTTAGTACAGTTATCTCTTCAACTGCTAAGGAAGTTGATCTTGATAGTGTAGTACAAGAGAGTGGCGTAGATAATCTTTACGTGTTAACGGCTGGTCCGATGCCACCTAACCCAGCAGAACTGATTGGTTCTAAGCGTATGCGTGACTTTGTTAAACTTACCGAAGAACGCTACGATTTGGTTATTATCGACTTGGCTCCTGTTCTTGAAGTATCTGATACACAAGAACTTGCTAGTCACTTAGATGGGGTTGTCTTAGTAGTTCGCCAAGGTAAGACGCAAAAGATGGCCATTAAGCGTGCTGTTGAAATGCTTGAATTTGCAAAGGCACGTATCTTGGGTTACATCATGAATGATGTAAGTTCTGATAATGCGGGTTATGGCTATGGTTACGGATACGGCTATGGTTATGGCTACGGAGAAGAAGATACAAAGAAAAAAGGATTGTTCTCTAAATTTAGAAAGTAATTATGACTTTAGTTGATATTCACTGTCACATTTTGCCGGGGATTGATGATGGATCAAAAGATTGGGAAACATCAATTAAGTTGGCAAGGGATGCTGTAAAAGATGGTGTGACACATGCGGTGTGTACACCACATACGTTAAATGGTAAATACATTAATCATAAAAAAGACGTGATTCGGTTAACTGAAAACTTCCAAAACATGCTTGATGAAGCAAAGATTCCATTAACAGTATTTCCTGGGCAAGAAGTGCGCATCTCAGGTGATTTACCTGATGCACTTGATAATGATGACATCCTCTTCTTAGATGAAGAGGGACAATACATGTTATTGGAGTTTCCAAGCGATGATGTACCGACTTATGCTAAAGATATGATCTTTAGCATTCAACAGCGCGGCATTACGCCAATTGTGGTGCACCCTGAGCGTAATAGTAGGATTTTGAAGGAGCCGCACATCTTGCAAGAATTGATTGAGCAGGGATGCTTGGTTCAGATAACGGCTAGTTCATATGTTGGTACGTTCGGTAAAGAAATTGAAAAAATGAGCAAACAATTCATCGAAGCAGGTCAATGTGCTTGCTTTGCTTCAGATGCTCATGATCTGCCCAAAAGGCAATACCAATATAGTGAAGCATTAAAAAAGTTGAGCAAGGAGTTCGGGAGTGATCTTGCTCAGCAGTATCAAGATAATGCTCGCGCATTTGTAAATGGGGACAATGTGCAACTAGATTGGCGACCGCTTGGCAAAAAGAAAAAATTCTGGCTATTTTAATTTGCAAATCTGCAGATTTGTGCCATTAGCTGAATATTTGTGCTATATTGACTAAAAAGTGTGTTTATTTTACAGAAAAGTACTATAAATATACGACATTGAGGGTAAGAGGAAAAATGATGGTAATGGAGAAACTAAAAGTTAATCCGGCTAAAGTGCATGGGCGGTATGTTTATCACGCAGTGAAAAGATTGTTTGATATTATCGCGAGTGCAATCGGATTGATTCTGCTGTCTCCATTATTTTTATTTCTAATAATAAAAATAAGACATGAAGATGGTGGACCAGCATTCTATTCACAAGAGCGAATCGGTAAAGATGAAAAAACATTTAAGATGTGGAAGTTTCGTTCAATGGTTGTAAACGCTGATCAAATGATTGATCAATTAGAGGATCAAAACGAAATTGAAGGTGCAATGTTCAAGATTAAGGATGATCCAAGAATTACTAAGATTGGGCATACTATTAGAAAATATAGTCTTGATGAGTTGCCACAGCTCTGGAATGTGTTAATCGGTGATATGTCTCTTGTTGGACCACGTCCACCTCTACCATCAGAAGTAGAAGAGTATACCGATTATGATAAGCAGAGATTGCTTGTCATGCCGGGTTGCACAGGGTTATGGCAAGTTACCAAGCGTAATGAAGCTGACTTTGATGAGATGGTTTGGCTTGATATCGTGTATATTAACCATTCTGGTGCGTGGGAAGATTTGAAGTTGATAATCAAGACTGTATTAGTCATGATTCATCCGAATGGAGCTTACTAAGGTATGGTAAAGAAAAAGATCCTTTATTTTGTGGAAGCTTTTGGTGGTGGGGTATTTACGTACCTCGCCAATTTGTCTAACGCTTTGTGTGATGATTTTGATGTGTATATTGCTTATGGAATTAGAAAGCAAACTCCTCAAAATTTTAAAGACTACTTTGATAAAAAAATACATTTAATTCAAGTGAAAAATTATCAAAGAGAAATATCATTTAGCAAGGACTTAGCAGCTCTTAAAGAAATGAAGAAGATTGCCAAAAAAGTACAACCAGATGTCATACATCTAAATTCCTCTAAGGCGGGAATACTAGGTAGGTGGCTTTTTCGTAATAGTAAAACACCAGTTTTCTATACTCCGCATGGGTATAGTTTTTTAATGACCAACATAAGTAAAAAGAAAAAGCTCTTTTATAAGAGCTTGGAAAAGATATTTGCTTTTAAAAATGTTGAAATTATTGCATGTAGTAAAGGCGAATATGAAATAACTAAAGAATTAACTTCTAATGCAACTTATGTTGATAATGGTATAAATCTTAAAGAGTTTGATGGTATAAATATGGATCATCAGACTAATTTCGATCATTTAAAAATTGCAACTTTAGGCCGTATCTCCCTACAAAAGAATCCAGTAATGTTTAATCGAATTGCTGAATCATTTCCAAATGTAGACTTTATTTGGATCGGTGATGGAGAGCTTAGGGATAAATTGACAACTCCTAATATTAAAGTTACAGGATGGGTCGATAATAAGACAGCTTTAAATTATTTGGCTGATACAGATATATTTATTCTTACTTCATTATGGGAAGGCCTACCAATGGCACTTTTAGAAGCTATGTATATGAAGAAAATATGTGTTGTTTCTAATGTGGTTGGAAACAGAGATGTCATTCATAATGAAAATAATGGGTATGTTTGTGATGATTTAACTGATTTTATAGAAAGAATAAAAAAGCTCACACAAGCTAATGAAATTCCGCTTCGTTTAATTGAAAATGCGAATAGAGAAATTGTGACACATTATAATTCCAACATCATGGCAAAAAAATATAAAAAGATTTATTGTCAGGAAATGAAAGCCAAATATAAAAGATAATCGCTTATTATATTTTTTAGATAAGTAAATTAAAGGTAAGTAAAACGTTATGACCATAAATAAAAGAATTAAAGTAATACATTTTGTTTCAGGATTTAAAAATGGAGGAGTTGAACAAGTTTTACTTGATTATACTGGATTGATTAATAAAAATTATGATATAAAAGAAATTATAGTTTATCAACACAAGGCTGATCCGGAAAAATTATCCCTTATGCGTACTTTTTGATGGTAGGTGATGGTGAATTACGTGACCAAGTTGAAGAGATGATTCATAAATTTGATCTTGATTCATCATTTTTAATTACTGGCTGGGTTGATAATCCAACAGCTTATATGAAAGTGATGGACGTTGGCTGTTTACTTTCTCGATGGGAAGGTTTTGGCTTAGTTCTTCCTGAATATATGGCATGTGGAGTTCCCATTGTCGCTACTAATGTTGATGCTATTCCTAATATTATTCATGATGGTATAAATGGTATATTAGTTGATAAAGATAATATTCAATTGATTGCTAGGGTTATTGAAAAAATAGTTATAAATACTGAATTTAGACAGGATGTGACTAAAAAGGAATTGCAGATTGTTGCAGAAAAGTATGATGCTAAAAGAGTATGGAATGAAACGAATAATATGTATCAACTGTTATTAGGTTGACTTAGTTACATTGAGGTCATGTTTGTGATAACCAAAAAAGAAATAGTAGCAATAGTAGTATTGTATAATCCTGATAATCAGGTTTATAAAAATATATCTAGTTATAAAGGAATAGTAAATCGAGTAATTCTTGTGGATAATTCGTCAAAAAATAATCAAGAATTATTTAAAGATTTGTCTTACGTAAAATATATCCCATTATTAGATAATTTAGGTATTGCATGTGCTCTAAATAAAGGAATAAAGGAATCATATGAAAAATATATTTTAACTATGGATCAGGATAGTAATATATCAGTCAGCTTAATTAAGTCTTATTTATCCTTTTTTAATAAGTGGGATAGAGAGGACATAGGAGCATTGACGTGTCAGTATAATACTGATAGAAATCCTTCAAAATCAAAAACTGGTTTTGAAGAAATAAAATTATCTATGCAATCAGGAACTTTATTTAAGCGGAGTACGTTTAAAAAAATTGGATACTTTAATGAAAGTCTTTTTTTAGATGTTGTTGATTATGAGTATTTTTTAAGAATGGAAAAAGCAAATTTAAAATTAATTCGCGTAAATTTTGCAGTTTTAGATCATCAACCGGCTATAACTAAAGTTTTAAAGTTGGGACCTATAAAATTAAAGTATGGGATTGCTGCTCCGATTAGATATTATTATCAGGCTAGAAATTTGTTATGGACAGCTAAAAAGTATAAAAATAATAAATTATATTTTCTATTAGTAATTAAATGGTTAAAAATAGTTTTATTGTTTAATAATAAAAAAATATATTTGCACGCATTTAATAAAGGTATTAAAGATGCGAATCATAATAGATTAGGAAAATAGACTTAATATTTTTTATAAAATTAAATTAATTATATTAACGATAAGGATAAAATACTACTTATGGTTCAACTTAAATTTTGTACAGGTGTTGTATGGTATAACCCTGATGAAAAAGCTATAAAACGAATAAAAATGTTAGGGAAAATTTTTGAAACAGTTTATGTATACGATAATTCTGTAAATAACAATTATGATATGATAAAACAATTTAACAATATTGTGTATTTACATAATGGAAAAAATGATGGTATTTCTATAGCTTTTAATAAAATAGCTAAATTGGCAAATGGATTTGACTTTTTATTTGCATTAGATCAAGATACTGAAATAAGACAAAGCCAAATTATTAAATTAAAAAAATATATAAGCGATCATTTTAACTCGAATATAGGAATTTATTGTCCAGATATTTATTTTGGAGAAAAATCTACATCCAGTTTTAGTGTAGAAGATGTAGATTTTACTATTACTTCTTGTAGTATGATTAATATTTCTATTTTTAAAAAAATAAATGGATATGATGAAAAAATATTTTTAGATGGGGTAGATAGAGATTTCTGTTTTCGCTTAAGAAACAGTGGATATCGCATTAAAAAAATTGGATCAATAAAAGTTAGACAGCATTTGGGAAATGATAAAAAAAGCATACTTGGAGTATATGAACACTCAGCATTTAGAAATTATTATATAGCTTATAATAGGCGATATTTTATTAGTAAGTTTCCAAATTACTTTAAAAATTGGAATAAAATGAAGTGCTTATATTTGTCAGAATGGAAGCAATTATTAAATATAAGTCTTTTTGAAAAAAATAAAATAAGTAAAGTAAAAAATGTACTAAGAGCGATTAAAGATTATAAGCGCATTCATTGAGAAAGAAGAAATAATATTGAAAAACGTTTGTTTTGTTTTGCCCCAATATCCTTTACATATTTCTGGAGGATATAAAATTGCATTTGAATATGCAAATCGATTGGTAGATGATGGTTTTAATGTATCGATTTTATTTATTAATGATGGAGCTCCACATTTTTTAAAGATACCTAATTTCAGCAAAAGAATAATAATGAATATTATTACTACAAAGAAAATTGTTGGGTTCGATTTAGATTCACGTATTAAAATTTATTCAAGTACAAAAAATAACATAGAATCTAAATTAACAAATACTGATATAGTTATTGCTACTGCTGCTGTTGTTGTGAATAATACATTATGTTTATTCCCTAAAAAGGCTAAAAAGTTTTATTTGATTCAAGATTTCGAAACTTGGGATTTAGATAAAGAAGAATTATATGGCACTTATAATGCAGGATTTAAAAATATAGTTATATCAAAATGGTTAAAAGATATAGTTGATAAACATACAACTACTCCCAGCATTTATATTAGAAATCCAATAGACATCAATGCGTATAAACCGTATATTCCGAATAAAAAACGTAATAAATATACTATTGGAATGTTGTATCATCCAGCACCACATAAAGGTTGTAAATACGCATTAGAAGCCATATTTGAAGTGAAAAAAAAGTTTCCAGAAACAAAATTAATTATGTTTGGCACCTTTAAACCCAATTTCAAATTACCGAGTTGGATAGAATTTCATTATAAAGCCTCTCAAAAAGAAACAGTAGATATATATAATACGGTAAGTATATTTGTTTGTGGAACCATAAAAGAGGGATTTGGTTTAACTGGCTTAGAAGCTATGGCTTGTGGCGCAGCCTTAGTTTCTACTGATTATCAAGGAGTTCGTGAATATGCCAAAAATGGCAAAAATGCATTGTTATCTCCAATAAAAGATTCAGAAAGCTTATTTAAAAATATAGCAGATTTAATTGAAAATCCAGAAAAAAAAGAGAAATTAATAGAAAATGGTCAAAAAAGTATTTTTAAATTTTCATGGAATAAAGCATATAATGAATTTAAACAGGTAATATTAAATTAGGAGAAAAAGGCATATGCAACCAAAGGTTTCAATAATAGTACCAATTTATAATGTAGAAGAGTACATTAGTAAGTGTTTGACAAGCTTAGAAAATCAAACATTTAAGAATATAGAAATATGGGCTGTAAGCGATGGTTCTCCCGATAATTCGGCTCAGATTGTAAAACGGTATCAAAAAAAATTCGATAATATAAAATTGATAGAAAAAGAAAATGGGGGATATGGATCTGTTTTAGAATATTGTATTAATAATATTAAAACTGAATACTTTCTTATTTGTGATCCGGATGATTGGTTATCGGATGACTGCATTGAAGTTCTATATAAAAAGGCCCAAAAAAATAATCTAGATATTGTGTTGGGAGATAAATATAATTTTTATGAGAATACTCATCAGAAAAAATATAAAAAAAGTATACCAATTACTCTAGGTATAGAGCCTAATATTGTATATACAAACAAAAATATTATTCAATCTTTTTCGTTAGGAGAAGTATCACCACATGCTAAATTATATAAAACTACTTTAGTAAGAGGAATAAGTTTACCCCATAAAGCAAGTTATACAGATTTTGTATTGTATATGATAGCATTATCTAATGCTCAAAGAATTGAATATATTAATAAGCCTTTAGCGTATTATTATTTTGATAGACCGGGAAATACTGCTACAGCTGTGAAACCATCAATAATTAATGATTATTTGGTCGGGTGGGATGCGATTTTTAGCTATATAAAAAATAAGAAAACTTATATATTATATTTTAGGCTATTGGTTCAAATTCAGATGATTCTTAATGAATATGCACGAACCAATGTTGATAAGTCGTATAATAAGAACTTTAATAATATTTATAAGAGATTAAGCTTGTTGTTTCCTTTAAAAAGAGAAATTCTTGATAATTTACCAAAATCTACTTCAAATCCACATAGAATCCTTTATAGAGGTCTTCTTACTAAGAAAACTAGTAAATTATTTTTAAGAGCGTTATTACTTAACGATAAACGAAAATTTAAAGGAAATAAATTGAATAGGGTAAAAAAATGATTTTTTTATGTTTTACTTTACTTGTACTTTTAATATTCGCTTACTTTCTTAATGAAAGAGAAGTAGTAGCACCAGGGGTAATATTTACAGCCTCCTTCTTCATTGCTTCGATTTTTGCATTACTTAATGTAAAAAAGTGGTCATTAATTTTAGACTATCATACTTTTTTGGTTATTATATTAGGAGTACTAGAATTTGTTGCAATTTCTAGCATAATTAGTTTATTAAAACTAAAAGATTCCCAAATACTGAGTTGTAGCAACACTAATAATAAGGAAATTTTGTATACAAAGAAAAAAAGTTGGTTTTTGTATATTATTATTATTGTGGAGATATTTAATATTTGGATGATGATTAAATATATTAAAGAGGCCTCCGGAATATCTAATTTATCGATGGCAATGAACTACTTGCGAGAACAGTCATTTTTAGAAAATAGTGCTGTTAAAAAAATGCCATGGTTAACAGCTTTTGGTTCAACTTTTAATATGTCGGTAGGATTGTTTTTTGAATATATACTGGCAAAAAGTTTTTTTAATAAACGATTATTCTCTTGGCCAATTGCAATTATTGCTATACTAGGAATTTTAACACCATTTTTAAATTCATCGAGGGGGGTTTCTATATTTCTTATTATAGCTTTATTGATAGATATCTATTTTGCAAGTAGAGAACATAATATCGATAATAGTCATAGGAATGGAAAATATATTATAATTGTTCTAATTATAGGAGTTGTGGTACTTTCTTTATTACAATGGTCTGCTTCATTGCTGGGAAGAAATGTAGATAATTTTACTCCTTTTGACTATATTTCAAATTACATTGGAGCTCAAATTAAAAATATAGATATATTTATTCGTACAACAAGTTTTCCAGTGAAAGAAGATATTTTTGGAAAACAAACTTTTTATTCTATATTACCTACTTTATCTAAAATTCTTGGACTCAATATTAATACTTATCAACTTGATTTGCCATTTCAAGTAGTAAATGGTAATAGTTTAGGAAATGTTTACACCACTTTCTATCCATGGCTATATGATTTTGGATATACAGGTGTAATAGTGCTAACAGCAGTAATGGCGATAATATCTCAATTGATTTTTAATGTGGCAAAAGTTGAAAAAAATGCAGATATATCACTAGCACAAATAATATATGGCTATGTAGGTTCATTTATTGCGCTTTCTTTTTTCTCAAATAAATTTTTTGAGAATATGAATACCAGTTTTATTTATACAATATTAATTTGTTATTTGTTAAAATCGTTTTTTATCAAAAAATACAAATTTCTTAACCGATTTTTTTAAAAAAGTTAAGGCTATATACAATTAATATTTTTCGTAAATTGCAATAATAAATTGAACATTTAGGCTGTTTGATAGATTTTATCTA
>OLRR01001408.1_pt1 | contig 15249 bp, 12 predicted proteins | sample 1671941 | NCBI WGS metagenome assembly OLRR01 (sample SAMEA3136628, study PRJEB25190) | human gut metagenome
TCTGCCCGCCGCCGGGCATAAGCGTATGCGGTCTTGCGCAGGTCATATCGGCCGCAGTCTTTGTTGCGGTGATCTCAGGCATGGTCGCCGCCCCCTTTCACAAGGCTGAAGCAGAGGTTGATGAGCAGGATAAAGACGAACAGCACAACGCCGGTAGCGATCAGCGCCTCGCGGTGGAGGTCGGCGGCGTAGCCCATCTCGATGACGATGTTGGAGGTCATCGTGCGCAGGCCCTGGAACAGGCCCTTGGGCATCCATGTCTGGTTGCCCGCGACCATGACGACCGCCATCGTCTCACCGATGGCGCGGCCGATGCCGAGGATGACCGCCGACAGCACGCCGGACTTGGCGGCGGGCAGCACCGCGCAGAAAACGCTGCGCTCATGGGTGGCGCCCAGTGCCAGACTGCCCTCATAGTAGCTGTTGGGAACGGCGTCAAGGCTCGTCTTGCTGACCGTGATGATGGTGGGCAGGATCATGATGCCCAGCAGCACGGCGGCGGTGAAAAGGCTCATGCCCTTGCCGCTTTTGATATGCAGCACCGTCTTGAAGAAGGGGGTCTTGACCATGGCCTGCACAGCCGGCACCAGCACGATCATGCCGAAGAAGCCGTAGACGACCGACGGGATACCCGCCAGCAGCTGCACCGCCGGCAGCATGACCCGGTTGATGGCCGGGCTGGCAAAGCGGGACATATAAATGGCGGTCAGCAGGCCGATGGGCACACCGATGAGGATAGCCCCCGCCGTGACATAGATGCTGCCCAGAATCATCGGCAGGATGCCGAAGATGTCGTTGCCGGGCTTCCATGTGGTGCCGAGCAGGAACTGCATCGGCCCGATCTTGAACAGGGTAGGCACGCCGTTCGCAAACAGGAAGATGCAGATCAGCGCCACTGCCAGAATGGATACACAGGCGCAGAGGGTAAACACCACCTGCATGACGCCTTCTTTTAGCTTGGAGGTCATTTCCTATACTCCTTTGGTTATATGCCATGTAGGGGCCGGACATGTCCGGCCCGCGGCCTTCCCATAACCGCGCGGTCACGGGTACGCTGCGGGCGGGGCATGCCCCGCCCCTACGGTGCTGCTATACTTTACTGCACATCGGCCCAGGTGGTCAGCTCGCCGGTGTAGATGCCCTTGATCTGGTCAACGGTCAGATCCTCGGTGGTGTTGGCGGGGTTGACAACGACTGCGATGCCGTCCAGTGCCAGAACGGTAGCCTTGGCACCGCCCTCGACCTCGGAGTCCTTCAGCTCACGGCTGGCCATGCCGATGGTGTAGGTGCCGTCCAGCGCGCCGGAAACACCGGTGGTGGAGTCGGTGGTGAGCAGCTCAAGCTCAGCGTTGGGGTTGACGGTCTTGTAGGCCTCGATCAGCTTCTCCATCAGCGGAGAGACGGAGGAGGAGCCGCCGACGGTGATCTTGCCGGCAGGCTGGGCGGAGGTGAAGTCCGCGCCGTCCTCGCCGATGTAGCCCTTATCGGTGGCAAGCGCCTGACCGTCCTTGCTCAGGCAGTAGGCGATGAAGTCCACGGCCACGGGGTCGGTGGCATCGCCGTTGGTGACGATGTTGAACGGACGGGCCAGCACATAGCTGCCGTCCTTGACGGTCTCGGCGGAGGCGGCCACACCGCCGACCGTGACGGCCTTGACGGTGTCGTTCAGAGAGCCGAGGCTGATGTAGCCGATAGCGGTCTCATCGTTGGCAACAGCGGTCATGACGCCGTTGGTGCTGGACTGGATGGCGGCGGCCTCGGTGGTGTTGTCGACCTTCTTGCCGTCGGCGTTCTTCTCCTCAACGCCGGTCAGCTCAATGAAGGCGCCGCGGGTGCCGGAGCCGTCCTCACGGGAGATGACCGTGATGTCCTGATCGGTGTCAAAGTCACCAGCGGGGGCAGCCTCCGCCGGGGCGGCCTCGCTGGAAGCCGTGCTCTCAACAGGGGCAGCCGAGGAAGCGGCGGCGGAATCAGAGGAACCGCAGGCGGCAAGGCTCAGGGCCAGGGCAGCGGCGGTAACGGCAGCAATAGCAGATTTGCGTTTCATGTGTGTGTACTCTCCCTTTTCACCAAATTTATGTGGTATAGTTTGGATGTTTTGCCAGTGCTTCACCGGAAGCAAGCTAATTGTACCGCGGTTTTGCGCCGGTTTCGACCATAGTACGGTACAATCGCGGTAAAGGTTTTGCAAAGATGTCCCCGGTTTTGTGTGAGAACGGTAAAGTTTGTAAAGAATATGCAAAAACAGCGGGGGTGCGGGATGGGATACGGCGGCAGGTTTGCGGCAAGGATTGTAGGGGGCGGCGTCCCCGACGCCCCGCAGTGGGGGCAGGATTTTCCCCTGCGCACGGATTTTAAGTGGGGTTGTAGGGCGGCCAGCCCTCTGGCCGCCGTAGCCGTTTGCGGCGGCGGAAGTGCCCGGGAGGGATGAATCCCTCCCCCACGGATGAACCGTTGACGGCAGTTTAACGGCAGGTAGCGGAGGGGTCAAGACCCCTCCCTACGATGTAACATACAAGGGGGCACAAAGCGAAACCGGGAGCTGACGCAAGGCTGCAGGCCGGGCATGCCCGGCCCCTACAACTGCGGCGAACAAAAAAATCCCGGTGCACACTTGCCTCCCCCCTATGGCTTTACACAAATTTTACATAACATTTACTTTGCCGTGGTGGTGTGCTTTGTGCGCATACATTATAATAGAAAGCGGTATAGTGAAAACAAAACAGAGAATGGATGTGTAACACCGGATGACCATTTTTAATGTGTTCACCCTGATGGGCGGCATTGCCATGTTCCTGTATGGCATGGACCTGATGGGTAAAGCGCTGGAGCAGACAGCCGGCAGTAAGCTGCAGGGCATTCTGTCCACCATGACCAGCAGCCCCATCCGCGGCCTGCTGCTCGGCATGGCCGTCACCGCCGTCATTCAGTCCAGCGGTGCCACCACCGTTATGGCGGTCGGCTTCGTCAACTCGGGCCTGATGGAGCTGCATCAGGCCATCAGCGTGATCATGGGCGCGAATGTCGGCACCACCGTCACCGGCTGGCTGCTGTCGCTGTCCGGCCTAGAGGGTGACAGCTTCATCACCCAGATGATGAACCCCAATGCCTGGAGCCCGATTCTCGGTTTTATCGGCATCTGGATGTATATGATCGGCAAGGACCGCAAGCGCGGCGTTGGTAAAATTATGCTGGGCTTCGCCATTTTGATGGCCGGCATGAACACGATGTCCCATGCCATGTCCCCGCTGGCCGACGAGCCGTGGTTCATGGATCTGTTCCTCAGCTTCAAAAATCCCATCCTCGGCGTCATTGCGGGCGCGGTGCTGACGGCTGTTTTGCAGTCCTCGTCCGCATCGGTCGGTATCCTGCAGGCCCTGACCAGCACCGGCGCGGTCACCTACTCCGCTGCTGTGCCCATCATCATGGGCCAGAACATCGGCACCACCGTCACGGCGCTGATCTCCTCCGCCGGTGCCAACAAGAACGCCAAGCGCACCGCCTTTGTCCATCTGTATTTCAACCTGATCGGCACCATCATCTTCCTGTGCGGGTTCTACGGCCTGAACGCGCTGATCGGGTTCAGCTTCTTTGCCGACACGGCCAACACCTTCGGCATTGCCATCGTCCACACGGTCTTTAATGTCGTGACGACCGCGATCCTGCTGCCGTTCAACCGTGTGCTGGAGAAGCTTGCCATCCTGACCGTGCCCGATTCCCCCGCCGACAAAAAGCAGGAGAACACCCTGCTGGACGACCGTCTGCTCACCACCCCGTCCGTGGCCGTGGGCCGCGCCATGCTGACCGGCAGCGATATGGCGGAAATCTGCCGCACCGCGCTTTTGCAGGCCATGTCCACCACCCGCGTCTGGAACGACGCCATTGCGGATGAAGTCCTGCGCAAAGAGGACGCCGTTGACCATTATGAGGACGTGCTGGGCACCTACCTTGTCAAGCTGAGCGCCAAGCATCTCTCAGTGGACGACAACCGCACCGTCAACACGCTGCTGCATACGATCGGCGATTTTGAGCGCGTCTCCGACCATGCCGTCAACCTGATCAAAACGGCCGAGGAGATCCGCGACAAGTCGATCAAATTCAGTGACGAGGCCCTTGGCGACCTGAGCGTGCTTGAGGCTGCCGTGCAGGACATCGTGAACCGCACGGTCGATGCCTTCCAGAAGGGCGACACCTACGCCGCCAAAAAGATCGAGCCGCTGGAGCAGGTCGTGGACGGTCTTGTGCGCGAGGTCAAGAGCCGCCATATCGCCCGCCTGCAGGCCGGTGCCTGCACGATCGAGTACGGCTTTGTGCTGGACGATCTGCTGACCAACTATGAGCGCATCGCCGACCACTGCTCGAACATTGCCGTTGCGATGATCGAGGTCGCCGCCGATAAGTTTGACACCCACGAATACCTCAACACCGTCAAGCACGGTGATGATGTCAAATTTGAGCGCCGGTACGAGAAATACCGCGGCCGCTACACCTTCCCGCCGGAGGCATACAGTGAATCGAGCGCCGAAGCGCCCGATTCAAAATAAAAGATAATAGATAAAAGATAAAAAATATGGATGCGCGTCAAACGCGCAAATTTAGAAATACAAAGGCAACCCCTTTTTCGGTTGTTGATAAGCGGGGGTTCGCCCCCCGCTCTTTTTGTTTTTGCCGTCAGGCAAAAATTTCACATTTTTTATTATCTATTATCTTTTATCTATTATCTAAAAAGAGGTTTATTTTATGATTTACATTGTCGAAGACGATTCCAGCATCCGTGAGCTGGAGCAATACGCGCTGCAGTCCAACGGCTATGACGCCCGCGGCTGCGAGGACGCCGCCAGCTTCTGGGCTGCCGTGCGCGAGACCCGGCCCGAGCTGGTCATTCTGGATGTGATGCTGCCCGATGAGGACGGCTACCAGATCCTGAACAAGCTGCGCGCCGACCCCGCCTGCGCACACCTGCCGGTCATTATGGTCACGGCCAAGACCAGCGAAATTGATGTCGTCAAGGGGCTGGACCACGGCGCGGACGACTACCTCTGCAAGCCGTTCGGCATCATGGAGTTCATCTCCCGCGTGCGGGCCGTGCTGCGCCGCGCTGCGGCGGCCGCCCCCGCACCGGCTGCGTCCACCCTGCATTTCGGTGAGATCGTGCTGGACGATGTGGCCCGCACGGTCCGTGTGGGCGGCACACCCGTTGAGCTGACCTACAAGGAATACTCGCTGCTGCATCTGTTTTTGGAGCACCCGGAGGAAGTCCTCGCCCGCGAGCGCATCATGAAGGACGTCTGGGACACCGATGATCTGCTCGAATCCCGCACCATCGACATGCACGTCCGCACCCTGCGCCAGAAGCTCGGCGCGGCGGGCGAGGCCATCCGCACCGTGCGCAAGGTGGGCTACAAGCTCAGCACGGAGGGCAGCGATGACTGACGAAAACACCCAAAAGCAGCCGATGAGCATGACCCGCCGCTACCGCCGCGGCCTGATCCTGACCGGCGTGCTCTGCGTGCTGGCGATGCTGACCGCCGCCACGCTGCTGTTCCAGCGCAGCTATGTGGAGCGGGTGGACAGCTACATTGCCCAGATCTGCGACGGATACGCCGCCGCCTACAAGGCGCAGGACACCCACGATGCCATGTCCTTTGCAGCCATGCTGCCGGAGGAGAGCGCCCGCACCCTGCGCTTTACGCTGATCGATGCGGACGGCACCGTGCTTTTTGACAGCAAGACCTCAGCGCTTGTCTACGATAGTACCAATACGCTCCATGCCGTCATGGACTCCAACCTGCCCAACCACGCCGCCCGGCCGGAGTTCCGCCGGGCGATGGAGAAGGGCAGCGCCAGCGTGACCCGCGAGAGCGAGACGATGCAGACCGAGACCCACTACTACGCGCTGCGCATCGACACGCCTGACGGGACGCAGGTGCTGCGCGTGGGCGAGGACATTGCGAACATCTGGGGCCTGAGCGCCGACACGTTGCCGCTGCTCTGCGGCGCAGTCGTGCTGATTTTGCTTGCTGCCACGCTGTTCAGCTGGTGGCTGACCCGTCGCATGGTGCAGCCCATCAACCATCTGGCCGAGCATCTCGACACGATCGAGGCCGATGTCCCCTATGAGGAGCTGATCCCGCTGGCGCGGACGATCCAGACCGACCGCAAGCTGCGCGAGGACAACGAAACAATGCGCCGCGAGTTCACCGCCAATGTCAGCCACGAGCTAAAGACCCCGCTGACGAGCATCTCCGGCTATGCGGAGCTGATCGAGACCGGCATGGCCAAAGCCGAGGACATCCCGACCTTTGCGGCCCGCATCCACAAGGAGGCGCAGCGGATGATCGCGCTTGTCAGCGACATTTTGCAGCTGAGCGAGCTGGACAGCAATCAGGCCAGCCGCACCCGCGAGGCAGCGGCCGAGGCTGTGCCGGTGGATTTGGCCGCGCTGGTCAAGGAGACCGCCCAGAACATGACGGTCAACGCCCGCCGCGCCTATGTGACGCTGCAGTATGACGCCCGGCCCGCCACGGTGCAGGGCAGCCGCGACCAGCTGAGCGAACTGACCCAGAACCTGTGCGACAACGCCATACGCTACAACCGCCCGGGCGGCCATGTAGAGCTGCGCTGCGGCGTGGGCAGCGATGGCTGCCCCTACTTTGAGGTCGAGGACAACGGCATCGGCATCCCGCAGGACAGCCAGACCCGTGTGTTTGAGCGGTTCTACCGCGTGGACAAGAGCCGCTCCAAGGCAACCGGCGGCACCGGTCTGGGCCTTGCGATCGTCAAGCACATTGCCCTTTTGCACGATGCGCGCATCGACCTGCAGAGTCAGGTCGGCACCGGGACGACCATACGGGTGACCTTCCCGAAAAATCCATAGAGTTGTAGGGGCCGGACATGTCCGGCCCGCAACAGAAAGGCAAAATCGCGTCTGCGGGAAGGCCGCGGGCCGGGCATGCCCGGCCCCTACAAATCACGCACCAAACAAAAAAGCTGCTGTCCCCCATGCCGGGAGACAGCAGCTTTTTATTTACAATGTTACGCCAGCACGAAGCTCTGCAGCGCCCAGATGCCCAGCACAAGGATGCCGAGCGCGATGCGGTACCAGCCGAACACTGTGAAGGTGTGCTTTTTGACATAATCCATCAGGAAGCGGATCGCAAGGATCGAGACGACAAACGCCACAATGCAGCCCACCAGCAGCGTGCCGACCTCACCAAGCGTAAAGACGCCGCCCTTGGCAAGGAACTTGACCAGCTTGAGGCCGGAGGCACCCGCCATGACCGGGATGGCCAAAAAGAAGGTGAACTGGGACGCGCAGGCGCGGCTCATGCCGCAGAGCAGGCCGCCGATGATGGTCGCGCCGCTGCGGGAGGTGCCGGGGATCAGCGCCAGCACCTGCCATGCGCCCACAATGATTGCCTGCTTGTAGGTAATGCGGCTCAGCTTGGTGGTGGTGGGCACGCGGGGGCGGCGCTCGATCAGGATGAACGCAACGCCGTAGACGATCAGCATGATCGCAACGACCACGCTGTTGTAGAGGTGTGCGTCCATCCAGTCATCCAGCAGCAGGCCCAGCACGGCGGCGGGCAGGCAGGCCACAATGATCTTGCCCCACAGCCGCATGACCGGCCAGCGGATGTGCTTGGCCAGACCGGAGTCGCGGCCGTTATCGCCGCAGAAGGGCCACAGCTTTTTGAAGTAAAGCACCACGACCGCGAGGATCGCACCCAGCTGGATGACAACGCGGAACATCTCCATAAACTCGGCGCTCAGGCTGAATTTCAGCACCTGCTCGGCCAGAATCATGTGGCCGGTGCTGGAGATGGGCAGCCATTCGGTAATGCCCTCGATCACGCCGTAGACGATCGAGCGCAGCATGTCAAAAAACAATTCCATTCAACAAACCCTCCTTGCAATGCTACCTTATATCATACCATATTTCGGCAAAATAGGAACAGTTTTTTAAGAATTTACATTTTTTTCACGGTAAACCGCGCGGGCGTCTTGCCGTTTTCGTCAAATGCCACTATAATAAGAGTGATTTCTTGTGCAAAGAGGTTTTGAGGAATGTATAAAACCGTACTGTTTGACCTTGACGGAACCCTGCTGAACACGATCGACGATCTGGCGGACTCCGCCAACCGCGTCTGCGCCGCCCACGGCTGGCCCCAGCACGATACCGCGCAGTACCGCTATTTTGTGGGCAACGGCATCCCCAAGCTGGTGGAGCGTTTCAGCCCTGCGGACTGCCGCAGCCCCGCACAGCTGGCCGCCACACTGGCCGAGTTTGACCAGGTATACGGCGCGCACATGCACGACAAGACAGCGCCCTACCCCGGCATACCGGAGCTGCTGGCGCGCCTGAAGGCCGCCGGGGTGAAGATGGCGGTATTTTCCAACAAGGCGGACGAGTTTGCCCGCGCCGTAGTGGCCCGCTACTTTGACACCGACCTGTTTGAGATCGTGCGCGGCGCATTGCCCGATGTACCGACCAAGCCCGCACCCGAGGGCACCCGCGCGCTGATGGCAAGCCTTGGCGTAACGCCGGACGGCAGCGTGCTGTATGTCGGTGACAGCAATGTCGATGCCGACACCGCGCACAACGCCGGCCTGCCCTGCTGCGGTGTGCTGTGGGGCTTCCGCACCCGGGAGGAACTGACCGCCGCCGGGGCCGAATACCTTGCCGAGGACGCCGCCGCACTGGAAAAGGTGATTTTGGGGTGAGAGTGCCCGGGAGGGATGAATTTCTCCCCTACGGATTGACCGTAAAAGGAATATGGCGGTAAGTTGCGGGCCGGGCATGCCCGGCCCCTACAGGGTGGCCGGAAGGTTTACGGCAAGGATTGTAGGGGGCGGCGTCCTCGACGCCCCGCAGGGGAGCAGCCTTTCCCGTGTCACATGTAGGGCGGCCAGCCCTCTGGCCGCCGTGGCCGTTTGCGGCAGCGGAAAAGTCCCCAGTAGGGACTGCCGTTAATCCTCCCGCATCTCGACAAACATTTTGCAAAGGAGCTGTTATTATGATTGCACAGCACTATAAAGATATGCTGGGTGCCAAGTCTGTCATTCGGCAGATTTCTGAGTGGAGCACCGCGCGCGGCGCACAGATCGGCTACGAAAATGTATTTGACTACTCGCTGGGCAATCCCTCGGTGCCCTGCCCGCCGCAGTTCACCGCCGCGTGCGAGAATTTGCTGCAAAGCACCGACCCCGTCACGCTGCACGGCTACACACCGACCCTGACGCTGCCCTCCACCCGCAAGGCCGTGGCCGAGAGCCTGAACCAACGCTTCGGCATGGACTACACCGCCGACCACATCTTTATGACGAGCGGTGCGGCCGGCGCGCTGGCCCACGCCCTGCGCTGCGTGGCCGTGCCCGGGCAGAACATCGTGACCTTTGCGCCGTTCTTCCCCGAATATAAGCCCTATGTCGAGGGCGCGGGCCTGACGCTGCGCGTCACACCGCCCCGCTGCGCGGATTTCCAGATCGACTTTGCCGCCTTTGCGCCGCTGGTGGACGAGAACACCGCCGCCGTCCTCATCAACAGCCCCAACAACCCCAGCGGCACCGCCTACAGCGCCGAAACGCTGCAGCAGCTTGCGGATTTCCTTGTTGAGGCGTCCGCCCGATTCGGCCACCACATCTTCCTGATCTCCGATGAGCCGTACCGCGAGATCGCGTTCGGCGGCACCGCGATCCCCTACCCTGCCAAATTCTACGATGACACGCTCACCTGCTATTCCTTCTCCAAGAGCCTGAGTGTCCCGGGTGAGCGCATCGGCTATCTGGCCGCCAACCCCCGGTGCGAGGACGCCGCCTCTATCGTGCCGATGTGCGGGCAGATCTCCCGCGGGACCGGCCACAACTGCCCGTCCTCCCTGATCCAGATGGCGGTGGAGCGCTGCCTTGCGGTGACGAGCGATCTGTCTGTCTATGAGACGAACATGAACCTGCTCTATAACGAGCTGTGCGCGCTCGGCTTTACCGTTGTCAAGCCGGACGGCACCTTCTACATCTTCCCCAAAGCGCTTGAGGAGGACGCCAAGGCGTTCTGCCGCAAGGCGCAGAAATACGATCTGGCGCTTGTCCCCGGCGACAGCTTCGGCTGCCCGGGCTACTTCCGCATGGCCTACTGCATCGAAACCGAAAAGGTCCGCCGCAGCTTTGCTGCGCTGGAGCGGTTTGTGGCAGCGGAGTACGGCGTCACCAAGCAATAAGGAGCCTTTATGTCGAACCTACGCCGTATCCTGCCGCTGCTGCTCTGCCTGAGCTTGCTGTGTGCCTGTGTGCAGATGCCCAACGCCCCCAAGGACGAGACCCCGCTGCAAAGCCCCCTGCCCACCACCACGCCGGAGAGCAGCGCCGCCCCCGCCCCGACCGCCACGCCGGAGCCGACCATGGTGCCCGCCATGGCAACTGCCCATGACAACGCGACCCGCACCGCACCGGTGATCGAAGATCCCGCCGTCTGGGACGACAACGCCGAGCAGGTGCTGTCAGCGCTGGAAAAGCAGTTTGCCTCCTACGGCATGACCCTGACCGCCAAGGAGGGGTACCCCTACCTGCTGGCCGTCAACAACGCGGGCGGGACCGTCACCGTCTACACCGTGGACGCCGCCACCGGCCGCTACGCCGTACCCTTTATGGCCATGGTCTGCAGCGGCGGCGCGGACACCCCGACCGGCTATTTTTCCACCCCCGTGGACTACAGCTGGCGGCTGCTGATGGGCCCGAGCTACGGCCAGTATGCGACCCGCATCTACAGCAGCTACCTGTTCCACAGCGTACCCTACTACAGCCAGCACAAGGACGATGTGGAGTATGACGAGTTCAACAAGCTGGGCACGATCGCCAGCCTTGGCTGCATCCGACTGGCGGTCGTGGATGTAAAGTGGATCTACGACAACTGCCCGCTGGGCACGCCGGTCGTGATCTACAACGACAAGGAGAACCCCGGCCCGATGGGCAAGCCCGGCACGATCTACACCGACCCTGCCGACACCGAAAAGCGCGGCTGGGACCCCACCGACCCGGACCCCGCCAACCCGTGGGACGATGCCTTCGAGAGCGGCACAGCCATCCGCAGTCAGGCCGCCTGGGACCAGTGGGAGGACGAGCGCGAAGGCTGGATGAAGAGCCTGACCCCGACCGATCTGCAGGGGTGGAGCACGGATTCCAAGATTGAGGGAACGAGAGGATAAGCAACGCCGTAGGGGCCGGACATGTCCGGCCCTCAACATAAAATCAGACGGTCGTCTGCGGGAAGGCTGCGGGCCGGGCATGCCCGGCCCCTACAAAACAACCAACAAAAAAGCACCTGCTTTCTGACGAAGGCAGGTGCTTTTTATGCTTATTTTAGCTGAACATCACGACATCCTGTGCGGGCTTCTCGCCGGGTTCCACAGAAATCGCGGTCAGGACCGGGCCGGTGGAGTCCGGGGTCTGGCCCTTGTAGATGGGGTGGTATTTTACATTGACCTTGGCGGTAATGTTGATCCAACTGCGCTGCTCCAGACTCTTGTAATCGTCATAGCGGCAGGGCATGCCGACAAACTGGATATCCTGCACGCAGCAGGTCATGGCAAAGCGGCCGGGCACGAACGAGCCTTTTCCGGCCTGCTGGGTCTGGCAGACCTGCGCCAGATATTTCACCGTCTTGCCGTCATATTTCTTCGGGTCGTCCATGCAGTCCATGTACCAGACGCCGAAGAACTCCTCCGGGATCTCAATGACGGGGGCGTCCACATCAAAGGGCAGCGGGTCGGGAATGTCATCGTAGGCAACGCTGCCGTCGGCGAACTCATAGGCAATGTCGCAGCGGCGGCTGGCCTGACGAACCAGCTTGTGGATCAGCTGGCGGCTCTCATCATCGTTGACAGCCTCGGCACGGTTGACGACCAACAGTTCACTGCCGCGAATCTTATCCAACAGCAGGCTGCGCATGGCGCTGTCACCCGCGTAGGTCTTGATGGTCGTGCCGTCTGCAGTCGCCAGACACTGGTAGACGAGCCAGTTGTCCGGCAGGGCATCGTACAATTCCTGCACAAGCCACATGCCGTTGTACTCGATGATAACGCGGCCGCAGCCGGACTTTTTCTCCAGCGCGGTCAGGTTCTCCTGCGTCAGCTCGCTCTTGTCCTCGATCTGGGCAACATGCACGCCGCCGAAGGCAAACTTTTTGGGATCGTACTCGATCTCGCCCTCCTCGCAGACCAGCAGCAGCGTCTTGTCGCCGGAGTCGAAGTTGGGGTCCTCCATCGTTTCCTGAATGAATTTTGTCTTGCCGCTCTCCAGCTGGCCGACAAAAAGGTATACGGGGATTTGTTTAGGCATAGGGGTGTCCTTTCGGAAAGATTAAAATATCGTAGGGGAGGGATTTATCCCTCCCGGGGGAGATTGCGGGCAGGCACACGGCAAAAGCTGCGCCGCACTTGTAGGGGCCGGACATGTCCGGCCCTCAGCATGAAATCAGACGGTCGTTTGCGGGAAGGCTGCGGGCCGGGCATGCCCGGCCCCTACGCCGCAGCGATGTTTAAACGCGCAGTAACGGCCACACGGCACGGAAGGGATAAATTCCTCCCCTACAGCCTTACTTGCCACAGCCGCCCATTACCGGGTTCTATCGGCAGGCTCGCCCCTCATCCGCCTTCGGGCGGAGCCTCAGGCACCTTCCCCCAAGGGGGAAGGCATTGCAACATCAAACATGGAACAGCTCGGCGATCTCGTGTTCCTTCAGCTCGGAGCCGATCACACAGAGCTTGCCGGTGACATCGGGGCCGCAGGTGCGGATCTCATGCTCGCCGGGAACCATATCGAACTCATACCAGGTGTCGCCGCCGTCCACGATGCCCTTGGCGCGCAGGATCATGCCGTAAGCGCCCTCGTCCAGCGCGTGCAGCGCCTTGTCGAGATCCTCGCGGCTGTACTTGTGGGCCGTCTCCTTGCCCCAGCTGGTGAACACCTCATCGGCATCGTGGTCGTGGTGGTGGCCGCAGCTGCAGACACCATGCTCATCGTAGTGATGCTCATGATGGTGGTCATGCTCGTCATGATCATGATGGCAGCAGTGCTCGTGGTCGTGGTCATCCTCGTCATGGTCGTGATGGCAGCAGTGCTCATGGTCGTGCTCATCCTCGTCATGATCGTGATGGCAGCAGTGCTCATGGTCGTGCTCATCCTCATCATGGTCATGATGGCAGCAATGCTCGTGGTCATGCTCGTCCTCATCATGGTGATGGTGGTGGTGGTGATGCTCCTCCTCACCGGCATGTGCCTCGTTGGCGGCACGGGCCTCGTCCAGCAGCTCGGCCACAAGGTCGCGCTTGCCGTCCATGACAGAGACGATCTGGGCGCCGGTCAGGGCGGTCCAGTCGGTGGTGACGATGGTGGCGGTGGGGTTCTTCTCGGCCAGCAGGGCAACGGCGGCAGCGACCTTATCCTCACCGGCGTTGCCGGTGCGGCTCAGGATAATGCAGGAGGCATGGCTGACCTGATCGTCATAGAACTCGCCGAAGTTCCTCATATACATTTTGACCTTGTTGACATCGGCCACGGTGACAAAGCTGTTCAGCAGCACCGGCAAGGTCTCGGCCACGCCCTCGACCGCGCGGGTGACATCGCTCAGCTTGCCGACGCCGGACGGCTCGATGAGGATGCGGTCGGGGTGGTAGGTCTCAACGACCTTTTTCAGCGCCTCGCGGAAGTCACCAACCAGACTGCAGCAGATGCAGCCGGAGTTCAGCTCGTTGACCTGAATACCGGCCTCGCGCATAAAGCCGCCGTCAATGCCGATCTCGCCGAATTCGTTCTCGATCAGGACGATCTTTTCGCCCGCAAAGGCTTCCTTGATGAGCTTTTTGATAAGGGTGGTCTTGCCGGCACCGAGAAAGCCGGAGAAAATGTCGATCTTGGTTTTGTTTTCAGCCATAATTGGGTACCTCTATTCAGATGTTTATGATTTTGGCAATCTAAAAGACTAACTGCTAATACTATTATAACAAACGAGTCAAGGGGTTTTGCGCCTTTTTGCGCCGTAATTTTTGAATTTTTTGCAAAATTTGTGGGATTTGGGCAGCACTGTAGGGGCCGGGCATTGCGGGGTTGTGAGCGTGGGGCCACGGTTGAGCGGAGCGAAACCGGGGAGCGAACAATGTTTGCCCCCGCGGGGCAAACAACCGCACGAGCGGGCCAGCTTTGCTGGTTGGCGGCGCTCGTTGTGCGCCGCCAAGCGCCCGGCCCGGGGGTGTCCCGCGGGCTGGCGCTAATGGGATACTGCCTCGGAGGGGTCAAGACCCCTCCCTACGGGCTATCGTTCACGGGTGCTTTGTAGGGAGCGGTCTTGACCGCTCCGCCGGGTAGGCAGACGTTAGCGGGTTGGCCCGTAGGGGCGGCATACATGCCGCCCGGGAACCCTGCGCCGCCGCAAACACCCCGGGAGGGATAAATTCCTCCCCTACGCATTGCCCGCAAACCATCTTCTGCATGGCGGGGCGTCGGGGACGCCGCCCCCTACCGCCGCATTTTGTTTGCGCTCAGCGCAAACTCCACCTTTTTTATTATCTATTATCTTTTATCTCTTATCTATTTATTATTTGCAGCATTCGTGGTATGATATACCTAACCCCAATATCTATCACAAAAAGGAGCGATCCATTTTGACTACCAATGAAAAAATCGCCGCGCTGCGCGCTGCCGCGAAGGCAGCCGGGGCCGATGGCGTGCTGATTATGACCAGCGACCCCCACTGCAGTGAGTATCTGCCCGGCTATTACAACGCTCTGCCGTGGTTTTCCGGCTTTATCGGGGAGAACTCGACCCTCGTTGTGACTCAAGACCGCAGCGCCCTGTGGTGTGACGGCCGCTTCTATGTGCAGGCCGACCGCCAGCTGGCCGGCAGTGAGATCGAGTGCATGCACGCAGGCTCTGCAGGCGTGCCGACCGTGGCCGAGTATCTGGAGAACCACTTTGCACAGGGTGAGACGCTGCTGCTGGACGGCAGCTGCGTGCCCGCCACGATCGCCAGGGAATACCGTGACGCACTGGCCAAAAAGGGTGCCGCGCTCAAGAGCCTTGATGTAGCCTCCCCCATCTGGGACGCCACGGGTGAGCGCCCTGCCCTGCCAGACACCCCCTGCAACCTGCTGACCCCCGCCCAGACCGGTGCGACCGCCGCCGACCGCATCGCTCTGGTGCGCGCCGCGCTGCAGAAGGCCGGTGCCACCGCGCTGGCCGTGACCGGTCTGGACTGCG
>OLRR01001427.1_pt1 | contig 15091 bp, 14 predicted proteins | sample 1671941 | NCBI WGS metagenome assembly OLRR01 (sample SAMEA3136628, study PRJEB25190) | human gut metagenome
GGTATCTGTGATCGGGTCTGTGTCCTGCATGATGGACAGTTAGTGGAAGAATTGCCGGGAGGCAGGGAAATGTATGAGAAAGCAGAACATCCATATACAAGATTACTGATGAAGTCAGTGCTGGATATTATATAGAAAATTTGTAACTGTTCAGAGCCAGGCAAAATTTCAAAAAGCAGGTATAAAATGCGTAGCATTTTGGAGGTTGGCTCTGAACAGTTACAAAAACTTTAAGAACATCGCTTACATTGATATCGGTACATGATAGTGTATTGATTGCATGTACGGTGTTCTTTTTTTACGGATTCATTTGTTGTCAGAACAGTATATGGACGGTATAATGGGACTATATGCAGAGAAATTTTGGGCATAGCTTGATAATTGTGTTAGTTTGATTCACAGGTAATTGCAGAATATAAAGCATTTTTGATGGCTTTAAAAGACTGAGAAGGTGCCATTACCGTGAAACGAAAGGATGGATTTTCGTGAATTTCTGTTATGATGTTTTGAATTATAAGTACCCATCCAGGCGGGAAGTAGTCTACGGGCGAAAGGGCATGGTCTGTACATCTCAGTCGCTGGCGGCTCAGGCCGGACTGGATATTATCAAGGCCGGAGGCAATGCGGTGGATGCGGCGTTGGCCACGGCAGCCTGCATGATCGTGCTGGAGCCTACATCCAATGGCTTCGGCAGTGATGCTTTTGCACAGGTCTGGATGGACGGGAAGCTTTATGGACTTAATGCCAGCGGTTTTTCGCCGGCTTTGCTGACGAGAGAGGCGTTGATGGATAAAGGCTATGAACAGATGCCGAAGTTCGGCTGGGAACCTGTGACAGTCCCGGGAGCTGTTTCCGGATGGAAGAAACTGCATGACCGGTTCGGAACATTATCCTGGGAGAAGATCTTTGAACCGGCGATTCGCTATGCGGAGGAGGGCTATGTGGTGACGCCGGTGATCTCCAAAATGTGGCGTCAGGCATGGGATGATTATGAAGAAAGACTTTCACCTGAATTGTTTGAGGAATGGAGGAAAGTCTTTGCCCCGGATGTGCATACACCCCGGGCCGGAGAGATCTGGTCATCCAAAGCCCATGCGGAGACATTCAGGGAATTGGCGGCAACGGATTGTGAGAGCCTGTACAGAGGCCGCCTGGCGGATGAAATAGACAGCTATTCAAGGACAACCGGCGGTTATTTGAGAAAAGGGGATCTGGTAGCCTATGAGGCCGAATGGGTACAGCCAGTGAGCACTTCCTACAGAGGTTATGATGTGTGGGAAATACCGCCGAACGGTCACGGTATTGTTGCACTGATGGCTTTGAATATCATGGAATGTATGCAGTTTGCGGCCGGCCATGACAGTGAAGAAGTGGTTCACAGGCAGTTGGAGGCCATGAAACTGGCCTATTCGGATGGGCAGCAGTATATTGCAGATCCCCGAAGTATGAAAGTAACGACGGAGCAAATGCTGTCGAAAGTCTATGCTGCTTACCGTGCGGCCAATATTGGTCAGCGTGCAGCAAAATCGCAGTACGGGAATCCTGCCAGCGGCGGTACGATTTATCTGTGCACAGCGGACGGCGCAGGCAATATGGTCAGTTTTATTCAGTCTAATTACTGCAATTTCGGTTCAGGGATTGTAGTGCCGAAAACAGGCATTGCACTTCAGAATAGAGGATTCAATTTTTATATGGACCCGGAAAGTGCCAATTGTGTCGGTCCGCATAAGAAAACCTATCATACCATTATCCCGGGATTTCTGACCAGAAATGGCAAAGCCATCGGCCCTTTTGGTGTCATGGGCGGTTTTATGCAGCCTCAGGGGCATGTACAGGTGATGATGAATCTCATAGATTTTCATATGAATCCCCAGGAGGCACTGGATGCCCCGAGATGGCAGTGGACAGGTGATATGAATATTGAGATTGAACAGGGCTTTCCGATGGATATGGCAGGTCGATTAAAAGCCAGAGGACATCATGTGACGGTGGCCACAGACAGCATGGATTTTGGCCGGGGACAGTTGATCTTCAGAGATGAGAATGGCATACTGACTGGGGCAACAGAACCAAGAGCCGGCGGCGCTGTAGCAGCCTGGTAGAAGCTGACAGTTGGTTAAGGTAAGAGATAATAAGAGGTGGAAGAAAGCATAAAAATGACGGACTGGAAAAAGTATTTTAACAGCACCATTCTTTCAAGGGGAAGACAGTATTACCATGAGGGAAGAGTCAAGCGGCTGACACATCGTGATCACGAATGGTTTGCGGCTGTTAAAGGCAGCAGGAGCTACAATGTCATTGCCCGGATAGGAGAAGACGGAGATATTGAAGACATGGAGTGTTCCTGCCTTTATGCATATAACGGCCAGAATTGCAAACATATGGCGGCGCTTTTGTATGCGGTGGAAGCAGATCAAAAGGAAGATGGTGTTCAGACAGAATTAGAGCTGGCACAGCAGAGAATGGATAAGGAAGATAAAGTCATTTTCAAAAAGTTGGCAGCCCAGACGGAATATAATTATTTTGATCTGAATATGGCTGCTCAAAAACTGGAATTGTCAAGGAGTATATGGGAGAAGGCCAAAAGACTGGCAGAGCAAAAGCAGATTGTCCTTGATGATATTCAAACGGGGTATTTGGGATGGTACGGTGATTCGAAGCTTATTCTGCATGCAGAGGGCAGATATCTTACAAAAGGAAATGATGGTTATGCGGTTCAGGTCCTTTGCTCTAAGGACCGTGTTGAACAGGCACTGTGTTATGTCAGAGGATGCAGAGGATCTTATACGGCTCCCGGAGAGGGATATAGAGCGTATAGTTATGGCAATGTTTGTGTCCATGAGGCAGCGCTTATGTATCTCATGGAAGATTATCTGATCGCACACAGACCGGGGGATGCGACAGATTTGCGAGGAAAGCAGATTCTGGGGGTTTATCAGCAAAGATATGTCAAAAACAGTTCAAATACGTCCGTTTCTGACAAGCAAACGCTTTATCTGGAACCAAGGTTTGAGTGTCTGTCAGGTGGTCTGGCGGTATCTTTCAAGGTTGGCACAGGGAAAATGTATGTGATCAAAGATCTGACGGAGTTTGTCGGGCAGATGGAGCGCGGAGATACAGTAGCTTTCGGTAAAACAACAAGGATCAATTTTGCCGGCTGCCGGTTGGAAGAGACTTCTGAGAAGTATTATGCTTTTATTAAAAGACAGATTAAAGAGCAGCAGCAGAGAATGCGCCGCGATCGGACACGCAGTTACTATTCGATGGAAGAAGAAATTAAAGGGAATATCGATTTGTCTGGAACCGGTCTTGACCAGATTTATAGTTTGATCAGGGACAGAAAGCCAGAATGTTCCAAATGGACGTCACAAGGCAGAAAGAAAGTTTATCTTGAATGTGCAGATGGCGTGCCGAAAATGACAATGACAGTGAGCCGGCTGGCGGATGCAGAAAATCAATTTGACGGCATTCATGTTTCATGCAAAATAAACGAAGTCATGGAGGGAACAGAGGCTGTTTATTTCCTTGAAGATCATCGTGAAAAAATAGTGCTGTGCAGAACAGAGCGGGAAGCTATAGAAGGTCTACTGCCTCTATATAATATGTCGAATGACAGCGGGGAAATTCAATTTAATATCGGCAGAAAGCATCTTGCGGATTTTTACTATCGGTTTCTGCCTGAATTTAAGAAGTATGGCAGCGTAAAAGGGGCTGAAAGCAGGGATATCCTGCAGTATCTGCCGCCGGAAGCAAAGTTTGCCTTTTATCTGGATGCGGAAGAAGAAAATCTGACCTGCGAGATTAAGGCTGTTTATGGTGAGAACACTGTAGATGTGACATGTCGTGGGGGTTCGGCAGAGGATTTTCGTGATCTTTTTAAGGAACATGAGATTATAGATCAGGTGATGCAGTATTTCCCTGAAGTAGATGAGAGCGGATCGGTCTTTCATTGCGGACGGGAAGAAGCACTGATTTATCAGGTTCTGGATCAGGGAATTGAAGCATTGATGACTTTGGGGGAAGTCAACAGTACAGATCGTTTTAAACGACTCAGTATTCGACGGATGCCGAAGGTATCTGTGGGTGTTTCCATGGAAAGCGGATTGATGGATTTGTCTATTACGCTGGATGACATGACCAATGAAGAGCTTTTGGCGGTTTTGAATAGCTATCGCAGAAAGAAAAAATATTTTCGTCTGAAAAACGGTGATTTTGTTAATATTGAAGAGGATAGTGTGGAAATCCTCGGACAGATGATGGATGCATTGCATTTGTCACCAAAGGAATTTGTGCAGGGAAAGATGCAGCTGCCGGTTTACCGGGCGCTGTATCTGGACAAAATGCTGGAGCAAAGCAGCGGTATTTATCTGAAAAGAGACAGTCATTTCAGAAAGCTGGTCAAAGATTTTAAGACGGTGACGGATTCAGATTATGAAGTACCAGAAACGCTTCAGGATACGATGCGCCAATATCAGACAGAGGGGTATAAGTGGCTGCGTACGGTTGAAAGTGGCGGTTTCGGCGGCATTCTGGCAGATGATATGGGTCTCGGCAAGACACTTCAGATGATTGCGGTATTTCTGGCATGGAAACAGGAGGGACAAAAAGGCACCTCTCTGGTTGTATGTCCGGCTTCTCTTGTTTATAACTGGAAAGAAGAACTGGCACGTTTTGCACCTGCGTTAAATGCCGAGACGCTGACTGGAACACAGAAAGAGCGAAAAGAGAAAATCAGCCGTTATCAGGAGTGGGATGTTCTGATCACTTCTTATGATTTGCTGAAACGGGATATCCATGAATATGAAGGTTGTCAGTTCCGGGGGCAGGTACTGGATGAGGCACAGTACATTAAAAATCATACAACGGCTGCGGCAAAAGCGGTGAAGTTGATCCATAGTCAGGTTCGGTATGCGCTGACCGGTACGCCGATTGAGAACCGTTTAAGTGAACTGTGGAGTATTTTTGATTATCTGATGCCGGGATTCCTGTATACATATGAAGATTTCAAAAAGAATGTTGAAATGCCGATCGTCAAAAATCAGGACAAGCATGTTTCGGACAATCTCAGAAGGATGACAGCGCCCTTTATTATGCGGCGTCTGAAGAAAGATGTGCTGAAAGATTTGCCGGACAAACTGGAAAAAGTATGTTATGCGGCTTTTGATACAAAACAGCAGAAGTTATATGACGGACAGGTTGTTCATATGCAGGCTATGCTGGAGGAACAGGCGGATGCGGAATTTGTTCAGAATAAACTGAAGATTCTTGCTGAGCTGACGAGACTCAGACAGGTGTGCTGTGATCCGTCACTGCTTTATGAGGCGTATGACGGCGGTTCAGCCAAACGTGAAGCTTGTATGGAACTGATTAGCCAGGCTATTGAAGGCGGCCATCGTATGCTGATTTTTTCACAGTTTACATCGATGCTGGAATTGCTGGAACAGGATTTGAAAGCGGCCCATATTGAATGGTATAAGATCACCGGCGAGACAGCCAAGGAGAAACGAATTGAGCTGGTACGTGATTTTAATGAGGGAACCGTGCCTGTATTTTTGATTTCACTGAAGGCAGGCGGAACCGGACTGAATCTTACCGGGGCGGATGTGGTCATTCATTATGATCCATGGTGGAATCTGGCGGTGCAGAATCAGGCAACAGACAGGGCACACCGAATAGGGCAGAAGAATATTGTTACTGTGTATAAATTAATTGCCAAAAATTCTATTGAGGAGAAAATCCTTGAAATGCAGGAAGTGAAGAAGCATCTGGCAGATGAGATCCTCAGCGGTGAGATGGGCGGTCTGTCTGCGTTGACAAAGGATGAATTGATGGAACTATTGAAAATATAAAAAACTTAAAAAAAACTGTTGACAAATCTTTCACTATAAGGTATTATTAATAGCGTCGCTGGTGCAAACGAGCGACGGTAAGCCCAGATAGCTCAGTCGGTAGAGCAGAGGACTGAAAATCCTCGTGTCACTGGTTCGATTCCGGTTCTGGGCACGCAGGTGTAGTTCAATGGTAGAACATCAGCCTTCCAAGCTGAATACGTGGGTTCGATTCCCATCACCTGCTTTGAAAATGAATATTTTATTTATTATGCGCGAGTGGCTCAGTTGGTGGAGCACGACCTTGCCAAGGTCGGGGTCGCGGGTTCGAGTCCCGTCTCGCGCTCTTCTTATATACAAAAGGTATCCTAAAAGGATACCTTTTGTATATAAACGAGTCCTGCCGGACTCGAACGGTTCGTATCTTCGTTCCACTTCGGTCGGTGCTAACGGAAGTCCAATGGACTTCCAGCACCCCGTCTCGCGCAATGAAGGACTCCGCCGGACTCGAACGGTTCGTATCTTCGTTCCACTTCGGTCGGTGCAGGATTGTGTTTTTTTAGTTTTATAAGAGATGAGGGAGTAGCAGGCGCGTTTTTTCAGCGTAACAAGTCAACATACTGGCCATTGGCCTGGCTTGTTTTAAATAGCGAGACTCATGTATAACTGACAGGCTATACGTGCGTCTTGTGTGAATACAGAATAAATGACAGGTATAGTCGATGGACTATACTTTTTTTATGTCGTCATAGGATTAATTAAGAGAAAAATTGGGAGGTTAGTATGAGCTGGAGTTTGGCTTTTGTGGTCAATAGTATTTTGCTGGGTGTAGGACTTGCGATGGATGCTTTTTCTGTGTCCATGGCGAATGGTTTGAATGAGCCGAATATGAAGAAGAGAAAGATGCTGGGGATTGCTGGGACTTTCGGTGTATTTCAGGCGTTGATGCCGATGGTCGGGTGGATATGTGTCCATATGATCGTAGAATACTTTTCAGCATTTGAAAAATTTATTCCGTGGATCGCACTTATCTTGTTGGGATATATCGGCGGACATATGATCTATGAGAGTGTCTGTCCCAGGGACAGTGAGGAGGAGGAAACCGGCGTGGGCTTCTGGGCATTGATGGTCCAGGGGGTAGCCACATCCATTGACGCACTGTCCGTAGGATTTACGATTGCTGAATATGACTGGCTGATGGCTCTGGTCTGTTCCCTGATCATTGCAGCTGTCACATTTCTTATCTGTATTGGAGGGCTGTTCATTGGTCGTAAATTCGGAATAAAGCTGGCAGGCAAAGCGCAGATATTGGGCGGTGTGATTTTGATCGGTATAGGTCTGGAAATTTTCATCAGCAATGTATTTTGAAATTGATTGAAAAGACAATTGGTGCTTTTTTCAGAACGGGTAGAAATGCGTTTTGCTTTTCTTGACAAAAACATATTCGTATGTTATCATGATAACACGTTAGTAAAGTAAAGATAACGAACCGTGAAAACGTAAGATGGAGGCATTTATGAAAAAGGGTTTAGCTTTATGCATGGCTGCAGTATTAGCCATGGGATGTTTGTTAACAGGCTGTGGAAGCAGTGATACAGGCGCGAAGTCAACAACAGAAAGTGCTGCGGCAAGCACGGAGAAAGTGGGAACGGAAACTGCCGGAACCGAGGCAGCCGGTACTGAGACGGCCGGTAATGGCAAGACATTTACCGTTGGCTTTGATGCCAGCTTCCCGCCATATGGTTATCAGGAGAATGGCGAGTATGTCGGTTTTGATCTGGATCTGGCGCAGGAAGTCTGTGACAGAAATGGTTGGGAAATTGTGAAGACACCAATCGACTGGGATGCCAAGAATATCGAATTAAATGGAGGTTCCATTGACTGTATCTGGAACGGCTTTACGATGAATGGCCGTGAAGATGATTATACATGGACACCGGCTTATATCAACAATACACAGGTATTTGCAGTGAACAAGAACAGCGGCATCAAAAAGGCAGCTGATCTTGCAGGCAAGAATGTCCTTGTTCAGGCGGATTCTTCAGCACTGGCAGCGCTTCAGGATGAAGAAAACACAGATATCAAGGCTTTGGCAGATTCTTTCGGCAGCCTGACACAGGTACCGGATTATGAGAGCGCGCTGATGGAGCTTGAAGCAGGTTCCGCAGATGCCGTTGCCATGGATGAAGGTGTTGCGCTGACGAAGCAGGCCCAGAATGACAATATTGTGATCCTTGATGATGTGATTTCACAGGAACAGTATGGCATTGCTTTTAAGAAAGGCAATGATGAATTGAGAGATCAGGTATGGTCTACATTACTTGAAATGGAGAAAGACGGCACTGTAGATAAGATTGCAGCGAAGTATCCATCCATCAATACAGCCAATATCTGTATTAGTGACAATGAATAAGAATTGAATAGAGCATCTTGGCTGCTGCAAAATTCATCAATTGATTTTGCGGCAGTTCTTTTGCTCTTATAAAGGAGGAAATGAGAATGACGGTCATGCAGATTGTCCAACAGTTATTTGGCAGTATGGGTATCACGATGGAAATCTTTTTTGTTACACTGATTACATCGCTGATTCTCGGCCTTGGTCTGGCCCTGATTCGTATGTCAAAGAATCCGATATTGTCAGTGATTGCCAAATTTTATATTTCTGTCATGCGTGGTACACCATTGATGCTGCAGCTGCTTGTTGTATATTTTGGCCCTTTTTTTATTTTCGGGATGCAGATCACGCCATCTTACCGCCTGAAAGCTGTCCTGATCGGCTTTGCTTTAAATTATGCCGCTTATTTTGCAGAGATTTACAGATCCGGCATTGCAGCAATCCCGGTTGGTCAGTACGAGGCGGCCAGAATGCTGGGATACAGCAAAACACAGACATTTGCCTATATTGTGATGCCTCAGGTCATCAAGCGGATTATTCCGCCGGTAGCCAATGAAACCATTACCCTGGTCAAGGATACATCTCTGGCTTTTACATTGGCGGTAGCAGAAGTATTTACCGTGACGAAACAGCTGGTGGCTTCCCAGTCATCCGTTGTTCCGTTTATTGTGGCGGGTATTTTTTATTACATTTTCAATCTGATTGTGGCGGTATTTTTTGATTATCTTGAAAAGAAAATGGATTATTACAGATAGGAGGAGAGCCCATGCGTTTACTGGAAATGAACCATATTAAGAAAAGCTTTGATGGGCAGGAAGTCCTGAAAGATATATCTATTCATGTGGATGAAGGTGAAGTTTTGAGTATTATCGGGCCCTCCGGTTCCGGTAAGTCTACCATGCTGCGGTGCGCGACGATGCTTGAGACCATTGATGACGGAGAGATTATTTATCTTGGGGATAAGGCGGCTTTCAGCAAGGACGGACATGCAGTGTATGCCAAGGCGGCGGATTTGAAGAAGATCCATAGTTACTATGGACTTGTTTTCCAGAATTTCAATCTGTTTCCGCATTATTCCGTCATAAAAAACATTACGGATGCCCCATTGAGAGTGCAGAAAAGAAATAAATCCGAAGTTTATGCAGAGGCAAGAGAACTTTTGAAGAAAATGGGCCTTGAGGACAAGGAGAATGCCTATCCTTATCAGCTGTCCGGCGGTCAGCAGCAGAGAGTATCTATTGCAAGAGCACTGGCAATGAAACCGAAGATTTTGTTCTTCGATGAACCGACATCTGCGCTGGATCCGGAGCTGACAGGTGAGATCCTGAAGATTATTAAGAATCTGGCAGCAGAAAAGATGACAATGGTCATTGTTACCCATGAGATGAATTTCGCCAAAAATGTGTCGGATTATGTGGTTTTCATGGACAAGGGTGTGATCGTTGAGGAAGGCAAACCGGAAGATGTGTTTAATTCAGAAAATCCTCGAATGAAGGAATTCCTTGGCAAATTTGAATCATAAATCAAAATAGCGTAAAAAAAAGGTTTTTTTTCGGCGTATTCAGTGGTATGATAGTCAATGCTGATCAAGTCGTGTGTGTGTCCGGCTTGAAATAACAGTTACAGAAAGGATTTGTAAGACGATGTTATTTTGCAGTATAGAATTCATATTTCTGTTTATGCCGATTTTTTTGTTGATTTATTATACTGTTCCGGAAAAATATGGCAACCTGATACTGTTTTTGGGAAGCCTGTTTTTTTATGCCTATGGTGAACATCGGTTTTTCTGGCTGATTCTTGTTTCGCTGGTGATCCATTACGCATTGACCAGGTATTCCCAGGGAAAAAGCCGGAAATGTCAGAGGATTTGTCTGGTGGTCATGCTTATGTATGGCTTTGGCATGCTGTTTATATTTAAATATATGGATTTTTTTGTAGCCAACTGGAATCATCTGGCCGTCTGGCTGGCGGACAGGGGAAGCAGTGTGAAGCTGCCCCATGTGAATGCACCGGAGGTATCGCTGCCTTTAGGCATCAGTTTCTATACTTTCCAGATTGCAGCTTATGCCATTGATGTTTACAGAGGTCAGGTGAAGCCGGAGGAACGTTTTGTTGATCTGGGCGCTTTTCTGAGTATGTTTCCTCAGTTGATCGCCGGTCCGATTGTATTGTATCATGATGTGTCAGCGCAGCTGAAAAAGCGTGTTTTGAGCTGGCGCCATATGGAAAATGGTATTAAGACCTTTATCATTGGTCTGAGCCTGAAGATGCTGTTGGCGAATACCTTTGGGACTTTGTGGAATCAGGTTCAGACGGCAGGTGTCAGTGCAGCGTCTGTTCCGATGGCTTGGCTGGGAGCACTGGGATATACCTTTCAGATTTATTTTGACTTCCAGGGCTATTCTATGATGGCTATGGGGCTTGGAGAAATGCTGGGATTTCGAATTCCCAGAAACTTTCGGCATCCGTATATGGCGACTTCTGTTACAGATTTCTGGCGTCGCTGGCATATGACTCTCAGCGGATGGTTTAAGAATTATGTCTATATTCCTCTCGGCGGCAGCCGTCACGGCAAAGTCAGAATGCTGTTCAATATGTTTGTGGTCTGGTCTTTGACTGGGTTATGGCATGGCGCCGGATGGAACTTTATTCTGTGGGGCATGTATTATTTTGCCCTGTTGATGATAGAAAAGCTGTTTTTGCTGAGATTTTTTGAGAAATATCCTGTTGTCGGATGGTGTTTCACATTTCCGGCAGTGGTGACCGGATGGGTAATTTTTGCATCGGATAATCTGAGTGCAGTCAAAACCTATCTGATGCAGATGTTCGGACATTTGAGTGATGCCGGTTACTGGACAATGAATCTGGATCTGTTTGGGCAGACTGTACGGCAGTATGGTATTTATCTGGTGTTGGCCTTTATCTTTTCGACGGCGTGGCCTTATGGGAAATACCGTGAGAATAAGAACAGGCCGCTGACAATTTTGATTCTCCTTGTCCTGTTTGGTCTGTGTGTCTATAAGATGCAGACAGCAGCCAGCAATCCGTTTTTATATTTCAGATTTTAGGAGGTGCAGAGGATGCGTGGATGGATCGATTGGGCCAGAAAGTACCCGATGACGATGCTTTTGATCATCTGTTGCCTTATTGGCGGCCCTTACTTTGGCGGACAGCGTGCGATCGAGGCCTATAAGAATTATACAGGGAAGGCAACGGCGGCGGATATCCTTGGTACATGGACCCAGAAGGCAGCAGAGCATTCGACACTGCTGAAAGCGGATGCCCAGGGAACGAAGGAACAGCAGGCCGCCAAAAAAGGCGGACCGTTTACGGATGTGGATCAGAGTTATCTGGATGATGCGGTGTTTATCGGTGATTCCAGAACGGATACATTGAAAATGTATGCGGGATGGGAGAATACGACGTACTATGTTAAGACTGGAACTAACATCTGGGATATCATGGATGTGGTGCCGGATGATGAAGACAGGACCATTGATGAGGAACTTCAGAATAAACAGTTCGGCAAAGTTTATATCATGTTGGGAGTGAATGAACTGGGAACCGGTACAGCGGAAACCTATTACCAGCAGTTCAAAAAGGTTGTGGCGCGTATCAGGGAACTTCAGCCGAATGCGTTGATCTTCGTGGAGTCTATTATTCATGTATCCGCCGAGAAGGATGCAGAGGGTACAGTGATCAACAATACAGAAATCAACGCCCGCAATAAGTGGCTTAAAAAACTGGCGGACAACAAGACGATTTTTTATCTGGATTATAATGAGGTTCTGGATGATGAGAACGGTGCATTAAAAGCCGATTCCACCTTTGATGGTGTTCATTTGCAGGCGGATAAGATTGAGCCGTGGAAGCAATTTATCCTGAGTCACGGCGTGAAATAGGGCGGCCGCTGAATAATGAAATGATTGCGGTCATAAGTATTAATATTGCTCTTTTGGAATCCCATTTTTAGTTTTTGAACCGCAATCGATTTATTATTTAATGCGGCCGCTTTCCCTATGGCAATCTTATATAAAATCTGCTAAAATAAAGTATATGGAAAATCATTTTCATGAGATGACTTGATTTATGGATATTCAGAAAATAGCAAAACGCTTGTTATTCTTGGATAAACATCTAAATTAACAGTTCGCAGCAGGTGGTTCAACATCGCCGGTACTAAGGCGCTGTTTTTTAGCGCCTTAGTACCGTTGCAGATGTTGTGCAGCGGAAGCGTACCTGCGGTGAACTGTTAATTTAGATGTTTTCGAAGAACAAGGAAGCATTTTGCACCATCTGAATTTACAGAAAGGGGGATTTTTATGGGATTAAAGACGGTTGTTTTGAATTCAGAGAGGATGAATTACGATGGCAAGCTAGATCTGTCCGTTTTATCATCTGAGGTCAAGGAATATGCTTCTACAGAGCAGGATCAGATTCTTGAACGTGTGCAGGGGATGGATGTTGTTGTGACGAAGGAGATGCCAGTTGACGGCGATACAATTGCCCGTTTTCCGGATTCTGTTCAGTTGATCTGTGAGGCTGGAACAGGATACAACAATATCGATATTGAAGCTGCAAGGGCCAGAGGTATTACGGTATGCAATATTCCGGCTTACAGCACAGAACGTGTGGCTCATACAGCAATTATGATGATTCTGAATCTCAGTTCCTCCATGCAGATCCAACAGGCAATGCTGGCAAGGGGAGACCGAAGCAATTTTACGAAATGTATGCAGGTCAGCCATGTGGAAGTCAATGGCAAGGTCCTGGGTATTGTGGGAGCCGGAAACATTGGACGTGAAGTGATCAAGGTGGCACAGGCCCTTGGCATGAAAGTACTTGCTTATGTAAGGACACCGAGAGCCGATGAGGATAATCTTAAGTACGTTTCCTTTGAAGAATTGCTGAAACAGAGTGATTATATCAGTCTGCATTGTCCTCTGACACCGCAGACAAGACATATGATCAACAAAGAGACCATTGCCATGATGAAACCGACAGCTTACATTATTAATACCGGACGCGGTGCCCTTATTGATGAACCGGCGCTGATCGAAGCGCTGAAAGAGGGAAGAATTGCCGGTGCAGGTCTGGATGTACAGGAGACAGAGCCGCCGGTACAGGATAATCCGCTTTATGATATGCCGAATGTTATTCTGACGCCGCATATGGGCTGGAAGGGCCTTGAGACGCGTCAGAGACTGGTGTCTATCCTAGCTGCCAATATTCAGGCGTTTGACGAGGGCAGACCTCAGAATGTGGTCAGCTAAGCTTCATTTTGGCTTATATTTAGCTAAAGAGCGGATTCTTTAAATGAAAAGGTTTGATTTCCTGCATATTTGTGATAGAATAGCTTATGTTCGATTTGAGTAGGATGGGTATTATAGTAGAATTGCAGAGGTGCAGGAAAGATGATGAATTATATTATTGTATTTTTAATTTCAATGGTGCCGCTGATTGAACTCCGCGGCTCCATTCTTTATGCCACCGGAATAGGCCTTCCGTTTTTGCCGGCCTATATCACAGCCATTATCGGCAATATGCTGCCGGTCCCTTTTATCTTTCTGTTTGCGAGAAAGATACTGTTCTGGGGAGCTGATAAGCCGGTCATCGGCAGATTTTTCAGTTTTTGCCTTGAGAAAGGCGAGAAGGGCGGCAAGAAGCTTCAGGCGAAGGCAGGCAGAGGTTTGTTTGTGGCGCTTTTATTATTCGTGGGCATTCCGCTTCCGGGAACAGGTGCCTGGACGGGAACTCTGGCAGCAAGCTTCCTCGAACTTGACTGGAGGAAAAGCGTTATCATGGTCATGCTTGGAGTCGTCATGGCAGGAGTTATCATGTATCTCGGCAGCGTGGGAGTATTTGGCGCCATAGGACTGCTGAAGTAGTATGTAAGAAGTAATACCGGAAAGGAAGAATGAATATGGCTATGAATCCAGCAATGCTGTTTAAGATAAAGAGCGCGTGGGACAAATTCGTGAACAATCATCCAAAGTTTCCGATGTTCCTCAGGGCAGCATCGGCCACAGGAATAAAAGAGGGCTATATAATAGAAGTAAAGATAACTGACACGGAGGGAAAGGCGATATGTACCAACGTCAAGCTCACCAGTTCAGATATGGAGCTCATTGATATGATAAAGGACATGAGCTCAAACGCGAGATAGCGGAAAGTACAAAAATATTACATTTATAAAGCAAAATTTTATAAAAGACTTCTTGACTTGCATAGTCTGATTGTGTTATTGTAGACTTTGCGATGAAAGAGGTCTTTTTTTTGTGCCTTAAAATAACAATGGAGGTAAGTGGAAATGCGCGTTAAAATAACATTGGCATGTCAGGATTGTAAACAGCGTAATTACAATATGACAAAGGATAAGAAAACGCATCCAGACAGAATGGAAACAAAGAAGTACTGTAGATTCTGCAAGGCTCATACAGTACACAAGGAGACAAAATAGTCTGAACCAGTAAGGAGGAAAAGAGTTATGTCTAAATCTAATAAAGAAGAAAAGTCAAATACTCTCACGAGAAGCTGGTTTCAGGAATTAAAGGGAGAATTTAACAAGATAACATGGCTTGATAAGAAATCCCTTGCAAGGCAGTCAGTTGCGGTAGTTTTATCGACAGTTGTTCTCGGCTGTATCATAGCTATTGTGGATTGGCTGATCCAGATTGGTTTGAATTTCATAGTTGGGTAAAGGATGGTGGAGAATATGTCAGAGGCAGAGAATGCAAGATGGTATGTTGTTCATACATACTCAGGATATGAAAACAAAGTAAAGGCTGATATTGAGAAAACAAAAGAAAACAGAAATTTACAGGACCAGATCATTGAGGTAGTCGTACCTGTAGAGGATGCCACAGAG
>OLRR01001433.1_pt1 | contig 15044 bp, 10 predicted proteins | sample 1671941 | NCBI WGS metagenome assembly OLRR01 (sample SAMEA3136628, study PRJEB25190) | human gut metagenome
AAGCAAGTTAATATTTAATTTTGTCTAAATTTTGGGGTTCACTTCATTTTTCTGCCACTTTTTTTATAATATATTTACTGATTAGAATTAAATTATACCAATTTTCCCGTTTAAATTACAATTCAATAAAAATATATTGACAAAAAGGATTTTTTTTTGTAAAATTAAAATGTACTAAATAATCGGTATATTTGTAAATTATTTAGTACATTAATACTTTTAATAACATCAGTTTAGTGAACTTACTCACCTATAGCTCTATGCTATCTTTTATGTTATATTAATTACTCACAAGGACATTCTCCAATACCCGACTCTATTGAGTATTATTATGATTTTTCAACCGAAACTGTACAAGCACTAAAAAATGCTTGTAGTGAATGGAATTCAGCTGATAGTAATCGCAATTTTTTGTATGTGGGCAAATTCCATACCAATACTACCGCTTTTTATAATAATAAAGCTAATCAAATCACCAGTGGAAAACGAGGAACTAACACTTATTTAATGGAGCACCGTATGGTACGAGGTATTAGTGGAAATGTTTCATATGAGGGTGATATTGATATAAATGTTTCACATCCTTTTGGAACTGCCAGCACATCGTATGATACTGAAACGGCACTTTTACATGAATTGGGGCATTTTTTAGGATTGGGACATTCTGGAACGACATATTCTGTTATGTCTACTCCTCAAGCTAAAGGGCAACGAAAAAGATCTTTATTTGAAGATGATATAAACGGTATAAATGCTATTTACAATAAATAAAAAAGGAGAAATATTATTATGAAAAAATCTATTTTAAATATAATCAGTTTAATGTGTTGTCTCACAATAATGCTCACTGCAACATCTTGCGGAAATAATGCAAAAAAAGAAGAAATAGTCGTTGACGGTATTATACCGTTAATATCTGAAAGTGAGCTTATTTTACGTTCAGACTTAATAATAGAGGGTACTGTTTCAGAAATTATGGACAGTAAATGGAGTAATCCCAATAATGAAAAAGGTGAAAATTTCAGAAATGTTCTTCAGACAGACATAGTTGTAAACATTGATAATTACCTTTTCGGCGAACGTGACGATAATCAAGCTATAGTAAGAATAGATAAAGGCGAAGATGAAAACACAATCGTTTCTTCCGACGGTTATCCCGACTTTGAAGTTAATGAAAAAGTTTTATTATTCCTTTCAAGAGATGACAGCGACATTGCAACCGATGAAGACTATTATGTTTTAACAGGTATGCGACAAGGAAAATACGACCTATCAGAATCAGAAAACTCACGTTCGAGTAATACTATCAATACTTATATAAGTTCTATGGAAGTCGATAACGAAAGAGATACCGAAGTTATAGATGAGTTAAAAGACAAGATTGAAAAAGAACATAATATGCACCCTAACTATTCGGAAGAACAAAAGCAAAGACAGATTGAAATTGATAACGAAAACAAAAAATTGTTTGGAGAATAATTTTAATTTGAATATAATTTAAAATTATTGACAAAATAAATTTATGGTATATTATATATGTATCATATAAAAGTAATTAGTGATCCAAACTGTTCACAAAATGACCTAAAAAAATCTCAAGAGCTATATTCTTGAGATTTTTTATTTTGTCGAAAAAGCAATATTTAATCTCGCTATGCAAATTCACTTATAAAAACTGTTGAATTTTATCGGAAAACAGTATATAATATAATATGTATCAAAATTTTAATACAAAGCGTATTTTAAGAGAGGATAAAGATTATGCAAAATGACAACAGAATCGGTGAAGAATGTGGTGTATTCGCCATTTATGATCCTGACGGTGATTGTGCAAGAACGACCTATTACGGACTTTATGCACTTCAGCACAGAGGACAGGAAAGCTGCGGTATCGCGGTAAATAACAATCGTGACATTACTCATTACAAGGATATGGGACTTGTCAACGATGTATTTAATGACGAAATATTGACAAAGCTTGACGGTAAAATGGCTGTCGGTCACGTTCGCTATTCGACAACAGGCGAAAGTATGCGTGAAAATGCTCAACCGCTTGTACTTAGATATGTAAAAGGTAATATCGCCATTGCCCACAACGGCAACCTTGTAAATAAGGACGAATTGGCACAAGAACTAAGCGTTACAGGTGCTATCTTCCAAACAACAACCGACACAGAAATGATTGCTTACACAATCGCCAAAGAACGTCTTAATTCAAAGAGCGTTGAAGAGGCAGTTGAAAAGACAATAAATCACCTTGTAGGTGCGTTTTCGCTTATCGTTATGAGTCCGCAAAAACTTATTGCCGCTCGTGACCCTTGGGGTTTCAGACCGCTCTGTATGGGTAAGAAGGGCGATGCTATTGTTTTCGCCTCGGAAACTTGTGCACTTGACAGTGTGGGTGCGGAATTTGTCCGCGACATTGAGCCGGGTGAAATTGTTGTCGTTCAAGACGGTAAAATTTCCACTATCAGAACTCACGTCGGCAAACAGCCACATACAATGTGTATCTTTGAATACTTATATTTTGCACGTCCTGACAGTATTATCGAAGGACAGTCTGCACACGATTCGCGTATGCTTGCAGGCAAATACTTGGCACAGGAATTTCCTGTTGAGGCTGACGTTGTAATCGGTGTACCGGATTCGGGACTAAGTGCCGCAATGGGTTATGCAAAGGAATCGGGAATTCCTTACGACATCGGTTTTGTAAAGAATAAATATATCGGCAGAACTTTCATTCAGCCGTCACAGGCAATGCGTGAAAATTCCGTAAGAATTAAACTTAACGTACTGAAAAGTACAGTTGATGGAAAACGTGTCGTTATGGTTGACGACTCAATCGTAAGAGGTACGACTTCAAAGAGAATTGTAAGCCTTTTACGTCACTTCGGTGCAACAGAAGTTCATGTTCGTTCATCTGCTCCGCCGTTTATGTTCCCTTGCTACTTCGGTACAGATGTACCGTCAAAGGATCAGCTTGTAGCCTGTAACTACACCATGGACGGAATTAAAGAACTTATCGGTGCGGACAGTATCGGATTTTTAAGCGTTAATTCTTTGGAAAAGATTATTCCTAACGCAAACTGTCAATTCTGTGACGGATGTTTCTCTGGTAAATATCCTGTTGATGTTGACTGATAAAATTTAATAAGAAAGAATGAGGTAAATGATTACTGACTTGACAGAGGGCAAACCCTCAAAAATATTATGGAGCTTTTCGATACCTATGCTTTTGAGCGTGGTATTTCAGCAACTCTATAATATAGTAGACAGTATCGTAGCCGGAAAATTTGTAGGCGCCCAGGCATTAGCTGCTGTGGGCGCTTCTTATCCGATTACGATGATTTTTATGGCAATAGCCACAGGTGCAAACGTCGGTGCGGCTGTTATTATTTCGCAGTTGTTCGGTGCGAAAAATTTTGAAAAGCTCAAAACTTCCGTTTTCACTTCAATAATTTCAATGACCGTACTTGCCGCAATTCTTACAATCTTCGGAATTGTTTTCTGTTCGGGAATGTTAAAAATGTTATCCACTCCCGAAAATATTTTTTCCGACTCAATGACATATCTTAATATTTACATAGGCGGATTGATTTTTCTGTTTTTGTACAACATATGCACAGGTATTTTTACCGCTATGGGGGACAGTAAAACTCCGTTGTATTTTTTGATTATGTCGTCAGTCGGAAATATAATTCTTGACCTTGTTTTCGTAATTGTATTTAATATGGGCGTGGCGGGAGTCGGCTGGGCAACATTTATTGCACAGGGTATATCTTCCCTGCTTGCATTCGCCGTACTTTTAAAACGCGTTCACGGTATAAAATCGGGGACATATAAAAAATTTTCGTTCCGTATGCTCGGACATATTTCAAGAATTGCAATACCGAGTATCTTGCAGCAAAGTTTTGTATCGGTCGGAAATTTATTTATACAAAGCCGTGTAAACAGTTTCGGCTCTGACGTTATCGCCGGTTACAGTGCGGCTATAAAGCTGAATACATTCGCTATAACAAGTTTTTCAACGCTCGGAAATGCAATGTCAAGCTATACGGCACAAAACACAGGTGCGCGAAAGCTTCTCCGCATACCTGAAGGACTTAAAGCAGGTATTGTTATGCTTATCGTTGTTTCTCTGCCGTTTTTCATTGCGTATTTCGTATTCCCGAATACTATGATGAATATATTCGTAAAAAGCAGTGAGGCAGGTATTATAGACGTTGGAAGAATATTTTTAAAAATCGTCGCACCGTTCTATTTTGTAATTTCCGCAAAACTTACGTTTGACGGTATTCTTCGCGGTGCGGGACGTATGAGGGCGTTTATGGCAAGCACGTTTACCGACTTGCTTTTAAGAGTTATTCTTGCGTATGTTTTCTCATACGCACTTAATTCGGAAGTCGGAATATGGCTTTCTTGGCCTGTCGGCTGGACTATCGCCGCAGTTATTTCGGCAGTATTCTATTTTATTTATTATAAAACAACAATCAAAAACGGTGCAAATTAATTGCACCGTTTTTTAGTTTTCCTCAATATGAATAAGCATTTGTTCTATAATCTTTTTAACGTGGTCGTCATCAATCGAATAAAAGGCATTTTTACCGTCACGGCGTGACTTTATAAGTCTTGCCTGTTTTAAAGTTTTAAGCTGATGACTGATAGCCGATTGACTCATACCGAGTGCGTTCGCTATATCATACACACACAATTCCTTATCAAACAACGTCCATAAAATTCTTATTCTTGTACTGTCGCCGAACACCTTAAACATTTCCGACAATTTATCCGTTACATCTTCGTCCGGAAGTTGATTTTTCAATCTATCTAAAATCTGCGGATTATATTGACAGGTACTGCATTTATCCATTTATCTTCTCCTCTTTTCGGTCATATGTTCATATATTCATATTATACCCTTTTAATCTTGATTTGTCAAATCGCTTGAAAAATCAGATATTAATTTATAAAAATCAGAATTCATTATTAAATTTACCCAAATTCTTTTTATAATATGATAAAATATAACTTAGATACTTTGAAAAGGAGGATTTTAATACACTATGAATAAAAAGAAAATCATTTCGGCTATGCTTACAGTTGCAATGCTTGCAAGTTCGGCGGTTTCCGCACTTGCCGCAGAAGTAGGCGAAAGCCTGAAAGTCGGCGATTACACAGAATCCGCCGCCGAAACACAAAAATTAATCGACTCACGACCTGATATTCAGCGTCCTATGGAAAATCTAAACAGAGGTGCTGTTGCCGTAAGAATGGACGGCTATACATATATTTCGTGGCGTTGGCTCGGCACTGAAAGTGCGGATACGAGATATAACATTTATCGAAGTTTAACAGAAATGTCCTCATACGGACAAAAAATAAATAACGAACCTCTAAATGCAACAAATTTCACCGATTTATTTATCGCAAGTGACGATACACAGTATTTCATTGTACCTGTTGTAAACGGCGAAGAACAATGGGACAAAGTTGGAGCAGTTCAGCTTTGGGACAACAATTATATGGATATTCCAATCCAAAAGCCTGAAAACAATAAAGTAAACGGTGAAGAATATTCATATACACCGGGTGACGCGTCTGTCGGTGACCTTGACGGTGACGGCGAATATGAAATCGTATTGAAGTGGGACCCGTCAAACGCAAAAGACGCCGCACAGGCAGGTTTTACGGGTGAATGTATTCTTGACGCGTACAAGCTTGACGGTACACGTCTATGGCGTATAAATATGGGACCTAACATTCGTGCAGGCGCACACGACACGCAGTTTATGGTATACGACTATGACTGTGACGGCAAAGCCGAAGTTGCTTGCCGTACGGCTGACGGCACAATCGCAGGTGACGGCTCTGTTATCGGTGACGCAAACAAAAACTATGCCGTTGTAAGCAACGGTAAAAACCTTACAGGTCCGCTTTATCTTACAGTATTCAAGGGTGAGGACGGCTCTGTAATTGATACAGTTGACTATGACCCGCAAATCACAGGCAAAACCGCAAGCGGTCAAAAATGGGATATAAGCTCTTGGGGCGATACGTTCGGAAACCGTTCCGAAAGATACCTTGCCGCCGTTGCATATCTTGACGGTACAAGACCGAGTATGGTTTTCGCAAGAGGTTATTACACAGGTCCGGAGGGTGAAACAGGCGGCAGAACCGTTATCGCAACATACGACCTTGTAGACGGCAAACTTGTTAAGAAGTGGCGTTTTGATACGATGGATTACAACAATCAATACATTGGACAGGGCAACCACTCAATGAGCGTTGCGGACGTTGATTATGACGGTTGCGACGAACTTATATACGGCTCGCTTGCAATAAACAATGACGGCAAGCCTATGTATTCAACAGGTTTGGGACACGGTGACGCACAGCACGTCGGCGATCTTGACCCGTCAAGACCGGGACTTGAAGTTTACTCTTGTCACGAAGATACAAATTCAAAATACAGCTATGAAATGCGCGACGCACGCACAGGTGAAATACTTGTCGGTGGCGAACAAATGGGCGGCGACAACGGTCGCGGCACATCTGACGACATAGACCCGCGTTATCCGGGTTGCGAAGGCTGGTCAGCCGCAGGAATACTTACCGCCGCAGACGGTACTGTCATTTCAGCAAAATACACCATGCCGGCAAACTTCCTTTGCTACTGGGACGGCGATTTGGGACGTGAAGTTCAGGACAACATTTATATCAGCAAGTGGAACCCCGAAAAGGAAAAGGTTGAAACTATCTTCACCGCTTCGGGTTGTACTTCTGTAAACGGTACAAAGGCTAATCCGTCACTTACCGCCGACCTTTTCGGCGATTGGCGTGAAGAAGTTATGTATCCGCTAAAGGACGGCAGTGCGTTGAGAATTTACACAACCACTACACCGACAAGCTACAAAATTCCTACACTTATGCACGACATTCAATACAGAATGCACGTTGCATACCAAAACGACTGTTACAATCAGCCTACACACCTAAGCTATTATCTTGGTTTTGACACTGAAAATGTGCCTGTACCGCAGATTTATACAGTAGGCAACAATGAAAAAAATCCCGACCTTGCAAAGAAGTCTTGGAATATAAACGATTTATACAGCGGTGAAAAGGTTGAGCTTGTACTTGACACACCGACAGCACTTACAAACGGTGTTCCGAAGCGTGTTGATAACGACAGCACGGACGTTGTACCATACCTTGACGAAAACGAAAGAACTCTTGTTCCGTTGAGATTTATTTCTGAGTCATTCGGCGCAGACGTTGAATGGGTGGCAGATACACAGGAAATCAAAATCAACGGTGACGCCGTTACAATGAAAATCGGCAGCAACGATTATACTGTAAACAACGAAACAAAAACAATGGACACTGCACCGATTTTGAACAACGACAGAACAATGGTTCCGCTTCGTGCAATCGGTGAAGCACTCGGAAAGATTGTTTACTACAACGATAAATATATCTGCATAAGCGATATTGACTTAAATATGTCGGACGATTCCGCAATGTCAAGAAAATCTACAATCACATCTGCAAAAGTACCTGACAAAATTGAAGTTGTCGCAATAAACGGAACAGGTCAAAAATATTATCCTAACCAACTTGACGTTTTTGCCGTTGAGGCAAGCGACAATGACGGTAACGTTGAAGCAGGTGCGGTTGACCTTGATATAAACACGCGTTGGTCAAGTTACGGTAAGAGTACGCTTACGCTTGATTTAGGCGAAGAAAAGGACGTTTCTGGTGTTGCAATCGCAATGTGGAAAGGCAGTGAAAGAATTTATCCGTTCACAATCGAATACTCGGTTGACGGCAAGACTTGGGAAACTGCACTTCCAAAAACTCAAAACACAGGTGAATCAAGCGAATTTGAAAAGTATATGTTCCCTGAAACGGTAAAAGCACGTTATATCCGCTACAACGGTGACGGTGCAACAGACCCTGACAAGAATTACTGTCATATCAGCGAAATCGCTGTTCTTGGCGCTGAAGAATAAAGCAAAAATGGTGTTGCAATGCAACACCATTTTTTATTTAATAATTGGATTTGCTTTCTGTTTTGTCTTTTTAGCCTTACCTTGAATTTCAGACACAGGCTCCATTTCATTTTTCGGCATTCTGTCCTCAGTTTTTCTTGTTCCGTGTATATCGCCAAATCGCTCTCTCCTCATACCCTGTTTAGCCATTTTTTCGCCTCCTTTTTTATTATTCTTTTCACAAATACAAAATAAATACGCTGATTGGACAAAACATTTCTATTATGATATAATTAAAATAATATATACTGTAAAGGTAGAGATGATATGAACAGAGTTGTAATTGGAATACTTGCACACGTTGACTCGGGTAAAACTACGCTATCTGAGGGAATGTTATACAGTGCAGGTGAAATACGAAAAATCGGTCGTGTTGACCATGGTGACGCATTTCTCGATTCACACGAAATTGAACGCGACAAGGGAATTACGATATTTTCAAAGCAAGCCGTTATGCGTTTTCGTGACACCGAATTTACTTTACTGGACACTCCCGGTCACGTTGACTTTTCTACCGAAATGGAGCGTACTTTGAGCGTGCTTGATTACGCAATCCTCGTTATAAGCGGTACGGACGGAATACAAAATCATACAGAAACACTATGGCGGCTTTTGGCACGATACAATGTACCTACATTTATATTCGTGAACAAAATGGACTTAAACGCCGACAAAAACGCCGTTCTTGATGAATTGCATACAAGATTCTCGGACGGTTGTATTGATTTTACGCAAAATTATGAAAATGAAGATTTCAGAGAATCGCTCGCTATGTGTGACGAATCTATAATGAATACATTTCTTGCGGACGGTACTGTCAAAAATCAAGACATAAGAAATGCCGTTGTACAAAGAAAAATATTCCCATGCTATTTCGGCTCTGCACTTAAAATGGAAGGTGTATCGGAATTTCTTGAAGGACTTGAACTGTACACCAGACAAATTATTTACGATGACAAATTCGGTGCAAAGGTATTCAAAATTGCCGAAGATGAGCAAGGCACACGTCTTACTTATATGAAAATTACCGGCGGTACTTTAAAGGTAAAAACACTTTTAACGGGTAACAAGAAAAATGAGTGGTCGGAAAAAGTAAACCAAATCAGAATTTATTCCGGTGCAAAATTCCAAGCGGTTGACGAGGCATTCCCCGGTACGGTTTGCGCCGTAACGGGTCTTACACAGACATATTCGGGCGAAGGTATAGGTTGTGAGCCCGATTCAAAAAATGCCGTTCTTGAGCCTGTTTTAACCTACCGTATGGAGCTTACTGACGGTATTGACGTGCATACAGCACTTACCGAATTACGTCATTTGGAGGACGAAGACCCACAGCTTCATATAATATGGAACGAACAGTTGCAGGAAATTCACGTTCAAGTTATGGGCGAAGTTCAGCTTGAAGTTTTAAAACGAATTATAAAAGAGAGATTCGGTATTGATATTGAATTCAGTCACGGCGGTATTGCGTATCGTGAAACAATAGCCGCACCTGTTGAGGGTGTCGGACATTATGAGCCGTTAAGGCATTATGCCGAAGTGCATTTACTTATGGAGCCGACCGAAAAAGGCAGCGGTATGCAGTTTGCGGTAAATTGCAGCGAGGACAGTCTTGACCGCAACTGGCAACGACTTATTCTCACCCATCTAAAAGAAAAATCACATATCGGTGTTCTGACAGGCTCACCGATTACCGATATGAAGATAACACTTATCGCAGGACGTGCACACCAAAAACATACGGAGGGCGGCGACTTCCGTCAAGCTACTTATCGTGCGGTACGTCAAGGCTTGAAAATGGCTGAAAGTGTTTTGCTTGAGCCGTGGTACGAATTTCATCTTGAAATACCTACCGAAAACGTAGGACGTGCAATGACCGATATTCAGCAAATGGGCGGTACATTCAGTCAACCCGAAACAATCGGGGATATGACGCGAATTTCAGGCTCTGCACCCGTTGCGACAATGCGTGACTATCAAATGGACGTAACAGGTTACACGCACGGTAAGGGCAGATTAAACTGTATTTTAAGCGGTTATGAGCCTTGCCACAACACCGAAGAAGTGATTGCCGAAATCGGTTACGACAGCGAAACCGATATTGAAAATCCCGCCGATTCGGTTTTCTGTTCGCACGGTGCAGGCTTTGTTGTAAAGTGGGATAAGGTTTACGACCATATGCACATTGACGGCATAAAGCTTGACCAAGACGATGATGAAGAAGAAAACGTCTATCAGCGTGCAAACGACTACATCAATATGGTTGCCGATGATAATGAGCTTATGCAGATTTTTGAACGTACATACGGTCCTGTACGCCGTAAAGTAGCGTCATACACTGTAAAGAAATCCGCCCCCGAACAGAAAAAACATCAAAAATCAAAGCCTGTTAAATTAGGTGACGAATATTTGCTTGTTGACGGTTACAATATAATTTTTGCGTGGGACGAACTGAAAGAACTCGCCAAAGATAACCTTAATATGGCACGTGACCGACTGATTGATATTCTTTGCAATTATCAAGGCTTTAAGCAATGCAATTTAATACTTGTTTTTGATGCGTATAAAGTCAAAGGAAATGTCGGCAGTGCCGAAAAAATTCACAATATAAACGTTGTGTACACAAAAGAGGCTGAAACCGCCGATATGTATATCGAAAAAATCACACATGAAATCGGTAAAAAACATCGTGTGCGTGTTGCCACTTCGGATAACCTTGAACAAATTATCATTCTCGGCAACGGTGCGACACGACTTTCCGCAAATGAACTGTTGCAGGAAGTAAAACTCGCCGAAAAAACTATTATGGATATTATAAATTCAAACTAAAAAAGGAAGTTTTCAAAACTTCCTTTTTTAATATTTCGCATTTTAGTAATTGTATGATCCGAGAAATTTATAGAAAAATGTATTCTGTCTTACTTTATCAAGTGCAAAGTAAATTGACGCATCATCAATATTGCCGTCAATATCAATGAAGAACACATACTTACCGAGTTCCTTTTTCATAGGACGTGACTCAATTTTAGTCATATTAATTCCGGACTTCGCCAAAAGCTCAATCGCACTGTACAAGCTTCCCGGTTTATTATCAATCGCAAATACGATTGATGACTTATCGTGACCTGTAACTGTCTTATTCGGTGTTTTTTCAATAATAACAAATCGAGTTGAATTATTTGCGTCGTCACCGCAGTCGTGACACAAAATATCAAGGTCATAAATTTTTGCACTGTTCGGTGAGCCGATACACGCCACAGAGCCGTCCGATTCTTTTACACGTTTTGCCGCAGACGCAGTTGAATCGGCAAATTCAATTTTCACATCCGCAAATTCGTGCGACAATAATTTTGAACACTGTCCTATCGGTTGAGGGTGGGAAGTGATAATTTTTATATTCTCTTTCTTTACGCCTTTTTTAACCATAAGATTTTCGCTTATATGAAGAATGTATTCACCTGTTATATATAAATCCACATCAAAAGCAAGAGTATCCAAAGTTGTGTTGATACTTCCGTCAATAGAATTTTCAATCGGCACGATTGCCCTGTCAATTTCGCCTTTTTCAACCGCTAAAATTACAGAATAAATCGTTGAAAACTCCTTTATTTCTTCTTTACCCTCAGACCATTCCATAGCCGCCTGATGTGAAAATGTTCCGTTCGGACCAAGATAACCTAACATATTAAGTCAATAACTCCCTTCAATAAAACAAAAGGCTGAAATAAAATTGTTCACACAATGTGGGCAACTTCATCCAGCCTATAAATTTCTTATAATAGAATCTTATTTACTGCCTTCGCGATTGGATCAAGCTCCTTCATAAGCTTGTCAAACTTTTCAGGCGTAAGCGATTGAGCGCCGTCTGACGCAGCCTTTTCAGGGCAGTTATGTACTTCAATCATAAGACCGTCAGCACCTGCCGCAATAGCACCTTTTGCAATAGCCGGAACATACTTATATGTACCTGTTGCATGGCTCGGATCGGCAATAATAGGAAGATGAGAAAGTTCCTTTGAAACAGGAATTGCCGAAAGGTCAAATGTATTTCTTGTAGCAGTTTCGTATGTTCTGATACCTCTTTCACAAAGGATTACCTTTTCATTACCCTCAGACATAATATATTCGGCAGCCATTAGCCACTCTTCCATAGTACAAGCAAGACCTCTCTTTAGAAGTATAGGCTTGTCGCACTTACCGACTTCGCGAAGAAGTTTGAAGTTCTGCATATTTCTTGCACCGATTTGCATAACATCAGCATACTTTGCAACAAGTTCAACATCTCTTGTATCAAGTACTTCAGTACAGATAGGCATATTAAGTTCCTGACCGCTGTTGTACATAATCTTCAAGCCGTCACCCTCAAGACCTTGGAATGAATATGGTGATGAACGAGGCTTGAACGCACCGCCGCGAAGAATGTTTGCACCCGAGGCCTTAACAGCCTTTGATACAGTTGTGAACTGTTCCTGGCTTTCGATTGCACAAGGACCTGCAAATACTGCAAGCTGCTTGCCACCGACTGTTATTCCGTGACCGATTTCGATAACTGACGGTTCTTTGTGAAGCTCCTTAGATGCAAGTTTATATGGTTTCATAATCGGAACAACGTTTTCAACACCGTCCATAGTAAGAATTTGATTCATACTCAAAAGACGCTTGTCGCCGATTGCGCCGATAACTGTTTTCTTTTCACCTTGAATAGGGTGTGTTTGGAATCCGAACTCGGCAAGTAGTTTTTCAACACTCTCGATTTCCTTTGCCGATGCGGATTCTTTCATAATAATAATCATTTATGTTCACATTCCTTCTTTAATAATTACAACATATACAGTATAGCAAAAAAGGACAATTTTTGCAAGTTAGTTTTAAATAATTTCAGAAATATCTGCAAAAACAGCTACCGTTCTGTATGTTCCGTTGTAACATTTGCACTGTTTATTAAAGTACAGACGCTTTCCGTCACGCGAAAACGACGGATTTGGATGTACCTGAAGTTTCCATGTGGTGTATTCGTCCTGCGATATTTCAAAAGTCGCAATCGGATTTTTGTCACCGCGCTTGTACAAATAAACATTCGGTGCAAAGTCGGGATAACATCTGTCACCGGCAAAATATTTTCTGTCAAAACTTCCGTCCATATGATTTGAAATTCCGCCAAGCACTTCTAATTCCTCTCCGTCCTTTGAAAAACGTGCAATGTAGCTTGTTTCCATTTCAATGTGTCTGCCTTGATTAAACTGACGCGTTGCCATATATGTGTCATCGTCAAACCAAAGCTGATGTACAGGCTTGTCCGCTATCATATGCGTTTTTTTAGTGTCTAAATCTATACACCCCAACGCACCGAATACAGGGCATTCCTTTACGCCCAAGCGCATCATAACTGCCGTTGCGGACGGATTTAGCTGAACGTGGCTGACAGACGCAGTATGCTCGTTCGGAGTAAGACCATGTTCCCTTACCATATTTAAAATATCTTCCTCTGTTGCAACAAGAGTTATTTTTCCGCTTTCAACATCAAGTATGTAAATTCCGCACGAATTAATTTCGGGATAATCGGGATTTTTATCAAGATATTCTGTCGATATTGAAAACGGATACTTGCCGTTTTCCGCACAATGACTTTCTTTGCCGCGAATTTTGTACTTAACCTCACCCGTATCAACATCGAGTATACGGAATACACATATAGACGGCTCTTTGCCGGCTATGCCCTCAAATTCCACATCACGAAAAACTATAAGGCTGTTTGTTATAAAGGTTGCTGACGGGCCGTTGTGATTGCCGCAGTGTACATCATATACCTTGCGATGATTTTCAAAATTCCTGTCGCATATCCATATTTCCGTTTCATGCTTTGTCAAATCTGCTTTGCGTGCATATATAATTCTTTTTGAATCGGGACTCTCAACCATTCCGCCGTTCATTCCAAGCAATGTCGAACCCGAATAATCACATATTTCCTTTACTTTCATCTCTCTCACCTCATTATATGAATTATACCATAATATTGAGTTGTTTTCAATATTGGTTATTTTTTTCTTTTTCGGTGTCGGTAAATCGTCATATATCGCCTTAAATAATTCGATTAAATATTCTTTGCTGTCAACTTCTTCTATTAAAATCATTTCTTTCGCACCCCCATAAGGTACTTCGTATCGAATGTCAGAAACATAGTCAATAGCCGATTTAACAGGTTTTATAAGCAGTCGGTCATCATATATTCCGCCGGCAATTCTGCCTTTGTAGTAAATAATGTACTCCCCCATCATCGCCCTGTACGTTATTTCCTCCAACTCCGATAATTGCTCTAATATGTATTCTAAAAATTCTTTACTCGATGCCATCTGTTTCTCCTTTGTGTAAAGTTCTCCATTGTCAATACTTGTCAAACATTCCAAGTATCTATGATATTTGGATGAAATACACAAAAAAATCACCATTTATACCTATATAAACAGTGATTTTCTATCTCCAACTTCTTTTATATATCTGTCGAATATTTCCACAATCAAATATCAGTTTGCTATATTTGAAACTTTCTTACCCAAATTCACATAATTAATGAGATGTTTATCAACCATTCATAATGAAATATTAATTTTATAAATCAATCAAATTGAAACCAATACTCGTTATCGTCAACACTTGTCAATGCTGGGCTTAATTTCATCATAGTTTTATCATCGTTAAATTCAATATTAATAGTTTCCCAACCATAACCAAAACGATTTACTTTAATTTTATTACCACTAATAACTTTATATTCAAAAGTAGCTATTTTTGTATCAATCCATTTATAACCGGTTTCTACCCTATAATCTATTTCATTTTCTGAAAAGTCTAATACGCATAATATATTTGAATTTTTATCACCATCTACACGCTCCCAGCCTTGTAGCAATTCTTTTTTTAAATTAGATATTTGTATATAATTAATTATAGCTGTTGTTATTAAAATGACAGTAATAATTATAACTATGCCTAAAA
>OLRR01001447.1_pt1 | contig 14925 bp, 10 predicted proteins | sample 1671941 | NCBI WGS metagenome assembly OLRR01 (sample SAMEA3136628, study PRJEB25190) | human gut metagenome
GCATCTATAACGGCAGCGACAAGGTGATTAAGCTCGAGCGCAAAAAGAAGTACGGCAGCTGGATCTACAAGGAGGATGCGCCGCTTACGCGCGGCGAGTTTGAGCAGATTCTGGCTGGCGACTACGACTTTTTGCTGAGGAGTCCCTATCCGCTCTGTCGCGAGTTCTACATCGAGTGCATCTGCAACGTGATGCGCCCGAGGACCATCGTGGACTATGAGCGCGAGCCGTGGGTGATGGATGAGGGCACCGTGCGCGTTACGTTTGACATGAACGTGCGTGCCGCGGTGGGAAGCTTCGATATCTTTGACGCGACGCTGCCCGTGCTGCCGGTCCTGGAGCCCGGCAAGCTGGTGATGGAGGTCAAGTTTACGGAGTTTTGCCCGCAGCTGGTGCGCGATTTGGTTCCGCCGGGCGCGGCCGAGCTTACGGCGGTCTCCAAGTACTGCCTGTGTTACGAAAAGACCGCCTACCTGCGCGGATTTAATTACTGGGAATCGGATTTTGAGAACCGAGGGGATATTTAGACCATGAGCACCAGGGACTTTTTTAAGAACTCCGTCTTGGAGGCGTTTGGCCAGGTCGACCCTGCCAAGATTGGCCTGTCGCTGCTCGTGGCGCTCGCCATGGGCATCCTGATCTATTACGTGTACAAGCGCTTTTTTACCGGCGTGGTGTATTCGCGTAGCTTTGCCGTGACGCTCGTGGGCATGTGCGTGCTTACCTGCATGGTCACGCTCGCGATCTCGACGAACGTGGTCATCTCGCTCGGTATGGTCGGTGCTCTGTCCATCGTCCGCTATCGTACAGCGGTCAAGGACCCGCTCGACCTGCTGTATCTGTTTTGGGCCATTACCACAGGCATTACGGCAGGCGCCGGCATGTACGCGCTCGTGGGGCTTACGGCAGTGGTGATTGTGGTGATGATTGCCGGCTTTGCGAGCCACCAGGACAAGGCGCGCGTGTACATGATGGTCATCCACTACACGGGCCAGACCGCCGGCGACGATATCGTTCGCGCGTTTGGGCGCACCAAGTTCACCGTCAAGTCCAAGACGATGCGCGGTGACAAGGTCGAGATGGCCGTGGAGGTGTTCTCGGACGGCGTTGACATGCCCTATGCGGACGCCATTCGCGCGCTCGATGGCGTGGAGGACCTCACGCTCATCCAATACAACGGCGAATATCACGGCTAACTATGTTCCGGCGTTCTAACGAACGCCGGACCGCTCGACGCTGCGCGGGCATCTGCCGGGCGATCTGCCGCTCAAACCGTCGCTCGCGTACATAAAGTACGCTTCGCTCCTCTTTCGCGGCACCTCGCCACGGCAGCTGCCCGCTCGCTGGCGTTTGCTCGACCTGAGTGGTTGAAATGATTCGCTGAGACCTTTCCAGTCGAATATTTTTTGGGCGAGGGTTGGGTATCATGGTGAAAGCGATTTCAACGACGGGGGTACTCGTGGTAAAGATGAAAGATGTGGCCGAGCTGGCCGGCGTTTCGAGCGCCGCGGTCTCGCGCTACCTCAACGGTGGATATATCTCGGCGGACAAGGCCGAGCGCATTAAGCAGGCGATTGAGCTGACCGGATACGTGCGATCTAGTCAGGCTCGCGCGCTGCGCACCGGTTCCACCAAGCTCATCGGCGTCATCGTGCCTAAGATTAACTCGGAATCCGTGAGCCGCATTACCGCCGGTATTGGCCAGGTGCTCGGTCGCCGTGGCTACCAGATGCTGCTTGCCAACACCGACAACGCGGCCGATCGTGAGCTCGAATACCTCGATTTATTCCAAAACCACCCGGTTGACGGCATTGTTCTGGTGGCAACTATGATCACCGACGAGCACCGTCGCGCGATTGAGTCGTGCCGTGTGCCCATTGTGTTGATCGGCCAACATGTCGAGGGCGCGGCGTGCGTCTATCACGACGATTACGAGGCTGCCTTTGAGCTCGGCCGTGCGCTTGCGGGTCGGGTGGATGGCAAGATCGCCTACATCGGAGTTACCGAAGAGGACCGCGCGGCCGGTTATGACCGCCGTCGCGGTTTTGAGGCCGGCTTGCGCGCCGCGGGCGCGGTGCTTGATCCGAGCCTGATTCGCCAGGGGTCATTTACGCTCGACTCGGGCTATCGCGCTGCGCGCGAACTGCTCTCCGTCGATCCCGATGTTTCGTTTATCGCGTGCGCGACCGACACTATGGCGGCCGGCGCCCTGCGCGCTTTTGACGAGCTGCGCGGCGTGGGCGAGGGCGTGCGTCGCGTGAGCGGTTTTGGCGACAACGCGTTTTTGCGCGCGCTGACGGGCGGCATTCCCACCGTGCATTATGGCTACCTGACCAGTGGCGTCGAGGCGACCAATATGCTGCTCGACGCGCTCGATGGCGAGGAGGGGGAGAGCGGCCTGCGGACGCTCAAACTTGGACATCAGCTCATGAATGTCTAGTCCTTGGACGCGTCTGCCTGCCTTTGAGTCCCCAGTTTTTGTCTCAAAACTACCATTCGCCGGCTTTTTCCTACCGTTCACCCTACTGTGAAAACGATTACAGACATATGAAACTGAAAACGATTACAGTGTAAGTGTCAAAGATGGCCGGGTGCAGATGCGCCCGTTGGAGGAAAGGGAAGTCATGGACTACCGCAAATCAGCCCAAGAGGTGCTCGACAACATCGGTGGCGCCGGCAACGTTGTTTCGGCCGCACACTGCGCCACGCGTCTGCGCCTGGTGATTGCCGATAACGCCAAGGTCGACAAGGAAGCCCTCGAGAATATCGACGGCGCCAAGGGCGTCTTTGAGGCCCAGGGCCAGCTGCAGATTATTTTTGGCACCGGCACCGTCAACAAGGTCTACGAGGAGTTCATCGCGCTCAGTGGCGTCGAGGCTGCTACCAAGGCCGAGGTCAAGGAGGCCGCGGCGCAGCAGCAGAACATCTTTATGCGTGCCATTAAGGTGCTCGGCGACGTCTTTGTCCCCATCATCCCCGCCATCGTGGCTTCGGGCCTGCTGCTGGGCATTATGAGCGCCCTCAACTTTATGGCCTCCAACGGCTTTATCGCGCTCGACACCAATAACTTTATCTACAAGATCGCCGACCTGGTCTCGGGAACGTCCTTTGGCATTCTGCAGATCCTGATCGGTTACTCCGCCGCTAAGGCCTTTGGCGCCAACCCGTATCTGGGTGCCGTCGTCGGCGGTGCGTTCATCAACTCCTCGCTGCAGAGCGCTTACACGGTTGCCTCCGAGGGCGTGCAAACCATGGTCACCGTCATCCCCGGCGTGTACAGCTTTGAGTGGGTCGGTTATCAGGGCCACGTTATCCCCATCGTTATCGCCTGCGCCATTCTTGCCTTCCTTGAGAAGCGTCTCCACAAGGTTGTCCCCGAGATGTTCGATCTCTTTGTGACCCCGCTTGTCTCGGTGTTCGTGACCGTGCTCGTGACCCTCGTTGCCGTCGGCCCCATCTTCGTGTGGGCCGAGAACGCCATCCTCGGTCTGATCCAGGCCCTGCTGACCCTGCCCTTCGGCATTGGTTCCTTTATCGTCGGCCTGTTCTATGCTCCCACGGTCGTTACCGGTATCCACCAGATGTACACCGCCATCGACCTGGGCCAGCTCGCCCAGTATGGCGTGACCTACTGGCTGCCCATCGCCAGCGCTGCCAATATCGCCCAAGGTGGCGCCGCGCTTGCCGTTGCCTTTAAGACCCGCGATGCCAAGATTAAGGGCCTGGCGCTTCCTTCGGCTCTGTCCGCCTTCATGGGCATTACCGAGCCTGCCATCTTCGGCGTGAACCTTCGCTTCTTTAAGCCCTTCATCGCCGGCTGCATCGGCGGCGGTTGCGGTGCCCTGGTCTGCGCGCTCACCTCGCTTGCCGCCTCCGGCACGGGCGTTACCGGCATCTTCGGTATCCTGCTGTGCCTGGCCCAGCCCGTGCAGTACGCAATCATGTTCGCGGTTGCCGCGGTCGTGTCCTTTGCCATCTCGTTTGTCCTGTACAAGGACGAGCCCAAGGCTTCCGAGCAGGCCTAAGAGCTTTTGATTGTGGGGTGCCCGCGGGTTGTATGCTCGCGGGCGTTTCCCGTATCTGGTGCCGATCTCTGGCGCCTTGTTACTTTCGATCCGTTAGGACTTTGATATGTCTAATGCACTTGGTCGCGACCTTGCTAAGCTGGTTGCCGCTGTTGACGCTGCCGCCTCTGAGTGCGGTCATGGCGCGTATGGCCAGCACTTCCATATTATGCCGCCGGCGGGTTGGCTCAACGACCCCAACGGTCTTTGCCAGGCGGGCGGCGTGTTCCATGCCTATTTTCAGTATGCGCCGTTTGATGTCGAGGGTGGCGTTAAAGCCTGGGGTCATGCGACGAGCCACGACCTTATGACGTGGGACTACGTTGGCGCCCCATTGCTGCCCGACGAGCCGTTCGATTGCCATGGCGTGTATTCGGGCTCCGCGCTTGCCGAGGACGGTCGCATTCGCGTGCTTTATACGGGCAACGTTAAGCTTTCCGATTCGGACGGCACGTACGACTACGTCAATATCGGCCGCCGCGCTGATACTGTTTATGTCGAGAGCGTTGATGGCCTTGCCGGTCGGGAGTTCAGCCAAAAGCGCGTGGTGCTGGCGTCCGAGGATTATCCCGAGGATTTGACCTGCCACGTGCGTGACCCCAAGGTGTGGAGCGATGATGATGGGCGTTACCACATGGTGCTGGGCGCGCGTCGTCGCGTGGATGGGCCGCATGTCGAGAGCCGGTTTTGTGTGATGCACGGCGAGGGTGCCGGGCGCGATGTGGGCGAGATCCTGGTGTATGGCTCGGCCGATATGCTGAGTTGGGAGCTCGAGAGCCGCGTGTCTACGCCCGAGCGTTTTGGTTTTATGTGGGAGTGCCCGGGGTATCTGGAGCTCGAGGCTGATTGCGGCGTACCGGCGAAGTACCTGTCCTTCTCGCCCCAGGGGCTCGAGGGCGGTCGTTGGGACCGCGGCAATGTGTATGCCGCTGGCTACATGCCTGTAACGGGCGACATTACGGGCGGCAATGACGCTTATGAACTGGGCGAGTTCCGCCTGTGGGACGCCGGTTTTGACTTCTATGCTCCGCAGGAGTTCGCGGCCGAGGACGGTCGCCACATTCTGATCGGCTGGATGGGCATGCCCGATGAGCCGACCTATGGCAACGACCCCACCGTGGCGTGCGGCTGGCAGCACTGCATGACGGTGCCGCGCGAGCTTACGGCCGGCGACGATGGCGTGGTGCTGCAGCAGCCGGCACGCGAGATCGAGCACCATTATGCCTCGGTGCGTGTGGGGGAGGGCTCGTTGGAGGTTGCCGACGATATCTGCTTTGACGTTGTTGTTGACGGTGTCGACGGTGCGTTTGCCGCGACCGTTGATGGCGAGCTGAAGCTGTCGTTTGTGCCTGCCGAGGGCGAACTGCCCGCGCGCTTTGAGATGCGATTTACCGATGAGGGCCGCGCTTCTGCCGGCTGCGGTCGTGCCGTGCGCTGGGAGCCCGTCGACGAGGTTCGTAACGTGCGTGTTGTTGGCGATGTCTCGTCGGTCGAGGTGTTTGTGAACGATGGCGCGCTCGTGTTTTCGACGCGCATCTATCCCGAGGCCTATGGCGTGACCGTTGACGCTCCGGGCGCGAGCGTGACCTATCACGCGCTCAATATCTAGGCGATTCGTCGCATATCGGCGCTATACTGCAGCCGTTGCCCACGATGCGGGAAACATCCGCATCGTGGGTATTTGCTTATGAAGGGACGGTGCCGCGTGGACGTGCAACAGCTAGAAGAGGCTTGGGCTTTGAGAGCCGGCGCGCGTGAGGCGCGGTTGCTTGCAGCCTCGCATGTGCCAGCAGCGCTGTCGCAGCTGGGGATTGTGTGTCCCGGCGATCGTCTGGTTGCCTTTGCGGACGACTTTGCCGATGCGTTTGCGAGCGGATTTGACGGCTGCGATGTCGCGCTGGTGGGCTCGCCGTCCGCCGAGGCGTTTGCCGCTGCGTCCGAGGGTTTTGATGCTTCGTTTGATGCCGAGGGTCCGCACCTGTGGTGGTTCGTCAACTCCATCGGCGGGCTTGGTCTGCGTGTGCCCGACCTTCGCACTCTGGGCCGCGCGGCTCGCGTGGCCCATGCGCTGCTCGTGGTGGATAACACCGTGGCTGGTGTCTTTGGGTGCGATCCGCTGCGTTTGGGTGCCGTGCTGTCGCTCGAGGCGCTCGACCGCGTGTGCGCCGGTAAGGCCTCGCGCAAGTTGGTTGCCGCTTCGGTGGCGCGCTCGCAGCTCAAGCGCCATCGTGTGGATGCTGCTGCCGAGTGCACGCATGCCCTGCTTGAGGGCTGTGGCTTGGCCAAGCTTGATTTGACTGATGACGAGGCCGCTGTGCTGGAGCGCGGGCTGGACTCGCTCGATGTCCGCATGCAGGCACATTTCGACCGCGCACGTGCGCTGGCCGAGTATCTGGCCGCCAATGAGATGGTGTGCAACGTGCGCTATCCCGGGCTGAGCCCGCATCCCGACCATGCGGCTGCAACGGGAATCCTCGAGCATGGTTTTGGCCCGGCAGTTGAATTTGATCTTATCGAGCGTAGCGCGGGAGAGCTGTTCGACGCTTTGCCGGGGGAGTTTCGCACATCGCCCGCCGGCGGCGCAACGACGCGCCTTTCGGCCCCACGCGGCAAGCAGGGGAGCACCGTCCGCCTCTTCGCCGGCACCGACGACCCCTTGATCGTGGCCGCCACCCTAGATAATGCCCTCCGCAACTAGCTAAATCATCCTCGACTCCATAAGTTGCGGTGAAATAGGGATTGATTTACGGCTTTAACCGCATAAACAGTCCCTATTTCACCGCAACTTATGAGAAGGGGTTGTGTGGCTATAAGGCCCCGTCCCAAATGGGCTACTCTTTGATGCTGGCGATGAGGGCGTCGGCTTTGGTGGCGATGACGTTGTTGATGTCGGCCTGCAGCTCCTCGTAGGCCGCTATGGCTCGCTCGCCGGCGGGGGTGAGCGTGGATCCGCGGGCGCCGTCGCGCTCGATGAGCTTGCAGCCCAGCTGGCCTTCGGCTTCGTTCACAATGCGCCATGCCTTGGAATACGCCATGCCCATGCTCTTGGCGGCGCGGTTGAGCGAGTGCTCGCGGGAAATACCTTGCAGCAGCAAGACGCAGCCGTGGCCGAACACGCCCGGCAGATCCTTATCGCACGCTTGAATGACCAACTTTGCCGTCGTCTTGTACTTCATATGCTCCACGTCTCCCCGCTAAAGTGTTTGCTGGGCAAACGCAAAGCCTGCGTCAAGCCCTCGTGTGCTCTTCTTAAATCATGCATTGTAGCAGTCAAAGTGCGTTAAGATACTTCCCCAGTATTGGGCGCCCAAGGTTGGGCTGGGTCCTACGAGGCCTGCAGCCGACCGGTCGCATGGAAAAAGGAGAAACATGGCTACGTTCTTTCCCGGTGAGTCCCACACGTTTTCGGAGTATCTGCTGGTCCCTGGTTACTCGTCCTCGCAGTGCATCCCCAACAACGTCTCTCTTAAGACGCCGCTGACCCGCTTTAAGCGCGGTGAGAAGCCGGCAATCACCCTGAACATCCCCATGGTTTCCGCCATCATGCAGTCCGTCTCGGGCGTCGACATGGGTGTCGCGCTCGCTACCGAGGGTGGCCTGTCCTTCATTTACGGTTCCCAGAGCGCCGAGTCCGAGGCCGCTATGGTCAAGGCCGTCAAGGATCACAAGGCTGGCTTCGTTCAGTCGGATTCCACGCTGACCCCCGACATGACCATGGAGCAGGTCATCGAGCTCAAGGAGAAGACCGGCCACTCCACCATGCCGGTCACCGACGACGGCACTCCCAAGGGTAAGCTCCTGGGCATCGTCACCAGCCGTGACTATCGCCCCAGTCGCGATGACCACCAGACGAAGGTCTCCGAGTTCATGACCCCGCGTGAGCAGCTCATCGTGGGCGACAAGAACATCAGCCTCAAGGTTGCCAACGACGTCATCTGGGACAACAAGCTCAACGCCCTGCCCATCGTCGACGACAACGATCACCTCATGGGCATTGTCTTCCGCAAGGACTACGACAGCCACAAGACCAACCCCAACGAGCTGCTCGATGGCGACAAGCGTTACATGGTCGGCGCCGGTATCAACACCCGCGACTATGCCGAGCGCGTGCCGCTGCTCATCGAGGCCGGCGCCGATGTCCTGTGCATCGACTCCTCCGAGGGCTTCAGCGAGTGGCAGAAGCGCACCATCGAGTGGATTCGCGCCAACTACGGCGAGGACGTCAAGGTCGGTGCCGGTAACGTCGTCGACGCCGAGGGCTTCCGCTTCCTGGCAGACTGCGGTGCCGACTTCATCAAGGTCGGTATCGGCGGTGGCTCCATCTGCATCACCCGCGAGACCAAGGGTATTGGCCGTGGCCAGGCCACCGCGCTGATCGACGTCTGCCGCGCCCGTGACGAGTACTACGAGGAGACCGGCGTCTACGTGCCCGTGTGCTCCGACGGCGGCATCGTCTACGACTACCACATGACGCTCGCCCTTGCCATGGGTGCCGACTTTATGATGCTGGGCCGCTACTTCGCCCGCTTTGACGAGAGCCCGACCGAGCGCGTCAATGTGAACGGTCAGTACATGAAGGAGTACTGGGGCGAGGGTTCTGCGCGTGCCCGCAACTGGCAGCGCTACGACCTGGGCGGCGCCGCGAAGCTCAGCTTCGTCGAGGGCGTCGACTCCTACGTTCCCTACGCCGGTTCCCTCAAGGACGGCGTGGGCGGCACGCTCTATAAGGTCAAGTCCACGATGTGCAACTGCGGTGCCCTCTCGATCCCCGAGCTCCAGGAAAAGGCACGCCTAACGCTGGTCAGCTCCACCTCCATCGTCGAAGGCGGCGCCCACGACGTTGTCGTGAAAGACTCTCAGCAGTCTGTGTCCTACCGCTAAGATAAGAGCTGCACATAAAGGTTGAGTATCAGCCACGTTATTTAGATAAAGCGAGATGCCTGCAAGTCGCAGGCATCTCGCTTGTCGTATTTGCTATCATCATGCGAGTTAACCTTAGGGTCGGTCGGCTTGGCTTTGGTCGCTACAAGTTCCGCACGCAAAGAAGAGCACTTAATGTGCTCTTCGTCTTGCGCAGGACTGTCCGCAGTAGCGAATAAAGCTAAGCCGACCGACCCCAGCTAAGATTAAAGGAGCTGATATGTGCGATTGCACAGATCATAAGGATGAGATCCCTGCCTACGACGCGCAGGCCATTGAGTCCAAGTGGATGAAGTCTTGGGAGGACTCCAACCTTTTTGCCGTCGACACCGACGCCAGCAAGCCCAAGAAGTACGTGCTCGAGATGTTCCCGTATCCGTCGGGCGACCTGCACATGGGCCACGCGCGCAACTATACTATCGGCGATGCCATGGCCCGTCAGGCCCGCATGCGCGGCTACGACGTGCTGCATCCCATCGGCTTCGATGCCTTTGGCCTGCCCGCCGAGAACGCTGCCATCAAGCACAACACGCAGGCTGCCGCCTGGACGTATAAGAACATGGACCAGGCGCTCGCCACGATGAAGCGCATGGGCTTTTCCTACGATCTGGATCGCATGGTCAAGACCTGCAGCCCCGACTACTACCGTTGGGGTCAGTGGATCTTTGAGAAGCTGTGGGAAAAGGGCCTGGTCTACCGTAAGAAGAACCCGGTCAACTGGTGCCCCACTTGCAAGACCGTTTTGGCCAACGAGCAGGTCACCGAGGGCAAGTGCTGGCGCTGCGGCACCGAACCCGAGAAGCGCGACCTGGAGCAGTGGTACTTCAAGATTACCGAGTACTCCCAGGAGCTGCTCGACGACCTGGAGAAGCTCCCCGGCTGGCCCGAGCGCGTCAAGCAGATGCAGGCCAACTGGATCGGCCGCTCCGAGGGCGCCGAGGTCGACTTTACCCTGTGCGACCAGGATGGCGATCCCATCGAGGGCGATGAGGGCAAGATCACCGTCTTCACCACGCGTGCCGATACGCTCTTCGGTGTTTCCTTCTTTGTCCTGGCTCCCGAGTACGCCGGCCTGCATGAGCTCGTCGAGGGCACGGAGTACGAGGAGGCCGTCACCAAGATCGTCGAGGACTCCAAGCATATCTCTGCCGTCGAGCGTGCCCAGGGCGCCCTCGAGAAGCACGGTGCCTTTACCGGCCGCTACGTCGTGAATCCCGTCAACGGCGAGAAGGTCCCCGTGTGGGTTGCCGACTACGTCGTGGCCGACTACGGCACCGGCGCCGTCATGGCCGTTCCCTGTGGCGACCAGCGCGACTTTGAGTTTGCCCGCAAGTACGACCTGCCGATCGTGCCGATTATCCTGGACGATGACGATCGCGCTGCCGTCGAGGCCAGCGGCGAGACCATCGATACCTTCCATGCCGAGACCGTCGACTGGGATTGCGCCCACGCTGCCGAGGGCACGCTGGTCCAGTCCGGCAAGTACACCGGCATGCGCGGCGGTAAGCACTCCGAGGGCGAGGCTGCGATCGTGGCCGACCTCGAGGCCATGGGCTGCGGCCGTCGCAAGGTCGAGTTCCGCTTGCGCGACTGGCTCATCAGCCGCCAGCGCTATTGGGGCAACCCCATCCCGGCCATCCACTGCGAGCACTGCGGCATCGTGCCCGTGCCCGAGGATCAGCTGCCGGTGACGCTGCCCGAGAACCTGGACCTGGGTGCCGGCGAGACCCTCGCCGAGTGCAAGGAGTTCTACGAGACCACCTGCCCGGTGTGCGGCCGTCCGGCCAAGCGCGAGACCGATACCATGGACACCTTCACCTGTTCCAGCTGGTATTACCTGCGCTATACCGATCCGCACAACACCGAGCTGCCCTTCTCCCGCGAGGCTGCCGACCGCTGGATGCCCGTCGACAACTACATCGGCGGCATCGAGCACGCTATCCTGCACCTGCTCTACAGCCGCTTCTTTACCAAGGCGCTGCGCGACCTGGGTCTGCTGAGCGTGGACGAGCCCTTCACGAACCTGCTGTGCCAGGGCATGGTCAAGGACGAGAACGGCGACACCATGTCCAAGTCCAAGGGCAACGTCGTGCCCCCGAGCTCGGTCATCGAGCCCTTCGGTGCCGACACCATGCGTCTGGCGATCCTGTTTATCGCCCCGCCCGAGAAGGACTTCGACTGGGATCCCAAGGCCGTCGAGGGTGCCAACCGCTTCATTAAGCGCGCCTGGCGTATCGTGTGGCAGCTCGTCCAGTCCGGTGACTCCAGCGTGGCGTTCGATAAGTCTATGCTCGATGAGGCCGCGATGAAGCTCTATCGCGAGCGTCATCGCACCATCGCCAAGTGCACCGAGGACTTTGATCGCGGCCAGTTCAACACTGCGATCTCGGCCGTCATGGAGCTCGTCAACGCGGCGAGCGCCTACCTCAACGCTACCGAGGGCGCAGCGCGTGACAAGGCCCTGTGCTATGGCGTGGCCAAGGACATCGTGAGCGTCCTTGCGCCCATCTGCCCGTTCTGGGCCGATGAGCTGTGGCACGAGGCGCTCGGCTGCGAGGGCAACGCCTACACCGCCGCCTGGCCCGAGTACGACCTGGCCGAGTCCATCGAGGACACGGTGCAGATCGTCGTCCAGGTGCTCGGTAAGGTCCGCGGCCGCGTCGACGTGGCCCGCGACGCCTCCAACGAGGAGATGCAGGCTGCCGCCGAGGCCGCCGTCGCCAAGTGGCTCGAGGGCAAGACGGTCGTCAAGGCCATCTGCGTGCCCGGCAAGCTGGTCAACCTGGTGGTCAAGTAAGCGCCGCGCGCAAAGCTGACTCGTAAAAGACGAGGGGCGGTCCGGTCGGATCGCCCCTCGTTTTGCGTTGTGTGCCCTGTTTGGTTGGTGTGTCGCACCGCTTTTTATGGGATGTGCACCAGGTCCCTAAAGTAGACGTTCCCCGTTGCCTCCTCGAACATCCAGATGTTGAGGTAGATGTCGTTGAGGTCGTTGTTCACATCAAAGTCCGGATCGTCGAACGTGCCGACAAAGGTAAGCATGGCTTGCGTTTCCTCGCCCGCGACGACTGGCTGGCGCATGCGCACGTCGCGGACCGTGCCGTTGACGTAAGCGTAGGAGTCCACATCGCCAAACATCATGTCGACTCCGGTGTTGTTGGTCACCGTAAAGACCAGCACGGCGTCTCCGTAGCCGTCGGTGTCCTTGCCGACGCAGGTGACGTGGACGTTCTCGTCCGCTTCAAGGTCGATGGGGAACTGCTCTTGGGGTTCGGGGCCCAGTCCCTGGGGATCGACTTCGTCTTCGTTGATTTTGTCGAAGTTCCTCGATGGCGTCGTTTTCTCGATGGCTTTGGTGCTGCCGGGGTCCGGTTCGCGTGTTCCGGTTCCACCGTCCGTGTTGCCGCAGCCCATGAGGGCGAGCGAGCACGCTGCGATGGCGAGCGCGGTCATGCAGAAGGTTCCTAGGCGTTTCATGGGTGCCTCCTTGCCGTAAAGGATCTGGACTGTTTTGCCGTTGTTCGACCGGCTGGCTGGCTTGTTGCGGAATGCCCCTTAGCGCTAGTCTGAGTGATAGGGTCTTGGGAAGGAACGCCCTTGAGGCCCGAAGGGCTCGCCGGATTGGGACGCATGGCCCGTTCTTGCGCTTTCGGACGCGCTCCGCACGGCGCTTCCGGTCCAATTGTCCTATTCTTGTGGAGAACCTGTGCGCACGCTGACCTGCGGATTTGTACGACACTTGCACGTTTCCGCAGCTATTGGTATAGTTTGCTTGCAAATGAAGTTGTAATTGAAAGAAGTGGGGTTTCGGCCCCGCTTCTTTTTTGTATGGATGGAGGTGCCGCAATGGTCAAGACCAAGACCGAGCAGGCGATCATCGACGCGCTCGAGGCCGTCGCTCCCCAGCACGATGTCGACATCGTCGACGTCGAGCTCGTGGGTGCCACCAAGGCCCCCTGCGTGCGCGTGCGTATCGAGGGTGCCGAGGGTCAGAGCCTGTCGCTCAACGACGTCACGGCCAACACCAAGTGGGTCGGCGATGTGATTGAGGAGCTCGACCCCATCTCTTCGAGCTATACGCTTGAGGTGTCGAGCCCGGGTATGGCGCGCCCGCTGCGCCGCCCGCGTGACTTTGCCCGCTTTGTGGGCGAGAACTGCGAGCTCACCTCCACCGCCACCGAGGGCCGTCGCAAGTACGCCGGTAAGATTGCCGCCGCCACCGAGACGAACGTGACTCTCGAGCTCGAGGACGGCGAGTCTGTCACCCTCGATTTCTCTGATGTTAAAAAGTGCAAGTTGAAGCCCACCTACGACTTCAAGCCCGCGAAGGAAGGAAAGTAAGATGGCAGCATCCGACATGATGTCCGCCCTGATGGAGCTTTGCCAGGAGAAGCACATCGACCAGCTCTACCTGATCGACCGCCTGGAGCAGTCGCTCGCCAAGAGCTATGCCGAGATCCTGCATCTTGAGTGGGGCGCCAAGGTGACCATCGACCGCACCACCGGCAAGATCTACGTCTACCGCCTGGAGCCGATTGACGATTCCATGGACGAGGAGGGCAACTTCACCGAGTTTGAGGAGATCGACGTTACCCCCAAGAACACGAGCCGCATTGCCGCCCAGCACGCCAAGGCCGAGATCAACGCCATCGTGCGTAACTCCGCCCGCGAGCAGATCTACGAGGAGTTCTCCGGCCGCATCGGTGACCTCATCAGCGGTACCGTGCTGCAGTCCACGCCCGACTTCACGATCGTCAAGATTCGTGAAGGCGTCGAGGCCGAGTTGCCGCACTTCGATCAGCGCCGTTACGAGAACGAGCGCAACGAGCGTCCGATGGGCGAGCGCTACCTGCACAACCAGCATATCAAGGCCGTGATCATCGACGTTCGCGACCCCAACTCCAACCTGCAGCCGGTTCGTGGCGAGCACAGCCGTCCGCCGATTGTCATCTCCCGTACCCACCCCGAGCTCATGCGTCGTCTGTTTGAGCAGGAGGTGCCCGAGATCTATGAGGGCACCGTCCAGATCAAGTCGATCGCCCGCGAGCCTGGCCAGCGTTCCAAGGTTGCCGTCCACTCGCTTGACGACCGTCTGGATCCCGTGGGTGCCTGCGTCGGCCCCAAGGGCAGCCGTGTTCGCGCTGTCGTGGGCGAGCTCCGTGGCGAGCGCGTCGACGTCATCCTGTGGGATGCCGATCCTGCCGTCTACGTCGCCAACGCCCTTTCGCCCGCTAAGGTCACCCGCGTCCTCATCGACGAGGAGAAGGCCTACGCCGGCGTCATCGTGCCCGACGACCAGCTGTCCCTGGCCATTGGCAAGGAGGGCCAGAACGCCCGCCTCGCTGCGCGCCTGACCGGCTGGCACATCGACATCAAATCCGAGACGCTTGCCGCCGATATCCTCAAGAACGTTCCCGTTCACGAGGAGCCCACCGCCGACCTGATCGGTGACGAGGAGGACGAGGACGTCCGCCGCTGCGAGTACGTGTCCGAGGACGGCGTCCAGTGCCGCAACCAGGCCCGTCCCGGCTCCCGTTTCTGCGGTGTCCACGACACCGACGCCTTCGATGATGCGGAGGACCTGATCTAGCGCGCGATCGCGCCGGGTGGGTCCCGGCGCGTCTCCCACGCTCGTTCAGTCTCTAGGCACCCAAGGTGCCAGAAAGGGTAGGTGAAGTCATATGGCAAAAGTCCGTGTGTCCACCCTGGCCAAAGAGTTCGGCATGACCTCCAAGGAACTGATGGGTCATCTCGCCGATATGAAGATTCCCGCTAAGTCCGCTTCCTCCACCTTGGAGGACGCCTATGTCGCTATGGTCCGCAAGCAGCTCGCCTCGGTGATCGAGGCCCGCGCTCAGGAAGTCGAGGCCGCCAAGCAGGCCGAGGAGCAGGCAGCTGCCGCGGAGGAGGCCGCACGCGCCGCCGAGGCCGAGCGCGAGCGCAT
>OLRR01001451.1_pt1 | contig 14890 bp, 15 predicted proteins | sample 1671941 | NCBI WGS metagenome assembly OLRR01 (sample SAMEA3136628, study PRJEB25190) | human gut metagenome
TCCAGATGGACTTTTATTTTTATAAAGTGTTCAACTTGATTTTACAATCGGCGAATTAATATTTTTTAAAGTTTTGTGATATTTCTTATGGGGAAGATATAATATATGAAATATTTAATTGTTGGTTCTGGCCTTTTTGGAGCAGTATTTGCTCATGAGGCTGCAAAACGTGGAAATAAAGTTACAGTTATTGAAAAAAGAGATCATATTGCAGGAAATATCTACAGTAAAGAAGTTGATGGAATTCAAGTTCATCAATATGGGGCACATATTTTCCATACATCAAATAAAAAAGTTTGGGATTATGTACATCAATTTGCGGATTTCAACCGTTATACGAATAGTCCGGTAGCTAATTACAAGGGTCAAATGTATAACTTGCCTTTTAATATGAATACTTTCAATGAAATGTGGGGCGTTAGAACTCCGCAGGAAGCAATGGTCAAGATTAATGAACAACGCCAAGAGATGGCAGGTAAAGAACCAAAGAATCTTGAAGAACAAGCTATTTCCTTAATTGGTAGAGATATCTACGAAAAATTAATTAAAGGATATACTGAAAAACAATGGGGTAGACCATGTACTGAATTACCGGCTTTTATTATTAAACGTCTTCCAGTTCGATTAATTTATGATAATAACTATTTCAATGATGATTATCAAGGGATCCCAATTGGTGGTTACACCAAAATGGTAGAAAAGGTGCTTGATCATCCAAATATTACTGTGAAGCTTAACACTGATTTCTTTGATAAGAAGGATGAATATCTTAAGAACTACGATAAGGTAGTTTACACGGGAATGATTGATAAGTTCTTCGATTATAAATTAGGCGAACTAGAATATCGTTCACTTCGATTTGAAACTGAAGAAAAAAATGTTGGCAATTACCAGGGGAATGCTGTTATTAACTATACTGATGCTGAAACGCCATATACACGTGTAATTGAACATAAGCATTTTGAATTTGGTAAAGGTGATAAGGACAAGACTATTATTACGCGAGAATATCCAGCTGATTGGCATCGTGGGGATGAGCCATATTACCCAGTAAATAATGATCGCAATAATCAACTTTATGCTAAATATACTGAATTAGCTAAAAAGCAAGAGAAAGTTATTTTTGGTGGGCGTCTTGGTCAATATAAGTATTACAATATGGATCAGGTTATTGAAGCTGCATTAAAAGCAGTTCGCAAAGAATTTGGTGAGTGAAATTTAAATGAAGGTCATTCGAAATTATCTCTATAATGTAGGATATCAAGTATTAGCAATAATAGTTCCGCTTATTACATCGGCATATATCAGTCGTGTATTACGACCTGAAGGTGTAGGTGCTAATGCTTTTACAAATTCCATTATTCAATACTTTATCTTATTTGCTAGTATGGGAATTGGTTATTATGGGAATCGGCAAATAGCCTATGTTCGAGATAATCGAACTAAAATGGCCAAAACTTTTTGGGAGATTCAAATAGTTAAAACAATAATGACTCTGGTGTCAATTATTGCTTTTGAGATCTTCCTTATTTTTTATACTCGACAGTTTGATTATATGTTGGCTCAGTCGCTTAATCTAATTGCTGTTGCTTTTGACATTTCTTGGTTTTATGAAGGTGTTGAAAACTTTAAAGTAACGGTTTTAAAGAACTCACTGGTAAAGATTGTATCAATGATAGCAATCTTTCTTTTTATCAAGGGACCAAATGATGTAACCCTATATATTGTGGTTTTAGCACTATCAACTTTATTGGGTAATTTGACTCTATGGCCAGACATTTATCGTGATTTACCTAAAGTGAGGATAAAAAGGCTGAATCCGTGGATTCACTTTTTACCTATGGCAGAATTATTTATTCCGCAAATTGCTACCCAAGTCTATGTTCAACTTAATCGTACAATGCTGGGAGTAATGGTTAATGAAACAGCATCTGGATATTATCAATATTCAGATAACTTAGTGAAACTAATCTTGGCCTTGGTGACCGCAACTGGTACAGTAATGTTGCCACATGTGGCTAACGCAGTTTCACATGGTGATATGAAAAAAGTAAATCAGATGTTATACAAATCATTTGATTTTGTGTCAGCTGTGGCAGTACCTATGATGTTTGGCCTGGCTGCAATTTCGTTGACTTTAGCACCCAAGTATTATGGTCCTGGTTATGATCCAGTTGGTCCAGCGATGATGATCGAATCCATCGTAATTTTGATGATTGCTTGGAGTAATGCACTTGGTGTGCAGTACCTATTACCAATTCACCATCAGAAGCAATTTACAATTTCTGTTACAGTGGGTGCTGTAGTAAACATAATTTTAAATTTCCCATTAATTCACTTTTATGGGTTGAATGGTGCTATGTGGTCAACTGTTTTGTCCGAAATTAGTGTTACTTTGTATCAACTGATTGCGGTTCGAGGTTTGTTGAGCTATAGGACTCTATTTAACAGCCTATGGAAGTATTTGGTCTCTGGTGTAGTAATGTTTTTGCCAGTCTTTTGGATGAATACACATTTGAAAGATTCTTGGTTGATGATGGGATTCGAAGTTATTGTTGGTATTATTATTTATACCATTATGATGTTAGTACTAAGGGCACCTATTGTTGGTGAAGCAAAGAAGTTGGTACGAGAGAGGTTAGGAAAGTAAGTTTGTAGTCAGCTAATAAGCTGGCTATTTTTTGATATGTCCATGTTTTTAATACGAGGAGAGAAACATGAAAAAAAGACAAAACAAAACCTTTCAAACTTTTGAAAAAGTAACTGATAATATTAGTTATACGGCTATGTCATTTTCGATTTTTTGGCTTACTTTTTTGATATTAAGTGGCATGATTATTAGAATTGATAGCTATACAAACTTAGCAAAAGGAAATGATATCCTACAAGTACTAATACTAATAGTTATCTTGTTAATTAGTATGGTAGTATTTTGGATGTCATACAGATTTTTGGCACCCAAGATTATGGATATTATTTCAAAGAAATTGGATCTTCCGATTAGTCAAATACCAGATCAGATAACAATCATATTTGCAATTATTGTTATCTATGTAGCATCATTAATATCAATAAACATGATCAAGAGTTCTTTTAATGTGCTGTGACTGCCAGATTCTGGGTCAATTGCTGCTCTTTCTTCTGTATGTATGGCAGCCGTTGCATATATAGGAAATCATGCTTCGATTTTCGTTATTTCTATAATAGATGATCGAGGAATGGTTTATAATCAGAGCGAAGAAATTGAAGGGGAAAAGGTAATATTATGGCTTACCAATGTTGGTGGAAAAACTGGAAATATTAAGTACCTTGGTTGGTGTGAAGAAAAAGATAGAAGAGATATACTGTTCAATGGAATTTTTTCTGGCATACATACTTTTAACCATGAAAATATCAATGACATCATTACCCAAAAATTTGAAAAAGTAGAGCCAGGAATGTATACTTCAAAAAAACAATATGGTTTAAGCGAGCAATGCCGCCAAAGTTTTATTTAGTTTTTATGGATTCAACTGGGAAGATTATATTTCAGAAGATAAATCGCAGCGTTGAAGAGAGAAAAAGTTAGCTTTAATAACTATAAAATTTGGTGGAACGAAAAAATAGTTACTCATTTGCCTAATTAGAGTAACTATTTTTTTATCCTGCTTTTTGCGTATGCAATTTACCTTTTTCTTATGTTTATATGCTTTCATATTTTTCACCTCCGTGCTAGTTTTAGGACTCCAATTTTAGCTAATATTTCAATTTGATTAAGAAGGTTCCCAAAATTCGAACAAGATATTATAATAAACTGGCTATGGAATAACAGAAGGGAAATTGAACAGAGATGAACAAGAGAAGTACATTAGTTACCTTTGCATCAGCAGCTGTTTTACTCGGCTTATTCAACATAAATAACAGTCAAACAGTTAAAGCTGATACAGTAGAACAACCTGCAACTGATCAGAGAAATACGCAAACTACGACTGCTAATAATCAAAATAGTAAATCAGATCAAGATCAGTCACAAAATAATCAAAATACTGATGTAGCTGCTGATCAAACACAAAATCAGACTAATCAAAATAATACTGTAACAGATAATACCAATAATCCTGACAACCAGAATAACACTGGTGCTACAGCTACTGATACCACTAATGCTAATCAAGACACTCAAAACCAAGTAGGAGGGTTCACGGACACTACTCAATCTACTAATGATTATGCTTCTAACAGTGTTAGTGATACTAGTTATGTTCAGAATAATGACGCTGTAGTTTATAACTTAGATCCGCAAACTGTGCAAATGTTGCGAGCTGCAGAGTTTAATCCTAAAGATTTAACTGAAGTCCAACTTAAGGAAGTAAGAAAGTTGAACTTTAATGAGCTTGATAAGGATACCAGTACTCACTGGAGCTATGATCAATATGCTGGCGTGGCTAAGAAAATGATTGATCAAGATGCGCAATATCGCGTACCATATTTTAATGCTAAAAAGATTAAAAATATGCCAGCAACTGTAACTCGTGATGCACAAACAGGTAAAGTAGCAGAATTAGAAATTTGGGATTCATGGCCAGTACAAGATGCTAAGACAGGTAGAGTTGTTAACTATAAAGGTTATCAATTAATGATTGCCATGATGGGAATTCCTCAGCAAAACGATGCCCACATTTATTTGCTCTATAACAAGTACAATGACAATAACTTTAACCACTGGAAATGTGCTGGTCCAATCTTTGGTTTTAATGCCAAGCCAACTGATCAAGAATGGTCGGGTTCAGCAACTGTGAACAAAGATGGCAGTATTCAATTGTTCTATACTGATGTCGATACTCGTGAAAATACAAATCATCAGAAGATTTCAACGGTTAACTTGAAGTTAAAGGTTAATAAGAAGAAAAGTACCATTTCGATTGCCAAGAGAAGTCACCGGCATGTTTTATTCCAAGGTGATGGCTATTATTATCAAACATATAAGCAATGGAAGTCTACCAATAAAGGTGCAGATAACATTGCTATGCGTGATGCGCATGTGATCTCTATTGGTGGTAAGCGTTACCTGATTTTTGAAGCTTCAACTGGTAGCAATAATTATCAAGGTGCAAACCAAGTCTATAATTGGAAGAATTACGGTGGCACACCTAAGGAAGCTTTGCAAAACTTTTTAAAGGTTACTGCAAATGATGATATGAGAAGCCGTGCTACCTGGGCTAATGCAGCTGTAGGAATTATTCGCCTTACTAAGAGTGAAAATAATCCTAAAGTTGCCAAAGTTTTACCACCATTAGTTAATAGCTTAATGGTTTCTGATGAAATTGAGCGGCCAAATATTATTCCAATGAACGGCAAGTATTACCTATTTACTACGACTCGTTTGAATCGTGGTGCTGGTGATGATTTGTGGCAACAAGCTGATGCCAAAGTTGGTGATAATGTTGCGATGCTTGGTTGGGTATCAGATCATTTGACTTATGGTTATAAGCCACTTAATGGCGATGCTGCAGTTTTGGTAGCTAGCGTTCCATTTAATTGGAGAACCTCAACTTACTCATACTACGCTGTTCCAGTTAAGGGTAAGAGCAATGAAGTGTTGGTAACTTCATACATGACCAACCGTGGTTTTGCTTCCGGTCCTAACAAGCGTTCAACCATGGCGCCAGCCTTTTTGGTCAAGATCAATGGCGATACAACCGAAGTTGAAAACGTGGCTACAGCCCAAGGCGACTGGGTTTACGACAAGAAGAGCAAGCGCAAGTCAATGATTGTGAAGACGATTCGCGACGCACATTTGAAGGGTGAACCGATTGACCATAGTTTGCTTGTGAATGTGTAGAGTTGAAATTGGATTATTAATTTCTGTAGTGAGACAATTAACAGGTTTGCGGTCTGCGTTCCTATGAACGAAGGCCGCTTTTATTTTGGCGTGGTATATTATTATTGTTTGTTAATTCAAACAAGCTTCCTGAATTGCTAAATTAAGTGCAACAGTTAGGCTATGAAGAGATATATTGCTTGAAGAGTTCTTCTGCTGTGTGATATTGGAGGATTCGGCGATGTTTGCGGTTAATGGCATCAGTTGCCTGTTGAACATAAGCATCTGACTTATCTTTCATGCTTTTGCCCTTAGGGAAGAATGATAAACATTTTGTCTTAATTTGAGTTGAGATTATGGGAAAGGTAAAATGATAGCAATTATCGGATCAATAGCAATGTTAGTTGCACTAATTAGTGCATTTTTATGGCTTATAGTTATTTTCTTAAAGAAAGATAGACTTAAAGCACCTTTACGTAAAACGTTTATTATTTCTGGAATAATATTTTTATGGTGTGGTTTTATTACTATGATTAATCATCCTGATGATTCAGATGAAAAAGTAATCACGCATCATATGAAGAAAGAGCATAGCACGCATCATGTGAAAAAGGAGCATAAGAAGAAAAAGGCTCATCAATTAAAAGTTTATCCTATTACAGTTCAGTCAGTTTCTAGCAAAAATAAATATTTTATTATTAATGGAAAAACAAATGCTCCGGATAGGGCAAAAATATATGTGAGATCAATTTACAATAATAATTGTGCACGTTCGAATAAAGATGAATGGGCTAAGGTAAATAATCATCAATTCAGGGCATTGATAAATATTAATGATTTGACTTCACAAAAAGTTTGCCCAATTGGAAAAGAAATCATTACAGAAGCTTTTGCAATAAATAATTATGAGAGTGAAAATTGGGATGCACCGTATAATTCTGGCTTAAAGAAAAAAGTCAAAGAAACAAATATAAAAAATACAAAACTAGTAGTTGATAATGAAATACACAGTTCGATGTATAAAACTAAGATTAAGGATGAGATAGACGATAGCTTTTCCAATTTCCATAGCTTAGTAAAGAAAGATTTGAAAGACTTTTCTTTAAATGGAAATGAAGTGTTGCTAAGTAAAGATGGATCCACCGTTACAATCTCATTGCAGATTCCTACTCGGCAATATCTTAATGGAACAACTGAATATTTAGCATATCTGTTTAATGATATTAAGAAAGTAAAACTAGATTCACATATTAAGTATATACGTATAAAATATTATGAATCTGAAAATGATGAACATGATAAATTAATAAATCACTATCGTGGTAGTGATTTGTACTTAACCGCACCAGCAAAACAAGTAAGTTGGTCTAAAGTTTTAGATATGGATAATGATGATCTAGAAGATTTTATAGATAACTATGATAAAACTGCTTTGATTAAGACTAGTAATAAGAATTAAAGGCTATTTGATAGTGTAAAGTAGCTTAAAAGATTACATATTTGTTTTAGAACTTTTGAAATAAGCTATGAAATAAAGACTATTATGGGACAGTTAATATTTTTGAAGAGGATAACGTATTATATGGAAAGGTAATCGGCATCAAGGGATTATTGTCATATGAAGGCGAAACCGTTGAAGAGCTGAAGCAAGATTTTCATAATGTTGTTGATGAATATATTGCTGATTACATAAAAAATTAGTGTTGGGGGAATTTAAGCTTGTGATTCATTGTGCCATCATCTCTGTTGGAGGTGATGTTTTTTTATAACTCTTTGTCACATCTTGTTGATAGTGAGTAAATTAATAGAATCAAGCAGCTTAAGTGTTCAATGTATTATTGCAATTTGCAAAAAGAATTTATGTTCTTAAAATTGAATAATTCTTAAAAAAGTGATACTAGCACAGTTTGGATTAAAATAATAGTCTGGCGGATATTCTAAAACACAATATAATGTACTATGCGTTAACAATAAACATAGATATTGTATTGAAAGGTGATCAAAATGGCAAAAACTGTAAATTCCGCATTTAGAGATTTTTTAAATAATGAGGTAAATTTAGATCCTAATCAGAGTAAAAGAGCACGTAATAGTAGGGATTATTTACTTACTAATATAGCTGAATTTAGTAAAGATGCTGATTTCTTTGATTTGTATTCTGGATTTAATTTATATTATGGTTCTTTTGCAAGGAAGACAAAGAAAAGGCCATTGGATGACATAGATCTAATGGTAGGATTTAGTGGTAATGGGTATGTCTATCATAAAGAAGAAGATCATTATTTGATTTCAGTTAATGATAGAGATAAAGAATATGGCTGTACAGATGATGATGGGTATTTAAATTCACGCAAAGTCATAGAATTATTGAAAAGTAGATTATATAAAATAAGTAATTACCAAAAGGCAGAAATGCATAGAAATATGCAAGCCATAACATTACAATTAAGCTCTTATCCGTGGAATTTCGATATAGTGTCGTGTTTCTATACAGATGCTGGTTTTTATTTGATCCCTAATGGTTATGGAAAATGGGAGAAAACCGATCCTCGAATTGATAACAAACGTACAACAAGAATAAACCAAAAATTTTATGGCCATTTGTTAGAATTGATCAGACTGGTCAAATATCTTAATTCAAGAAAGCTAACTATTACAATTCCTTCGTATTTATTGGAAGTTATTATTTTAAATTACTATGACAGACAATACTTTAATGGTAATTGGGAAATAGATGATAATTTGAAGTTGGTGTTTGGAGAGATAGCAACTGAAATTTTAGGTAGTGTAATAGATCCTAAAGGTATTCAAGGAAATATAAATACTTTAGCAGGGGAAGATAGGCTTAAGATTTCCACATTTTTTGATAAGATAGCCAAAGAGGCTGGAAATGCTGTGTTGCAACGAATTATTGGAAATGAGCAAGCAGCAATTGAGATTTGGAGTAACATATTTGGGGAACAATTTAAAAAATAAAAAAATGACATTTACTGAAGAGTTACAGAAACGACAGAATGATAAAAATAATATTAAGAGACTAGCTGCACAAAGAAGAATATATTCAAAAGCTAAAGAAATAAATTATTTAATTTTTGGACTTGTAGTTCTTATACCGATTGTTGTGTCTGTACTAACTACAATTCCCAGCCTAGTTTTTCTGCAAAATCCAAATGTAACATTGCTCTTTCATGCTTATACTGTATTTATGGTTTTCCTACAATATTTTTTAACAACTCATATTGAAAAATTGAAAAAATACGCTGCATATATTCAACTAGAATCTGATATGAAAGTATTCGACCTAAAGTGGAATGATCGTCTTTTGGGACCTAAAGTTGATAATACCGAATTGGTTGTAGAAGAGTTTGATAAATTTCCCAAAAAAGATTTATCAGATTTGAATAATTGGTATAACTTAAGCGGATTAGAAAAAAAGAAAAAGGAAGAAGTTATATGGATCTGTCAACGACAAAATTTGCAATGGAATTCTACTCTATATAAGAGAATTAATATAGGTTTTAATATTCTTATATGGGGAAGTTTCGGTATATTTGTTTTTATAATACCTTTTTTTAAATTGAACATGGCACAAATGATAAATAGTGCAGTTAATTTCATCCCTTTGATTACATGGATTTTGGACTTTAATAAGAATTACCAAAAGAATAAAAATATTTTAGATGAGTTGAAGAAATTGATAAGTGATAAAAGATACAGTAATATTTCGGCATTGATAATAGAGGCTAAATTTACAGAGTACCGACAAAATGATAGTTTAATTCCTGATTGTATTTACTCCCTTTTTAGAAAAAAAGATAATAAAGTACATCAAGAAGCGCAGACTTTTACTATTAATGATCATTAATCTCAGAGAAATACATCAAGTCAGATAAAGGAAACCATACCATGTCCCAATACTACACAAGTGGCGAATTTGCGAAGAAAGCGCATGTTTCGATTCGCACGATTCGCTATTATGATCAGAAAAATTTATTAAAGCCAGCAACGCATACTAAAGGTGGTGCACGGCTATATACAGACCAAGATTTTGCCAAGTTACAACAGATTCTACTATTAAAGTATCTTGGTTTTTCCCTCAGCGATATTCGTGAAATGACGATTGGATCAGGGGATAAGCAGTTATTGCGTGATTCACTTCAAATTCAGAAACGGCTTGCTGAAGAGCGACTTGAAGAGATGAAAAATGTAGTAAATGCCATTGATTCAACCAGTCAAGCTCTAGATCATAATGAACAAGTTGATTGGTCGAAGATGCTTAATTTGATTCACTTAACCTCGATGAATCAATCGCTCAGTATGCAGTATAAGAACGCTACGAATATTTCTGCCCGCATTCGTTTGCATCGTGATTATTCTGTTAATAAGGAAGGCTGGTTCCCATGGCTATTTAGTAACTTGCACCTTAAGTCGGGGATGAAGGTGCTCGAACTTGGTGCCGGTAATGGTGCGTTATGGTCACAGAACATCGACAAGGTGCCAACTGGCGTAACGGTAGTTCTATCCGATATTTCCGAGGGAATGCTTGCTGACGCCAAGAAGGCGATTGGTGATCACTCACAATTTCAATATGCAGTTTTTGATGCGCAGAAGATTCCTTTTGCCGACGACACTTTTGACTTAGTGATTGCTAATCACATGCTTTTTTATTGCGATGATATTCCGCGGACGTTGCAGGAAGTACGACGAGTGCTTAAACCTGGAGCTTCGTTTGTTTGCAGTACATATTCTAAGAAGCACATGCATGAAATTACGGATTTGGTCCAAAGTTATAATTCCAATATTGTTTTATCTTCAACTAATTTATATGAACGTTTTGGTTTAGATAATGGTCAGCAGATTTTGCAACCATATTTTAAGGATGTTATTTGTCATAAGTATCAAGATGCCATTGAATTGTCTGAATCAATGCCGATCATTTCCTACATTTTGTCTTGTCATGGTAACCAGAATTCTATCTTGCTAGATCATTACCAAGATTTTAAACAATATGTTGATAGCAAAGTTGAGAATGGCTTCTATATTACTAAGGATGCTGGGTATTTTAGCTGTAAAAAAGCTTAAACCTTTTTTATTTGCCCTTGAAGGTAACGTAACGTAATGTTATATACTTCTTATGAAATATGAATTAAGCAAAAGCGGAGGCTAATATGAAAGTTATTGTTACTGGTGGTGCCGGCTTTATCGGCTCAAACTTCATTTTTTATATGATGAAGAAGCATCCCGACTACGAAATTATTTGTTTAGACAAGTTAACTTATGCAGGTAACTTATCAACTTTGAAGAGCGTTTTAGACAAGCCAAACTTCAAGTTTGTTAAGCTTGATATCTGCGATCGTAATGGTGTTTACAAGTTATTTGAAGAAGAAAAGCCAGACGTAGTAGTAAACTTTGCTGCTGAAAGTCACGTTGACCGTTCTATCGAAAACCCAGAAATTTTCTTGGAAACTAACATCATTGGTACTTCAGCATTGATGGATGCATGTCGTAAGTACGGCATCAAACGATTCCACCAAGTTTCAACTGATGAAGTTTACGGTGATTTGCCACTTGATCGTCCAGATCTTTTCTTCCACGAAGACACACCACTTCACACTTCAAGTCCATACTCATCAAGTAAGGCTAGTGCAGACTTATTAGTTGGTGCATATGGCAGAACTTACAACTTGCCAGTAACAATTTCACGTTGTTCTAACAACTATGGACCATATCAATTCCCAGAAAAATTGATTCCATTGATGATTCAAAGAGCTTTGAACAACGAAAAACTTCCAGTTTACGGTGACGGTGAAAACGTCCGTGACTGGCTTTATGTTGAAGATCATTGCAAGGCTATCGATTTGATCCTTGAGAAAGGTACTCCTGGTGAGGTTTACAACATTGGTGGTCACAACGAAATGCACAACATTGACATCGTTAAGTTGATCTGTGACTACTTAGATAAGCCTTACTCATTGATTGAACACGTTACTGATCGTAAGGGTCACGACCGTCGTTATGCTATTGATCCAGAAAAGATTCATAACGAATTAGGTTGGCTTCCAGAAACCATGTTTAAGGATGGTATCAAGAAGACTATTCAATGGTATCTCGACAACAAAGAATGGTGGGAAAACATCATTTCTGGCGACTACCAAAACTACTACAAAGAAATGTACGGCGACAGAAAGGTTTTAGACAAGGACTAATACGATGAAAGGCATTATTTTAGCAGGTGGTTCAGGCACCCGTCTTTATCCATTAACTTTAGTAACTAGCAAGCAATTATTGCCTGTTTATGACAAACCGATGATTTATTATCCTTTATCAACTTTAATGTTGGCTGGTATTAAGGATATTTTGGTAATTTCTACACCGGCAGATACGCCACGTTTCAAGGAATTATTGGGCGACGGCTCACAATTCGGCATCAAGTTGAGCTACAAGGTACAACCAAGTCCAGATGGTTTGGCTCAAGCATTTACTTTAGGTAAGGACTTCATCAATGGTGAACCTTGTGCCATGATTTTGGGCGACAATATCTTTTACGGCAATGGATTTACCAAGTTGCTTAAGAATGCAACTGCTGATGCACAAAAAGGCAAGGCAACCGTCTTTGGTTATTATGTTAATGATCCAGAACGTTTTGGCGTGGTTGACTTTGATAAGGATGGCAAGGCGGTTTCAATTGAGGAAAAACCAGAACATCCTAAGAGCAATTATGCAGTAACTGGACTTTACTTCTACCCAGCTGGCGTTAGCGAAAAAGCTGCACAAGTTAAGCCGAGTGCACGTGGTGAAGTAGAAATCACCAGCTTGAATGAGATGTACTTAAATGAAGATAACTTGAACGTTCAACTTCTTGGTCGTGGTTATGCCTGGCTTGATACCGGTACGATGCGTAGTTTAGTTGATGCATCCAACTACGTTAAGATGGTTGAAGAACGTCAAGGCGTTTCAATCTCAGCTCCTGAAGAAATTGCCTATATTCACGGCTGGATTGACAAGGACAAGTTGCTTGAAGCCGCAAAACATTACGGCAAGAGTCCATATGGTCAACACTTGAAGACTGTTGCTGAAGGTAAGTTGCGTTATTAGTATTAATAAGGAAAGAAGATAAAAATGGGACAAATTAAAGTCGAAAAGAATGTCGGTGGAATCGAAGGTTTAGCAGTTATTACACCAACTGTTCACGGTGATGACCGTGGTTACTTCATGGAAACTTTTAACCAAAGAGACATGATGGAAGCCGGCTTTAGTATTAACTTCGTGCAAGACAACCAATCAAGTTCAACTAAGGGTGTTCTTCGTGGTTTACACTTCCAAAAGCATTACCCACAAGTTAAGTTAGTTCGTGCTGTACGTGGTAGCGTATTTGACGTGGCCGTTGACCTTAGAAGCAACTCAAAGACTTACGGCAAGTGGTACGGTGTTGAATTAACTGCAGAAAACAAGAAGCAATTCTTGATCCCACAAGGTTTTGCACATGGCTTTCTTGTATTGAGTGATGTTGCTGAATTTTGTTACAAAGTTAACGACTTCTGGCACCCAAACGATGAAGGCGGTATGGCTTGGAACGATCCTGAAATTGGTATTGAATGGCCACATCTTAAGGGTGACTATCCAGGTAGCGCAGATGCTAGTGGTTACACTTTAGACGATGGTACTAAGCTGAACATGGCAGAACGTGACCAAGAATGGAAAGGTTTGAAAGATACCTTCAAGTTTTAATTAGTGAGGTAGTTTAATGAAAGTTTTTGTAACTGGAGTTAATGGTCAACTTGGCCATGACGTAATGAATGAACTGGCGAAGCGTGGCTATGAAGGTGTAGGCTCAGACCTTGCTCCTGAATACAGTGGCGTTGAAGACGGAAGTGCTGTTACCAAGATGCCATACGTTTCTTTAGACATCACCGATGCAGATGCAGTTGACAAGGTAATCACTGAAGTAAATCCAGATGTGATTGTTCACTGTGCTGCTTGGACTGCTGTTGATATGGCTGAAGATGATGACAAGGTTGAAGCTGTCCGGATGGTTAACGTTGGCGGTACACAAAACATTGCTAATGTTGCCAAGAAGTTAGACGTACCAATGGTTTACCTTTCAACCGATTATGTATTTGACGGTCAAGGCACTAAGCCATGGGAACCTGACTTCAAGGGTTACAAGCCATTGAACGTTTATGGTGAAACTAAGTTAGGCGGCGAAAAGGCTGTTGCCGATACTTTAGACAAATACTTTATCGTGCGTATCGCTTGGGTATTCGGTGTTAACGGTCATAACTTTATCAAGACTATGCTCAAGGTTGGTTCTAACCACGATGAAGTTAAGGTTGTTGATGATCAAATCGGTACGCCAACTTACACCTTTGACTTAGCTCGCTTGCTCGTCGACATGATCGAAACTGACAAGTACGGTTATTACCACGCAACCAATTCTGAATTACCAGCAACCGAAAGCGGTTATGATGAAAATGGCACTAAGACCGGCTACATTTCTTGGTACGACTTTACCAAGGAAATCTACCGTCAAGCTGGTTACGACACCAAGGTAACGCCAGTTACCACTGCCGAATATGGTTTGTCCAAAGCAGTTCGTCCATTCAACTCACGTTTAGATAAGAGTAAATTAGTTGAAAATGGCTTTAAGCCATTGCCTTTGTGGACCGATGCTGTGAGTCGATACCTCGAAATTTTGAAGAAGCAAGGTTTCTTTGATGAATTGAATAAGTAAGATTTTAAGGAAGCATCCCTTTGGGGTGCTTTTTTGATTCTTGGGTAAAAATGACATTAAAACGATTTATTACAACATAGGAGGAGTACATGACAAAGCTATATGCACATGATGGTGGCGGAGATTCTTTTTATGTGAATAAGAAAGAAGTTACCACGCACTTGGATTTGGAGACCGTAAAATATTTTGTGTAAGGATAAATATTTTACGGTCTCATTTTGAAAACCTGTATGTTCAAGTCTAAGAAATTCACCAAGTGTTTCTTCATTAATTTTATAAAATTGATCTAGTCTACTCGAGTATCCGGATTAGTTCCTATAGTTTTATTACCAGTTCCTACTGTTACATTATCGCCTTTA
>OLRR01001457.1_pt1 | contig 14865 bp, 11 predicted proteins | sample 1671941 | NCBI WGS metagenome assembly OLRR01 (sample SAMEA3136628, study PRJEB25190) | human gut metagenome
AATGACACCGATAGAAGCGGTCGTGATTCCAAGACTGCGCGCATAGAGGGGGATTGCGGTATTGGCAATCTGCGCTGCCATCGACTGAAAGAAGTTCACTACGATGAGCAACGTGTATGTTGGGCTCCAAATACTATCGCTTCTTCTATTCATCCCCGCTCCATTTGCACTGCAGTACAGATACTGGTCTCAAAAAACAGCGCGCAGGTGGGAATGCATAGTCATTCCCACCTGCGCGCACGATTTGGCTATGAGCAACCTCGTCTTTCAGTCTAAATCACATTCTTTTCCTTGAGAACTGCGAGCTCATCTTCGGAAAGTCTCAACAACCCGCCATAAATCTCTTCGTTGTCTCCCCCAAGCTCCGGAGAGCACTGATACTCGATGTGGTTTTCGGACATACGTGCCGCAAAACCTGGCATCTTAAGCTTGCCCCGATAGGGATGCTCGACTTCGACGACAATACCGCTCTCAGTGTATTGAGGATCATGGGCAATATCGTCAATATCCAGCAAAGCGCCCGCAGGCACCCCTGCCCTTGCGAGGATATCGGTAGCCTCTTGTTTGGTGTGCCTGGCAGTCCATTCGGCGATAATCTCATTAAGGCGTTCCCGATGTTCAAATCGACTGTGCGGCGTTGCCATCTCCGGGTCGTCAAGAAGCTCTTCATGCCCGATTGTCTTGCAGAAATTCATGTTGCGAACGTTAGAGAAGTAGTCCCACTCCAAGAAAACAAGGCGTTTGATCGCTTCTGAAGCTCGTATCATTTCATCGCTCTCCCGCAGAAAAACACGAGGTGCCCGCATGCATATTACATGCGGGCACCTACGGTCAGGTACAAGCAGCTCGACGAAAACCGCTATACGTTGAGTCCGCCCCACTCCTCATGGAACAGTGCGGCATCCATCGTCTTCAAGTCATCGGAAACGGCAGGCGTGAAGCCCATATGCGCGATGACGTCTTTCTCGACGTCGATGCCGGGAGCGACCTCGATGAGCGTGACGACACCGTCGATGAGTTGGAAGACCGCGCGCTCGGTCACATAGAGAACCGTCTGGTCCTTGCCGGCATACTTACCCGAGAACGTCACCTGTTGGACGTGCTCGACGAACTTCTCCGCCGTGCCCTCTTCGTCGATCTTGAGCGCACCATCGACAATTTCTTCCTTCGCGTGTGCCATGAACGTGCCAGCGAACACGACCTTCTTGGCGCTTTGGGTGATGTCGATGAAGCCGCCGGGACCAGACAGGCGGTTGCCGAACTTGGAGACGTTGAGGTTGCCCTCGGAATCAGCCTCCGCCAGCCCGAGGACCGTGATGTCGAGGCCACCACCGTCGATGAAGTCGAACATGTCGTTATGACGCATGATCGCCTGGGCATTGTAGTTGCTGCCAAAGTTGGGCAACGCCGCAGGCACGCCGCCCACGCCGCCGGCCTCTGCGGTAATGGTAATCTTATCGAGCTGGCCTTCTTCGGCAACGATGGAGGCGACGTCTGCCGGGATGCCCACGCCGAGGTTGCAGATGCTTCCCGGAGCGAGTTCCTTCGCACAGCGACGGCAGATAACCTTGCGCGGCGAGAGGTCGAGTACGGGGAGCTGATCGAGGGGCTTTTTTATCTGACCGGAAAACGCGGGCTCGTAGTAGACGCCTTCCGTCTGCCAGCAGCACTCCTTCTCGGTTGCCTGAACGACGTAGTCGACCATGATGCCGGGAATCTGTACTTTCTTCGGGTCGAGCGTCCCACGCTGCGCGAGGTACTCGACTTGGACGATGACAATGCCGCCCGTGTTCTTTGCCGCCATAGCGACGGACAGTCCCTCGTTCATAACGCTCTCGTGGTCGAACGTGATGTTGCCGTCTTCGTCGGCAACGGTGCCACGCAGCAGCGCGACATCGAGGGGGAAGCCCTTGTAGAACAGGTAGTCCTCGCCGTTGAACTGAATGAGCTCAGCTGCATCGTCGGTCGTTTCCTCATTCATGCGGCCGCCTTCGAGACGGGGGTCGACGAACGTGCCCAGACCGACTTTGGTCAGCAGGCCAGGACGGCCGGCCGCGATTTCACGCCAGAGGTTGACGATGACTCCCTGTGGAAGGCAGTGGCACTGAATCTTGCCCTCCTGGACCTGCTTGCACAACGTAAACGCAGACCCGATGTGTGCCGCCGACCAGCGGGTTACCAAACCGGGACCAGCCTCGCCAAGCACCGTGACGCCACGGGTTTTCCAGTCGCCCATAGCGCAGCCCTGTTTCAAGTTGATGTTGCAGGGGTGCCCCGTCTCCTTGAAACGGTCGCGCATTGCGCGGGCGACTTCCTCTGCCCACCCGGAAAGCCCCATGCCGGCGATGCCAACCGTCGCGCCATCGGGAATGAGCTCTGCTGCACGTTGAGCCGTAATAAACTCAGCCATATTCGCTATCCTCCTCGTATACCGAACGATGCTTACACACTTTACTCCTCTGGGATGGAGCAGCGCTTGCCACTTGGCTGCCCCCTTTGAACTTTGTGCAACATGCCGCATGAGCTCGCGTGGCGTAGTGCCGTAAGCTAAGGGGCACCTTCGACGTTCCAGCCAAACGCGCATCGCACACGAGCGGTCACTGCGTTGCCGCCATGCTCCCCTACCCTGACTTCTTCGCTCTACAAATATAGTTTTCGTTCTACAAATATAGTTCTCGTTCTATTAAGATAGCTACTGCACATAATTGCATTTGTCTAATAGCTAAGTCATGAGGAGAGATGATGTCAATGAACTTGAGCCGACGTGGATTCATCACCGGCGCCGCTGCCCTCGGGATGGGCGCAGCCGCTGCCGCAGGACTCCCAGGATGCGGCAACGGGTCTTCTGATTCGTCGAAATCTGCCGTGAAGGCACCCGACAAGCTCGTCTTTGCATGGGAGCCCGGCGCATCGGAGGGCAAGTACGAGAACATGCGCGACATCATGGCAGAGGCAATCTCCGATGGCGCCGGCGTCCCGTGCGAGACCATGACCACCACCGACTACAACGTGTGCATCGAGGCGGTCAACTCGGGCAAGGCGCACTACGCATCGCTGGGCGCAAAGGAGTACGTCGAGCTTCACAAGAAGAACCCGAAGGTCGAAGTCGCCTGGGTCCTGTCCGACAGCGACGGCAACCTCAACCCTGTCTCCTACCACTCGCAGATCCTTGTCCTGGACGAGAACGCCGACCAGTACAAGGACGGAGACTCCTACAAGCTGACCGAGGAGAACACCAAGGGCAAGAACATGTCCTGGGTCGAGCTGTCCTCGACGTCCGGCTACGTCATCCCCTCCATCGCGCTCGCAAAGGAGTTCGGCGTTTCCAACGCCGACGACCTGGGCGAATCGGGCAAGTACTTTAACTCCGTCGAGTTTGGCGGCAGCCACGTCAAGTCCATCTACGGCGTCCTGACCGGGGACTCCGACCTGTGCGCTTGCGACGACACGGGCGCGGCGAACAACTACAACGTCATCGAGGGCAAAAACGGCGAGCTGGGCGCGCTCTACGAGATCAAGTCCGGCCTCGAGGCGCCTCTCGACACGTTTGCCGGCGTTAAGCTGCGCGTCGTCAACTCGCTGCCCGTCCCTGCCGTGCCTTTTGTCGTGAACACGGAGTACGTCCCCGACGACATGAACAAGAAGGTCATCGACTACATGGGCTCCGAGGCGGTCTACGGCAACAAGGACCTCTTCAAAGACCCGTCCGACAAGGACACCGTCACCAAGTACACGCAGAAGAACGGCAAGACTAAGTTCGTTCCTGCCGATGACAGCTACTACGACGATTTCCGCAAGATGATCGGCGAAGAGTAGTCTATTCTCTTCCGAGCGGGCGCGGCTCACTTCACGAAGACGCCGTGCCCGCTTTTCGTACGCGAAAAGCGCAAAGGACATCATGGACGACACGAACGATCTGCTTGTCATCGAGAATCTGACGAAAAGCTACGACGGGGTGACCAACGCACTCGATAATGCCAACGTCACCGTTCGCCGCGGGGAGTTCGTCTCTCTCATCGGAAGCTCCGGCGCCGGCAAGTCGACACTGCTGCGCTGCATAAACAGGCTCGTCAAGCCCACGTCGGGAACCGTCGTCTTCGACGGGTCGAACATCTGCTGCGCGCGCGGCCAGAAGCTGCGCCACGCCCGCCGCCGAATCAGCATGGTCTTCCAGCATTACAACCTCGTGCACCGCTCGAGCGTCATAGAGAACGTCCTTCAGGGCCGTCTTGGCTACAAGAAGCCCCTCGAAGGCTCTCTTGGCATCTACACCGATGAGGAGAAGCAGCAGGCCGTTGACCTGCTCAAGCTCGTCGGCCTGGACTGCTGCACGTACATGCGCGCCGACCAGCTCTCGGGCGGCCAGCAGCAGCGTGTCGGCATTGCCCGGGCCTTCCTTCAAGATCCGCTGCTCATCCTTGCCGACGAGCCGATTGCGAGCCTCGACCCCAAATCCTCGCGCATCGTGATGGAGCATTTGCGCTGGGGTGCCGACGAGCGTGGCATCACAGTCCTGGCAAGCCTGCACCAAGTCGAATACGCGAAGGAGTTCTCCGACCGCATCGTCGGCATCAGGCATGGCAAAGTCGTCTTCGACGGAACGCCTGACGAGCTCGACGACGCGATGATAGCAAGCATCTACGACGGCGACGATCCCGACGAGGCGCCCGAGCCTGCAAGGGACTGCTGCTAGTGAACATGCTGCGAGCCCGCAAAGCCAGCGGCACATCCAACGCCGCTGCGGCCACGAACCGCCATTTCTTTCTGAGAAAGCATCTGTCCTCGCTGGGCGTCATCGCCGCGTTTATCCTCGTCACGCTGCTCGCCGGCGGTTACGTCGACTTCAGCTTCCTCGATGCCGCGCGGGACTTCCCCGGAGGGTTCGTCTGGTTTGTAGCGCAGTTCTTCCCGGACGAGCAGGCATTCGAGCAGACCGACCGCATCTTGGGCGCGCTTGCCATGACGGTACTCGACGCCATCGCAGCCGGCTCGCTTGCCGCCGTCTTCGCCTATATCTTCGCCGTGATCGGATCGCGCGTCTCGGGATTCGGCAATCCGCTTCAGCTCGTTATCCGGGCATGCGCCACCGTGCTGCGCAACATCCCGACCGTGGCATGGGGCTTTCTGCTGCTCTTCTCCTTCAAGCAGGCCGAGTTCACGGGGTTTCTCGCGCTGTTCTTCAAGAGCCTTGGCTTTCTGACCCGCACCTTCATGGAGACGATCGACGAGGTCGATTCCGGTTCGATCGAGGCGCTCAAGGCAACGGGGGCGACGCGCCTCCAGGTTATCGTCCACGGCGTCATCCCGATGACGACCACGCAGATCATCAGTTGGATCCTGTACACGATCGAGGTCAATTTCCGCGATGCCACCCTCGTGGGAATGCTCACGGGCACCGGCATCGGCTTCGTGTTCAACTGGTTCTACCGCACGTTCCAGTATCGGACGGCGGGGCTCATCATCATCGCCATCGCCGTGGCGGTAATCTTGATCGAGTCGGCGTCCAACTTCGCGCGACGGCGCATCGACGTGCAAGATGCCCTCGAAGGGCCGGTCAAGCGTCTGCACGGCAAGATCAAGCTCCACAGGAAAACAACGTCGGGGACCGTCGTCGGAGTATTGCTCGTCGCTTTGGTGCTCTTGTCCGCATACACGTTCGTGCAGATGGACTACGGCAAGGCAAACATCCCCGAAGCCTCGGCGAACCTGTCGCGGTACTTCGGCATCATGTTCGCAACGCCCCACCTCGTGCACTACACCCTCTGGGACATGGTCGACGGCTTGCTCGTGACGTTGAGCATCGCGGTCCTGGCGACGTTCGGAGGACTGGCCATCTCGCTCGTCCTGTCCGTGTTCGCGGCAAGCAACCTCACGAACAAGGCGGTTTCCAACGCCATCAAGTCGGTGCTCGCCATCATGCGGGCAGTGCCCACCATCATCTGGGTGCTCGTGTTCACCGTCGCCATCGGCCTCGGTCCCGAGTCCGCTGTCGTCGGCATGATGTTTCACACGGTTTCGTTTCTGACGAAGGCGTTTTCCGAGGCATTCGAGGAGACGGATTCCGGCGTACTGGACGCACTCAAGTCGACGGGTGCGTCGTGGCTGCACCTCGTGTTTCGCGGGGTGTTCCCCGACAAGCTCAACGAGATTCTCTCGTGGACCTTCATCAGGTTCGAGAACAACTTCGTCGGGGCCGTGACCGTCGGCGCCATCGCCGGCTCGGGCGGCATCGGCTACCAGCTGTACATGATCGCCAACTACATGTTCGATTGGCACGAGGTCGGCCTGATCATCTACATGTGCCTTGCCGTCTCGATTACACTCGAGGTCATCGCAACGCACCTACGCAAGAAATTCATGGTCCATCGGCAATAACAAGTGCTTAGAATCATCCCATCGGCTACGAACGCCAGGACGAAGAAAGGATGCGAGAATGTCTGAAGAGAACAAGAGCGACGAGGTGGAAAACGGGCTCGGCAGCGGCGAGCAGCAATCTGAATGTTGCTGCTCGAGCGACAGCTCCTGCTGCTGCGGCGACACATCCGAAGAGAGCGGCTGCTGCGACCCTGACGCAAGCCAAGACGACCCGAACACCGGCAAGAAGAAGACGGTCAAGATCGAGTATCTCTATCTCGACCAGACCGTTTGCGACCGCTGCCAGGGGACGGACACCCACGTCGAGAAGGCAATCGAAGAGCTAGCGCCGATCATGGACATGGCAGGCTACAAGCTCAAGATGAAGCGCGTCGAGATTTCCACCAAGAAGCTCGCGAAGAAGCACAAGTTCTTGAGCTCGCCAACCGTTCGCGTCAACGGCGTCGACATCTGCCCCACCGTCATCGAGAACGACTGCGGCTGCTGCCGCACCCTGAGCACCTACGACGTGAACTGCCGTCAGTTCGAGTTCAACGGCAAACTCTACGAAGTGCCACCAACCGCCCTCGTCGTCAAGCGCACGCTCGAGATCGTCTTCGGGCACGAGAAGCCGGCCAAAGGCGATTACAAGCTCCCGAAGAACCTCAAGGGCTTCTTCGATGGCAAGAAGGACAAGAAGGCCTCCAAGGCCACGTCCGGGAACGGCCATGAAGATGAGGGCAGCTCCTGCTGCTGCGGCGGCTCGAACTGCTGCTAGGACAACGTTCAGCGTCAAATGAAGGGGGCGTGCGTGCGGGGCTTCCCGCACAATCCGCCCCCCTTTTGCTTATCGGAGAGCTGAGAGATGGAATCCTCCTGGATATCGACCGCCTGCCAAGGCTGCCTGTCGAACTGCGCTCTGCGCGTGCGTCGGGAAGATGGGCGCATCACGGGCATACGCGGAAACGAGGCGGCGGCAACCAACCACGGCAGCGTCTGCCCCAACACGCGCCTTGCATTCGACCAGACACAAGACCCCGACCGCGTGCGCTACCCGCTGCGCAGGACAAACCCCAAGAAGGGGCGCTTGGAGGACCCAGGTTGGAAGCGCATCTCCTTAGACGAGGCACTCGACGAGATTGCCGCTCGCATGGTCTTCTTGCGAGATGCGGGCAAAAGCCATGAGCTTGCCATCCTGAAAGGGCGCAGCACCGGCATCGGGAGCATCCTGACGAGCGTCCTCCCCAAGATCTACGGGACTCCCAACAGCTTCAATCACGACTCGATTTGCGCCGAGGCCAAGAAGGTTGCCTATGGGGCGCTGACAGGGCGCTGGGAGTACCCCGACTACGACCTCGAGAACACTCGATTCGCCCTGCTCTGGGGCGCGGACCCCATCGCCTCGGGTAGGCGCAAGGGACATGCAGCGAGCGCGTGGGGCAAGCTGTGCGGGCACGCACGTGCTGTTGTCATCGACCCGCGCCGCTCGAGTACCGCCGAACGTGCCAACGAGTGGATATGCGTCACGCCGGGCGAGGACGCCGCGCTCGCCCTCGCGATGGCACACGTCGTCTTGTTCGAAGGACTGTGGAACAGGGAATTCGTGGGGGATTTCCCCGATGGCATCAACCACTTCGCCTCGCTGCAGCACATCGACGAGAGCTTGTTTTCCGAGAAGATGACGCGCGGGATCGTCTCGTGGTGGAACGAGGAGCTTCTCGAGCGCACCCCCGAGTGGGCAGAGCCGCGCTGCGGCGTTGCCGCCGCTGACATCCGCCGTCTCGCGCGCCAGTTTGCCGCCTGCGGCTCTCAGGCCGTGAGTTGGATTTCCACGGGCGTCGCCATGACGCCGAACGGCGCGTTCACGGCGCTGTGCTGCTTTGCCCTCAACGGACTCGTGGGCTCGATGTTCGCAAAAGGCGGCGTGTTTTTCTCGCCCGCCTTCCCCACAGGTCTGGACTTGCCGAGCGTCCGAGCATACCAAGACGAGAGCGCGCTTGCAGCCCTGCAGCGCGAAACAATGGACCGCAGGGGCTCGTTTGACATCATGTCGGTGAAAAAGGGGGAGCTGGGCACGACCCCGGCGCTCAACACGCTCCCCGAGGCAATTCTTGCCGGCGAGCCCTACCCGTTGAGGATGCTCGTCGCCTACTGGGTCAACCCGGCCTTCTCCTGTACGGGAGCCATCCGCTGGGAGCATGCGCTGGCAAAGCTGCCGTTTTTCGTCTGCCTCACGAGCAACCTCAGCGAAACCTGCCAGTTTGCCGATATCGTCCTCCCCGCCGAACACCACGCCTTCGAAACGTGGGGGTTCGTCCGGAGCTGCCAGAACAGGGCGAGCACCATCGCCTTGGAGCAACCCTGCACAAGCTCTGCGGGCGAGGCCCTCAACGACGAGGCGGGCTTTGCCTTCCTGCTCGCCCAGAAACTCGCAGACCACGGCTTTCCCGCATTCAAAGCGTACTTCGAGCGCGAAATCGTCGACCCCTGCACCGGGCTTTCCCCGACGACGGGCGACGAGGCAGCCGAATGCTGTGTGAAGCTCATGACCAGGAGCCTGTGGGACGTCGGGGTGGATACGCCGCAAGACGCTTGGGACAGGTTCAGAGAAGCAGGGATTTGGAACGCGCCGCGAGACGACAATGAGAAGCAAACCTTCGCGACCAACAGCGGCAGGTTCGAGTTCTGCAGCTCTGCACTCCGCAGGCTCATCCGCGAGCATGCGAGCGCAAACGGACTGACTCCCGATGAGCTGGCACGCCACTACGGCTGGACAGCACAGGGACAGGCGCTCTATCTGCCGCATTATGAAGAGCCGCTGAGAATTGGAAGCCCCGAGGCCTATCCCTTCCTGCTGAGCGAGCACAAGTCGAGATTCGCGCTCGAAGGCCGCTCCGCCAATTTGCCGCGCTTCCAGGAATGGAAGGCGCACGACCCGGGAGACGTCGCGTGGGACGATGTCGTGAAGATCAATCCCGTGGACATGGAGCAGCTCGGCCTTTCGGAGGGCGATACGATACGCGTCACGTCGGCGGCGGGCTCAATCCAGGCACATGCGAAATCGTGGGACGGGACGAGAGCGGGAACCGTCGTCAAGTGCTATGGGCAGGGCCATTGGGCCTATGGGCACACGGCAGCGCTCGACTTTGAAAATCATATCCCCCGCGGTGGAAACAACAACGAGCTCTACCCGCCCGTATGGGAGCACATCTCGGGCACGAGCGCCCGCAATGGCGGCTTCACGCGCGTGAGGATCGAGAAAGCTTGATCAATCCCACCCGGTGTGACAGCATGGCACCGCCGCTACTCTGCCCCGAGCTTGAAATCGTCGCTGAGTTCTACCCAGGAATCCATGCGCCGTTTGAGCTCCGCCTTGTCCTGCTCGTTGTCGCTTAACGCGATTAAATCCCAGCGCATCTCGCCGAGCGCGGTCACGACGGCGTCGATCTTGCCGTAGGGTATGGAGATCATGAAGCGACCCGATGGGTAGACGCCCCTTCTGCGCATGCCATGGCCGAGCCCCGTCATCATGTAGTTGATCTTGTCCTTCACGTACGGATAGGCGAAAAGCCACGCGCAGCCCATCACGCAGGAGCACTTGCTCTCCCACAGGTCGCCCGAAAGGTAGCTGGTCGCCCGCATGAGGATATCCGCCTGCTCGAAGTCCGCTACCACGAAGATCAGGTCAGGGTCGAAGTCGCACGAGGCGACGGGAGCGAAGACGACGAAGTTCGTGGCGCCCGCATTCAGGCAGGTTATCTCGTGGTACAGGCGCGCGTTTGCCGCCTGCGTCTTGAAGACGCCAAAGTCGAACCCCGCCTGGCCGCTTGCCCCCAGCGCGGGCTTGGGCTCCATCCCGAGGACCATCTTTCCCATGCAGTCCTCGTCGTCTTTGCAGATGAAAAACGCCCTGTTCTCGAGCGCGGCCTTTTTGGCGAACTGGCACAGCGAGAGCTTCTCGTCAGTATGCTCGATTCCCGTCGGGCGCGCGAAGCAGTACTTGACCGCGATGGGCTGAATCTCGCACCCCAGCTTTCCAAACAGGTCCTTCGCCTTTTGCGACAGCATTTCCACTCCCCTCTCGTGCCCGCAGGACCCTCACACCATCTCGTGAGTGGCGTACATCGGGTCGTCTTTCCACAGGACGACCATGCCCGCCTTGCGGGTCTCGTCAAGGTCGATTATACGCTGGTTTGAAGAGCCCATGAAGCGCAACGTCACGCTGTAGAGGTCTTGCTCGAACGGGCCGTCTACCAGGATGTCGAGCGCGTCGAGCAGACGGTCGGTAACCTCCGTGTGCCGCGGACTCTCTGGGTCGACGAGGTCTTCGTAGAGGTCGCCCGTGTAGCACCAGATGGTCTTGTCGGGGTATGCGTCTTTGATGCGCTCCACGAAGTCGACGAGCCCGCGCTGATTTTCCGGCTCCATCGGCTCGCCGCCCAAAATGGTCAGCCCGTCGATGTAGCCGTGGTCAAGGCTCGTGATGATTTCGTTTTCGACGGGGCCGGTAAACTCCTTGCCGTTGTCGAACGCCCACGTCTCGGGCTGGAAGCAGCCCCTGCAATGGTGCGAGCAGCCCGAGACGAACAGCGTGGTGCGCACGCCCTCTCCGTTGGCAATGTCACAGTACTTGATATTTGAGTAGTTCATGGCCCGTCCTCTTTCGATGAGCTTTGCTTGGGTTCAGTGTAGCGTAGGAGATGCGGCGGCTCCCGGTGCAGCGCGCCATTCCACCTGCCGTGCGAGAAAAAAGCCCGGCCGGCATCTCTCGATGCGGGCCGGGCTTTCGGGCGATGCGAGTTCGTGCCTCTACAGGTGCAGGACGCGGTCCCTGATTTCCTCGGTACGGCCCTGGTTCCAGAACTGGGTGCCGATGTAGCCGCAGGTACGGCGGGCAACGTTGAGCTTGTCATGGTCGCGGTTGCCGCAGTTGGGGCACTCCCAGTCGAGTTTGCCGTCCTCCTCGACAATCTGAATCTCGCCGTCGTAACCGCACACCTGGCAGTAGTCGCTCTTCGTGTTGAGCTCCGCGTACATGATGTTGTCGTAGATGTACTGCATCACGTTGACGACGGCCTTGAGATTGTCCTGCATGTTCGGGACCTCGACGTAGGAGATGGCGCCGCCCGGAGACAGACGCTGGAACTGGCTCTCGAAGCGCAGCTTGGTGAAGGCGTCGATTTCCTCGGAAACGTGCACGTGGTAGCTGTTGGTGATGTAGCCGTGGTCGGTGATGCCCTTCACGATGCCGAAGCGCTTCTGGAGTGCCTTGGCAAACTTGTAGGTCGTGGACTCGAGCGGCGTGCCGTACAGCGAGTAGTCGATGTCCTCCGCTTCCTTCCACTCGGCGCACTTGTCGTTCATGTGCTGCATGACCTCGAGCGCGAACGGCGTGGCCTCCGGGTCGGTATGGCTGTGGCCGGTCATGTACTTGACGCACTCGTACAGGCCCGCATAGCCCAGCGACAGCGTGGAGTAGCCGCCGTAGAGCAGCTTGTCGATGGTCTCGCCCTTGTCGAGGCGCGCAAGGGCGCCATGCTGCCACAGGATGGGGGCGGCGTCGGAGAGCGTGCCGCGCAGGCGGTCGTGGCGAGCGCGCAGCGCACGGTGGCACAGCTCGAGGCGCTCGTCGAAGATCTGCCAGAACCTGTTCATGTCCTGCTCGGACGACAGCGCGACATCGGGCAGATTGATGGTGACGACGCCCTGGTTGAAGCGGCCATAGTACTTGGGCTTGTTCGGGTCGTAGTTCTTCGCCTTTGCCACATTGTCAAAGCCGTTGCCGGAGCGGTCGGGCGTGAGGAAGGAGCGGCAGCCCATGCAGGTGTACGTGTCGCCTTCGCCCTCGACCTCGCCCTTGGAGAGCTTGTACTCCTTCATCTTCTTCTCGGAGATGTAGTCGGGCACCATGCGCTTCGCGGTGCACTTTGCCGCCATCTCGGTGAGGTAGAAGTACTCGGAGCGCTCGGTGATGTTGTCCGGTTCGAGCACGTAGATGAGCTTGGGAAACGCCGGGGTAATCCAGACGCCGGCCTCGTTTTTGACGCCCTGGAAGCGCTGGCGCAGCATCTCTTCGACGATCATGGCGAGGTCGTGCTTCTCGTGCTCGTCGCGCGCCTCGTTGAGGTACATGAACACGGTGACGAACGGCGCCTGGCCGTTGGTGGTCATGAGCGTGACGACCTGGTACTGGATGGTCTGCACGCCACGGCGGATCTCGTCGCGCAGGCGCTTCTCGACGACGTGCGAGATGTTCTCCTCGTTGGGCTCGGCGCCGAGCGCCTCGACCTCTGAGTAGACCTCGCGGCGGATCTTCTTGCGCGACACGTCGACGAACGGCGCGAGATGCGCGAGGCTGATGGACTGCCCGCCGTACTGGCAGGATGCCACCTGCGCGATGATCTGCGTCGCGATGTTGCACGCGGTGGAGAAGCTGTGCGGGCGCTCGATGAGCGTGCCGGAGATGACGGTGCCGTTCTGGAGCATGTCGTCGAGGTTGACGAGGTCGCAGTTGTGCATGTGCTGCGCGAAGTAGTCGGAGTCGTGGAAGTGGATGATGCCCGCCTCGTGTGCCTCGATGATCTCTTTCGGGAGCAGCATGCGCGCCGTCAGGTCTTTGGAAACCTCGCCCGCCATGTAGTCACGCTGAACGGAGACGACCTCGGGGTTCTTGTTGGAGTTCTCCTGCTTGACTTCCTCGTTGTTGCACTCGATCAGCGAAAGGATCTTGTCGTCGGTGGTGTTGGACTGGCGCTTGAGGTTTTGCAGGTAGCGGTAGATGATGTACTTGCGCGCGACCTCGAAGCGGTCGAGCGCCATAATCTGGTCTTCGACCATGTCCTGGATTTCCTCGACGGAGACGGTATGGCCCGCGGTCTCGCACTCGTCTTGCACGTTGAGTGCCGCGAATCTGATCTCGCGCTCGGTCAGGCGACGTGCTTCCGGGACCTCCGCGTTTGCCGCCTTGATGGCGTTGACGATCTTGTCCAGATCGAAGCTCGCCTCAGACCCGTTGCGTTTGATGATCTTCATTAGGTCGCCTCTCCTCATCTTCGAAAACTACATTCATTCAACACAATATGTTGTGTTTTTATCTGATTTGAACTCAATACTTAGTAGCGAGCGAAGAGAAGAATAGACTATCCCAAGAGCGTTTTGGTCGAGGATTATCCACAAAATATTGTGGATAATCCCAGATTTCGCACTAGCTCTAGTGTTGCCGCAGGTAGAGAGCAGAGGAAGGCGGGAAACGAGTTTTCCACTATTTTTCTGCCCTCCGGTGAACGGCAAAGGGGCCCTTAAGGTGACCTGAAATGCCCTGCAAATCGTCTGGCGTAAGAAGCCATGGGCATCGCGTCGCCTTTGTGGGGGCGCTGGTGCCGTCCGGAGCTACTCCTTGAGCACGAACTTGCTGCGATGCGTCTCGAGGATGCCTTCCTTTTGCATCTTGCTGAGCTCGTTGGAAAGCGCGGAACGGTCGACGCCCAGGTAGTCCGCGAGCTCTTGCCGGTTGAAGGGAATCGTGAACGTGTTGCTCCCCCGCCTGATCGCCTGGGCAGAAAGGTACGAGAGCAGCTTCCCGCGGATGGTCTTGGGCGACGTGTAGAAGATGCGGCGCGAGAGGTTCATGTTCTTGTGCGCAAACACGTTGAGCAGGTTTTGGCTGATCTTCGAATGCTGCGCGCACGCGTGCGTGCAGCTCGTGAGAATGCGCGAGACGTTGAGGAACAGCACCTCGGTGTCTTGCGTGGCGATGACGTTGACCATGAGCGGCTCGTCGGGGACGGCGGCATACACCTCGGCGAACACGAAGCCCGGTGCCACGTGCCCCATCACGCTCGTGTTGCCCCACACGTCGTTGCTCTCGATGCGCACGCCGCCCGACAGCACGAGCCCGAGCGAGTCCACGCAGTCGCCCATCGTATATATGTACTCGCCCTTCTCGTAGGAGCGCCGGCGCGCGTCGAGGCAGCCGAGCATCGCCCGAATCTCCTCGGGCGTCGTCCCCCCGAACATGCGCGTGTGCGAGAGAAATTCGTAGTCGAGCTCCTTGCGTGTCATACCGTTCACCAATCGATTCGAAAGAAATGTGCATTTGTTGTAATAGCAACATACATCAACTCTCCCCCTTTTAGAATGCAGTCATCGGTTCAACACGGACGGCTTTTCGAAGGGAGTCACCATGCTGCGCACGGTCATCCAGATTGACGAGAGCAAGTGCAACGGCTGCGGCATCTGCGCAGACGCCTGCCACGAGGGCGCCATCGCCATCATCGGCGGCACGGCGCGCCTCACGCGTGACGATTATTGCGACGGCATGGGAGATTGCCTTCCCGCCTGCCCGACCGACGCGATTTCGTTCATAGAGAGGGAGGCCGCGGCCTACGACAGCGCCGCCGTCGCCGCCAACAAGAGGAGAACTGCATTGGAGAACCTGGCACACGCCGGAAGCGGATGCCCCGGCAGCCAATCTCGCACGCTCGAGCATGAGCAGCCCGCCGAGCAGGCAGC
>OLRR01001458.1_pt1 | contig 14858 bp, 10 predicted proteins | sample 1671941 | NCBI WGS metagenome assembly OLRR01 (sample SAMEA3136628, study PRJEB25190) | human gut metagenome
CCTTGTCACCAAGCTCCATGTCATGCATAGCGGCACTTCTTACAAGTGCTGCATCTGCATCCTTAATATCATCAACCTTTTTATAATCGTCAGAGAACAGGTCAAGTCCTACTCCTGCGATTGGGTTTAAGCATGTGTAATTGAACATTATGCATTCTCCTCCTCAAACTTCTTCATAAACTCTACAAGCTTCTCAACGCCCTCTTTTGGCATAGCATTGTAGATAGATGCTCTCATTCCGCCAACTGTACGGTGTCCTTTAAGGTTTACAAATCCGGCTGCAGTTGCCTCCTTTACAAACTTGGCATCAAGCTCTGCATCTCCTGTTACAAACGGAACATTCATGAGTGATCTGTCCTCTTTTCTTACTGTTCCCTTAAAGAGCTTGCTCTGATCAAGGAAATCGTAGAGAATCTTGGCTTTCTCCTCATTTCTCTCCTTCATAACTGAAAGGCCGCCCATCTTCTTGAGCCATTTGAATACCTTGCCACAGATATAGATGCCGTAGCATGGTGGTGTATTGTAAAGAGAATCATTATCGGCCTGAGTCTTCCACTTGAGCATGGTTGGTGTGCCCGGTAGACAATCATCTGTGATAAGATCCTCTCTGATAATTGCTATAACTACTCCGGCAGGTCCTACATTCTTCTGTACTCCGCCATAGATAACAGCATATTTTGATACATCTACAGGCTCTGATAAGAAGCATGAAGATACATCAGCTACAAGGTTCTTTCCCTTTGTGTTTGGAAGCTTCTTGTACTTTGTTCCGTAGATAGTATTGTTCTCGCAAATATATACATAATCCATATCATCTGTGATTGGTAAATCTGAGCAGTCAGGTATGTATGAGAAGGTCTCATCTGCAGACGAAGCAAGCTCTACGGCGTCTCCGTAAATCTTAGCCTCGGCAAACGCCTTTTTAGCCCACTGACCTGTGATAATGTATCCTGCTTTTTTATTTTTCATAAGGTTCATCGGTACCTCAGCGAAGAACTGTGAAGCACCACCCTGAAGGAAAAGTACCTTGTAATTGTCAGGTATATTCATAAGCTCGCGGAGATCTTTCTCGGCATCCTTGATGATGTCATCAAACCATTTAGATCTGTGGCTCATCTCCATAACCGACATTCCGCTTCCCTTATAATCCATCATCTCTGCTGCTGCTTCCTGCAATACCTCCTCAGGTAAAACTGCAGGTCCTGCTGAAAAATTGTAAACTCTACTCACTCTAATTTCCTCCTTGTGTCGCATTGTAGTCCTCTTCATCGAAAGACTCGTCGATAGGCTTGCCCGGTGCAACCATAGGCCATACCTTGTCATCTGAATCAATGATACAATCGATGACAAACGGTGTCTTGCTCTTTAAGGCATCTGCAAATGCTTTTTCAAATTCTTCCTGGGTCTTAACACGTCGTGCGGTGGCTCCCATTGCTTCTGAAAGCTTTACATAATCCACCCCATCATCGAGTACGGTTGCCGAGTAATGCTTCTCGTAAAAAAGAGTCTGCCACTGGCGTACCATTCCAAGTACATGGTTGTTTATTATAACCTCGATAAGAGGAAGCTTTTCTCTTGAAGCTGTTGCAAGCTCGTTCATGTTCATTCTGAAGCATCCGTCACCTGCAATATTGACTACAGTCCTGTCTGGATTAGCTGTCTGGGCACCGATTGCAGCACCGAGACCGTATCCCATGGTACCAAGACCTCCTGATGTAAGAAGAGTTCTCGGCTTACTGTATTTGTAATACTGGGCTGCCCACATCTGATGCTGACCGACCTCAGTAACCATTATAGCATTTCCTTTTGTCATTTCATAGATTTTTTCAATAACAAATGGTCCGCTAAGTCCCTCTTTGTGATATGTAAGAGGAAAAGTCTTTGCATATGCAAGCACATGCTCAACCCATGAATTGTGGTCAAGCTGTGTGAGCTTTTTGTTGATGCGTGTAAGTATTTCCTTCACATCGCCTATAACACTCGATGTAACACGGATATTTTTATTAATCTCTGCTGCGTCTACATCAAACTGTAATATCTTTGCCTGGTCTGCAAACTTTTTAGGATTGCCAAGCACTCTGTCCGAAAAACGTGTACCAATCGCAATCAAAAGGTCGCACTCTGAAACTCCAAGGTTTGAGGTCTTTGTGCCATGCATACCAAGCATGCCTGTGTAGTTATCACTTGTGCCGTCATATGCACCCTTGCCCATGAGCGTATCGCAAACAGGTGCATTCACCTTGTCTACAAATTCCTTAAGCTCTTTGCTTGCTCCGGAGAGAACCACTCCGCCTCCTACAAATATATATGGCTTTTTGGATGCTTTTATGAGTTCAATTGCATTATCAATGTCACTGTCTGTAATTGTTTCTGTCTCACGCTCAGGAAGCTTGATTTCCTGCCTGGTGTACTCTACCAGATCTGCCGTAACATTCTTTGGAATATCCACAAGCACAGGACCCGGTCTGCCTTTTCTTGCTATATTGAAAGCTCTGCGTATTGTATCTGCAAGCTTCTCTACATCCTTTACAATAAAGCTGTATTTGGTTACAGGCGTTGTAATTCCGGCAATATCTATCTCCTGAAAGCTGTCCTTTCCAAGTAACGAGACTCCGACATTACATGTGATTGCGACGATTGGAATCGAATCCATGTATGCTGTCGAAATTCCTGTGACCAGATTTGTCGCCCCCGGTCCGCTTGTAGCCAGACAGACGCCAACTTTTCCGGTGCTTCTCGCATAGCCGTCGGCCGCATGGCTTGCTCCCTGCTCATGTGAGGTCAGCACATGCTTAATCTCCGGATGCTTGTAGAGCTCGTCATAGACATTAAGGATGGCTCCTCCCGGATAACCGAATACTGTGTCAACACCCTGTTCTTTTAAGCATTCTATAATAACCTGTGATCCTGTTAACTGCATCTTGTATTCCTCTTTTTCTTATACGAATCCTTTACGATAATAGGTAAAAGCCTTATTCGTACTGAATTTTCTATCAAAATATATACTACGCGTTCTGCTCGCCCGGAAGTGCAAGGATGGCTCCTCTGTTTCCTGATGTAACAAGCGCTGCGTATCTCTTCAAATAGCCTGTTGTAACCTTCGGCTCCCTTGGCTGCCACTTTGCCTTACGCTCAGCAAGCACCTCGTCTGACACATCGAGCTCAAGCTTCATGTTTGGAATATCAATCTTTATGATATCTCCCTCTTCAACCAGGGCGATTGGTCCGCCTACTGCGGCCTCAGGTGAAACATGACCTATTGAAGCTCCTCTTGAAGCTCCTGAAAAACGTCCGTCTGTGATAAGTGCTACAGAGCTTCCAAGTCCCATTCCGGCAATAGCGGATGTAGGGTTAAGCATCTCTCTCATTCCAGGGCCGCCCTTTGGTCCCTCGTATCTGATAACAACCACATCACCCTCTACGATCTTGCCGCCCTTTATTGCTGCAATTGCATCCTCCTCGCAGTCAAATACTCTTGCAGGACCCTCATGAACCATCATCTCATCGACAACTGCTGAACGCTTTACTACAGAGCCGTCCGGAGCCAGATTTCCTTTAAGCACTGCAAGTCCTCCGGTCTTTGAATATGGATTGTCTACCGGTCTGATGACCTCAGGGTCTCTATTGACTGCATTCTTTATATTCTCTCCAACTGTCTTTCCTGTAACAGTCATACAATCTGTATTTAAAAGTCCGATATCAGCAAGCTCTTTCATGACAGCCCACACACCGCCGGCCTCGTTTAAGTCCTCCATATATGTAGGGCCTGCCGGGGCAAGGTGGCAGATATTTGGTGTCCTCTCACTGATTGGATTTGCAAAGCTGATATCAAAATCAAAGCCTATCTCATGAGCGATAGCCGGAAGATGAAGCATAGAGTTTGTAGAGCAGCCGAGTGCCATATCAACTGTGAGTGCGTTCATTATTGCATCCTTTGTGATGATATCTCTCGCCTTGATGCCCTTGTTGTACATATCCATAACAGCCATTCCTGCATGCTTTGCAAGACGGATACGCTCTGAATATACAGCAGGTATTGTTCCGTTTCCGCGAAGTCCCATACCGAGTGCCTCTGTAAGACAGTTCATAGAATTGGCTGTGTACATTCCCGAGCATGAACCGCAGGTAGGACATACCTTGTTCTCATACTCACATACATCATCCTCAGTCATAGTACCAGCAGCGTATGAGCCGACAGCCTCAAACATAGATGAAAGGCTTCTCTTTCTGCCCTTTACGTGGCCTGCGAGCATTGGTCCGCCTGATACAAATACTGTAGGCAGATTAAGACGTGCAGCCGCCATCAGAAGTCCCGGCACGTTCTTGTCACAGTTTGGAACCATTACAAGTGCATCAAACTGATGAGCGATTGCCATACACTCTGTAGAATCTGCAATCAGATCTCTTGTGACAAGGGAATATTTCATACCCACATGTCCCATTGCAATACCATCGCAGACTGCAATTGCAGGAAATACTACAGGCACTCCTCCTGCCTCTGCAACTCCAAGCTTTACAGCCTCAACGATTTTGTCTATATTCATATGGCCCGGAACAATCTCATTGAATGAGCTTACGATTCCGACCATAGGCTTTTTCATTTCCTCCGGTGTAAAACCAAGAGCATTAAATAAACTTCTTGCCGGTGCCTGCTGCATTCCGGCTCTTGCGTTATCACTTATCATATTTTATCTCCTTATTTATCTCCGACTATTTCTTTGAGTACTTCATCATTACTACTGTATACACAACAATCTGCATATCTATAACCTATTAGCTGTCTATTATAAGTCATGCAGCTACACACGTTCTGCGATGAGATCACCCATCTGTGCTGTGCCTACCTGTGTGATACCCTCTGTAGTCCCACCCGGCTGTGGCATGATGTCGATTGTCCTGTAGCCCTCCTTAAGCACCTGCTTTACAGCATCCTCGATTGCCTGTGCTTCCTTGTCCAGATCAAATGAATAGCGAAGCATCATGGCTGCTGAAAGGATTGTTGCGATAGGGTTTGCAATGCCCTTTCCTGCGATATCAGGAGCAGATCCGCCACTTGGCTCGTAAAGTCCGAACTTTGTATCGTTAAGGCTTGCTGATGAAAGCATACCGATTGAGCCTGTCACCATACTTGCTTCATCTGATAAAATATCGCCAAACATATTCTCTGTGAGGATAACATCAAACTGCTTAGGATCCTTTACAAGCTGCATTGCACAGTTATCAACAAGCATATGCTCGTATGTAACCTCCGGATAATCCTTAGCGACCTCCTCGACGATCTTTCTCCATAATCTGGAAGAATCAAGCACATTTGCCTTGTCTACGGATGTGACCTTTTTCCTTCTCTTCATGGCTATATCAAAGCCTCGCTTTGCGATTCTTCTGATTTCATTCTCATTGTATGTCAGTGTATCTGTGGCCGTAACAACTCCGTCCACCTCTTTTGTCTCTCTGGCTCCGAAGTAAAGCCCTCCTGTAAGCTCACGCATAATCATCATATCAAAGCCATCTCCGATGATATCGCTACGGAGAGGACATGCTGCAGCAAGCTCCTTGTACAGGTATGCCGGTCTAAGATTTGCAAACAGATTGAGCGACTTTCTAAGCTTTAAAAGTCCTGCCTCCGGACGAAGCTCAGGGGCCAGCTTGTACCATGGTGATGTGGCTGTGTTGCCACCGATTGAACCCATCAGCACCGCATCTGAATCAAGCGCAGTCGCAATAGCCTCATCTGTAAGAGGAACACCTGTAGCATCAATTGAGCAGCCACCCATAAGGATGTCTGTGTAGTTGAAGCTGTGTCCATACTTGTCTGCTATTTTGTCCAATACCTTTTTTGCCTCAGTAACTATCTCCGGTCCGATTCCGTCTCCGGAAATTACACCAACTTTATATTCCATAATTTCTTACCTCTTTTACATAAAAATACATATTCTTATATTAAAGCATTAAAGTAGTTATTTCAATATGCCGGGATATTTTACTTTTTCATGCAATTTATAACTGCAGCTTATAATAACTGCATACTATAATAACAGTTTTTTATTATTATTGCAAGAGATGCGGATAATAAGAAAACCGCCACTTATGTGACGGCTTTACAAATCTGCATTATTTAGCTGAATCCTCTGCTTTCTCAAGGTCAGCGATAGCTGCCTTCTGCATTGGAATACGGCAGTTCTTGTTGTTACCAAACTCAACGATTACAGTATCGTCCTCGATATCGATAACTGTACCGTAAAATCCACTTGTTGTAAGAACTGTGTCTCCTGTTGCAACTTCTTTAAGCATAAGCTCCTTTTTCTTTTGCTCCTTCTTCTGTGGACGGATCATAAGAAAATACATAACTGCGAAAAGTACTACTAACCAGACAATCATTCCAATTGTTCCTGCTGCCTGACCGTTTGCTAAAATTGATGTCATCAATTGTTCCTCCTAAATATTCTATAATTGATGTGTTTTAAGCACTATTACCATAATACACGTTAAACGTGCTAACGGCAAGGCTTTTTTATCATTTTCGAGATTTTTTATATTTATCTGCTAGCTCTGCTCTCCCTGCGTCATTCCATAGAGCTTTTCAGCCTTGTATGAGGCAAAACGGCCTGCATCAAGTGAATCCCTTATCTCCTCCATCATGTTGTTGTAGAAATACAAATTATGGAGCACGCACAGTCTCATTCCGAGCATCTCCTTTGCCTTTAAAAGATGCCTGATATATGCACGCGAATATGTGCGGCAGGCAGGACAGTTACATCCCTCCTCAATAGGGCGCATATCCTTCTGATACTTCTGGTTGAACAGATTAAGCTTGCCGTGATTCGTGTATACATGTCCGTGACGGCCGTTTCTGCTTGGGTATACACAGTCAAAGAAGTCGATTCCTCTCTCTACACCTTCAAGTATATTGGCAGGAGTTCCTACTCCCATCAGGTATGTAGGTTTATTAACAGGCAGATGAGGCACTGTTTCATCAAGAATATGGTACATCTCCTCATGGCTCTCTCCTACCGCCAGTCCGCCGACAGCATAGCCGTCCAGCTCAAGCTCAGAAATGCGCTTTGCATGGTCAATTCTTATATCATCATAAATAGCTCCCTGATTGATACCGAATAAAAGCTGCTCCTTATTGATAGTATCCGGTAAGCTGTTTAAGCGTGCCATCTCCTTTTTGCACCTCTCAAGCCAGCGCGCGGTCCTGTTTACAGAGTTTGTCACATACTGTCTGTCTGCAACGCTAGATGGGCACTCGTCAAATGCCATAGCTATCGTGGAGCCGAGGTTTGACTGTATCTGCATGCTCTCCTCAGGTCCCATAAATATCTTGGCACCGTCAATATGCGAGTTGAAGTACACGCCCTCCTCCTTTATTTTGCGAAGACCTGCCAGTGAAAACACCTGGAATCCGCCGGAATCTGTAAGGATTGGTCTGTCCCACACCATGAATTTGTGCAGTCCGCCAAGCTCTTTAATGATTTTGTCTCCGGTTCTTACATGCAGGTGATATGTATTTGACAGCTCAACCTGACACTTTATCTCCTTTAAATCGTCCGTAGAGACAGCGCCCTTTATCGCACCTACTGTTCCTACATTCATAAATACAGGTGTCTGTATATCTCCATGCACAGTATGGAATGTACCTCTCTTGGCACGTCCCTCTTGTTTTAGTAACTCATATTTAGCCATATTTCGTTTAATTCTCCTGTTTCTTTTACTTATCGCCATTGCCTACGATTTTTCTGATTAATATTCCGTTGGCCAGCAGTGTGGTATCTATGCAATGCCTCTCAAAAAGTACCTCACCGTCCTTTGGCACCTCAACATCCTCATCAGAGCAGTTGACTATAACCTCCACATATGTATCCACCCAGCCCATCTTTCTGACTATCCAGAAATCCTTGATGCTCTCTCCAAGCGGATAGTTCATAACCGCATCGAACTCATCTCCACGCAGCCACGGAATAGCATTATGCCATATTTCTCCCAAAATGTAAATATCCGTTTTGACACTTTAATCACGTAATTATATACAAACATAGTTCGAAAGTTATCTAAATAAAATAATATCATAGTTTTCTTGACTATTCAACTTGCTATTAATTATAATGTATTTATTATAGTAACTATTTGAGTCACATTGAAAACCAAAAATGCTGTTTACATGCAAGCATGATGTTTCATTTTTTGTTCTCAGCGGTTTAAATAGTTACCCATTATTATAATAAGGAGACCATCATGGCAGGTTCATCATACGGAAATATTTTTAGGGTAACAACATGGGGAGAATCACACGGAAAGGGCTTAGGTGTCGTTGTGGACGGCGTTCCTGCGGGGCTTGAGCTGTGTGAGGAGGATATTCAGATATTCTTAAACAGAAGAAAGCCGGGACAGTCTAAGTTCACTACTCCGCGCAAGGAGGATGATGCGGTTGAGATTCTCTCCGGTGTGTTTGAGGGAAAGACTACAGGTACACCTGTTTCTATGGTTGTGTGGAATAAAAATCAGAAATCAAAGGATTACAGTGAGATTGCTTCGTACTATCGTCCGGGGCATGCTGACTTTTGCTTTGATGAGAAATACGGCTTCAGAGACTACAGAGGCGGAGGTCGTTCTTCGGGACGCGAGACAATAGGCCGTGTTGCAGCGGGTGCTATCGCTGTAAAGATGCTCTCGGGCCTTGGCATAAAATTTCTTACATACACCAGGTCAATAGGTCCTGTTACAATTAATGAGGTTAATTTTGATGCCCATGAAATTTACAACAATTCACTTTATATGCCTGATGCCGATGCAGCGCTAAAAGCTTCTGAATATCTGGAGGAATGCCTTAAATCACTCAATTCCTCAGGCGGTGTGTGTGAATGTGTCATCACAGGTCTTCCTGTCGGGCTCGGTGATCCTGTATTCGAGAAAATTGATGCCAATCTGGCAAAGGCTATTATGTCTATCGGAGCTGTAAAGGGCTTCGAAATCGGCGATGGCTTTGATGCAGCAAAGGCAACCGGACTTACAAACAATGATGCCTTTATTATGAGGGATGGCGCTGTTTCAAAAGAGACAAATCACTCCGGTGGTACTCTCGGCGGCATGACAGACGGCTCACCGCTTATTTTCAGAGCTGCCATAAAGCCTACTCCTTCAATCGCAGCTACACAACGCACTGTAAATAAATCCGGTGAAGATATAGAGATTTCTATCAAAGGACGTCATGACCCGATTATCGTGCCACGTGCTGTTGTTGTTGTTGAAGCTATGGCTGCAATTACTATTGCGGATGCACTGCTTATGAATATGGGAGCACGCATGGACCGCATCACAGATTTTTATAAAAAATTATAACTTTGTCCAATAGTAAAAAGCATCTATCCGGTTTTTCCGGACAGATGCTTTTTATCTATTTCATTGGAACAATCTGTAATGTTTTTCCTAGTGAATTCAAAATATATTTCCAAGAAGCAGCGGATTTAACAACATATACTGCGCATTCGTCACCCCAAAAGCCACAAGCGCCAGTGGCAGCACAATAAAAAGGACGCATGATATAATCACAGACATGCCGCTTCTTAAGTATTTAAACATCGCAAAAACAAACAGGCTGACCAGTAATCCCCCTATAAAGCGCATCAGCATTATGATAAGTATATACTGCCCTACAGATATATTCTGCGAAACACGCCACAGATGCTCCATACTTGCCGCCGGAGCGTTAAGCCCCTGCGTGCCATATGCCAAAAGCACATTGCACAGCCGCACAATATATACAAGTGCAAATGCTGTGACAGTGCCCAAAAAGCCAAGTATGCATTTGATTCCCATATGCTGCTTCCTGCCACGACAGGTAGTTCTTAAAAGACTGATTTCATGGTTTGCATAATCCGCTCCACATATACCGCAGGCTATTGCTATTAGGAGAATAACATACACAAATGCCTGTGCTGTATCACGGTTTTTGAAGTCTGTTCTGTCGGTGAGGATATCATAGCCCTTTTCAAAAAACAGCCAGCCCTCATTTAACGTCTTAAGGTAATCCACATGTGCTGTAACCTTATTGAATGCCTCCTGTCTGCTCAGTTCATCCTTGTACTTTATATTGATATAGCTTTCACTCTTCCCCTGTGCCATATCGTAAGCAATGTTATCTGACAGCCGGTCGTATTTTGCTCTTTCTTCATCCAGAAGCTCATTGGTTTTGGCAGTTAAAGGTCCATAATATTTGTCCATATATTCCTTGTAATACACCTCATCAACCGAGTCATAGGAAAGCTTCTCTGCCGGATTCCACCATACCACAAAAAGAGCTGCTGCAATCAATATAAGTAACACTTTTCCCGGAATAAGTGCCTTATAGCATTCGTGCAAAAATAAAGATGTATGGCAGCCTGTATTTTTACCGCAGGCAAAGCCGGGCAGTAAAAGCAGCTTCTTTTCATGCACCGAATTGAGATAATTTGTAACCGCAAAAATACATACAGCTATACACACAAGCCAGAACAAGCCATACAATACCCCGGTATTAAGCGGATATCCAAACAGATTGATATTGACATAATCAGAAAAAAGTCTGCCTGTCCTGACTCCGTACATGATATTTATGTACTTAAGGAAGGCTAGGAAGCTGGTTCCTGAAATCGTTGTGTAGCAGATAGCCTCAATAACCACGGTCACTGCAGAAGCAACGAACACAAATATAATATTGTCAAGCGCTGCGCATATCAGCATAAAAAACAAGCCAAGCAATATAAAGCTTATTATTTTCACAGGAAAATAGCATGCCAGAAATTGTCCTATACTAAGCTTAAACGGACTGCCATAGTACAGATAAACACTTTGAAGCGGACTTTTCAGATTTATCGGATTGTAAAAGCACATGCTTATGACTGCATTGATTCCATACAATATCAAGGTGATAAGAATGACCGCCATAATCATCACAAATGACTTTGACGCCATAAGCTGCCTTCTGCCCCTTGCAGTTGTTCTAAGCAATGCAAGCTGGTTCTCGCTTTTTTCATAAAACACAAGATTGAGCGCAATGATAAAAAGCATAATCACAGCCACATAGTCGGTAAGCTCATTGTCTGTAATATTCAAAAGTCCCGATGCATCAATAACCTCAGGCACTGTACCATTAAGCTTACTGTAAACTCTGCTCGTTTTAGCAGCATTTTTCTCTGCAAAGCCTCCATTGCCGGAAAACTTATTCATAATCGAAATCTCGTCAGCCTTTTCATTGACAGAGTCGAGATACTCATCATAAGAAAGACATGCTCCTACTTCCTTGTATACCCTGCTGCACAGACTAATCCTGCCGTAAGCTTCTGCCGTCATCTGCCTCTGTTCAATTTCCGGCAAAACATCCTCACGACTGTAATTGCTTATTTCGCCATACAGCGCACTGTAATCCTTACCTGTATACCCATCATCATTTACGGTATTCATGGTATACAGTCCAAGAACAGGATTAAGAACAAGCAAAAACAAAAGAATAAGCACTGTTCTTTTAGTCAATAGTTTACATATTTCGTTTTTTACTATATCCATTTTCAGTCCCCATTAAGATACAAATACAAGTCCTCAAGATTTGGCCGCACAGCCTCCTTCTGCCATATGCCATCATACGAATCGGCAATAATGCGGGCTATGACACCGTCTGCATCCCTTGAAATATTGCTCACCTTATATCCGGTGTTCACCTCATCTATCTCATTATCCGATAAAAAAATATTCCATACCTTTCCATCCAGCTCCTGAAGCAGCTTTGACGGAGAACCACTCCTTATTATTTTACCGTTGCTTAACATAACTATCTCTTTAGCGATAAACTCTACATCCGTAACCACATGAGTCGCAATAATAACAATCTTGTCCTTTGCAACCTCTGATATCAGATTGCGGATTCTGATTCTCTCCTTTGGGTCAAGCCCTGCCGTTGGCTCATCCAGTATAAGTATGCCGGGATTGCCTATGAGTGCCTGTGCTATCAGTGCTCTCTGCTTCATTCCGCCCGAAAAAGCTCCAAGCTTCTTTCCAAGAACATCATCAAGCTTTACCATGCGCACATAATGATCTATATCTTCCCCGGCTTCACTCTTTTTTAATCCTTTCAGGGATGCCATAAAGTAAAGAAAACGCCTAAGGCTAAGCTCCGGATATATATTCTGCTGCTGCGGCATATATCCGAGAAGCTTCCTGTATTCACTTCCAAGCTCGTCTATGCCCCTTCCGTCAAGCAGCACACGGCCTTTTGATGGAGTCAGATTGTCAGAAATGAGATTCATCATAGTTGATTTACCGGCTCCATTCGGTCCCAAAAGCCCATAGATGCCGGGTGTAAATGAAAACGACACATCATCCAGTGCGGTTTTATCCTTATAAACTTTTGTAAGTCCCTCCAATTCAAGTGTCATTTTCTGTATTCCTCCCACTGACTTCTCACGCTTTCAAGATAGCTGTCCATTCCATCAGCTGTAAGCTTTTCCTTTGCACCCTCTATACTCTCATCCACCGACTTGCCATTTAAGCCATTCATGAAATCCGAAAGATCATTTGAGATATTGTTCAAATTCTCCGTATCAGGCTCAAAACCGATAAACGGAGATACTCCGGCATTGTCATAAAGGGCAAAAAACTCATCTTTTCGATTTTCCATGTATCTTTCACCTGTTACCGGATATACATTTATAAACAGATCCAGACAGAGCTTACTTAAATAGTCATCCTCCAGATCAGTACCATCCGTATTGCATGCAACACCGTCTACGACCTTGTAATCCGTGCCTTCCTGTCCATACAGGAGAATATCTGCGTACTTTCCGTTTCCATATAACAGACCTAAAAACTCTACCACAGCATCGACATCCTTAGTGTTTTTCGCTATACCAATGGATGCGTTTACCCTTGATGTCAGATAATGCTCTACTGTTTTTACCGCTATATTATCTTTTTGGAAATTCTCGTCTATCTCTCCGGAACACAAAGCTACAACAAAATTGCCGGACTTAACATTTTGTAATATTTCCTCATTATTTAATCCGATATTATTAAGGTATGTTATCTCACCGGTCTCATCGTCCTTCAGGTATCCGTCTTTTTTCATCTTATCGAGCCCCTTAAGATATTCCGTAAACTTTTGCGATTCCAGTGGATTTTCGACTGACATCGTATCATAATCGAAGCAAAGTCCGTTTCTTATCTCACAGCCGATCATATCTCCAAATACATATTCGTTTATGAGATATTGAAATCCCGGAGCTTTGCTGTTATCCCACTCTGAAGCCTTGAGTATCTGATAAATTCCATCTATGCTTCCATCCCACGAATTTATGACATCATCTGAGATATAATCCCTGTTAAATGCAGCATAAACTCCATTATCATCTGCAAGTGCCGATGGTATGGAATAAATATGTCCGTCACATTTTGCCATCTCCCAAAGATTCTTTGGGAAAGCATCATAAAGTGTCTTTCCCTGATCTTTCGACAAAACATCATCGAGATTTAAGACAAGATTCGAACTTATAAGATCATATGCCGGATTATTTCCATTCTCATCGCCTAAACCTAAAAATGCAACATCTGTTTTCCCGGCAGCAAGTGTACTTTCAAGCTTCTGGCTGTATTCATCATACTCCAGATATTTTATATTCAGCTCATAGTCATAGCCATCATTCATAAGTGCAGCATTAAACTGCTTAATGTTATTCTCATCGATCCTGCAAATATCAGGTACAGCAAATGTTATGACCTTTGTATCTGACTTTTTGACTGTTGCCTCAGTCTGTCCCTCTTTAAGTTTTCCTGAATCACCTGCTTTTTTGTTAATACATACCGCTGCTACTGCCACCACGATCATGGCAATCACTACAACTGCTATTAAAACACCCTTTTTCTTATTCTTCATTATAGCACCTCAATTTTCTCGGATTAAAATTGCCTTTATTCAGATCATCAAGACTTAAAACTCCAAGCGAAATTTCGCCTTCATCATCAGTATAGTTGACATATACCGACTGACCGCATATGTTTTCAATACCAAATGCCTTTTCAGTAGACAGCTTCATCAGTTCTTCACTCTTATCATCCTTCAAGCGATAATATGTCACTTCATCACTTTTTTCTTCAGAAAGGGCATAATATAAAAAGTCTCCGCTCTTTTTTAATGGTCCATATTGTGTTTTTCCATCCGCATCTATCGGAAGCTGTCTTGTCTGTCTGCTTTCGGTGTCAAACACAAAATATCCATCCTTTGACGAATAATAACCATCGCCATCTAACAGCCTAAGATTGTTAATATGGTCTATTTCCGTCAGACATGTTGTCTTTTCATCTGCTATATCATATTGATATATTCCATTAAGCATATTATCATAAGCAAAAGACTCCGCATCATCTGACGCTCCCTCCTCTATCATCAGCTCTGTAACATCATCTCCAAACCGCACAGTCGAATAGTACACTGCACCGTTTTCATAATATATGTCCGTAATATTTGCCTGTTCGCTTGTTATCTTATCACTCATATACACCTTGTAATTATCAAGATCTATAACAAAAATACCGGCTTCAGGCTTATCATCATTTATAATCTGTCCTTCATCATTAAGCTCTATTCTGTTACTGTAAGCTCCTATAACATAATTATCCCTGTACAAAACAGCCAAAACATTCTGAACATTCTCTAATTTGGCTGCTTTTTTACGATTCTCACCATTAGAATCCATCACATACAGATACTGTATTGTCATGTCTTCCTCTGACATATCCCCTATAAAATAGAGATGATCATTGTAAATTACCGCTCCAGCTTTTGACGAACTATAAAAAGCTGCAGGGCATGAAGGATTCTGATTTGTTCGCGA
>OLRR01001459.1_pt1 | contig 14853 bp, 11 predicted proteins | sample 1671941 | NCBI WGS metagenome assembly OLRR01 (sample SAMEA3136628, study PRJEB25190) | human gut metagenome
GGGTCGGTTCTCGCTGGTCATTGCCGCGGGGTATAATGCAGAGCTGGTAACGATTTGATTGGCTCGAGATGACTGCACCCACGAATACCCAAGCCCAGCGGTTCCTCCTCAATGAAAGACTCATCGACGGCGCGCTCGCATGCGTGGCCTCTTCGGATAACCCCAACGAATCAGTGGCAAGCCTGCTTGAATGCCTAGGAACTACATACCAATGCTCGCGCGTGGGGCTGTTCGAGGAGCGTGCTAGTGGAGATTTCGGCAACACGCAGGAGTGGTGCGCCGCGGGCGTGCACTCCAAAATGCAGCATCTGCAGCATGTGCCCGCGGAGGCGCTGGAGGCGCAGGTACCCCGAGGTGCCGCGCTCATCTCACTCGAGTGGGAAGGCGCTCGAGATAACGGGGCAATGCACGGCGTGCTGTACCTCGACGGTGCGCAGAAAAGCGATGCCGACGGGTGCAGGAGCGAAGTTCCCGCGAACATTATCGTGAAGTTGCTCGCGGCCACGCTCGCCTATCGCGACGAGCTCAATCTACGCGAGGAAAATAATACGGAGGACCCGCTGACGGGCGTATCGAATAGACGCGGTTTCTATCGTTTTGCGCTGCGGGCCGACCCCGCCGAATGTGCCGGCGTGATCTGCTGCGAGCTTTCTGGCGTTCGCAAGGCGAACAGGCATGCTGGCCACGATGCCGGCGATGCCGCTCTCGAAGAGTTGGCGCACATGCTGCTGGAAAATTTCCGACGTCCTTGGGTGTTCCGCATGGGCAGCAGCGATTTTTTGGTGTGCTGCCCGGGAGTGCAGGAAGATCTCTTCAATCGGCGTGTTGGCGTATTGCTCGGCATTCTCCAGGCACACGAGATTCCCGCGACGGTACGAACTGCATGGACGGCAGACACGCAAGATGGGCTCGAGCAGCTCGCGCTGCAGGCGATGTCGGCCTCTCCGCGCAGCCTACCTTCCCCAACCCGCCATCGCCACAGCCATCTGTGGGACTAAACCGCAAGGCACAAGCAGTGCTCGCGGCAGCGTCAGGTGCTGCCGTGTGGAGCCGGGGTCGGTTCTCGCTGGCTGGTGGCGGCGGGGTCGGTTCTCGCTGGCTCCAATAGCAGATGCAAGCTAATAGCTGCTTGCGTCGAGCCATTTCTTCCGGCTCCAAAAGTTCCACAGCGCGACAATAACCGTCGCGACGACCTTCGTCGCCGTCACCGCGAGCGCACCCGCTCCGAAAGCTGCCGTTCCCACCCAGATGACGATCTCGTTTATCCCAAGCCCGATAACGCTCAAAACGACAAAGAGGGCAAACTCCTTTCGTCGCGACAAATCATCGCGTCGCGTGAATACGTACTGCATGGACGCGAGGTAGTTGAACACCACCGAAATAACAAACGAGATTGCCGCGGAAAGTACCGGGTCCCAGTCAAGCGCTTGCGTCAGCACCATCAGGACCGCATAGTCAATCAAAAACGCGAGAAAGCCAACCACACCGAATTTTGCGAACTGCGCCGCGAGCGTCTTGAAGAATCCCCGGTTCGTCTGCTTTCTCATGAAGTGATCCGCCCCGCTAGACAACTGCTGCTGATTTGATTAATCACGCATATGGTAGCCAATTGCCCGTGGACGTGCATGACACGGCAATTGTTGCGCACCGATAGACGGGGTCGGTTCTCGTTGGCTCCAATAGCAGACAATCACCGCTATTGGAAGCTGTGGGGTCGGTTCTCATTGGTCATTGCCCCCTGGTCTTGGCCCGGGGTCGGTTCTCCCCGGTCATATTCCCTAGTTATCACCTCTGCCAAGACAATAACCGCTCTCATATAGAAAGGCGCCCGCCCCGATGGGCAGGCGCCTCAATCTGTTCGCTCCGTGGAGCTCTTGTCAAGCTAGTTGTTCCAGAAGCTTCCGCTGTTCGACCCGCTACCATTGCCAGAACCGTATCCGAACATGTTGCCGAACAGCTCGTTGAGCATATCGCTGTTTGACCCGCCATTGCCCGAACTGCCGTTTCCGGAGCCGCTGTTGCCATAACCACGTCCGCTTCCGTTGCCGCCATAGTAGTTCTCGTTGGAGGGCGCACCATTATCTGCATACTCTTCCGACTGGTCCGCATCGGAGCCGAGAGCCGCAGTCGTCGTGTTCTCCTGCCCGTTTCTCACGTATGTGATGTCGAGCGTGTCGCCCGCGCTCTTCTTGCTCACCGCAACGCTCACGTCGTTCGTCGAGGTGACGTCCGAGCCATCAATCTTGGTGATGACATCACCGGTCTGCAGACCAGCGGAAGCGGCCGCCGTATCCTTGAATACCGACGTCACCTTGACCCCTGCCGGGTCGTTCGACTTGCTCATCGTGATGCCGAGGTAGGCATGGTTGACCGTCTGCCCATTGATCAGCTGTTCGGTGACCGACTGGACCTCCGCCGACGGAATCGCGAACCCCAGGCCAGCGCTGCTCTGAGATGTCGACGAAATGTAGGTATTGATGCCAATCAGGCGGCCCTCGCTGTCAACCAGTGCGCCACCGGAATTGCCGGGATTAATCGCCGCGTCGGTCTGAATCATGTCGGTGTAGACCGTCGTGCCAAAGCCGCTCTCATCAGACAGGACATCCGAACGGTACAGCGCCGAGACGATGCCCGTAGTGACTGTCTGCTCGTAGCCATACGGCGAGCCGATTGCCATGACCCACTGGCCGACGTTCAGGTTCGTGGAATCGCCCCACTCCATCACGGTCAGGCCGCTTGCCTTGATCCTGATGACTGCGAGGTCGGTCTTGGAGTCGTAGCCGACGCTTTCGGCGGTGTACTGCTGGTCGCCGACCTTGACCGTCGCCTTGGATGCGCCCTCGACGACATGGTAGTTGGTCACGATGTAGTAGTAGTCGCCGTCCTGTTTGATGATAACGCCGGATCCGAGCGCACTCGGGCTGTTGGAAGAGGAGCTTCCGCTGTTGAAGTACTGGCTGTAGTCGGAAGACGTGTTCGAGTACACGTAGATGGTCACGACGGAGTCGATGTCCTTCGCAGCGACCGCCTCTGCCGTCGTGGCCTCGTCGTCGCCTGTAATGGTGATCGTGCCGTTGCTGCTGCTCACCGTGCCGGACTTCATGCCATTGAACAGCGGAGTCCACGACCAGAGCATCATGACGAGGGCGACGACAATCACTGCACCGATGGCACCGCCGCCGATAGACTTGAGCATGCTGCGGTCGCCCGAATGCTGCTTTCCCTCCTTCTTGTGCTTCTCGTGTTTCGTGCCGTTCGGCTTGGTGTTTGCCTGATGCGCCGTATTGCCGGCGTCGTCTTGCTCGGCATACGGTGGAACCGGAGTCCCGTTGTACATGTCGCTCATGGCGGTCCCTTTCTCGTTGGGGTACTCTCTCTTGTTTGCTGACGTCAGTATGCAACCTTTTACGCGGGCAGACTGTTCTCCGTAACAAAACCGCCACATGATTTCAGGTTGCTTTCAGAAATGTCGATGGTGGGATTTGATGCTGGGGCCCTGATGGCGGGGTCGGTTCTCAGTGGCTCCAATAGCAGATACCCCATGCTATTAGGACCAGCGAGAACCGACCCCGCAGCTGGAAGCGAGATGCAAGCGGGCCGTCTCCCGCCTTTAGAACAATCCCACCAGCTGAACCATCCAGCCAGCAAGGACGCCAACCGCCAGCATCACCGCCATGATTCGCAGGTTCTCGTTGGAATCGCGGTTCGTGCGGAACAGCACGATCAGACCAATCCCCGAGTTGACTGTGAGCCCCGAGACCAGAGCCCCACCGCTCATAACTCCTTCGAGGTATAGCTGCGTCATGCCGACCGAAACTGCGCAGTTCGGGATAAACCCAAACAACGCCATGACAATCGGGCTCAAAAACGGATCCTGCGTCACACTCGCGAGCGCCCCCTCGAGTCCCGCTTCCGCGAGCAGGTTAATCCCGAGCGTCACAACGAAGATGAAGATGGTGACGCTGACGGAGTGCTTGAGCGCTGGAACGAAGATCCCGTGATGATGGCCATGGCCGTGCCCATGGTTGTGGGCGGCCAAAGCGCCCTCGCCTGCGGGGTCGGCTCTCCTTGGCTGGAGACTGCCGGCAGCGGGGTCGGTTCTCCCTGGCTGTGGGCAACTGCCTGCGGAATCACTGTCTGCGGGGTCGGTTCTCCTTGGCTGGAGAAGTTCGGAATCCTCATCCGAGCACTCGCAGCCTTCCTCCTCGCACAGCTCGTGGATATCGTTGTCGCCGTGTCCCTGGTGACGCTTGAGCGACGACAGGCCCGTGTGCAAGCGCCCCGTCTTCGTTAGCACGAAGTCGAGCGCAAGGCCGCAGACAATACCCGTGATGACTTTTACAAGCAGAATTCCGCCGATGAGAGCAGGGGGAGCTGCCTCGGAGAGCATGATTGGAATCATCTCGTCGCTCGTCGAAGTAAAAACCGCGATGAGCGTTCCCAGAGTCACCACGCGTCCGGCATACAGCGTCGCCGCCGCCCCAGAAAACCCGCACTGCGGGATGACGCCGAGCAACGCGCCGACGAGCGGACCTACGCGCCCGCCCTTCGCGATGACACGCTCGAACTTTTTGCCCGCACCGTGCTCGAGCCATTCCATGAAGAGGTACGTGACGAGCAGAAACGGAAACACTTTGAGCGTGTCGAGACACGCATCGAGCAGTGCGTCAAGAAACACGGGGCTCCCCCAGAAAGTTAGTTAATGAATTCGCAGGCAAGAATACCCGCGCATTTTAGGAGAAGCCGAATGCGTAATCGAGCTGTTGTTGTGAACGTCTGCGCAGATGAACGGGCTTAACCGCGTGAGGAGGGTGCCGGCGTCCCACCGAACATCTCGCGCTCGTGATAGCCGCCCTCGATAATCTTGCGCTCTGCAGAGGCGAGTTCCTCGGGCGTGTTCACGTTGATGAAGCAACCGCCGCGGGGTTCCGCTTTGGCGACCTTCTCGCTCGTGAAGTCGATAGTCTGCATCTTGTCGAACCAACCCGTCGCCTTGATCTCACCCGCTTCGGCGGCTTCGTAGACGACCGGCAGGCACGTCGTGCGGCGGTACACCCCGTGGAAGGGCTCGTACCCAAATTGCGTGCGCGGAACGGCGATGTCAGCGCCCGTCTCCATGAGCGCATCGAGCTCTGCGGCGATGAGGTTGCGCGAGGGAAAAATCATATCGCAGGCGACGAGGGCAACGTACTCATTGGATGCGGCGTTGATCGCGGTGTAGACGCCGCGGAGCGCGCCTCGCTTCTCGTATGCGTCGGTGACCAGGCGAATCTTTCCAAGGTCGACCAAATCGCTGAGAAAATCGAGGTTCTGCGGCTCGTTCGTGGTGATGATGAACTCGTCGGCGAGCGGGAGGAGGCGATTGATGCTGCGCCAGATCAGCGGTTCCCCGAGAAAGGGAATGGTTGCCTTGCTGCGGCCCATACGGCGCGACTCGCCGCCCGCCTGTACAACTATCGTCAGATTTCCGCTCTTGCTCATGAGATTCGAACTCCTGCAACAATTTATTCGCATGCGAGGTACAAGATTCAGAATACCACGAGTTGCGAGAAGAGCGAGGGATTGGAGGCTAGGGTGCGCGGGGGTCAGCAAGCGTATGGGGTCGGTTCTCAGTGGTCCCGATAGTAGAAGACGTCTGATATTAGGGCCGCTGAGAACCGACCCCACAGCGAGGACCCCACAGCGAGACGCGTCACGCCGTCGCCGGCAGCCGCCGTCATGAACGCCAGTCGGACTCTTTCAGGTAGTGCCAGGCAGCGAGCCTTGCCGCGGGGACTTCCTCGCGCACAGCGCAGCCCGGCTCGTCGTTGTGCGAGCAATCCCTGAACTTGCAGGCACCCGCCGCATTCGCGATATCCGGAAATGCCCGCTTCAGACTCGCGTCCATGTCCAGTATCTGCAGGGTTCTCAACCCCGGCGCGTCGATAATCAGCCCCGCTCCCGGAACCTCGAGCATCCGTCGCGCGACCGTCGTGTGGCGCCCTCGGTCATCGGATTCGCGGACGCATCCGACATCGGCCGCCTCGCTTCCCACCAGCGCGTTCACCAGCGAAGATTTGCCGACACCGCTCTCGCCCAACAGCAGGCCCGTCGTCCCCGGTGCAATGAGATCGCGCACCCGGCCCACCGACTCTGGGGCGTGCTTCGATATCACCAGCAACGGAATATCCGGGGCCACGGCGGCTATTTCGTCTATCGCCCCGTCTACAACCTCCCTCGAGACAAGATCGCTCTTCGTCAGAACGAACACCGCCTTCGCCCCACACCCCATGACTGCCGCCATCTGCCGAATCAACAGCCTCCGGTCGAGGCCGATGCCGGTGAGCGACTGACAGATAAAGACCGTGTCCACATTCGCGGCGAGCACTTGGCGCCTCAGCTGCTTTTCTCTTCCCACCCGCTTTACGCGGGCAAGTTCCGTCGTGCGGGGGAGCGCCGCGTGGATTATTGCCTTCTCGTGGCTGTCGGGGCGCTCCACCGCAACCCAGTCGCCCACCGCGACAATCGAATCGTCGCTCTTCTTGATGGATGCCGAAAGCTCGGCACGCTCCTCGTCATATTCTGTGCGCACCAGGGGAAACCCGCGGTCGAGAGAGACGACACGCCCGAGGGCGCATCGCCGCCCCCGTTTCTCGAGTTTTCTGCCCACACGACGAAACGCCGCCTTCACCTGCCCGGTTGCCCCCAGATGCTCGAACGGTATCAACTCTTCCCTCTCCTTCCGGAACGTGCCCTAAGCACGACGAAAACGGCAACCAGAGCGAGGGCGACAGCACAGAGCACGACGCCGGCGACAAGCCGCCCCAAATCGACTTCATGAGTCGTCGCGCCGCCCGCATCCACAAGGCTGACCTGCGACGCATGGACATCGAGGGCGCCCTGATGCGTGTCGCACGAGATGTAGTACGCGCCGGTGATGTCGAGGACCGTGCCGGCCGTCTTGTAGTCCCCGCAGTTCACGACATGTTCTGCCTGCTCGTCGGTCATGTACACGCCGATCGAATTGCCCCCGTTATCGCAGACGTTTACCCACTTGTAGCCGGTGCCTGCGTCGATGACCTCGCCGACCGCTTCCCCCGTGAAACGAACCTCGGTCTTGTCGAGCGCTCGGTTGACAGATGCCAGCACGGCGATGCGCGTGTTGACGACGACCTCGTCGTCCGAGTTCTTCGAGTTCGAGAGGTCATCGAGCGTGCTGAACCTATCAGCGAGAGTTCCGATGTCGTCGTCGCTCGTATCGATGGTAATTGCATGCGCCGAGGCGGGAAGCAGGCACGACGCGAGCCCAAGCGCGCACAAAATGACGAGCAACATTGCCGTTGCGCTATGACCAGGGAGAACCGACCCCGCATGGCCCGCACGGCAGCGCCACGGCTGTTGGCGTCCCGAATGACCAGGGAGAACCGACCCCGTGGCGTCGGCGCGAGCAGCGGGCACGACGTCCTCATGAGCTATCGAGGGGATCATTTCTTCTTCGTCCTCCAGCGCATGCGCTTGCTGGGGACCACAAACGCGAACAGCTCAACAATCATCGCGAAAATGGCGACGAACTCGAGACGACCGAGCCACATCTCGAGCATGAACGTGACCTCGAGCACGCGCGGCATGCCAGCCGACGCCACTCCCAGAGAAAGGCCCGTGTTCGACGCCGCGCTCACAGAATCGAAAATCGCGGGCAGCGCATTGTAGCCGCACGCAACGCCCACAATGGCGCCCACCACGTACGTGACCACATAGAGCAGCAAGATGATCATCGACGAAGACACGAGCTCCGGGGTCACGAGCTTCTTGCCCTGCTGGTAGTAGAACGTGCGCGGACGTGCCCGGTCGGGGGCAAGCACCTCGCGAATCGTCTGCGCAATCGACCGCGCGACAATCCCGACGCGAAACGCCTTGATGCCACCGGACGCCGACGAAGACGACCCACAAATAATCATCGACAAGATGATCACGAACAAGGCGCCCGACCCCATCCCGTACAGGATTTGCCCCGTGTACATCGTCGAAAAGCCGAGGTTGAACGCACCGGAGAGCGTCTCGAACAGCGTGCGTCTGAGCATCGCCCCAAGATCCTCGAAATACGACCCCTTGATCGCGAGGGCAATCAGCACGACGAGTGCTGTCACCCACACGACGAGTGTGCGCACCTCGATGTCCTTGAAGAAGTTCTTCGTTCTCCCCCGCCACAAATCGCCATAGAGCACGAAATTGATGCAGCCCAGCATCGCGAGCACGAGCACGATGACCTCGAGCGGCCAGGAATGGTAGTACATCAGCCCCATCGAGTGTGTGCTCATGCCGCCCGTCGAAAACGCCGACGCCGTCACGATGAAACCGTTCACGAGCGCGCTCCTCACGCTGAAGCCGTTGAGAAACAGCGGAATCATGCAGGCGATCGTTCCCACGACGACGATGACGGCCGCAAGCCGCAGGATGAAGCGCGACGTCTGCCTGATCTCGGGCATGACCTGCCCCGAGCGCGCTTCGGCGCGATACAGCGAGGCGGCTGCCGACCCCGTGCCGAAGATGCCGAGCGCCAGCGCGATGACGACGACGCCGATGCCGCCGATGAGGTGCATGATTGCGCGCCACAGCGCAAGGCTCAGGGCCATGTGGTCGGTATCGAGCGCGAGCGACATGCCCGTGGTCGTGAACGCCGAAACCGTATCGAACATCGCGTCGAGGTAGTTCGCGTACTGCCCCGACATCGAAAGCGGCAGCGCACCGAACAGCGAGAGAATCACCCAGCACAGACCGGTGATGATCAGCGACTGGCGCCAGTCGAGCGAGCCGTGCTCGTAGCGAAACAGTATCAGCGCTGCTCCGACCGTGGCGGAGATGCCAATCGACAGCAAAAAATCGACTGCGGTCTTGTACTCGCCCAGTGCGAGCGCGACCACGAAGCAAAACACCATGGCCATCGCGACGAGCATGATCAGAATGCCCAGGTAGTGGGCGATCACCCTCCAGTCGTGTATGTGCAGGCGGTAAATCACGTGCGCTCGCCTATAGCATCGCGAAGTGGATGCCCGCCGTCACGAGCGCGAGAAAGAGCAGAAACGCGACGACTGCGCCCAGCACGGACAGCAGCCCGACAATGGGCCTGCGCTTCCCCGCAGCCTGCTGTGTGGTCTTCTGCCTCAAAGCTCTCCTTTCGCATGACAGCTATTGTAGCGCCAATCAGGCGCGTGACCGCCTGCGCAGCCGGCCACGCCGCAACATCGTAATCGCGAACAAGACAGAACCGACCCCGCCCAAAACGACGCCCCACGTGAACAGCGTCATCGACCACGAGCGTTCGTAGGAAGCGCCCTCGGCGGAGACGGTGACCGCGTCGGCGTGAACGCCGATCTCGTCGTTGTGATCGGGGCAGGCGATCTGATAGCTGCCCTCGACGAGGACGGTGTCGCCCGTCATGCGGTACGCGCCGTAGTGTTCGATCACCGCCGCCTGCTCGTTCGTCATGCAAACGCCGATCATCGACTTGTCCGCCGCCATGACGTTGACCCACTTGTGCCCGTCGTCGGCCACAATCGGCTCGCCGATCGCCTCGCCCGAAAACTTGACGCTGCGCCCGTTGAGGCGCTCGGTCGCAGAGAGCAGGTCGGAGATCGCGACGAAGCGGTACGTGTCGGAGCCCGAGGGCTCGGGGGCATCAGATGACGGCGCCCCGATGCTCGCATCGCTTTGCGAGGGAATCTGCACGCCCCCGTCGATCGCGTACGAAGCCGGCGCGCCGACGAGCGCGGCAGATAGGACGATTGCGGCAGCGGCGCCAACGCAGCGCGTCGCCCTTCCCGCGTTGCCGGCCTTGCTGCGACGGCGCTTCTGGTTCCTCCAGCGACGCCACGCCTTGCCCCCTCGGTTGCGCAGCTTCTTTTTGCCCAGCCCGTCGTTGCCGAGTCCCCGGAGGATGTTGGATGGCTCGAGCGAGATGATGAGGCCGACGAACGCGGCGATGAGGGCGATGAACTCGAGGCGGCCTGTCCACATGAGCAGGATGCCGACGAGCGTGAGGTCGATCGGGGAGGTCGACGACAGCATCCCCGCCGTGAGGCCCGTGTTCGAGACGAGCGAGGCCGCCTCGTAAACCGACTTGATGGCATCGCCGCCGTGCGCGATGAAGAGCATGGAGCCGAGCGCCGCCGTCGCGATGTAGAGGATGAAGATCGTCATCGCGAACGTCGCGTCGCGCGCGGTCAGGTGCTTCAGCCCGAAGTGCTGGTAATTGACGCGCACATGCGCGTTGCGCGGCATGAGACGGACGCGGATCGAGTAGACGATCCAGCGCAGCACCTGCATGATGCGCAAAACCTTGATGCCGCCGCCGGTGGAGTGGGAGCACGCGCCGACGAGCATGGCGACCTCGAGGATGATGATGACGCTTTCGCTGATGGTGATCCCGAACTGCTGGGGATAGATCGTGCACATACCGCTCGTCGTCGCCGCAGAGATTGTCATGAACGTCCCGTTGACGAACAGCCCGGTCGCGCTCGAGAATATCTGGCCGCGTGAGAGGGCAAACGAGACAAAGACGACGAGGAGGAGAAGCCAGATCGCGAACATGCGCGTCTCGGAGTTGCGAAACATCGGGCGGAGCTTGCCGCGCAGGGCGTAGCCGAAGATGGCGAAGTTGAGCGCCCCGGCGAGCATGAAGATGAGCAAAAACGCATCCAGGGTTGCGGAGTGATAATAGACAAGACTCGAGCTGTGAGGAGTGAAACCGCTGGTCGAGAGCGCGTTGGTGATGAGCCAGAAGCCCGTCATGACCGAATCGGGAAGGCTCATGCCCAAAGTGAGGCAGATGATGCAAACGCCGACGGTACCGATGGCGAGGAAAAATGCCCCGACGAGGACGATGAACGCGACGGTATCTTTCAGACGGTAGGTTCGCTCATCGCGGACACCGGTCTTGTTGGCGACTGTGATGTTGCCGCCCTCGCCGAAAAACCCGAGGTGCATTGCGACGAGGATGACCGCCTGGCCACCGACGAGCGTGAGCACGGCACGCCAGGTGGTCTGCGCGTAGCCGACGTGGTCGACGTCGGTTGCGAGCGAGGCTCCGGTCGTGGTGAGCGCGGAGACCGCATCGAAGAGCGCGGCGACGTAGTTGTCGAAGTCACCCGAAATGTACATGGGAACGGATGCGATCAGGCCGGCGACAACCCAGCCCATGCCAACGAGGAGCAGGCTGCGGCGGCGATCGAGCTTGCGCGCGCGGAAGAGGTGCAGCAGCGCGCCGGAGAACAGGCTCACGCCGATGCCGAAGACGAATGCTACCACCTGCGCTGTCTCGCCGGCAACGAGCGCGACGAGCAGAGGAACGAACATCAGCGCGCCCGTGATCAAGACGAGCACGCCGAGAAAATGTAGCACGGTCGAGATGTCGGCCAGGTGAAATCGCGGCAGCATAATGCAGGGATTATAGCATGCGGAACCGGCGCTGATTGCAGGCTGGCTTCGGGGGCCGGTTTCGAGAATCGCCGGTTTCGGGGGTCGGTTCTCGCTGGCTGGGTTTCGGGGGTCGGTTCTCGCTGGCTGTGGGAATCGGTTTCGGGGGGGTCGTTGTTGCGGAGGAAGGGGTCGGTTCTCGCTGGTCCCAATAGCAGCGAGGGTCTGATAGCAGAGCCACTGAGAACCGACCCCGCCCCCCGAGGGCCTTCATCGGCTACTTGCCAAAACTCGCGAGGTAGCGCTTCTCCCGGCGAATCGCCCCATTAAACAGAAGATTGAAGAGAACTGTGATCATCACCCCGAGAATTATCGTCACGATGACCATCTCGAAAGAGAATGGGGTAAGCAAGAAGACCGGGCCGAATACGAAGATGCCCAAAATCAGGCCCGCGAGTATCACGACAAGCAGCCCAACGCGAATCGGATTGAACGGAATCGACAGCCTAATCACCAGGTTCACGCCCGAAACGCAGGTCAAAATCACGCAAAGCGTCGAGAACTGTTCCTGACTCAACCCCATCACGAAGCTGTACACCACCGAAATCAGCACCGCCGCCACAATGCAGATTGCGCCGGGCACCGCCTTGTTCACGACGTTGTGCAAAAACTCGCCGCGCACGAGGTCGTGATTCGGCTCGAGCGCCAGAACAAACGACGGCAATCCGATCGTGAAACAGTCGATAAGCGTCAGCTGAATCGTCATAAACGGATAGTTGTACGCCACAATCGCAATGAACAGCACCGACATCACCGCGCTGAATATCGTCTTCACCAAAAAAAGCGAGCCAGAACGCTGCAAGTTGTTGATGGAGCGCCGTCCCTCGGCGACGACCTTCGGCATCGAGGCAAAGTCATCGTCAAGCAGCACGAGATTTGCCACCGACCTCGCCGCGTCAGATCCGCTGCCCATGGCAACGGAGCAGTCGGCCATATGCAGCGCGAGCACGTCGTTCACGCCGTCTCCTGTCATGGCGACTGTATGCCCCTGCTTCTGGAGCGCCTCGACCAGCTTGCGCTTCTGAGCCGGCGACACGCGCCCGAACACGCGGCATTCCCGCGCCACTCGCTCGATATCCTCGTCTTCGACTGCGCTCATGTCGACGCATCGGTCGGCATCAGGAACCCCCACGGACTGCGCGATGTTCGAAACCGTCTCTACCGCATCGCCGCTGATGATGTTGATACGCACGTTCTGCTCGTGGAAATACTCCAGCGTCTGTTTGGCAGTGCTGCGAATCCGATCCTTGATGAACACGAACGCCAGCGGCATAGCCTCGCCGATTATCTCGTCCTCTTCGTCGAAGTCCTCGACTTGCGCGAGCACCAGCACGCGCCTCACGCCGGCAAGGCGGACGATCGTGTCTTGCGCCTCGGCGAGAGCGGGGCAGCCCTTCAAGACGAACTCCGCCGCGCCAATCGCATAGTTGCCCGCTTCGCTGCCAAAACAGACGCCCGAATACTTGTGCTCAGAGGAAAACGGCACGATCCGCGCCGTGCCGATGATGGCAGCGGGGACGCCCGACGGCTCCTCGAGATCCTTCACATACGCGTGAAGCGCCTTGGCGGTCTCGTTTTCATCGTTGGTCGCCTCGTCGAGCGCGACGAGCGCGTGCAAGGCGTCGTCATAGCTCACCCCCTTGAACGGGATGACCTCGTCGACGTCCATCTCCCCGGTCGTAATCGTACCGGTTTTGTCTAGACAGACGACATCGACGCGCGCGAGCGTCTCGACACAGTACAGCTCCTGGACCAGGACCTTGTGCTGCGCGAGGCGGATGACGCTGACCGCGAGGACCGCCGAGGTGAGCAGGATGAGCCCCTGCGGAATCATGCCGACAAGCGCAGCGGAAGTGTGCAGAATCGCGGTCTGAAGCGTTCCTCCTCCGAGGGTCATCTCTTTTGCTACCAGCAGCGCACCGATGGGAAAGAGCAGCACGGTGACGATGCGGATGATTTTGTTGAGCGAATCCATGATGTCGGAGCGTGCACGGCGAAACACCTTCGCGGCATTGTTGATCTTCGTCGCATAATTGTCTGCGCCGACCGCCGTCACGCGCGCACGGCAGCTTCCGGCACTCACGAAGCTGCCCGACATGAGTCTGTCGCCCGCCTTCTTCGCGACGAGGTCCGACTCGCCGGTGAGCAGGCTTTCGTTTGCGCTGCACCTTCCCGAGACGACCTCGCAGTCAGATGGAACCTGGTCTCCGCGGCCGAGCTCGACGACGTCGTCGAGGACGATTTCGCCCAGCGGAATGTCTTGCAGCTCGCCATCGCGGATGACGTGTGCTTTCGTCGATGTGATAACGCTCAAGCGGTCGATGGTGAGTTTGCTGCGGACCTCTTGGAAAATGCCGATGACGACGTTGCAGAGAATAATCGCGAGGAAAACCAGGTTGCGGTACGAACCGGTCCAGAAAATCGCGACCGCCAAAATGACATTGACGAGATTGAACAGCGTGCAGATGTTGTCGCGGAAGATGCGCGGTATGGAGCGCGTTTTGATGTCGGCGTTTTCGTTGACCTTGCCTTCGGAAACGCGCTGCGCCACCTCCGCGCTGGTCAGACCGCGCGCGCCTGCCGCCGTGTGCACTGTTGTCCTGTGTGTTACTGCCGCCTGTTTGCTCATGATGTTGCATGATAACCGTAAGGTGGCGCGCGGGGTCGGTTCTCAGTGGTCATTCGGACTATTCCACATACGGGGCACATAAACCTACACGTAGACCCGAGAGCGCGTGGCTGAATTGCGGTGGTTTGGGTCAGCCCCAAACGGGGGGGTTCCTATAGTTTCGTCAACCCCTGATTCTTCGATAGGATGAGGAAATCGGGGCATGCTCGCGCGGACCCTGGAGGGCCGAATTGTTCTTATGCGGCGAACCGGCCTACGCGACGTACGGAACCTTGTCCCTCATGACCGCGTAGATCACCTTGAGCCTCTTTCTCGCGACGGCCTTCAGCGCTTTGCCGTGCGGCATGCCGCGGTCGCGGCACCTCGCGTAGTACTCGCCCCACCGCCCGTCGGTTCGGGCGAGGCAGTTGCACGAGAAGATAAGCAGGTTCTTCAGGCGCTTGTTGCCCTGCCGGGACGCCGACACCGACGACACCGAAGTCCCGGATTGGCGGTTGCGCGGCGCCAGCCCGCAGTACGACGCCAGCCTGTCATGGTTCGGGAAGTCGTCGATGTTTACGGAGATCGCCAGCTCGGACGCCGTTTTCGGCCCTATCCCGGGGACGGTGAGCAGGCATCGGTGGGTCTCGTCGCGCTCGAGCAGGGCGGATATCTCCGCCGTGGCGGCCTGGAGCTCGGCCGCGTTTTCGGCGACCCTCCGCGCCAAGAGCCTCACCGCGCGGTCCTCGGCGGCGATCGCGGCCGCGTCCGGCCTGGCAGACGACCCCACGGAC
>OLRR01001474.1_pt1 | contig 14699 bp, 11 predicted proteins | sample 1671941 | NCBI WGS metagenome assembly OLRR01 (sample SAMEA3136628, study PRJEB25190) | human gut metagenome
AACGCGATGTCTGTCGCCGTCGGCACGCCCCACCCGCCCGCGGTGTCCGGGTGGCCGGCGTTGATGGCGCTGTAGATGATAACCGGTGCGAGCACGCCGCCCACTGCCGCGATGATGGGGAGCAGGGCCTGACGGATGTTGGTGAGCTCGCCCACCGTCATCTCGTACTTGATCTCGAGGCCGACAAGCAGGAAGAACAACGCCATGAAGATGTCGTTGATGACGTGCACGATGCCCATCGTGTACGTTGTGTCGCCGATGACGAAGCCGACCTCGAGGTGGCTGAACTCGAGCAGCACCTGGTGCGCCGCCGTGTTGGCGAGCACGAGCGCGGCGATGGCGGCGAGGAGCATGATGCCGGCGGCCTTGGTCGCGGAATGCGCGAACGCGACTATCTTCTTGTAGCGCGCCTGGTGGCCGTGCACCTCATCGATGAACAGAGGGTCGGCTGGCTTTTGGGTGCGCGGAGCGTCGGTCATGGATCAGTCCCCTTTCTCGCAGGTGACGGCAGGTGGGCACGCGGAAGACGCGCGTGCGGGTAACTGTATCCTAGCCGCTTTACAGGACCCTTGCACGCAAGCTCCGCGCGTATGGCGGGCGCCTCGTGTCATGACCATTCCGCGAAGCCGAGCCGGCGCGTGACAAACCGGCAAGGCATTGGCGATATACGTGACAGACCGGCTAGGCTCTGACCGTTTTCGGCCAATAGCTCGCCGGTTTGTCATACATATGGTCAGGAGCTCTCCGGTCTGTCACAAATGACACGAGGCCCTTCGTGTCGGGCCCCCGCGTATCGGTTTTTGTCAATATGCTCACAAATACGTATAATGCCGTGTTCATGAACATGTAAACTTTTCGTGACACGATTGTGAAAAATAATGATTGACTACTACGAGTTCCAGGTTCTCGCAAACAGCACCGCACAGAAGTCGACTCAGCGCGACATCGCCACCAAGGCGGGCATCTCGGTTGGATCGGTGAACAAGGCCGTCGCCTCGCTCCAAGAAAAGGGCCTGCTCAACAGCAGCGCCGCGCCCACGAGCGCCGGAATCGCCGCGCTCGAGCCCTATCGCGTCGACAACGCCATCATCCTCGCCGCAGGCATGGCCACGAGGTTTGCCCCGCTCTCGTTCGAAAAGCCCAAGGCGCTGTTCGAAGTCCAGGGCGAGGTTCTCATCGAGCGCCTCATCCGTCAGCTCAAGGAGGCGGGCATAGACGACATAACCGTCGTCGTCGGCTACATGAAGGAATCGTTCTTCTACCTCGAGGACAAGTTCGGCGTGAAGATCGCCGTCAGCAACGACTATTCCAAGCGTAACAACCACTCCTCGCTGCTCGCCGTCAAAAACTCCTTCGGCAACACCTACCTGTGCTCTTCGGACCTCTACTTCGAGAAGAACGTCTTCAGCCCCTACTCCTACGGGACCTGGGTCACATGCGTGAAGAAAGGCGGCCCCGACGACCGCTACATTTTGAAGAGCAACCGGACCGGACAGGTCTCGGAGATGTCGAAGACCGGCACTGGGCACTACGAGATGCGCGGCCCCGCGCATTTCACGAAAGAGGACGCCACGCGTCTGATCGCCCGCATAGAAGACGAGTACGACCAGCCCGAAACCGCACCCAAGCTCTGGGACGACATCCTCGCCGAACACCTCGACGAGTTCTCCCTGCGCGCCCGCATCCTGCCCAAAGGCGTCATGCACGAGTTCAACTACGTGCAGGACCTGGCCAGCTTCGATGCCGACTTCTTCGAGAACGTCGACTCGCGCATCCTGGAAAACATCTGCAAGGCGCTCGAATGCAAGCGCTCGGACATCACGGGCGTCGAGCCGGTCAAGGCGGGACTGACCAACCTCTCGGTGCTGTTCTCGTGCAAGGGCAAGCAGTACATCTACCGCCACCCGGGCGTCGGCACGGAGGAAATCGTCAACCGCAGGGCAGAAGCGCACGCCCTCGGCATCGCCAAGAAGCTCTCGCTAGACGAAACCTATGTGTACGAAGACCCCGAGGAAGGCTGGAAAATCTCCGCCTACATCCCCGGATGCGAAGAGTTCGACTACTACAATCCCGCGCACGTCAAGCAGGCGATGCAAATCCTGCGCACGTTGCACACGAGCGGCGAGGTCTCGCCGTGGTCGTTTAACTTCCACGACGAGGGAAAGCACATCGTCAAGCTCCTCAAAGACGCGTCGTACCCGCTCCCGCGCGACTTTGACAGCCTGTCGCAAGAAATCGACACGCTCGCCTCCTGCCTCAAGCTCGAAGCGGGTGCGCCCGTGCTCTGCCACAACGACTTCTACGGACCAAACCTGCTCGTCAAGGGCGACGAGATGCAGCTCATCGACTGGGAGTACGCTGCCATGGGCGACTACGGCTGCGACCTGGGCAACTTCGTCTCGCAAGGCTCGGGCTACTCCATCGAGCAGGCAGAATCGCTCGTGAGCATCTACTTTGGGCGCGAGGCCACCGCCGAGGAGGTCCGTCACTGCCTGGGCTGCACCGCCGTCGTCGGCTGGTACTGGTACGTGTGGTCGATCTACAAGGAGATGCAGGGCAACCCCGTCGGGGAATGGCTCTACATCTGGTACAAGGCCGCCAAGCAGTTCTGCGCGCACGTGCTTCCCCAGTACCGCGCCAACGCCCCTCGGGCCACCGGCGCACAGGGGGGCACCCTCGCAAAAGAGGAGTTCGACCGCCTGGTCGCCCTGGAGCAAGCAGGAAAGGCTACCCCCGAGCAGCTCGAGCAGCTCGAACCTTACCGTGCAAAGCGCGCCATCCTGTTTGCCGCCGGGTTTGGGAGCAGAATGCGCCCCATCACCATCAGCACGCCCAAGCCGCTGGTGAGGGTCCACGGCACGCGCATCATCGACCGCCTGATTGACGCGCTGCTCTCCGTCGGAGTAGACGAGATCTACATCGTGCGCGGGTACCTGAAAGACTCCTTCGACCAGCTGCTGGCCAAATATCCCACGCTCAAGTTCATCGACAACCCGCTGTTCGACACGACCAACAACATCTCGTCGGCGCTCGTCGCCAAAGACCACTTCCAGAACGCCTACGCGTTCGAGTCCGACCTGCTCATAGAAAACACCGAGCTCATCACCAAGTACCAGTACGCGTCCAACTACCTCGCGATTCCGGTCGAGCGCACGGATGACTGGTACTTCGACGCGAGCGAAGACGGCGTCATCACGCACATCGCCAAAGGCAAGGACGCGCCGTGTTGGCAGATGGTGGGCTGCTCGTACTGGAGCGCCGCAGACGGCAAGCGCCTTTCCCGCGACATCCCCGAGGTATTCGCGCGCGGCGGAGAGTGCGAGCAGATCTTCTGGGACGACGTTGCCCTCGATAGGAAGCCCGAGGACTACGCCATCCACGTGAGGCAGTGCACCGCAGACGACATCACCGAGATCGACTCGTTCGCGGAGCTTCAGGAAATCGACCCCGCCTACCGAATAGACTAGGAAAGCAGCCACGATGGAAGAGCAGAGCCAAGACCAAGAGTACTTCGAGAAGCGGTCGCTCAAATCCGGAGCCGCGGGATGGATCCTTCTGACGGGGCTCGGCGTGGCCTACGTCGTCTCGGGCGACTTCTCCGGCTGGAACTACGGCATCGCCTACGGCGGCTGGCTGGGCCTGGCGATTGCCTTCCTCGCCATGGGGTGCATGTACGCCTGCACGGTCTTTGGCATCGCCGAGCTCTCTTCCGCCATCCCGACCGCAGGCGCCGGCTACGGCTTTGCCCGCAGGGCCTTTGGAAGATTCGGCGGCTTTATGACGGGGCTCGCCGTCTTGGTCGAGTACGTGTGCGCGCCCGCGGCCATCTCGACGTTCATCGCGAACTACCTCGACGCGATCGGGCTCGTCTCGGGCGACGGCGGGCACCTGTTGGCAGTCGCCGTCTGCTATGCGCTGTTCATCGCCGTCCACATCATCGGCGTGGGCGAGGCGCTCAAGACCATGCTGGTCATCACGGTCGTGGCTGTGATCGCGCTCGTCGTGTTCATCGTGGGCGCCGTGCCCGGCTTCGACTTCTCGCGCCTGTTCGACATCGCGCCGGCTGCGGGCGGGTCCGCCCTGCTGCCCTATGGCGTCGCGGGGGTTTTGGCGGCACTGCCGTTTGGCATCTGGTTCTTCCTCGGCATCGAGGGCGTTCCGCTGGGGTCCGAGGAGGCGCACGACCCCCGCAAGGACGTCCCGCGCGCCATCATTGGCGCGATGGCCATTCTCGTGCTCACCGGCATGGCCGTCCTCTTTTTGGCAGCGGGCAACACGGGCGCCGCCTTCATGGGGCAGTCCACCGCGCCGCTCGTCGACGTTCTCGAGCGCGCCGGGCAGCCCGCCTTGGGCCTGTTCGTGAACGTCGCGGGGCTCTTTGGGCTCGTCGCCTCGTTTTTCTCGCTCATCTACGCCGGCTCGCGCCAGATGTTTGCCCTGTCGCGCGCGGGGTATTTGCCCGACCGGCTCGCCGTCACGGGCAAGCGCAAGACCCCGGCGCTCGCGCTCATCGTCATCGGCGCCGTCGGCTTTGTGCTCGTGGTGGTCGTCCGCAACGGAGACGCGCTCATCGACATGGCCGTGTTCGGCGCCTGCGTATCGTACGCGATGATGAACCTGTCGCACATCGTGCTGCGACGGCGCGAGCCCCAGATGAGACGCGGGTACCGCACCCCTGGCGGGACCGTCACCACGTGGATTGGATTCATTCTCTCGTGCGTCGCGATTGTCTCGACGTTCGTGACCTACACGCCATCTGCCATCGCCGCACTTGCGGTGTTGGCAGCGGGGGCTATCTACTTTGCGGCGTATGCGCGCCACCGGCTGGTCGGCAACGCGCCCGAGGAGGAATTTGCCCGCATCGAGGCGGCGTAAGCGGCAGCGCGGGAAACGGCAACGGACAGCGGAGCACCTGACGGGCGAAGGCCGCACGCTGGGTGCAGAGACGGAGGCAGGCATGGGTACCGTGTACGAAGGCGCCGTGTTGACGGTGGACAAAGACGACAGCGTCGCCAGATACCTCGTCGAAGACGATGGGCGCATTTGCTACGTGGGCAACGAGCTGCCGACGCAGTACGCGGATTGGCAGAGAGTCGAGCTCGGCAGCAAGGCGCTGTGCCCGAGCTTCGTCGACACGCACCAGCACATGGCGAGCTTCGCGACCTTCAACGCGGGCCTCAACGTCATGGACGCGCGCTCCAACGCAGAGATCGTCGAGCGCGTGAGGGAGTTTGCCGCGCGCTCGGACGACAAGACGCTCATCGCGTTTGGCGCGTCCCCGTACTCGGTTGCAGACGGCAGGCTCGTCTCGAGAGGCGAACTCGACGACGCCTGCCCCAACAAGCCGCTCATGCTCGTCAAATACGACGGGCACGCCTGCATCGTCAACTCCGCCCTGCTCGAGAAGGTGAGAGGCAAGGTGTCGGAGCTGCGCGGGTACCACCCGGACACGGGTGAGATGAACCAGGAGGCGTTCTTTGCCGTCTCGGACTTCATCACCTCGTCCATCTCTATACCCAAGCTCGTGCGCAACGTGCAGCGCACGATGGACTACCTGGCAGCGCGCGGCATCGGCATGGTGCACACGGTGAGCGGCGTGGGCTTTTCCGGCGATTTGGACATCTCGTTGGAGGTCTGGCTGGCGCGCAGCGCGCAAAACGGGTTCCAGATGCGCGTCTTCCCCCAATCCATGGACATATCGGTTGCGAAAAGGCGCGGGCTGCCCCGCATCGGGGGTTGCTTTGCCTGCGCGCTGGACGGGTGCTTTGGCTCTGCAGACGCTGCGCTCAACGAGCCGTATGCGGGCACCGCCGCCGACTGCGGCGTGTTGTACTACAGCAACGAGCAGGTTGCGGAGTTCTGCAAGGCTGCAAACCGCGCAGGGTTGCAGATCGAGATGCACGCGATTGGCGACAGGGCGTTCGACCAGGCGACTCGCGCCCTCAAGGCGGCGCTTGACGACTTTCCGCGCAAAGACCACCGCCATGGCATCATCCATGACTGCCTGCCCACCAAGGCGGGACTCGAGATTTGCGCCGAGTACGGTATCCAGTTCCCCATGCAGACGTCGTTTATCGACTGGCCCCAGGAGCCGGACTCCTACCTTCAGCGGCTGCTGGGAGACGAGCGCGCGGGGCACCTGAACCCGCTGCGCAGCATCGCAGATGCGGGCATCGTGATGTCGGCAGGCTCGGACGCGCCGTGCACAGACCCCGACCCCATCTTGTGGATGGAACGGGCGTGCAACCACTCGAACCCGGCACAGGCGCTGAGCGTGCAAGAGGCCCTGCGGATGTGCACGTACAACGGCTACTGGACGACCTTCGACGAAAGCGAGCGCGGCTCTCTTGAGGCGGGAAAGATCGCCGACATGGTCATCCTCTCCGAAAGCCCCTACGACGTGCCAAAAGAAGAGCTCGGAAGAATCAAGGTCGAGCAGCTTTTCCTGGGCGGCAAACCCTACGAGAAGCAACGGCAAGGGTTCGTCGCCGCTCTGATCAAGGGGATGTTGGCGAAGAATCGGTGACGCCGGCGGCGCATGGCACGAGGGGCCGTGGGGGCGTCGGTTCATGTTGACGCGGAGGGACCCCGCACCCTCCGACACACGCATCGTCTCAAATGGAGTCGAAAATGGACTCAATCGCTGCATTTCCATCCGATTGAGTTAAATTTCGCGGTGTTTTTTAACTCAATTTGATTTAGCAACTGCTAGCAGATAGGCGTCACGAGCGCAGTACCATTTACGCCAAGCTCCTCAAACAATTCGGATGGGACACTGACGATAGGCCCAGCTGAGGCAAAGAACTATTTCTCTCGTGTGGCAGCAGAAGTGAACAGGACCCGTAGACCTGTTGCCGTCTCATAACAACAAACCATGGGTCGTCATTCAACCCGCACAGGACGCACCAAAGGCCCTGTATATCGCTGTCGACTGTATGAACGAGCACTCCGACGTATTCGAAAAGCCTGCCGGACGAGCGCCGTTCACTAGTGCGCATCGCTACCGGCAGCGGACTTCTTCTCGCGACATAACGCTATCCGCTTTGTCGCGACGGCAATTATCCCCTTGTCTATCAAGCGATAATTGAGGTACCCGGCGGGGACTGCAACAAGACACGCGAGACAAGCGTTTGCCACCCAGCTCATTTCACCCTGCCACAAAAAGCAGAGCAACTGCTGTACTGGGAAGCCCCATAGGTAGGTTCCGTAAGAAAGGTCGGCCCCATTTGCGAAATTTGCAATCTTATGCCTTGTTCCCCACCCCAGCCAGAGGAGCGCATATGGAAAGCACACAATCATTGCAAGAAGATCGAGCCCGAAATATAGCAAGGCAATCATCAGGAGAATCGAGCCAAAGCCACATGCCTTCGACACCGGGATGGAATCTCGCCAAGTCCAGACGAGCATGCCCAGGACAAATTCCATTACGGCGCGAACTACGCTCAGCATCGCGAGGTTCGAAAAGACAAGAAACGCAAGGCAGGCGACGAGCATGAGCACAGTAACTGTCGTCGTGCCCTTCTTTCGAAATCGAGTTGCGAGAAACACGACGAAGCACAGAACATAGCACGCGTATTCGACGGGTAATGTCCAAAGCGCGCCGTTAACAACATCAGGATAGGGATTTGAGGCGAAAACCCCGGGAAGCGGGTGGACAAGCACCAATACAGCATTCAGCAAATACGCGTATGTTCCGGGGTCAGAAAAGTAGCCTGCTACGGGCAGCTCAGTAATCAGCGGGCCCATGACAAACGTGCAGAGGAGCACGACCGTTGCAAGCTGCGGGAAAATCCTCTTCGACCTTATTGCAAAAAATGAACGAGCCCCGCTGTGATGTTCACAACTTTTTGCAATAAGTATTCCTCCATAAAAGAAAAAGATTGCGACAGCGAAGCCGCCTATGCTGAGCCTGTCTCCCGTCCACTGGTCAAGGAACGAACCGGGGCTACCCGCCCCCAAGGTGATGGAAAACGAATGAGACCAAATCACCGCAAGTGCAGCAAAAAAACGAATAATGTTGAGATTGTTGTTTCGTCCGTGCATCAATTCAGAGAAGCATACAGACGAGTCGCGTCCCATCGTCAAAACAGTCCTTCCAGGCTACTTGCAGCAAGCGTTTGCGCAGCCTGATGAGCATACATCAGGTTCCCTTCATGCGGAGGAGTGATTTTGTTCTATTCACCAGCATGAAATGTGACAACTGCCTACACTTCAAATGGCAGGTGTCGACACTGCGAAGCTTGGCTGATAAAATCGGCTGGATGCTTTCGACAACACTCATCCAGAACGCGCCATGCCTCTGTATCGACCAACAGCGTTGCTCCCGCGAAACAAGGTATTCCATTGACTTTCAAGCAATACAATCCTTCAGATTTGAGAAAACTCCAGCTAATTTCAACCACCATCCTCGCCGAATTTGATCGGGTATGTGAAAAGCTTGGCATCCCCTACTTCATCTATGCGGGCACGGCAATCGGCGCCGTTCGTCACAGCGGATTTATCCCCTGGGACGACGATATCGATATCGCGATGTTCAGGCCCGATTACGAACGATTCCTTGCCGAGGCACCCGGTGTCTTGAAACCAGATTATTTCATTACCAATGGACGTCTGGACCCAGATTTTCCCGCCTGCAACTCCAATTTGTCTTTACGAGACACGTATTGCGTTCCTCAGGAATTTGCAAAGTGCAAATTCCAATACCCGATTGGGATAGGTATCTTTGCACTCGACCGTGTCTCGGAAGATAAGAAGATACTCCGCAGACAGTTACGTTCCACATGGATTTGGGCACGGTTGTCCTTCTTGCGACAAACTGGAAGCCCCATCGTTCTCGAACACGGCTGGAAAAGAAACATCATTCTGGTCGCAAGTCATCTCGCGCACGGAGCATTGAACCTCTTCCACGTCTCGCCAGCATGGATTCACGCGAACTGGGAGAACGCTGCAAGGCTCGCAGAAAAAGAAAGCGGAGTTCTTTACGCCGACTTTACTGACAGAAATCCTTTGGCCTGGACCGCAACTAAGGAAGAAGTCTTTCCGTTGCGCCAAATCGAGTTCGAGAACATCTCTGTAAAGATGGCGAATAAGTTCGATGACATGCTACATCGAGGCTACGGGGACTATATGCAGCTGCCGCCAGAAGAAGACAGAAAGAATCATTACCCTTCACGTCTTGAGTTTGGAAAGTTCGCCTAGTGCCTAAAGAGGATCAAAACCAGCTTAAGAAAAATTATTTCTGGAACACCCTCGGCAGTCTAATGAACGCGCTTTCGAGCGCGCTGCTACTGCTTGTTGTGACCAGAATACTGGGGCCGTACTATGGAGGCATATTTTCGCTTGCCTTCGCCGTCGGTCAGCAATTTCAGGTCCTTGGTGCATTCGAGATGAGGCCATTTCAGGCAACAGACATCAATGAAAAGTATCCATTCGGCGTATACCTCGGCTCTCGAATCATTACTTGTTTGCTGATGCTTGTTGCCCTGGGCATCTACTCAGTATTTTCAAACGGTCTCAGCGAAGACGCACTGTTGCTCTTCCTTGTGGCAAACTTGAAGCTGTTTGATGCTGCAGAGGACGTGTTCCATGGCATGTTTCAGCAGCGTGGACGCCTTGACATCGCCGGGCGCTCGTTCTTCTTCAGGGCGTTAATCACTTTTCTCGCATTTGCCCTCGGATGCGTCGCGACAAACAACATGATTATCGCATGCGCGCTCTCATACTGCTGTTCTGCAGCAGCGTTTTTCTTTCTCAACATTGTTCCCGCAAAAGCTTTTTCCAGCCTGGTTCCCGTTTTTTCATTCCGCCAAATCGGGCGACTGCTCTTAGCTTGCGCCCCATTATTCATCGGAGTCTTTCTTCTCAACGATTTGGTGAACGTCCCCCGCTATGGGATCGATGCCAACTTGGATAAAGCAGACCAGACGCTCTACGCTGTTCTCTTTATGCCCGCACTCGTGATCAACTTGCTTGCTGGATTCATCTTCAAACCTCTATTGACGTCGCTTGCCTGGATTTGGAACCAGCGCAACGTGCGGCGCTTTTTTCTGACAATCGCAAAGGGGTGCGGGGCGGTGCTTATCGCGACTGCCTTTGTAGTTGCTCTCGCATACCCCCTCGGCCTGCCCGTACTGTCCTGGCTATACGCCATTGACCTTAGCGGCAGGTTGCCCGAGCTGATGCTTCTCTTGCTGGGCGGTTTCTTCAATGCTCTTAGCGTTATTTTCTATTACGCACTTGTGACGATGAGAATCCAGAAAGTTGTTGCAGTTGGCTATGCAATTTCCGATGCCCTCGCACGCATCCTTTGCAATCCACTGATTCAGGGGCAGGGTTTGCTTGGAGCGGTAATCCTGTATGACATCGCCATGGGATCCCTTTGTTTGCTTTTTTTCGTGTTTGCAATCGGTGGTTTCATCCACAAGAGAAACTCAACGCTGCGAGAGAACAAGACTCCTGGCCAGATCAATTCCACGGAGGAATGATGCGAGAATACGACAGCGCCACATTAAAGAGGGTACAGAGTGCAGAGCTGCAAATCCTGCAAGATTTCTTAAAGCTTTGTTCAGACAACGATCTTCGTTGTTTTGGCATCGCCGGCTCAGGAATTGGGGCAGTGCGACATCAAGGCTTTATTCCCTGGGACGACGATTTTGATATCGCGCTTCCTCGCGACGACTATGAGCAGTTTTTGGCACTTGCAAAAGAGAAGCTCAGCGATAGATATTTGCTCATGAATTTCGAGGAAAACAACAATTATCCCCTCATGACGACGCGGCTGATGATACGCGGGACGAAATTCAGAGAAGATGCTCTAAAGAACATTGATTGCCCACTGGGAATTTTTTTGGATATCTATTCATTCGACAATATCCCAGATGACGAAAGGTTGTTTCGCAAACAAGCCAGAAGCGCCTTCATATGGAGCAAGCTATTGATTCTGCGAAGCATTCCGTTTCCGGTGCTTCCGTTCAAAGGTCCGAAGGCCACGTTCGCGCATGCAGCCTGCGCAATCGTCCATTGTCTGATGGCGATAACAAGAGTCCCCAAGCGATACCTCTACAATAAATGCTATGAGGCAAGCACCCGTTACCGAGATATGAACGACTCGAAACGCTTGACTTACCTATGCGACACTAACGCATACATGAACATCATCAAACGTGACGATGTGTTCCCGGTCGTCTACATGCCTTTCGAAAACCTTATGGTGCCCTTCCCAAACAATCTGCACGACTATTTAACAGGAATGTACGGTGACTATCTCACGCTCCCTCCAGTTGAAAAACGGAAAAACCATTATCCCTACGAGCTCGACTTTGGAGAACAGCAGTAAGAACAGACTGCCCTAATTCCATCGACAGAAAGAATGGTAATGAACGCCGCTTCACAATCGCCAAATCACACGTTCGCCGTTTGCGCATATGGGGACAGCCCATTTCTCCCCGAGTGCCTTGAGTCTGTCTGCTCCCAAGCAGAACCTTCAAGGGTACTCGTAGCAACTTCGACGCCGAGCGAATACATCTCCTCGCAAGCCGAGAAATTTGGTGTCCCCGTTTTCGTGAACAAATCGAAGCCCGGCATTGCCTCCGATTGGAATTTCGCGCTCTCCTGCGTCGAAACCCCTCTGGCTACAGTCGCTCATCAGGATGACGTCTATCTCGAAAGCTATTCACGCTCGCTCCTCGAAGCAGCTTCAAAAACGGACAACTTGTTAATCTACTTCACCAACTACGAGGAGATCCGTGATGAGGGGATCGTTAGCGACAACGAACTTCTCAGCGTAAAGCGGAAACTGCTATCTTCGCTTCAGGATGGACGCAACTCGAACTCAGTACGCACGAGGCGACGCGTCTTGTCGCTGGGCTCCCCAATTTGCTGTCCTTCCGTCACCTATTTCCTGCCGCGTCTGCCTTCTCCGCTCTTTGAAGAGACAATGAAATGCAGCCTTGACTGGCAGACATGGGAACGTCTCTCGAAGCTCGACGGCGACTTTTACTATGACACGAACATCTTGATGCGCCACCGTATTCATGAGGAGTCGGAGACATCGCATCTCATCGCCGACAACACCCGAAGCGCAGAAGACCTCGAAATGCTGTGCAAGTTTTGGCCAAGACCCGTCGCAAAAATCATTAACCACTTCTACGCAAAGAGCCAGCAAAGCAATTCAACGCAGTCCACATCGTGAGGTTGCCGACACCATGCGCAAACCGTCAAAAGTGAAAATGAGGTATGCTGTGTGCCAATTGGCCAGCTAGTCGAGATCGTCTGAACATGAAAACTATTCTGCTCATTCCCGCATATAACGAAGAAGCGAATATCGTAGCCACTGTCAGCAAAGTCATTGATGCCGGATACGATTATGTCGTCATCAACGATGGCTCATCGGACAGGACATTGGAGCTTTGCAGAGAGCACGATTTCAACGTTCTCGATCTCTGCTTCAACCTCGGCATCGGCGGAGCTATCCAGGCCGGGCACAAATATGCGTACCGTCACGGCTATGATATCGACATCCAATTCGATGGAGACGGCCAGCACGATGTGAACCACGTGAAGACACTCGTCGATGCAATCGAAGACGGAAACGACCTGGTTATCGGGTCACGTTTCATCTCAGAAGATAACCAGTTCAAATCATCCTTGCTCAGACGTGTGGGTATCCGTTGGCTCGGCGGAGTGCTTAAGACGTTCGCCCACGTTACAGTCACCGACGCGACATCGGGTTTTCGTGCGGTCAACCGTAAGGCGATGGAACTATTCAGCAAAGACTACCCTGATGATTATCCCGAACCGGAGTCGATAGCTGCCGCAGCGCGCAGGGGCCTCAAGGTAAAAGAGGTGCCCGTCGTCATGCACGAGCGCCAAGGAGGCTCATCGTCCATCGCGGGCTTTTCTTCTGTGTATTACATGATCAAGGTCACGCTTGCAGTGATTTTTGCATCCCGAGTCTAAGGTAGGCACATGCTCTCAATTCAAATCTCAGTTGGCATCTTTTGCCTGCTCCTCATGGCGTATGTAATACAACTCGTCATGAAGAAACGCCTCCGTCTGAAATATTCGCTGCTCTGGCTTGCACTGTCCATCATCGCATTGCTGTGTGCGATATTCCCCGGACCGATTTTTGCTCTGGCGCACCTTCTTGGCTTTGCCGTGCCCTCAAACCTTGTCTTCTTCTTGGCGATTTTCTTCCTGCTCGCACTCTGCCTCTCGCTGACAGTCATCGTGAGCTGGCAGGCAAGGGACATCCGCCAGCTCATCCAGGAAATTGCCGTTATCAACAACCAGCTCGAAAAGCTCGACAAAGGCAATAGCAGCGAAGCCTCCGGTACCGATACGCACTAGCTCAGTAGCGAGCTAGTGCGCCATGAGGGCTGAAAGGCTTACCTATACGACGGCAAGTCGTAGGTGTAGCCGGGCGTGACGCCTGTGTACTTGTAGATCATCGCCATGACGTCCGCGATATCCGTTGCCCAGCCCGTGCCCGTCGCGTACTGATGCCAGGGCGTGTCGCCCTGCTCGACATCGTTCACGTCCCAGCGCATCTTGTAGAGCGTGTCCTGCTTGTACGTGGCAGAGTTGATGTACCACTTGGAAAGCCAGGACGCGGCACCGGAAATGGCAGCGCTCACAGAGTTCCAGCCGTTTTGGACCGCCATGGAGCGCCCGCCCGAAAGAGGGCTGGAATCGTAGGCGCCAATGCCGAAGAAGTTGTAATACGTCCCCGCCGCATACGTCTTTCCGTTTATCGCCGTCTTGCCATCGTACGCATACCCGCTCGCGAGCTGGGATGTGCCCCACCCGCTTTCCAGAATGGCATGCGCCAGCAGGTATTCCGCATTGATGCCGTTTGCCGCTGCGGCGTCGATGAAGGTCTGGCCATACCCCGCGAGGTTGCCCTCGCTGTGGTAGTGCGCAATGAATGCGTTGAGCTGCGCGGCGCTGCAGTAATGCGAGGCGCCGTTCAGCACGGCAAACTGGTAGAACTCGCTGTCTCCCTGCGAGTACTTGCCGGGGTCGAGCAGCGCGGCGTATTCCTCGACGGAATGCGACCTATCCTGCGCATGCTCCTTCTCCGCCATTGCCAACAGCGTGAACGAGTATCGGGTGTAGGTGATACCATCGTCCTTAGCAGCACCCGTCACACGGCCGTCGTTATCCGCAGAATACTTGACGCCGTTAAACGTCGTCTCGCCGCGCAATACATAGCCCTCACGTAAGGTGACATGCGGCCATCCTGCAGACGAATAGCCCGGAATAGCGGAATGCGTCTTGGCATCGATCCAATAGCGCTGCAGACCGCCGTCGTATTCACCGGTAACGACCCAGCCCGGGTCTTCGAGCTTTCCGTCGTTGTTCGCCAAGTACACGTACCCCGTGGAGGGATCCGTCCACTTGCCGCGCACGACGTACCCGTCTGGACGCGCGTACGCCCACCAGCCCGCATCTGCTGCATCCACCAGCTCGCCGCGGGCAAGCGCCCCGTTCGATTTGAGCCAGTAGCGCTGCAAGCCGTAGTCTTTGTAATCGGCAGAGACAATCCAGCACGACTGCTTTGCCTTGCCGTCGGCAAAGTAATACGTCTCCGTCGAGTCCTCGAACGCATCGGAATCCGTCCAGCCGGAGGCGAGCAGACCATTGTTATCCGCGAGCCAGCGCTCTCCATCCTTCACGAGCGCGCCGCGCAGCACGGAGCC
>OLRR01001476.1_pt1 | contig 14692 bp, 10 predicted proteins | sample 1671941 | NCBI WGS metagenome assembly OLRR01 (sample SAMEA3136628, study PRJEB25190) | human gut metagenome
TGCAGCGGGTGATTGTAGATTTCCTCCGCCGACGCCAGCTCCACCATCTTGCCCAGATACATCACGGCGATTCTGTCCGAAATATGCCGCACAACCAGCAGGTCATGCGCAATGAACAGGTATGTCAACCCCAGCCGATCCTGCAAATCATCAAACATGTTGATGACCTGCGCCTGAATCGACACGTCCAGCGCCGACACCGGCTCGTCGCAGACGATGAATTCCGGATTCACCCCCAGCGCGCGGGCAATACCGATGCGCTGCCGCTGACCGCCGGAAAACTCGTGCGCGTAACGCGAGGCATGTTCGCTGTTCAGTCCGACATACCCCAGCAGCTCCAAAATGCGCTCCTCCCGCTCCTTCTTGGAGGAATACAGGTGGTGCACATCCAGCGGTTCGCCCACGATGTCCGACACGGTCATGCGCGGGTTCAGCGAGGAGTACGGATCTTGGAACACCATCGTCGCCTTCGTGCGGAATTTCTGCAAGTCCGCTTTCGTCTTGACGGGCTTGCCATCGTAAATGATTTCGCCCGCCGTCGGCTTGTACAATTGGAGGATGGTGCGCCCAACGGTCGTCTTGCCGCAGCCGGATTCGCCCACCAGACCGAGCGTTTCGCCCTTGTTGATGGTGAAGGACACATCATCGACCGCCTTCAGCGGCTTGGTACGGAAGAAGCCCATGTTGATGTCAAAGTATTCTTTCAGTCCTTTGACTTCCAGCAATGGCTGGTGCATCTGCGCTTCAGACACAGGGCACTCCTCCTTCCTCCGTGATGCTGCCGTCCTCAACGCCCTTCTTGACGTTCATCCAGCAGGTTGCCATATGGTCGTCATTGATGAGCATCCGAACCGGCTTCTCTCTCAGGCAAATCTTCATCGCCGCCTCGCAGCGGGGCGCAAACGGGCAGCCCTTAGGCATGTTCAGCAGGTCAATCGGCGTACCGGTAATCGGCTCCAGGCGCTGTCCGTTGTTCTCCGCCGTCGGGATGGAGCGCATCAGACCCTTTGTGTACTCGTGGCGCGGGTTGTAGAAGATTTCATCCGCCGTACCCTGTTCGCAGATAGAACCGGCGTACATGACGATGACCTCGTCGCACATCTGGGCGACAACGCCCAAGTCGTGCGTAATCATGATAATCGCCATGCCCATCTTCTTCTGCAAATCGCGCATCAAATCAAGAATCTGCGCCTGAATCGTCACGTCCAGCGCGGTCGTCGGCTCGTCGGCAATCAGGATGTCCGGCTCGCACGCCAGCGCCATGGCAATCATCACGCGCTGCCGCATACCGCCCGACAGCTCGAACGGGTACTGCTTCATGCGCTTTTCCGGTTCGTTGACGTTGACCAGCTTCAGCATCTCCACCGCGCGTTCGCGCGCCTGATGGCGGTTGCGGTCGGTGTGCAGCAGAATCGCTTCCATCAGCTGCCGGCCAATGGTGTAAGTCGGGTTCAGGGACGTCATCGGGTCTTGGAAGATAATCGAGATGCGGTTGCCGCGCACGGAGCGCAGCAGCTTCTCGTCCGCGCCGACCAGCTCCTGCCCGTCGAATTTCACGCTGCCGCTGACGATTTTGCCCGTCGGCGCAAGAATCTGCATGACGGAATACGCCGTGACGCTCTTGCCCGAACCGCTTTCGCCCACGATGCCCAGCACCTTGCCGTGGTCAAGGCGGAACGAAACGCCGTCCACCGCCTTGACTTCGCCCGCGTCGGTGAAGAAGGATGTATGCAGGTCATTGACTTCCAGCAATGCCATTTTGTCCAGCTCCTTTCATCACGCATTCAGCTTCGGGTCAAATGCGTCGCGCAGGCCGTCGCCGAACAGGTTCAGGCTCAGCACGATGAGGCAGATGACCACGGCGGGGATAATCAGGCGATAGGTGTAGGAATAGATGCCGTTGAGCGCGTCAGAAGCCAGCGAACCCAGCGAGGGCATCGGCGCGTTGACGCCCAGCCCCAGGAAGGACAGGAAGCTTTCGGTGAAAATCGCGTTCGGAATTTGCAGCGCAGTCGAAATAATCACGACGCTGATGCAGTTTGGCAGAAGGTGCTTGCGGATAATCCACTGCGCCTTCGCGCCCGTCGCCTGCGCCGACAGCACATACTCCTGCTCGCGGAGGGACAGAATCTGACCGCGAATCAGGCGCGCCATGCCCACCCAATAGAGCAGGCCAAAGACGATGAACATGCTGATGATGTTCGAACCGATTTTCTCTAAGATGGTGCCTTCCACATGCAGCACCTGCCCCAGCACGACCGACAGCAGGATGATGACCAGCATGTCCGGCAATGAGTAGATAATATCGACGATTCGCATGATGAACAAGTCCACCCTGCCGCCGAAATATCCCGCGACTGCGCCAATCATCATGCCAATCACCAGCACGATGATGCTGGCGAAGAAGCCGACGGCGAGGGAAATGCGCGTCCCGTAGACGACGCGGATGAAGTAGTCGCGTCCGTGCGCATCCGTGCCGAAGATGTGCGGGAAAACAGATTCCCCTTTGTCGATTTTCTTCAGTTCCGTCTTGCCGTACTGGAACGGCGCGAGGTTGTTGTAGCTGTTGTCCATCGGGCGACCCTTCGTCTGTCCCAGCATCTGGTCATACGAATACGGCCAGAACATCGGGATGATGATGGAGGACAGCGTAATCAGCACAATCAGAATCAGGCTGATGGTCGCGACCTTGTTCTTCAGCAGGCGCTTCACGCCATCGCGGAAAAAGGTCGAGGACGGCCGCATCCGGGAGATGACTTCCTTTTCCTCCGCCGTCGCGGGCATGAAGGAATCCACATCCAGATGCAGGCTAAAGGGCTTTTTCTTGTTCATCATCATGATGCAGAGGCCTCCTTATTCGTAATCAATGCGCGGATCAACCACCTTGTAGAGCAGGTCGCTGATCAGATTCATAATCACGATTAAAGAGGCGAGGAAAATGGTCGTCCCCATAATCATGGTGTAGTCGCGGTTGGTGATGCTGGATACGAACTGGCGGCCGATACCCGGCACGGCGAAAATCTGCTCGACGACCATCGAACCGGTGACGATGAACGCCAGCATCGGGCCGAAATAGGTGATAACCGGAATCAGCGAGTTCTTCAGCGCGTGACCGAAGATAATTTTCTTGCCCGAAACGCCCTTGGCGCGCGCGGTGCGGATATAATCCTGCCCCAGCACGTCGAGCATGGAGGAGCGCGTCAGGCGCGTGATGTAGCTCATCGGGTAGAGCGCAAGGGTGATAATCGGGAGGATCAGCCCTTCGGCCGTCGCGCCGTTCGCGGGTACCCAGCCTAACTTGACTGAGAACACTATCAGCAGGAATGACCCCATAATGAACGACGGCATGGACACGAACGCGGTCGTAATCACCATGATAATCTTATCCAGCACGGTGTTGCGCCGCAGCGCCGCCAGCGCGCCGAGGACGATGCCGGCAATCGCCGCGCTGAACGCCGCAATCAGACCGAGCTTCGCGGAGGTCTTCATGCCATCCAGAATAATGTCGATGACCTGACGGCCGCGCTGCTTCAGGCTCGGCCCGAAGTCCAGCTTCGTCACCACGTCGCGCAGATATGTCACATACTGTTCGCCCAGTGGCTTGTCCAGCCCGTACTTGGCCTCCAGCGCCGCCTGCGCTTCCGCGGAAATTGCCTTTTCACTTGCGAACGGTCCACCCGGAATCGAGTGCATCACGAAGAACGTCACCGTGATAACAATCCAGATGGTCAGCAGCGCCAGCAGCACGCGCTTGAGGATATAAAACAGCATCTTGGAATTCATCCGCTCCACCTTCCCGGCAGGGGCGCTGCCGCGTCTGCCTGCGTTTCTTGTTCATCGACACGCCAAACCAACCGGCTTCACCGTGTCGATGCTTTATTATGCAACACTGTATGGAGAAAATCAAGTGTTTTGTTGCACAAACTGTGTTTTTTTTATGTTTTTCTCGTGTATTTTGAATATTTTCGTCCAAGTTGTTGCATTTATCAAGTTTTTCTGTAAGTCCCTGTTCATTTTTGCGCACAAAAAATGCAGGACGCTCATTCGTCCTGCATCATGGTAACGAAGTGAATTACTCCGCAGCCGCCAAGCTGCCGAAGATCTCCAGCGGCATGTTTTCCAGCGCGTCGCCCACTTCCTTGCTGGCGACCTGGAACGTCACGGCGAGAACCGTCTCGTCATCAAGGAAGGTGTACAGCGCCAGCACGGTGTCGCCGGGGGTGTACATCAGGCAATAGTTTTCGTTGACATACAGCTCAGCGAGCATTTCTTCCGTCGCGCCCGCGTCCTGAATGCCTTGCAGCAGCGTTTCAAAGCTCATCGCGGACAGCTGCGCCGTAATGCTGACCGTCTGGTCGGCGTTGACGGCGAAGAGCAGGATGCTCTCGGCGTTTTCCGTGCCTGCGGGGACTTCCTGAACCGCCCAGTCCGCCGGAATCTGCATCGTCAGACCCGTTTCACCCAGCGCAACCGTCTGCGCCTCGAAGCTGACATTCATTTCAACTGCCGGCACTTCCGCTTCTTCCTCCGCGAACGCAAAGGCGGTGCAGCACATCATGAGCGCCATCAGGAGAGCAAGGAGTTTCTTCATATTTGTTTCCGTCCTTTCATTTCCAGCATGATTCGGCTGATTTCTTTCCATATTAAACAGCCACATCTGGTAATGTTTATGATACCAGATGCAATCTGCTTTTGCAATACACTTTCGCGCAGGAAAACGGTTGATTCGCGCGGATTTGGGATTTCAGAATGAAGCAGCTTCCATTTTCATTCGGAAAATGCGAGTGAAGTAACTTTTATTTACTTTTCAACTCTTGCAAAAACAAACAGTTAATTCTTTCCGTAAAAGCGGACTTTGCTTCCCTCCCCCTTCACAAAAAGCGGGGCACCGCGAGAGCCTTCGCCCCCGCAGCACCCCGCCATCCGCGGATGCGCAATTCCGCATTGTCCCTTACTTCTTCGTCCAGTCCTGCTTTTCGCCGATGCCGTAGTTTGCCGGCAGCACGTCGTCATCAACCAGCACGAAGCCCAAATCCGCCGTGTAGGTCGTACTGGCGGAGGTCACCTGAACCGGGTTCGATTCACCGTTCTCGCCCAGAATCGACGCAATCAGCGGAATATCCGTGCGCATACGCGTCGGCACAACTTCCGCCGGGTAGATGGGCTTGAGCGTGTACACGCCGGGATACAGGTTCTCGAAAGTGTAGTAGCCGTACGTGTCGGTTGTCGTTTCCGCGACGAGCTGGTCGTTGCGCCACAGCTCGATGCGCATGTCGCCCAGACCGAGTTCGCCCGCGTCCTGCAGGCCGTTGCCGTTCAGGTCAAGCCAGCAGAAGTCGCCCAGCGTGCCCGGCTGCACCGCGCCGATGTTCTGCTCCAGCTGATGCTGGCTCATGCGCAGGGCAATCAGGTCGCTCTCTCCCTCGCGGGCGGTGTAGGTCGTCATCACGCTGATGTTCTGCCCGTCCTTGAGGCGCGTGTCGTCCTTTTCTACGACGACGTAGCCGCTCGGAAGCGTCACACGCAGACGGTAGTTGCCCGGCATCAAGCCGTCAAAGCGGTAGATGCCGTCCTCGCCCGTCGTCGCGTTTTGCAGTTCGCTGCCCTTTTCGTCCAGCAGGATAACCTCCGCGCCGGACAGGGGCGCAATCTCGCCCGCGTTGTCGCACCAGACCATGCCGCCGATGCTTGTGTCAATCTTCAAGCCCAGCATCGGAGCAGTATAGTTGTTGTTTTCGCTAATTTCAATCTCGGTCATGACGAGCTGACTGCCCTCGGTGGTGAAGGTGCTGTCGCCCAGACGCGCCGCCTGCGTACCTTCCTTGAGGTCGTAGGCAAGGCTGTACACGCCGGGGGCAATGCCGTCGATGGCGAACCGCCCATCCGCATCGGTCTGCACCTGCGCAAACACCGCGCCGGTTTCATCCAGCAGGGTCAGCGTCTCGTTTTCCGGGGTGATTTCGCCCGCGTCCATGCGCCCGTTGTCATTCTCATCCACCCAAACCTGGCCGGACAGCTTCGACGGAATCACGCCGCCAAGCGCCTGATTCAGCCATTCCTCGCCCAGCCCGATTTCGATGTTCACCTGCTGCTCGTTCAGCCCGTGCATCAGCGGCAGGGTCACATTGCCGTCCAGCTTGGAGAGCACCATGCCCTCCGGGAAGCGCAGGGTCAGCGTGTAAGTGTCCGGTCGCAGCCCGGTGAAGCTGTACGCACCCGTCGCATCGGTGAGGACGGTCTGCTCCGTCAAATCCTCGCGGGAGGGGGTCAGAATCAGCGTCACGCCGGCAAGCGCCGCTTCGTTTGCATCCTGCGCGCCGTTGCCGTTGTGATCGGCAAACACCATGCCTTCAATGTCGCCCAAAGCCAGTGCGCCGCACAGGGGCGCGGTGACCTCTTCGCCCACGCCGATGGTAAAGGAATCCGTCGTGCCGTCGGAATCCGGCGCGATGGTGTTGCCGCCGTCCGTCAGGGGAGCAAACACGCCGTCGCCCGGCAGCTCGTAGCGCAGGCGGTACGTTCCGGGCAGCACCGCGTCAAACAGGAAGCTGCCATCCGCGCCGATGGTGCGGGTCGCCACGTCACCGGTTTCGTCCATCAGGTGAACCACCGCGCCGAGCAAGCCGCCTTCATCCGCGTCGCGCAGGCCATTGTCGTTCTTGTCGGCAAACACCACGCCGGACACATGGCCGGGGGTAATCATGCCGATATCAAGACCCGTCAAATCCGCGCCCATTGTCAGCGCCACCGGTTCGCTTTCGCCCGCGCCGCCGGAGAGGTTGCGGAGGATATTGCCGTCGCCCGTGCGTGTGAACGCCAAGCCGCTGTTCGCGGTCGCGCTCACGGTGTACTGCCCCGGCGCAAGGTCATCGAAGGTATACACGCCGCTGCGGTTCGTTTTCGCCGTGCGGGTATTGCCGTTTTCATCCGTCAAGGTGACGGTGAAGTTGTTGACCATCTTTTCCGCGTCCATCCGGCTGCCGGAGAAGTCGTCATCCAGATACACCGTGCCGGAGATGCTGCCGTAAGTAATCGCGCCGATGGCCATCGTCATCTCGCTGTCGTTCTCCAGCACCACGTCGGAAATCGTGTACTCGCGGCGGTCAGTGCCGGGCGCGAACAGGTTGCCGTACTCGCCATCGCCCGCGATGGTGTACACATAGCCTTGCGGAATCGTCGCTTTGACGCGGAACGTGCTGCCGCGGATGTTGGCGAAGGTGAAGCGCCCGTTCTCGTCGGAGACGGTGTTCAGCAGCTCCTTGCCGATGGCCTGACGGTACAGGACGACCTTCACGCCTTCCAGCGTCTTTTCGCCCTCGTCGTACACGCCGTTGTTGTTTTCATCCAGGAAGCAGATGCCATTGATGTTAGAGCCCTTCATCACGCCAAGGAGGACTGCCTCCAAGTCACCGCGTTCAAGAATCACCTGATCCGTTTCGGAGCGCTTGAATTCGCTGGTGATGATGGAGCGGCGATTACCGCCCGTCTGGCTGTAGCGCGCAAACACCAAGCCGTCCGGCAGGCTGTATTCGACATTGTATGTGCCGTAGCGCATTTGACCGATGTAGAATTTGCCGTCCTCGCCGCTCTCGGTTTCGTACACCAAGCCGTTTTTCACGCCGACGGCGCGGATTTTGATGCCCGCCTGACCGGGTTCACCGTCCTGATACACGCCGTCGTCGTTTTCATCCAGCCACACAAGGCCCTGCAGCGCTGCCATCGTCATCACGCCGACGCCCACGTCGGTCACAGAACCGGCTTCGAGGGTCAGCGGCACACTGCTTTGCACTTGTTCGGTCGTTTCATCCATGATGGACATGTTCGCGCTGACATTTTTGCCGTGCGCGCCATGGCCGAAGCCCGCAGGCAGCTCGCTGCGCAGGACGTACGTCCCCGCCGGCACAGCCAGCGACACTTCGCCGTTCTTGTCCGTTTCGCCGGATGCCACAACAACCTCCACGCCGTTGACTTCGGTGATGAGGCTCATCGTCGCGCCGGACACGCCTTCCTCGTACTTCCCGCGTGAACCGTTGTTATCGTTGTCGCGGAAAGCGTGGATGGTCAGCGCCGCCGGATTCGCCGCCTTCGCGGTCACAGTCGCGGGTTCGTCGCTGATGACGAGCGCACCGTTGGCAAGGGTCACGCCCGCGTCATAGCGGACAACGTACGTCCCGTATTCGAGGAACTCCGCCTGCCAGGCGCCGTTTTCATCCGTCACCGCTTCCGCCGCGACTTCGCCCGCCTGATTGACCAGCTGCACCTGCACGCCGCTCATCGGCTGACCGTCCAGCCCCAGCACCACGCCGGAAGCGTCGCCGGTGGCATGGTTCGCCAGCGCCGGCAGCACAACGGTTTCGCCCGCGCCGATTTCCACCAGAATGCTTGCCGTCACGCCCGTATCGGTCGTGCTGAGCGTCCAGCCCTCGGTGTCATACAAGCCGCGCGGCAGGGCTGCCGTAATCTGATAAGTATCAGGATACAGGTCGTTCAGCGCAAACACGCCGCTGACCGTCATCTGTTCGCTCATCCGCTGGCCGGAAATCGTCACTTCCGCCGGGGCAGACAGGTCGTCGATGCTGCCGGTCATGCCGCCGCTGAGCGTCAGATCCAGTTCATAGCGGCTGGTCTGCATCGCCTGAATGTTCACCAGCCACTGTGCCTGACCCTTCTGCAGGTTCGGCCAGCCGTTCACACCCGTCAGCAGCGTGCCTTCCGGCAGCGTCACCGTGACGGCGTATGTCCCGTGGAAGAGGTCGGCTTCCTCCACCGTCTCGCCATCAGTCAGGTAGCCCGTGCGGGTCGTTTTGCCGTCCTCGCTGACAATCTGGTACGCCACTGCCGCGTTCACGCCGCGCATGAGCATCGTCAGCGTGCCGTCCACTGGTTCAGGGGTGGGGGTCGGCGTAGGCGTAGGCGTCGGGCTCGGCGTGGGCGTCGGGCTCGGGGTGGGGGTCGCCGTCGGCTCTTCCGTGGGTTCCTCCGTCGGATTCTCGGTCGGATTTTCGGTCGGCGCTTCCGTCGGCGCTAAGGTCGGGGTCGCCGTCGGGGTCGGCGTAGGTGTTGCCGTTGCCGTTGGCGTAGGCGTTGCCGTCGGTGTAGGTGTCGGGGTGGGCGTCGGCGTAGGCGTGGGTTCAGGCGTGGCGGTCGGCGCCATCGTCGGCGGCACATAGTAATAGGAAGCGTTCACCTTCGTCACGGAATCCGCACCCGTGTAGCGCTCAATGTTGATAATCTTGTCGCGCCAGCTTTCAATGGCCAGCGAAGCCTTCGTCATTCGCAGGGTATACAGCCCCGTATGAATCGCCGCCGGCAGGGCATAGTCGCCCCGGCTGTCGGTGTCGAAGGAGAGAATCGTCTCGCCGCGCTCGTTAATCAGGTCAAAAGAGGAGCTGCTCTCCGTGTGCACGGTGAACAGACCCGTGTCCGTCAGCACAGCAATGACCGCTTTGTTCAGCCGTCCATCGACAATCGACACGGTGTAGCTCGCCGCCATAACGGCATCCTCCGGCATCGTTTCCGCCACCGGGACAAGCTGCACATTGCCCGTACCGGGGACGGAAATCGGGTCGCTGCCGAAGTCGGTCAGGCGAATCGTGCCGACCGCCTCCCCGTTCTGCATGACGGTAAAATCGCCCGTGAATTTCCGGGATTCATACGTTCCCGCGCTTGTGGCATACATGCCCAGAAAATCCACTTGCAGCATCGTCAGCTCCGATGCCGCAGCCGCGGGGAGCAGCATCAGCAGCATTCCCAGCGCGAGCAGGAGTGACAGAAATCGCTTGCCAAGCATCCTCATCTTGCCTGTTCCTCCATCTGAATCATCCGCAAGCCGTGCGGAGTAAAGTCACAGAATAATCCATGTACTATGGTAAAGCAATCCGCCCGACTTGTCAACCATTACGCGCATATTTTTACAATTGGATTGCTTTTCTGGTCGAAAATCAGCATGTTCCGGCAATGAAAAAGAAGGCTGACTTTTTCAGTCAGCCTCCCATGCGGATACTATTCCCAAATGAGAATGCGCCGAGATGCACCGCAAATGATTCGTTCTGGCTAACGCAAACGCCAGCGTGGGAAAGGCGCAAGCAGATGGCACAGCCAAATGCAGGAAACAGTATCAGTTGCTGCCGCCCATCAGCAGGGTCAGCATGCTCTCCGGCAAACTCATCAGCAGGGTCATGGGCAGGTTCTGCAGGTTGTTCATCACCTTGACGAACCACGTCTGGAACTCACTGTCCGTCATCGCGCCCAAATCCTGCGCCTTGCTCACGTCCAGCGCGTCCTTCGCGTCGCAGGTGCGGGTTTCCGCCGTGATGGTCACAACGTCCAGACCCATGAAGCGCACCAGCACATCCACCTTGCGGACGCCCTGTTTGCCGTCCATCGTCGTAGCGGTCGTCACCACAACGCCGAAGCCCTGCTCGACACCGTCCACCGTTTCCTTGATTTCCACATCAACAACGCTGCTGTCCGTGCCGACGCCCTTGCCGCTGACGTTGATTTCAACGGAGTCTTCGCCAGCATAGGCGGTCAGGTTCGCCGTGAAGTTCTCCAAGTCGCCTGCGAAGGTCAGCGTCGCCGCGGTATCTTCCGCGCTCTTGATGGTCACAAGCCACGTCGCCACGCCGTCCGCCGTGTTGCGGGTCGCAGTGAAGGACATCGGCAAGGGTTCTTCGCCGCCGTTGTTGATCTTCACCGAAGCCGTCATGCGAACCAGCTCGCCTGCTTCAGTCATCCAGTATTCGTAAACGATGTCATCCGCATAGAGATCTGCTTCATCAAGCTCTTTCAGCAGGTCGTCCCAGCTCGTGTCAGCAGCGGAAAAAAGCGCATCCATGTAAGCGCCGACGCTCGGAACGCTGTGGATCATTTCCAGCAGGGCTTTCGTCATCTCGACGATCTTTTCCGGCGGAACGGTGACTTTGACGTAGCTCTTCGCCGCGTCGCAGTCGCCGGGCTGCTCGGTCACTTCTGCCATTTCTTCACCGGACAGTATTTCGTTCATCATGGTCATGAACGCCGTGGTGTCCGCCTGCGTCAGTTCTTCCATTAGCTGCTCTTCCGTCATGCTGCTCAGGTTCGCCGCTGCTTCCATCAGGGCAGTGTATTCCGCATTGCCGCTCAGCTGTTCCTTCGATTCTTCAATCGCCTTGTCGATCTCCTCGTCGCTCTGACCGGACATCTTCATCGTCGCGCGGAGGGCTTTTTCCTTGATGGCTTCCACGTCCTTGCTGTTCACAGCAATCACGCCGCCCAGCAGCGCGCTGGACACATACATCAGCTGGTTTTCTTCCGCAGCAGTCGTCAGCGATGCCATACCCAGCACGCTCTTGCCGCTCAGGTTCAGGTCAAAGCCAGCTTCGTCGCCCTGCTGATAGCCGGTCAGGGACAGCGCCGCCAGCAGGTCGTTGATGGCAGCCATCGCGGTGTCATCCCCGCCCAGCGCCGCCACGAGGTCAGCGTTCAGGTCGTGGATGGTGATGGTGGTTTCCTGACGCGCGGCATTGTCCCACACGCTGTTTTCCGCCATCGAGGTCAGGGGCATCGCCAGCATCATGATGCTGAGCAGTACCGCAAGCAATTTCTTCATGGGGTTTCCTCCTTGTTGTTTGGTTTCCCTTTTTTATAACAGCACTGCGTGGCAGTGATGTTTTCTGTTGCCTTAGTGCGTGTCGTCCAGAATCATCTGCGACACGCTGGTGATGAATTGGCGCGTGCTGTCCGGCAGATTCATCATGAACCGCGGCAGAATCTGCCCGGCGGTGAACATCACGCCCGTCATGTACGCCTTGAAGCGCACACTGCTGATTTCGCCCAAGTCCAGCACGTCGCCATCCGACAGCAGGGGGCGCGATTCGCACGGGCGTGTTTCGGCGGCAATCGTCAGGAAGTGCTCGCTATGCCACAACAGCCGCACAGCCACGTCCTGCCGTACTTCGCCATCCACCATCTGGGTGTCAATGCTGGCGCTCCAGCTAAGGCCCTTTTCTTCCCCGTCCACCGTGCGGTGCATTTCCAGCAGGACATTCGCTTCGTTCGTCAGCGACGAAATGGTGCAGCGGTACAGCCTCTGTTTGCCGTCATCCGACGCAATCAGAACCGTTATTCCGCCGTCGTCCTCCATCTTTATCTGAACGTTCTTGCCCTTGCCCGCTGTTTCCTGCCGCCAATCCAGCCGCACGTCGTCGCCTGTTGGATGGAAATTCACCGTGATTGCTGCGTTCAGCAGCGTATCCTGCGCCAGCGTCGGCGTATGGGTCGGCGCAACCTTGTAGCTGATCACCACCCGCAGCAGGCGCATCGACGAATCCACATACTGCGCCACCTGCGCATCTTCCACCAGCAGCGTCTGCTGACGCAGCCACGTTTGCAAGTCCGTATCCTCGACGGGCTGATCCTGCGCGAACGCCACCAGCTGCCGATACGTATTGAGCAAATCCACATACGCCTTGACGGCGGGCGTTTCCTCCACCGTATCCAGCAGAATGCACAGCACCTCCATCAGCTGCTCATTGCTGAGGGGGAAGTACAGAATGTTCTTCGCCGATTCGCATCCTTCGGGTGGATTCGAGACACTTTCCACCCGCGTAACCTTCAAAATCTTGTTCAAGCGCGTAGCAGCCTGCTGCCAGTCCGCCTCAACAAGCCATTGGCAACGTCCTCCGGCTGCATTTCGCCCGTTATCAGCGGATTTTTCGTGATTTTCGCCAGCAGTGCGCCCACGTTCTCGTACTCTTGCGCAATGGATTCGCTGACTTCCTTGGCAGACAGCTCCGCCCCAGCATCCGCATATATGCTCTGGGACGCATTCCACTGATGCAGGATTTCCGCGATATGCCGCATGTCCTCGTCGAGATTCAGGTACACCGTGCCGCCCAGCACATCACCGCTGATGTAGACATCCGCGCCGCGAGTCTGCACGCCGTAATCCACAATAGACTGGTCATTCAGAAACAGCTCACACGAGGTGAACCCCTGCCGATAGACCTCCACGCGCAGGGCATCCAGCAAATCCCGATACGCGGTTTCCGCCGCTTCCTCCATTTCCGCCACGAGCGCCCGCCCGTTGAAATCGCGGAAGGTAATGGTCGTCAGTGTCGCTTGGGGCGCGTTTTCCTCCGCCAGTCCATACAGCGGCACCAGCATCGCCAGCGTCAGCAGAATCGCAAGCAGCTTCTTCATTCGTCAGCCTCCTTGACATTCGTTTGTGCGCTTTTCAGCATTCCATTACCATTATATCAAAAAAAACACCTGTTGCAAGCGAATATGCGCAAGTTTTACAATTCCGTGCCTGAAAGATGCAAATTTGCGCCTGAAAGCGCATCTTCGCGGGAAAAATGCTTGATGCCGTCATGCAAAATTTCTGTGAATGGCGCAAAAGGCCGTTTTCCCCTCTTGTGAAGCGCGAAAAAATATGCTACAATAGACAGAGTATTCCGGATTACTGAAAGGAGCTAATTCGCATGGAATTTCTGACCAAGCTTTTGGGCATCGCCACCGCCGTTGCGGAAACCACCACCACCACCGGTGCTGCCGACCCTGCCGCCGTCACCACGGATTCGGCCGCTGGCGGCATTGTCGGTATTCTCTTCAGCCTTCTGCCGCTGCTGCTGGTTTTCGTCCTGATGTACTTCATGATGATTCGCCCGGAGAAGAAGCGCCGCAAGAAGGAGCAGGACATGCTCGCGTCCCTGAAGAAGGGCGACCGCGTGTGCACCATCGGCGGCATCTACGCCACCATCGAGAGCATCAAGGACGACACCATCACCCTGAGCGTCGGCAAGGGCGACCAGACGATGGTTGTTGCGCGCTGGGCGATTCGCTCGGTGGAAGATGTGACCATCGAGAACGAGACCGAATCCTTGAACTAATCGCAAAATTCCCGGCTTCGTGCCGGGTTTTTTTGTGCCCGATTTTTCCGCCGCGCATATGCTGGGAGTGAACAGCTCACACGATGGGAGGAATCGCCATGAATCAGCGTCCGAATTGCTGCCGTCCCATGCCGCCGCAAGCGCCTTGCCCGTCCAGACCGCCTTGCCCGCCGAACCCCGCTTGCCCGTCTTATCCGCCGACGCAGAAGGGCGTTTTATTGCCGCGAATCCTCGCCAGCGGGCGGGAGTGGCAGCGCCGCGCGTGTGTGGCGCTGTACGTCGGCGGTTTGCCGGAGGATGCGAACGGGCGGCTGCAGCTCGTCGGCGTTACGGCGTGCGGTGACGCGGATTGGGAGATTGCGCCGTACCAAGAACCGCGCCCGTGCGGCTGCCGTGGATGCCGACCATCTCGACCCGCGCCGTGCATTCTGCGGGTGAATATTCCGATTGTCTGCCAAGTGCAGGCGGAGTGCGGGCAGGTTTTGCGCGGCGAAAGTGTGCTGACGACGGATGTTGCGCTGCCGATTCGCTGTGTGCAGGCGGAATGCTGGCGCAACCAGATGATAGTGCTTCCGTGCGTTCGGCTGATTGACGGCGGCGCGCCTGTGTGTGCGGATGACTGCCGTCCCCCTGTGTTTGATTGCACGATTGAGTTGCTCGTCGAAGCCTACATGACGCGATGGGAAGCGTGCGGCACCCCTGCGCCGACTTGTCCGGATTTACCGCTATTCCCCCCGCCGCCGTTCGGGTGACAAGGGCGTTGGAAGACCCAAGGGGCTTTGCCCCTTGACCCCAGCAGGGACGCTGTCCCTGCACCCTGC
>OLRR01001480.1_pt1 | contig 14684 bp, 13 predicted proteins | sample 1671941 | NCBI WGS metagenome assembly OLRR01 (sample SAMEA3136628, study PRJEB25190) | human gut metagenome
TTCAGCTTGTCGAAGAAGTCCAGGATGAGCTCGGACAGAGGGATCTCCCAGAGCATCTCGACGGTGGTCTGAGAGAGGTAGTTCATGGTGACGAAGTTGCCGCGCCGGCCCACGGCCAGATCCATCACGGCGCCCACGTAGTCGGGCGGGATGAGGATCTTCGCCTTCAGGTAGGGCTCTTCCACGTGATCGATGGAGCCGGGATCGGGCATCTCCTGGGGCGAGTGCAAAGACACCATCTCGCCGCCCTTGAGGTACACGTGGTACTCCACCGAGGGCGCCGTGGCCAGAAGGTCCAGCCCGAACTCGCGCTCCAACCGCTCCTTGATGACCTCCATGTGCAGAAGTCCCAGGAAGCCCACGCGGAAGCCGAAGCCGAGGGCGTGGGAGGTCTCGGGCTCCCACACGAGCGCCGGGTCGTTCAGCGACAGCTTCTCCAGCGCCTCCTTCAAAGGCTCGTACTGGTCGCCGTCGATGGGAAACAGGCCCGTGAACACCATGGGCTTCGCCTCGCGGTAGCCGGGAAGGGGCTCGTTCACGCCGCCGTCGGCCACGGTGATCGTGTCGCCCACCTTCACCTGGCTCACGTCCTTGAGGCCCGTGACGAGGTAGCCCACCTCGCCCACATAGAGTGCCTCCTCGGGCACCTCCTGGGGGTGCCGCGCGCCAACCTCTTCCACGAGCGTCTCCGTGCCCGTGGCCATCATGCGGATCTTGTCGCCCTTCTTGATGTGCCCGTCGACCACACGGATGAGGGCCACCACGCCGCGGTAGGCGTCGAAGTAGCTGTCGAAGATGAGCGCGCGCAAGGGGGCCGCGCCGTCGCCCTCGGGGGCCGGGATGTTGTAGACCACGGCTTCCAGAAGATCGTGGACGCCCTCGCCGGTCTTGCCCGAGGCGAGCACCGCGTCGTCGGCGGGAATGGCCAGGCCGTCCTCGATCTCGGCCTTCACGCGCTCGGGCTCTGCGGCCGGCAGGTCGATCTTGTTGATGAGCGGGATGATCTCCAAATCGGCGTTCATGGCGAGCATCGCGTTGGCCACGGTCTGCGCCTCCACGCCCTGGGTGGCGTCCACCACGAGCACGGCTCCGTCGCAGGCGGCCAGGCTGCGGGAGACCTCGTAGGTGAAGTCCACGTGGCCCGGCGTGTCGATGAGGTTCAGCTGGTAGGTCTCGCCGTCGTCGGCGGTGTAGCTCACGCGCACGGCCTGGCTCTTGATGGTGATGCCGCGCTCGCGCTCGATGTCCATGGAGTCCAGAACCTGGTCGACCATGTCGCGCTCGGAGACGGTATGCGTCATCTCCAGCACGCGGTCGGCCAGCGTCGACTTGCCATGGTCGATATGGGCGATGATCGAGAAGTTTCTGATATGGGAGGGTTCCATGTTCACCACTTACGCCAAAAAAGAGAGACCGCTCCCCCAACCTGACAGGAGCGGCCTCGCAAAATACAGAGAAATTAACGCAAAAAACCTAGAGCTTGTTGACCAGGTTCATGACACCGCTCTTGCGGTTGGCAGCCTGATTCTTGTGGATGATGCCCTTTGCAGCGGCCTTGTCAAGGAGTTTGCATGCCTTGCGAGCTGCGGCCTGGGCCTGCTCAGCGTCGTTGGCCTCAACAGCCTCGCGGACGCGGCGGACGGCAGTCTTGAGCTCTGCCTTGTAGGCGCGGTTGCGCTGACGGGCCTTCTCGTTGGTCTTAATGCGCTTCTTCTGAGATTTGATGTTCGCCATTTTTTGGCTTTTCCTTTCGATGGATCTTGCTGTTCGTTGCAGTGGGGGGTGCGACGAAACTAGGAAATTTTACCACAGGTCAAGATGCGTTCTCGCGTCGATTTTACCCAATTTCTCCGCCATGTGCGGGTCTTGTGCAGATCCCGAGAACCCATTGCTCGAACAGGAGCTCCTGATCGCCGCCGCTTTTCATCGCCCGATCGAGGTCGGCGCCCTTGACGAGCGCGTCTTCGAGTTCGCGTTGCGTGAAGTTTCCCGCCCAGCGCGGCAGGTTTCTGACCTGCCACTCCTGCTTGCCGAGCTCCTGGGCAAGCATACGCGCCGAACCCGAATGCAGGTCCTTGGCAACGAGGAGCTCACGTATGCGGTTGAGGCACATGGCGAGCAGCCCGAAGCGCGACTGGTCCTGCATACGCGAGAGCAGCAGCGCTGCCTCCTTGGCATCGCGCTTCGCGAGGGCGTCGCTCAAGGTCCAGGGCTTGACCTCGGAGGTGCGCATCACGAGCTCGTCGACCTGCCTGACATCGATGGTCGTCCCCTTGCCGAGGACCGCGGCCATCTTCTTCAACTCGGCATCGAGGTGTACGGTCGACTCGCCGACGAGGTCAATCAGCTCTTCGGCGCCGCGCTGGGTGATGGTGACCCCGTTGCTCAAGGCGAAGTCGCGCACCTGGGCGGGCAGGTCTTTCCTGCTCTTGGGGGCGCAGTCGATGACCGCCTTCTTTCCCACCTTCGCGACCGCCTTGTACAGGCGCGTGTTCTTTGCGAGCTTGGTGGCCTCAAGGCACAAAATCGTCGTCTCGCTCGGCGCAGCCAGATACGCGACGACGGCTTCGCTCGTCGCCTTGGGCATCTTGTCTGCGTCGCGCACCATCACCAGACGGTAGTCGCAGCTAAACGGCAGCGTGTTGCACGAAGTGACGAGCGCGTCGGCGTCGGTCGAGGCACCCTGGAACACCTCGCGGTTGAAGTCGAGGTCCCCGAGCTTCGCTATTTGCTTGTTGAGGCGCTCGATGACGAACTGCCGCTTGAACTCGTCGGCTCCGACGACGAGATAGGCAGGCAGGAATGCCGGTGATGCCACATTGCCTCCCTTGGGGCGTTTGGTGTTTTTCAGCTCCCCTACGATACCCGCATTTCACCCGTTGTCACAAGCGCGTCGTCTCAAGCGCACTATTTCTGCGTTTTCACCCCCATCGCCCGTGCGGAAAAGCTCAAGGTGATATCGCCTTGCAGGTCGGTGCGATAGACCCGGGCACCGCATCTTTCGAGCATTTCGAGCGCCTGCTTGGTGGGATGCCCGTACTCGTTGTCTTTTCCCACCCCTATCAAGGCGACCTCGGGCTTGAGCACGGAGAGTTCTTCTGCCGTCTCCCCCTTTCTGCTGCCGTGGTGCGCGACCTTGAGGAAATCGACATCGCCCACTCTCTCGACGATCCCGGCAGTCGCCTCTGCCTCGGCGTCTCCCGCCAAAAGCCCCCTGATCTCGGGAACTCCATCACCTTGCGCATCGTATTCGAGCAGGTTGACGAGGCTGTCCGCATTCTCGCTCTCGCCTCCCCGTTCGGGAGCGACGAGCGTGAGCGCAAACGACCCGACGCGCGTCACGTCTCCGACGCGGACGCCCTCGGCGTCCCTGCCGCCCGTAACCCAGCGCGCATCTTCCAAGACGTGCTCCATCACGGGATTCGACAGCAGGTCCGCATGCACGTACATGTGGTCGACACCGACGACGCCCGCCAGTGCCGGCAAGGCGCCGCAATGGTCCGCGTCCTTGTGCGTGATATACACCGCATCCAGATGCGTGACCCCGTTGCGCGCGAGGCCCCGCTCGAGCGCCTGCCGGTCCTTTCCCGTGTCGATAAGCACAGATGCCCCTCCGTCCCTGATCAGCATGCAGTCGCCCTGACCCACATCCACCATCACGACCTCGGCGGGGCTCTCGAAAAAAGGGAAAGCGAAACGCGCGAGGCCGGCACTTCCCATTCCCGCCGCCATGACAACAAGCGGCGGCAGCGCGATTGCGAAAGCAGCTACCACGCGGACGGGAAGCCCGTTGCGCAGCACGACCCGTCTGCCGGCAGCCAGCTTCGAAGACATCTGCCGCGCATCTTCCTTCCCCAATGGAGGCAGCGGCCAGAACACCCACAGGCCCACCGCGCACAGGAGAAACCCTGCCCCGAGCATGCCCGCTTCGGCAGAGACGGGCACGCACGCCCCCGGCACGTCGGCGAGCGCGTGAACGAGGGCCGCCGCAAGCGATGCCACGGCACCCGCCGCACGAAGCAGCACCATGCCAAGGGGCGCCGCAACCGCATGAACGAGTATGCCCATCATGCCGATTCCGAGCAGAAGCGTCACGAACGGCGATGCGAGCACGCTCGACAGCGGGGCTATGAGCGGAAACTGCGCGAAGGCATCGATAGATACTGGAAGCGTTGCCATCGTTGCCGAGAGCGTCGCCGCGAGCAGCTCGCAGAGCTTCTGGAAGCGCCCTCCCACCACAAAGCCCAGCCACGAGTTGACAAGTGGTGTGAACGTGACGAGGCCGAAGACCGCCAGTACAGAGAGCTGAAACCCGATCGAGAAGACGACCTGCGGCGAGACAAGCGCCATCACGAAGACGCAGGCGAACAGCGCCGACAGGACATGGGCACGCCGGAGCGCGATTCCTGCGAGAAGAGCGACGATGCACATGATACAGGCGCGCACGGCCGATGCGGCAAAGCACGTGAGCGAGACGTAGCATACGAGCAGCACCGTCAGCACGGCGCACCGAGCGGCGCGGGGCGCGCGGAGGCGCGCGACGAACCAGCTCGCAAGCGCCGTCACGACCGCGAGGTGCGTCCCCGAGACGGCCATGAGATGCGCAAGGCCCGTTGTGCGAAAATCCTGCTCGAGCTCCGTGCCCGCATACTGGGTCCTGTTGCCGAGCAGTACGCCCGCAAGAAGGCCTGCCGCCTCTCCCCCGACCTCGGAGACGGCGTCAAACGAGGAGTCGCGAAACGGAGCGACGAACCCTCCCGGCCCCGGTGCAAAGCCGTCGTCTTCCGCAGAGGAAGCCATGAGCATTCCGCAGTAGCCGTTGCGGTGATTCCACCTGCCGCCGTCATCATCACCCGGAGCCAGCAGGCTACCCGTGACGAACACCGCATGACCCGCCGGCAGGGCCTGCGATTGCTCGGGCCACTTGACCCTCATGCTCGCCTCGTGCCGCCCGACATGAGCTGTCGCTACGGACACCGTACCGTACTCCTGCTGCGACGGATCGGAGACGAGATAAACGACGAACCCCTCGGATGCCGCGCCTTCAAGCTGCCCCACATCGCTCGACCAGGCACCCCAGTAGAAGGTCCCGCAGAAAAGCGCCGCGCAGATTCCGGCAGCACACATTGGCAACACGCTCGGCACGTGCCCGCTCGTACGAGCGCGTTGCCGTCTGGCAAGCAGGCCGGCAATGGCGCCCGCCGCAAGCAGCGCAAGCAAAATCGCCGCAACAAGGCGGAGATCTACTACCCGCTCCTCGACGTAGGAACGCCACGTCAGCTCTTCAGCAGCTACTACGCCACCGCAGGCGGAAAGCGCCAGAACGCCCAGCGGGCCCAGGGTCGGTCGCTTTGGCGCGCGCGGCTTTTGCCCGTTCACACGCATACGAGGTCCTTCAGGCTCTTGAAGCGCGTGTCGCCGATTCCGGGTACCTTGCGCAGGTCCTCCACGGACTTGAAGGGACCGTTTGCCTGTCGGTAGTCGATGATGCGTTGCGAAAGAGAGGGGCCGATGCCCGAAAGCGTCTGCAGCTCCTCCGCGCTCGCCGTGTTCAGGTTCACCTTGCCCTTAGATAGGCCGGATGACGATGCCTGACCCGCCCCCGTTGCAGCCGCGCCAGAAGCAGCGGCAGCCTCTTCGCGCGAGGGAACGTACACTTGCATGCCGTCTTCGACTTTCTGGGCGAGGTTGACACGCTGCCGATCGGCATCCTGAGTCATGCCGCCCGCCGCAGCAACCGCGTCGTTGACCCGCGCATCTGCAGAGACGAGGTAAAGACCGGGAGACGCAACTGCCCCCTCCACGTCCACACCGACCTGCTGCACGTCGAAGTCTTGCTCGTCTACAACCTGTTCTTCAGCCGGCGCAGGAGCTTCGAAGTCCTGGCCCGCAGACGATCCCGTCGGAACGAACCGAACCAACGCAAGTACGACGAGCACGATGCAGGCAACGGCGACGCACGCCAGCACTGGAAACGGAACGCGGGCAAGTCCCGCCCGCCTCGACAGCGACTTCAGCTTTACGGATACGTTTTCCCAATCCACGCGTTCACCAGCCTTTCACCCTCGTCGTGCGCAGTGATAAGGCTAGCCAGAGAATCCGAGCGCTCCACCGCTCGTTCGCAGAGCAAGGCCCGAGCAGTCCCCAGAGCAACTCGAGGGCAATCCAAGAGCCATGCAAGAGCCAGATACGAGCCAACCAAGATTTCCCCAGGCAGTGGGACCGCTTGATGGAATCTTTACGAAAGGTGCAAGAGCGCTCGCTACTGGATCGTGTCGTCTTCCCGTTCGAACTGTGCGGCCATCTCGGACTCGGCGGCAGCACGGGCAGAGCGGCGGCGCGCCTTGCGCTCCTGTTTGACAAGGCGCTTCTCGTGGCGCGACTCGCGGGCGCGTGAGAACCGCCCGCGTCGTTTCTCACGATGGTCTTCTTGAGCGGCAATGGCACGTGCGCTTTCGCGCGATTCGCGAATCTCGTCGGCACTCAGGGGCTTGAGCTCGGTTGACAGGCCCTTGGGGTCCTGCGCATTCGCAAGCTGGTCGGAACCCGAAGACTCGGTCACCTCGTCTCTGGACCCGAACGCAGCGTCGGAGACGTGCTCGTCGTTTTCCTTTGAAGGCGCGACGAACCGGTCCTCGAGCTCCTCGTCAATCAGATGCGCCGTGTTGACCCGCTGGTAGATGGTATCGTGGATGGTCGCAACCACGTCTTCGATTTCTTCTTCGGCAGTCACGTCCCCGATATCTTCCGGGTGCTTGACGACCGGTGCCACATCATCGGGGAACTCGTCGTAGGCAATCTGCTGGGGTACGCCCTCGCTTTGGTACACGACGGAATCCCCCTCTGCGGAAAGCGAGCCCTCGCTCAGGTGCGTCATTGCAGTCAGGCCGAGGACTTGCTGCTCGAGGTCATCGATACGCTCGAGCGACCGGCGCAGTGCGCGACGTTTGCGCAGGTACAGCACGACAAACAGGACAAGGAGGACGAGGAGGATGAATGCGACGGCAATCCAGGCGTTTTCGATGCCAAGTGCCGCTGTCGCAGGACCGAGTACTTGTTGTATGGGATCGTTTGGTATCTGCATAGTGCCCATGATAGCCCTTTGAGCGGGGCGGGAATCTTCGGAATAAAAAATTCGAGAAAATGCTTGACTCAAATGGAGGTCTTCCGTAATATACCTACTCGCGTCACACAAGGGTTCGATACCTGAGAGAGCACTGGGGTGTCGTCTAATGGTAGGACAGCGGATTCTGGTTCCGTCAGTGAGGGTTCGACTCCTTCCACCCCAGCCAAGTGATGCACTTGATATATGGCCCGTTCGTCTAGCGGTTTAGGACGCCGCCCTCTCAAGGCGGAGATCACGAGTTCGAATCTCGTACGGGCTACCAAGATTTTAAAAGCCAACTTTTCAGTTGGCTTTTTCTTTTCTCCGAAGTCTGCCCCCCCATAAGTTCCGCCATGAAGATTCCCGGGAATCACGAAGGGGCCCGGACATTTGCCCGAGCCCCCTTTTGCCGATGAAACGTCGCGCTATGGCATTACCCGCGGCTATGCAGAGATCTCGCCTTCCGCGATGCGGGCGCGTGCCTGCTCCCAGTCGCGCGTCCCCGTGAAGACCTCGTGCTTGTACGGGTTGACGCCGAGTTTCTTGGAGCGGTAGACGACGTATACCAGGCCGCCGATGTTGGCGACTAGCGCGATGAGCGAGACGGTCAGGTTCGTCGTGTAGCTGAGCGTCGACTGCACGGCAAAGACGCTTCCGAACCCGAGCTGCGGATAGCTCGTCTGGAACTGCGGGAAGACCTGCGCGAACATGCACCAAATCGCGAGCGTGTAGGCACGGTTCTGAATCCAGGCACCCTTGTTCCACAGGAAGTTCGCGACCGTCGGAGCGAGCAGCAGCGCCAGGCCGCAGTACCACGCGTGCGTCGGGAGGCAGTTGTAGGTGTAGCAGAAGTTCCACAGATCGTAGGTCAAGATGAACACCCAGGTCATGTCTGCCCAGATCATGTCCTTGCCGTCCTTGCTGGAAAACACTGCCCACCAGCCGGTCATGATGAAGATGTTCAAGATGCCCGCGATGCCGTTGAAGACGTTGTTCCAGCCGCACAGCTGCGTCGTGTGCTCGCTCGTGATCCATGCGGCAGAGCCGTTATCCAAGATGAAGTAATCGCCGCTGAAATAATGCGCCGCGCTCTCGAAATCGCTCACGACCGCGATCATGATGTTGATGGCGACGATGATGAAGGGGAACGCCTTGAACCACTGCGCTTTGCCGAGCTTGCCCCAGTGGTACTTGATGATCATGAAGCCGATGCAGCCGGCGAGTGCCGCATAGACCTTCGCGTAGTGGAACCAGCCGTTCTGGAACAGCACCGTCGGGTTGTTTGCCGCCCAGCCGAGTCCCATGGACGCGGCGACGGTGACGACGACGCAGTACACAGTCATGACGATGGGCAGAGCCACGAACATGAACAGGCCGCCCACCTTCGTGCGTCGCGCCACCTCATTGAGTCCGATAAGGCCAAAGAACACGAGGAACCAACCGAGCCATTGGTAGAGCGCATTCTCTCCGTACACTTGAAACAGCATGATCACTCCTCCCCGGAAAAGAGCGTGCTAACGCCAAGGGCGGCGCGCACCCTTTTCCAACAACCGATGTATGCAGTGCGTCCCGCCTTGTTTGAACGGGGCCAAAAGCCGCGAAACGCGGCCGTCACGCCATATCGAGCCTGAGCGCCTGGGCAACCAAATCCTCGAGCAGCTCGTTTTCCGCTTCGGGGTGCGCCCGCATAAAACCGACGAGCCCGATGATCAGCACGTAGAACGTCTCGTACACGTGATTAATGGGGAGCCCGTGCTCACGTTCGTAGTCGACCGCCGTCGTCTGCGAAAAGCGCGCCGCCAAGACGTCGGTGCTGCGATGCAGAAACTTGAGGTACAGTCCCGCATTCTCGCGGGTAACGAGCTCGGTGCGAAACGAGTCGTTGTCGAACACGGCGATGCGCAGAATCTTGATGCAGTCGTGCAGCGCCCCCTCGATGTCATGGGGTTCGCGCTCGGCATCCCAGATCTGGACCATGATGCGGAAGTCCTCGACGTAATCGTCCAGCACCGCCTCGACGACAGCGTCTTTGTCTGGGAAGTAATGGTAGAAGAGACTGCGCGTCACGTTGACCGCTTCGGAGATGTCCTTGACGGTGGTGTGGCCGATGCCCTTCGTCTCGAAGAGCTCGCGTGCCGCAGCAACGATTTCAGCCCGTCGCTGCTTCGCCTCTTTGGATTCGCATTCCACCGTACCCGCCTCGCAATCCAGGTATCCCCGCCCGCAGCGCGCGTGAAAACTCGCTGCCAGATGCTTGCTACGCGGGGGTATTCGAGCATTGCCTCGCTTTATGTGGGTATCTTATGAAGCCGTTGACGAACCGTCAATCGACACTTTTCGCGAAACGTCAACGTGTGTACTGCATCGTGCATGGAAGCTGTGGCAGTGCCACGCATCTCGCGCCTCCTGCACGAAAACGGTGGCAGTGCCACGCCTCTCGCGTCTCCTGCACGAAAACGGTGGCAGTGCCACGCCTCTCGCGCATGCGGGAGGGTGCGTGTGTAGATAGGGAGAGACGCGAAGTGGGCCTGTAAGCCGGGTTCTGTCCTTGAAGACGACCATTTATCTAGCGGCGCCGTTGCCAGCGCCGTCGAGCGAGCAACCCGGATGCAGACCGGGCCAGTCCATAGCATCCCTATTTGCCCTTGCTTCGGATGGGGTTTGTCAAGCCGCCATGTTGCCATGACGCTGGTGCGCTCTTACCGCACCGTTTCAGCTTTTCTCGCGCACGCGCGGGAGTCTTCTTTTCTGTGACACTGATCCGTCGGGTCGCCCCGCCCGGCCGTTAGCCGGCATCCTGCCCTGTGAAGCCCGGACTTTCCTCATCGCGTACGAGACGCGCCGCGGTCGTCCGACCCACTTCGCGGCTGATGATTATAGCAGGCGATTCAGGTCTTCGTCGGAAATTGGTATCTCGAACATCTTGTGGCGGCTCGTCTCGCCGCGCTCGCAGCTCACGGAATTCTTAGGAACACCAAAGAAGGCGGCCAGCACCTTGCCAGCTGCCTTCGTCGCTTTTCCCTTTTCCGGCGCTGCGGTCACCCGCACCGATACCTCACGCGTCCCATCGGCGCCCTCGCGCCATCCCGTGACCTTGTCGGCGTTGGCCTTGGGCGTGACGTAGACGGCGACGAGCATGAAACCTCCGGACGGTGCGGAAAAACCGTTAGATCTCGGGGATGTTGATCTTGGGAGCCCTCTGAGTCTTCTGAGGCGCTGCTTGTGCCTCGTGGGCATTTGCCTGCTTGCCCTTGGCATCTGCAGAGGCGTCGTCCTCGAGGCCGGGCATGGACTCGATATCGGGGAGCATCTCGTTGATGATGCCATCAGGAATGGAAGGCGGCTCCATGTTGGCGAAGCGCTCGCGTGCGTCTTTGGCAAACTCCTCGACCATCTTGATGTATTGGTCGCGGAAATCCTCAGACGACTTCTGCAGCGCGTCGATCTCGTTGTAGATGGCCGCCTTCTTGGAGAGCGCCTCGCGGATGAACTCGCGTGCCTTAGCCTCGGACTCGCGGTAGATGCGCTCGCCCTCGAGGCGCGCTTCTTCCTTGAGCTGATCGGCGCTGCGCTGAGCGGAGATGAATGCCTGAGAAATCGCCTTGTCGATCTTGTTCTTCTCGGCAAGCTGTTCTTGCAGGGGCTTGATCTTCTCCTCTGCGGCCTTCGCGCGGGTCTCGGCCTCGCGCACACGGCCTTCGGCCTCTTCGGCCTTCACGAGCGCGTCGGCCATCTTGGAGTTGGCCTTCTCGAGCTCGGCCATTGCCTTGTCTGCGCGGAGCTTGGCGTTCTCGAGCTCTTCAGGGGCAGGCATGGGGGCTTCCTGCAAAGCGGCGAGCTCGTTGTCCTTGACGACGAGCTGTTGCTGCAGTTCGGCGATCTGGCGATTCATCGCATCGACTTCGGCGGCAACGCGGTCGATGAAGACATCGACTTGCTCGACGTCGTAGCCGCGAATCTGATGTTCGAAGCCCTCTTCCTGTATTTCCTTCGCCGTAATACTCATGAACAAATCCTTTCGCTACAGGAGAAATGCTATTAGACGGCCCACAAGCTGCACAACCAAGATTGCGAAGATGGGGCTCAAGTCCAACATTCCACCAATGGGCGGAATTATACGCTTGAAAAGGTCGAGGAGCGGATCGCAGAGTTTGCCCAGCGCACGGTAGAACGAAAGCAGTCCACCGCTCATGTTGGGAATCCAGCTCATCAACACGTATACGAGAATAATGCCGACATACAGGTCGCATGCGGACAAAAGGATTGTTCTGATCAAGGTAATAATGCTGAGGACCATATGCTATGCCCCCAGTTCTTTCGAGCGCGCCGCCGCTGCGACGACCCCTCTGTCGAGAGCTTCGGCAAGCCCTGCCGAACGCATGGCATCGAGAGCCGCCACCGTCGTGCCACCGGGACTGCTGACCGCCTCGATGGCGGCGGGCAGGTCTTGGTGCGTCTTGTCGATGAGGGCGGCTGTGCCGTACATGGTCTGCAGCGCGAGTTCGCGCGAAGTTTCGTAGTCGAGCCCGAGCTTCTCGCCGCTGCGCGCCATGGTCTCGACGACCAGCTCGAAATAAGCCGGTCCAGAGCCGCTGATCGCCGTGACGATGTCTTGCTTGTCCTCGTCGACGATGACGGCATGGCCCATGGTCGCGAACAGCTCGCGCACGAGCTCGCAGGTCTCGGGGGTCGCATCGGAGCCTCCGCTGACGGCAGACATCCCGAAGCCACACAGAAGCGGCGTGTTGGGCATAACGCGCACGACTTGCACATTGCCCCCGAGCGCGTCTGCGATCTTGGTGGTGGAAACGCCGGCGGCAACCGAGACTACCAGAGCATCGCGCAGGCCCGCTTGAGCAAGCGAGCGCGCTACCTCGCACACGATGCCTGGCTTGACAGCCAAGATGACCGTGTCGGCGGGAAGGCCCACCGCAGCGTCGGCGACCGTCCGGACTCCGTACTCGCCCGAGAGCGCCGCGCGCTTTGCCTCGCCGGGATTTGCAACGGTGATACGCGCGGGGGTCACGCCCTCGATATTGAGCAACCCTGCACAGATAGCCGTGCCCATCCGCCCGCCTCCGACGATCAGCACCGAGCCGAGGCGCTTCGATATGGTTTCAGTCACTTGCAGTGTCACTCCGCTCATTAAAATGTAATACCGTATTACAAATTACTTATTTCTTAAGAACGCCTTCTTTAACCAAGTACGCCCGCTCTTCCTTGGAGAGCATCTCGGAGCCCTTGGAAATCACGAAGACGCGATCGGCTGCCTTGTCCACGTTCTGGTTGAGCGCAGATGCCACGCCGAACGAGAAGTCCAAAATTCGCTTGGCAAGCGCCGGCTTGGTATCTTGCACCACGAGTACGACAGACTTTCCGGCCTTCGCAGAATTGGCGATCTTCTCGACATCGGAATACGCCGTGGGGCGCACGATGGCGAGGTGCGTGGACGGGTCTCCATTCATCTTGATGAAGTCGTTTCCGAGAGACTGGTACGGGTCGCGCTGGGCAGCGGCAGAAGCCGGCATGACGATGCCCGCCCCAGCTGCCTGCGCGCTGATCTCGTCCATAATCTGTCGCGAGCGTTCTGCCGTGCTCTGCTTGCTGTAGCCAGAATCGCCCGAAGACCCCCAGCTGCCGGCACTCGACGAAGAAGAGCCGTAGCCACGGTCGGTGCTCGGGCCCAGCGGCCTGACGTTGCTCGTGGCCCCGCCGGCATAGCCGCTACCCGCTGCCGAGGCATGACTCCGCCCCGAGGTGCTCGCAGCACCCAGAGAATCGTAGGAGGCCACACGCGGAGCACGGTCTCCGAGCTTGACGTTCTCGAACTTGTCGGGATTGTAGGCGTCGAAGGAGACCACGTCTCCCGCCGGCTCGTCGACGTAGTCGTCGTCTATCGGCCCGTCGAGGTACTCCTGGTCGTCGTAGCCGTCGTCGTAGCCGTCGTCCGGATAGTCGTCGTAGCCCCGCCCGTCCTGGTCGTCGTATCCGTTATCCTGCCAATCGGATTTGTTGCCAAATCCGAGCTTATCTTTGACTCCATCAAAAAGGCTCATCGTGGTGCCCCCATGCTCTTATATATAAAAACCCTGTTCACAGGGCCTAGAAGTATTCGCTAAAAATCTTTCTTCCGATGCGTACCATAGTCGCGCCCTCTTCGATCGCGACGGGCCAGTCTTCCGACATGCCCATGGATAGCTCGTTCATCGAGATGTTATCACGCCCGCCGAATTCATCGGTCATTTTCGCGGCAAGAATACGCAATCCCGCAAAACTTTCACGAGCCGTCTCCACATCGCCGCGCGGCGCCATCGTCATGAGTCCACGACAGCGGATATTGGCGCACGACGAGAGCTCCTCCAGGAACGCGGGAAGGTCCGCGGGGGCGATGCCGCCCTTGCTCTTCTCGCCGGAAATAGAGACCTCCACGAGGACGTCTTGCACGACGCCCAGCTTTGCCGCCTCCTTCTGGATCGCATGCAGAAGCGACGGACGGTCGAGCGAGTGAATCAGGCACGCCTTTCCGACGACCTGCTTTGCCTTGTTGGACTGGAGCGTGCCGATGAAGTGCCAGTTGGCGTCCGGATACAAGGCGAGCTTCTCGTTGAACGGCTTCTCCCGGTTCTCCCCGAAGTCGGTCATCCCCAACGCGATGCCCTCGCCCACGACGTCCGCGCCGACGGTTTTGCTCACGGCGACGATCTTTACGTCCTCGGGGTTGCGGCCGCACTTCTCACAGGCTTCCGCGACCTCCTTGCAGACGCCTTCCCAACGTTCTTTCAAACCCATGATCAATCAACTTCCCTATATGCGAAGGCCCCATGGCGGCCAGTAACGCCGCCTTCGGCCCGATATGAATAAAGTAATACAGTATTACATTGTGTGCAGAGCTGAGCGTCGGCGATTCGGACGGTATCTGCACCCGCTCGCGTGAGAGAGGCACTCACCGCAGCGGACAGATCGAGATGACGTGCACCCGCATCGCAAGACGGACCGTATTCTTCCACGAATCGGTCCAGAAGCTCCTGGCTCACCTCATAGCAGCAGCCTCCGATATGCGGGCCGATATAGCAGTTGCAGTCCGAGGGGCTGCATGAGGCCTGCTCAGCGAGCTTTCTGAGGCCGATTCCCGCGATATCCGCGATGGCCCCGCGCCACCCGGCGTGCAGCACGGCAAAAGACCCGTCCGGCGCGACGAGAATGACCGGGGCGCAGTCCGCGAAGCACAAGAGCACGGGAACGCCCGCTCGTGTGCAGACGATCCCGTCGGCGCCGGCTTGCGCGCGCCGCTGCGTTGCCGCGACGTCATCTACGACGAGCACCTCTTTGCCGTGTACCTGGTTGGGCTGGACGAGTCCATTGACATCGCCCGCCCCAAAGGCAAAAAGCAAGCGCCGCTGGTTCTCCAGGACGTCTGACTCCGCATCGCCCACGGTGCGCGAGAGGTTGAGCGTGCTATACGGCGCCAAGCTCACCCCGCCGCTGCGGTAGGTGAAGAACACGCGCGTGCCAATGCTCTCGTAGAGGCGCCCATCGGTCAGTCCCGAAATCTTTGTTCCGTCGGCACCATGAAAAGAAG
>OLRR01001489.1_pt1 | contig 14562 bp, 10 predicted proteins | sample 1671941 | NCBI WGS metagenome assembly OLRR01 (sample SAMEA3136628, study PRJEB25190) | human gut metagenome
CTTGCATGGGGTAATTATCTTGCCGCCATGAGCGAACGGGCAATGGCGAGGTCAAGGGGCGTGTCGATGTCGAGCGACGCTTCGGCCTGCATAGGGAAAGGGTTGCGGCGGGGGAAGGCGCCCATGGGCATGGCCCGGAGCGACGCCGGGTTGATGAGGTAGATGGCGCCATTGTATTCCCACGCGGGCGGGGCGTCCTGCCGGCGGGGGTAGAGCCCGTCGCCTTTCGAGATGTGGAGGTAGCCGGTTGCGGGGTCGGTCTCGAAACAGTTGTAATAAGGATTGGATGTGGCTTCCTTGACTGAAACCACCATGTCAGTGCTGTCAGGGTCGTAGAGCCGCATGGCCTCGACGATGTGCGAACCTGTGCGGAATGGTGAGGTGGGTTGCAGAAGCACCACGCAGTCGTAGGCGATACCCGCTGCGTCGGCGTAGTCCATTGCGTGGAGTATTACCTCGCGTGAGCCGGCGGTGTCGGTCGAGAGACGGGCCGGTCGCATAAAAGGCACCTTAAGCCCTTCGGCTTCGGCGCATGCGGCGATTTCGGCATCATCGGTAGAGAGGATTATTCGTTTGCCGGCGTCATCCGTACAGATGGCAGCGAGCGCCTGCCGGGCAGCGTCGATGGTGTAGGCAATCAGCGGACGACCTGCAAGGTCTGCGATATTTTTGTGGGGAATACCCTTGCTGCCGCCGCGGGCGGGAATAACGAAGATGGGTTTCATAATGAAACACGCGTTAAAGTTTGTAGTCCGAAGGCCTGAAATTGCGGTCGTCGCCATCTCCCGGATTGTTCTCGCCGTTGTCGGGAATGAAGGTAGGAACGTTCAGAATGGGGTAGGGGTCGACAAAGCGCTTGGTGGCGATGGTCTCCAGCGGGATATTAATCAGGCGTTCGGTGATGCGGTCGATGGTGTCGGGCCGGGCATAGGGATTGACAGTGTCGAGTGCCAGCCGCTTCCCCACGGGAGAAAGGGCGAATGAGATGGCGGAGTGGATCGAATCGACATCGGGTTCGCAATGGATGACCGACGAGGCGGCGATGCGTCCCTGCTGCCTGATGCCGATGTCGACGGTGGGAATCTTGACCGACGGTACCTCCACGATACCGCTTGACGAGTTGCCGACCACGGCTGCCACGAAGTGAAGCGCCGAGATGTAGCGCCGGCGGCCAAGCGAGGGCACCACGGCGCAGCGGGCCGGGTTGCGGCGCCCGTAATCTTCGATCATGGAGATGATCACCTGACTGCGGGGGTCGTTGTTGGGATATGTGAAGATGATGTTTGACGCGGGGAAGGAATCGAGTGCCTCGAGCAACGCGCCGCATCGCTCCTCCACCGGAGCCGGGTCGAGCGTGGCCGGGTGGAGGGTCACAAGCAGAGTCTGGCTGTTGATCTCGATACCTAAAAAATCCTCAAGCTGGGCTTTGGTGAGGGTTTTCTCGGTGACGATGTTGTTGACGCCGAGGGCGCCGGTGTTCCACACATTTTTTGGGTTCTCTCCCATCGAAATCACGCGGTTGCGGTAGGCTTCGGTGGCAGTGAAATGGATGTTTGAGAGCTTTGTGAGGGCATGTCGGATGTTGTCGTCGAAAGCACCCTCCGAAATCTCGCCGCCGGCGATATGTGCGATAGGCACATGCATGATGGTGGCGGCGGTAGCCACGGCAAGCATCTCGTATCGGTCGCCGAGAATCACCAGAATGTGTGGCTTTAGCCTTCCGAGCGCCCTCGCCACCCCCTGGAGGCATCGGCCTGATGCCAGGGCGGTGTCGAGGGGCGAATCGGATCGGGCGTTCATGGCTACACGTTCGTCGACGTGGAATCCGTCGTTGATGATTTCGTTGACCGTCATGCCGTATCGCGGGTCAAGGTGCATGTTCGTGGCGATAATCTGCAGCTGCACCTCGGGGCAATCCCTGAGCGTGCGTGCCACGCCGCTGAGAAGACCCCAGTCGGCGCGGGTGCTGGTGACGATGCAGATTTTACGACGATTGACAGTCATTTATTATTAAGCAAACTCTTAAAAAGCGTGGGAAGATCGGGAGATGAACAGTTGAGGAGAGTGCGGCCCGGCGCCGGGCCGCACATGAATGAATTAATAGATGTTGCCGCTGAAAGTGACTCTTGAGTTGATGCCGTAGCAATCGAAACTCAGGTTGAGAGAGCTTCCGTAGACGCCGGTGCCGGTGAGCGAGGAGATGCGCATGTTGTCGTCGGTTTTACCGCCGATTTTGGGCACTACTTCGTCGATTGCAAATTCATAACCGGTGGGGGTGAATCGGTAGGGCACGCCGGCAATCACCATGGCGCCGTTGAGCGGCGATGAGGCGGTGAAGATGGGCTTGTCGATGGTGATGGTGAGAGTCTTCGATGCACGGTCGAAAGTGATCAGATAGTTGGGTTCACGGGTGGAGAAAGTGACAGACGAGGACTGCTGCAGCTGGCTCGACGATGTGATGCCCTTGTATTCGTTGTTGACAAACTCAATGCTTATGCGGTTTTTGTTGTTGACCACAAAATTGAGGGCCACAAGATTCTGCATGCCGTTTTCGCGGGTTTTGAACTCGGCGTGGAAGTTGCTGATCTCGAGGGTGGAATATAAGGCGCGGCAGGAAACTGATGCGGCATTGTTGGCGGTAAAGCCGTTGTTGTTGACTGTGACGGGAATAGCGGGATAGTCAAAAGCCTCGGCGCGTGACTGGGCATCATACTGGAAATCGGCCACCGACATCGCCAGCGTGCGGTCGTTGTTGTCCACTCTGAGCAGAATACGGCATCCGGGGAGTGTCTGCACTTCGCCTGAACCGCTGACGGGAGCGGCGACTACCATATTTTTGCTCTGTTCGATATAGAGCGATGAGATGCTGTGCTGCGAGTTGGGATCGTCATCCTTGTTGTCGCCCAGACATGATGTGAGGCAGGGCAATGCTACGGCAGCGATCACGATAAGAGAGAGGATGTTCTTGAATTTCATCTGGAATGGTTTATTTGGGTTAGGTACAATGAAGTTGTTGTAAGATTAAAATCGACGGCTATACCTCTGTGCATCAGCGGCGAGGGGTGCCATGGAATTCAACAGAGCGGCTGAAGCGGTCGCATGTGAATTCCAGCTCGAAAGTGTTGGTGTCGCCGTCATATTCTCCTTCGATCGCTGAAACCTGGAATGCGGGATAGGGGGTGTTGGCAATCTGTGGAATCAGCTTGGCCATCTTGAACTCATAGCCGTTGTCGTCGGTGAAGGTAAATGGCACGCCGGGAAACACCATGGTGCCGAGATTGGTCGGCATGTTGGAGATGAAACGGGGATGCTCGATTTCGATGACACATGTGCGGGCCTGACGGTCGAGACGGACGGTGTAGGCCGATTCTGTAGTGGAGAAGTCGGGATTATCGTCGTCGCCGGACACAGGGAATGACACTGTGGTGCCGGTGAATGTGAGGGTATTGATGTTGGCCGAGGGTTCGGTCTGGGGTTCGTCTTTGTCATCGTCGTCTCCACAGGCAGTGATTGCTGTGGAGAGTACGGTCAGGAGCATCAGGGGGAGGTAACGGAGAAATTTCATGCGGTAATATTAATGGGTTTGTTGTTAGGGCTTGTTTATTATTAAACAAGCTCTTAGAATTCAGTGTTATAAAGAAGCGAAAGCCCCACGGCGCAACCGTCGCCGCGCTGCGTGAAGGCATTGCCTATGGATACGAAATAGAATGTGCTGTAGCGTGTGCCGGTGAGGTTTCTTCCCCACAGACGCAGGGTGAAATCGCGGTGCGACACAGCTGCCGAAGCGTTGAGCAGGGCATAGAAAGGCTGGCTGACAGTGTTGGCTTCGTTCCACTGTATTCGGCCTGTGCCTGTGAGGTCGGCTTCAAGTTCGAGCCGGTCGATGAACCCGTTGAACCCGCGGCGCCATCCGGTGCCGAGAAAGAGTGTGTTGCGGGGGGCGTAGGGCACGCGTTTGCCCGAGTAGTCGGCGCGGCCGTTGTTGAAGCGGATGAAACGGGCGTCGGTGAAGCCCCATGAGCCTCGGGCAAACCATCCGGCGGGAGCGTGGTAAGAGGCCGAGACCTCCACGCCGCGCGAGCGCGACCGTCCGGCATTGGCCATGATGCGGCCTGTGATGCTTCCTTCGGGAAACATGGTCACCTGCTGGTTGTCGATTTCGAGCCAGAATGCCGCCAGGTCGGCCGAAATGCGGCCGTCGAGCAGGCTGAGATGGGCGCCCAGTTCGTAGTTCCAGTCGGTCTCGGGGCGATAGCTCACGGTCGCTTCGGCATCGTAGAGCATTGCCATGCCCATTTCCGACATTATTCGCTGCTGCAGGAAGTCGGAGAACATCTGGGTGTTGTAGCCCCCGGATTTGTAACCTTTGGTGACTGTGGCGTAAAGATTGCCCATGGTTTCGGGCAGCGCATAGGTCAGAGAGAATTTAGGAAGCAGCTGGGTGTAGTCCTTGGAGATGAATCCGCGGTCGTCGATGTCGAGCGGTGTGTGGCTGTAGACAGGGAGGATGCCGCCGGCCAGCGACGAGTTGTCGTAGGTGGTGAACCCGGTGTTGCAGAAACTGCGGTAGTGGAGCTGCGTGCGTTCCCAGTCGAACCGCAGACCCACCCCGAAAGTGAAGTCGCCAAGTTTCAGGGTGCTTTCGTGATAGACCGACATGCCGCCCGACGGGAGCCTGAATTCGCTGCCGAGCACGAAATTGTCGGAATCCCACCCGATAGGGTAGTGGGGATTGGCGTTGTTGCGGTTGCTCACTATCAGACGGTCGATGCCTGTGGAGTAAAATGTGACCGGAGCATTCATGCGGCTGTGGCGCCAGAAACCGAAAAGGCCGGCCAGCCAGCTGTATTTTCCCGTCTGTGGTCCGCGGGCCACGAAATCGCCCGTGAATGCCCATTCGCGGCGTTTCTGCCTGAGGGTGAAATATGGGTCGGTGGTGAAATCCTGATCCAGCACCATGTCGTCGTTGAGATACTGCATGCTGAGGATCGACGAGAAGGTGATGTCGCGGAACTGGTGTTTTACCGTGAGACCGTCGATAAACGACCATCGGCTGTAGTAGCATGTGTCGTTATAGGCGATCCGGCCTTCGGCGAGATTTTCATAGGGATAACCGCTCTGACGTGCGCGGGTGGCCATCGCCACATTTTCCACCACAACGTTCGCGGCGGGGCGGAATGCCGTCTTCCAGCGTAGCGATCCGAGACGCTCGCGTCCGACGGCCGAGCCGTTGTAGCTGTTATGGTGCCAGCCGTCGATGCCCGACACTTCGCCTGTGACACTCATTCCGAGCGTGGGCTTGATTTTGCCGTAGAAGCCTGCCGACACACGGTAGGAATCGCGGGAGCCGTAGGAAACGCGCGCTTTCATGCCTTGGAAACTCAGTGGCGAAACAGTGTAGATGTTCATCAGCCCGGCCATGGTGTTGCGCCCGTAGAGGATGTTCTGAGGGCCGCGGAGGATTTCCACGCGGTCGATGTCGGCGAGGTCAAAGTCGTAGTTATCCTTGTTGATGATGGGGATATTGTCGATGTTCAGCCCCACGGCGGGCTGGTCGATGCGCGTGCCCAACCCTCTGACGTAGACCGACGAAGTCATGCGTGAACCATAGGCCGGCATGTAGAAGTTAGGGGCGAGAGCCGAGGCCTGGCGCATGTTCACGAGATCGTAATCGGCGACCGTGCGGCTACTGATATATGTCACCGCCTCGTCGGCATTGGGGTGATTGCCCCCTTTGATAGCTGTCACCGATACTTCGCCAAGAGCCACACTGCGGGGCGCCGGCACCGAGTCGGCGTTGTGACCCGCGGGGGCGGCAGCCACCCGGGCATGGAAACATAATATATTGAGAGCTATAAAGATACGTATCATTTCAGAATGCCGGCCGATAGCTTTAGCCGGTTGCGGTGCAAATTTACTAAAATAATTCCGAAATACAGCAAAAGTGGCGTTTATTTAAGCTCTTTTATAATTATGTGTGTGATTGGTGCGAGCCGATGCTTTCCATGCGATATGCATGTGTAAATAAACCATAAAAAACAGGCGCGGATTTGTATGCGTGGATTTTATTCGTTAAATTTGAGCCGCGAACATGAAACGGTGCCCGATTGCGGCCCACAGAAACTAACCTGAAACCAACCCTCATATCACCGCGTCGATCTATTACAATGGCTAAAGGATTACCAAGCGAAGACACCCACCTGATTGAGCGTCTGCGTCAGCCCGAGAGCTGCCGTGAGGCGTTCAACGAGGTTATTCGTCTATATTCCGAGCCATTGTACTGGCAGATACGCCGCATGGTCGAGAGTCACGACGATGCAAATGATATCCTCCAGAATACGTTTCTGAAAGCATGGCAGTCGGTTGACGGTTTTCGCGGCGATGCCAAACTCTCTACATGGCTTTACAAAATCGCGCTTAACGAATCAATATCTGGCGCGTGAGCGCAAGCGTCTGAGCCTCAGTCTCGACGATGAGGAGAGCCATCTGGTCAATCTCATTGAGAGCGACGAATATGTCGACGGCGACGATCTCGCCCGCGAGCTGCGCAAGGCCGTGGCCATGCTCCCTGAAAAGCAGCGCATAGTGTTCAATATGAAATATTACGACGATATGAAATATGAGCGGATGTCGGAAATACTCGGCACCTCGGTCGGCGCCCTGAAAGCGTCGTATCATCTCGCCGTTAAGAAGATAGAACAATATTTCAGCGGCAAGGAATGATTCTTTATCACAGGCCGGCGCCATTCATTATCCCGGTGCCATTCATTATCATAGACTTTAACCATCGTTTTCTCGAAAAACCGACATTATGACTATTTTTTTTGACATAAATTTAAACCTTTGTCAAACGCGGAAGTCATAATTTTGCTTCGACATCCACCGGAGGCTCACGGCAGCAATGTCCCGGGCGGATGAATTACTCTCCAGTTGCTTCAAAAACGACTACAATGAAAACGGAAAAAGCCAACATACTCGAAAAAATCGGCCGGCGCGACGGAATGACCGTCCCCGCAGGATATTTCGACGACTTTGCGGCGAAGATGGCGGCCTCGCTCCCAGCCAATCCTCAGGCCGAAGAGCCGCGCAAGTTGCGCGCACCACGCACCATGTGGGATCGCGTGCGCCCGTTTGTGTATCTTGCCGCCATGTTTGCCGGCATCTGGTGCATGGTCCACATATTCACCATGCCCGGCGCACGGGGCGTAGACCTTTCGATTGACAATAACGAAGTGCTGTCCAACGCATTGCGCGACGACAACTTCATATTCGATTATATCCGCGATGACGTCAACGACCGCGAGGTGCTCGACCAGATGTATGAAGACAGCATCGATGTCGATGAGATCAGTTTCTCGTCGGATACCCTCCCCGAAAGCGTTCTCTGATTCATTCAACTATTTCTATCTCCCCCCCTATGAAAAGAAACATCGCTCTGATTTTCATGATATGGATGGTGCTTTTGGGCGCGTTCCAGGCTTATGGCGCACGCAATGACGACCGTGCGAAGTGGATGGATGAGATGCGCCGTTTCAAACGCTCATATTTCACAAAGGAACTCGACCTTACCACTCAGCAGCAGAACAGGTTTTTCCCTCTCTACGAGGAGATGGAGGACCAGGTGCAGAAAATCGACGGCGAAACCCGCCAGATGGAGCGACGTGTGGCCGAACTGAAAAACGCCTCGGATCTCGAATACCAGAAGGCTACCGAAGCAATCTACGACGGACAGGTGCGACAGGCTGAGATCGAGCGCGAATATGTGGAGAAATTCCAGTCGATACTCTCGCGCAAGCAGATTTTCAAAATCAAAGCCGTGGAACGACAATTCAACCGCGAGCTGATGAAGCAGCACCGCCGGCTGCATCAGCGTAACATTCCCGCCGACCGCTGATGAATTCATAAACGGCTATCGTAAAATATACGCTTAAGATATAGTAAAATATATGCCGGGGGCATGCCGAAAGTAAATTTTTTCTGCGTGTCCCCGGCCTGTTTCAGGAACCTTGCCCCCTTGCCGTGCGTTACACTACAGAAGGCTCATTTACCCCTGATGTGTTATGAACTACCTGATCAAATCATTTATATTATTTATCGCTTTAATGTGTGCCAACATCTCCCATGGTGCGTCGCAAAAACCACAGCAACCCGATTTTGCATTTCCCGAGAAGGTGGAGAAAACTGCCTCCGCCGACCTTGAGCGTGCGCTCAGTAAGGGCGACGGCCGTGCGGCTGTTGATGCCATGATCCGTCTCGGAATTGCAAAGGCTATCGTAAACACCGATTCCCTCCCTGTGGTGCTCGAGAGAATCAACACGCTGACAGCACGGGAGAAGGATCCCGTAACAAAAGCTGTGCTCAATACTCTAAGCGCAAATATATATTGCAGAATCTATGACAACGACGAGTGGGTGATTAACCGTCGTCCTGCGCTGGCTTCGGCGGGCGAGGATTACACTCTATGGAGCAGAAGCCAGTTTCTCGACCGTGTGATTGCACTTACCCGTGCATCGCTCGCCGATACCCCGGCTTTGGCCGCCGTACCGGTTGAGAATTGGAAAGGAGTTGTCGACATTAACCGGGCCTCGCGGCAATTCTATCCCACGATGCTCGATTTCGTGGGTTCACAAGGGATTGCTAACCTCCGGCAGTTCTCGTCAAATCTGTCGGTGCTAAACCCTGCGTTGCTCAGCCATCCTACCGATGCCTCGCTCTTCCCGGGTCAGTGCCCTCCGCTTGCCGATATTCTTGAAATATACGGCACACTGCTTGAGTTTCATGCTGAAGACTCGGCTCCCTACTTCATTAATGCTGTGAACGTGCGCAAATTCATAGCCCCCGATCTGTTCGGAATCAGTTATGAAGAGGCTCAGAAACGGCTCCGCGACGAATTGCTCAATATCTACAAGGCCAATCGAGCCAACGAATACTCAGGCGTCTGTCTGCTGGCTGCCACCGAGAATTGCGAGCCCGGTACCGGTGCCCGCGAGACAGTGGAGATGCTCCGCGAGTTTGCCGCCAACCATCCCTCTTTCTATGCTATCGAGGAGGTGAACAACCGCATAAAGTATCTCACCAATCCTCAGGCCGATGTGTCTCTGCCACGGAGCATGGCTCCCGGCGTGCCCTTCAAAGTGCAGGTACGCTCGCTCAGCTGCACTACAGTTAAGGTGGATTTCTACCGGTTGCCGTCAATGCTCCCCTCCGACGACAACACCGTAAGACTGACCAAGCTGCCGCCGGTGACACTCTCAAAGAGCGTTACCTTTGACTCCGAAGTACCTTTTGAAGCAACAAAGACATTTGAGATTCAGTTTGACTCTCCGGGCATGTATACCTATCGTGTCACTGCCGACGGCAAAAACAGCCGCAATAATTATCAGCTGCTCAATTGCTCGCGTCTGTCACTCGGAGTCGGCGGAGTTGTTGACGACAACGCCGCATGGGTGATGGACCCCGTCACCGGCGAGCCTGTAGAGGGTGCGCAGGTGTGGTATCTTCCATGGAGCCGGAAAGCCGATTTTTCACGTCTGCCCGGCACCACTTCAGCCAACGGTTCGATCCCTTTGGGAAAAATCGGTAACGGCAAACTGGGCGCCCGCAAAGGTGACGACTTGTATTCTCCGTTGCAATATTATTATCCCGGACGTTCATTCGACAATGAGGTTGCCCCGCATGCACAGATTTTCACTTCGTTGAGGCTCTATCGTCCCGGCGACACAATGAAATTCTCGGTTGTGGCTTATGACCAGAGTGCCACCGAACGCACACTCGCCGATTCACGCCAGTTGCGCATGGTGCTTCACGACGTCAATTATCAGCCGGTCGACACCGTGATGGTGACCACCGATTCATGGGGGCGTGCCGAGGGTGAGTTTTCGCTCCCCTCCGCCGGTCTTACAGGTCTGTTCACCTTGGAGGCTTATCAGACAGGAGGCCGCAAGGGGCGCATCGGTCTGACCACATTCGAGGTGAGCGATTACAAACTCCCCACGTTTACGGTAGAGACCGTAGCGGTCAATCGTCCCACAGCGCTTGCAAGCGGCGCCTCGGTCGAAGGCAAAGCGCAGACCTACAGCGGATTCCCTGTAGCCGACGCGCAGGTCAAGGCCACACTTCAGGTGCAGGTTGGCCGCTGGTGGTGGGCGCGTCAGTCGCCTGAATTCTTCACTGCGGAGACCACGACCGATGCCTCGGGAAGTTTCACCGTCGACATTCCCGCCGAGGCCATTGCTTCGGCTCCCGCCCCTGACGGACTGTTCACCTGCAATATCCAGGTGACATCGGCCGATGGCGAGAGTCATGCCGTCACCGCTACCTTCAATATGGGTAAACCGTTGATTCTTAAATCCGACATACCCAACATCGTCTTCCTTGGCGCCCCTGTCAAGGCTTCGGTTGAGGCTACCGACGTCAACGGCGCCGCGCAATCCATCCCCCTCCGGTATAAGGTGTTGAAAGACAGCGTGGAGGTCTCCTCCGGAAATGTCACATCGGGTAAAGTCGATTCGTTGATCAGCCGGCTTGCCCCCGGAACCTACAGCTTTGAATTCTGTGCGGTCGACTCTGCGCTGGCCGATGCCGTGTCAGCTGAAAATGTCATTATCTACGGCTCTGCCGGCACCCCCTGCCCGGTGGCTCGTCCGCTATGGGTGCCCCGCAGCGAGGTCGAGGCCGACAGCAAAGGTTCGGCGACCATCCCCTTCGGCAGCGATGCAGCCGATGCCTGGGTGCGTGTCCTCGCGGCAGCATATCCCTCGCAGATGTTCGAACAGAAATGGATAAGAACCGCCGCCGGTATGCAGGATCTGACGGTGACGCTTCCCGAGGGGGTTGACAAAGCCACCGTAGAGCTTTCGTGCATCCGCAATTTCAAATCTTATAGCAGCACGGTGACCATCCGCAGGGCATCCTCGCAGAAATCGATCAAAACCCACATCACCACCTTCCGCGACCGTGTGACTCCTAACGACCGGGAGAAAATCACAATCAAAGTGGTGCCGCAGGGCGATACTCAGGCTCTAAGTGCTGTTATACTCGACATGTCGAATCTCGCCATCGATCAGCTGCAGAACAATCCGCTGTCGATGCCGGCATTCCAGTTGCCTTCCGCGCGTCTGAGAGTCGGCGCTCCCATGTTTGACGAATCCTCGGTATATGTTTCCCACGATTACCGCCGTTCGCGGGTGCGCAACATCGAATCACCAGTTTTCAATTTCTACGGGCAGTCGATGTTCCCCACTGTGCTTTATGAAACTATAGCGATGCCTGTGATGGCTAAATCGTCATATAGAATCGCCGGTCTCAAGATGGCCGATACAGCCAACGCTGTGGAGAGTGTAGAGGAAGAGGCTGCGGCCGAAGACAAGGTAGCTCTTACCGAGGGTGCTTCGACCAACGATGCCGGTGCCGGAAGCATCGGGAATGACGATGCCGCCCGGGAGAAGCAGCCCGAGTGCCGCCCGTCGGAAATTCCGCTGGCATTCTTCCGTCCGATGCTCAACACCGCCCCCGACGGTTCGCTCGAAATCACCTACGACGTTCCTGACGCCAACACCACCTGGGTGCTCCGCGCGCTCGCATATAACAAATCGCTGCTGTCTGACGCCGCCGAGGTCAATATAGTGTCGTCGAAACCGGTGATGGTGTCGCTCAATGCTCCGCGCTTTGTGCGTGGCGGCGACTCGCTCACTCTTGCAGCTTCGGTGATGAACAACACCGGTGAATCCCGCACTATAAAGGTCGCTTCCCGTGCCATGCTCTCAGGCAGCGATAAGGTTCTGTTCTCTGACGAGACCGAAGTGAAACTCGACTCCATGGCTTCGGCGGTGGTGCGTCTGCCTGTTAAAGTTTCGGGTGATGAATGCGGCATAGAATATGTGGTGTTTGCCTCCTCCGACGATTTCACCGACGGCGAACGCACGCTCATGCCGGTGCTCCCCTCCGAACAGGATGTCGCCGAATCTGAGATCCGCTACATCGCTTCAGGCAATCCGCATTTCGAGATACAGTTGCCCGCCCTCGGCAAAGGTGACCGCGCATATCTCAATTTCACCGAGAATCCCTCCTGGATGGTGGTATCGGCGCTTCCCGGATTGCGCGAAAACAGCATAAACTCATCCGTCGAGGCAGCGGCGGCGCTCTTCTCGGCCTGCGTGGCCCGCGGCATCATGCGTTCCAATCCCGAAATCTCCAAGGTGGTGCGCCAGTGGGTGGCTAATCCCGAAGATTCCGCATTGGTGTCGAATCTGCAGAAGAATCAAGAGCTAAAATCGATGCTCCTCTCGGCCACTCCCTGGGTTTCCGAAGCTCTGAACGACACGCAGCGCATGCAGCGTCTGGCTCTCATTTTCGACCACCGTCAGGTGCAGGGCGTGATTGACAATGCGCTCGACATCCTTGCCAAGACACGCGCCGACGGTGGATGGGCATGGACTGCCAACTATCCCCGGGTATCGGAGTGGGCCTCCTACTCGGTGATGGAGATGCTGGGCGACCTGCGGTCGCTTGGCTGGCTTCCCGCCGACAAACGTCTGAAAGGCTGGATCGGCGAGACCTGCGCCTATCTCGACCGCGAAGCCGTGGAGAGCTATAGGAAATTCCCTGCTTCGGATTTCTGGCTCTATACCGTTATCCGTGACAAGTTCCCCGACCACAAGCCCTCTACTGCCGCCTCGCGTGTTATCGAGGCTCAGGTGCAGAAATGTCTGGCCAAGTGGCGCGATGCAGGTGTGGCACTGCGGGCTGTTTATGCTCAGATTCTCAATTCCCACGGCTATAATGCCACGGCACGCCAACTCATAGCTTCGCTCACCGAGATGGCGACCCGCACGCCCGGGAAAGGGATGTGGTGGCAGCAGCTCGACCACACTTCGTTCTGGAGCTATGACCGCATTGGCCAGACCTCGATGATTCTCGATGCTTTCAATGCCGTTGACCCCTCCTCGGAGTGCATCGACGCCATCCGCCAATGGCTGTTCCTCAACAAGATGAACAACGACTGGGGTTCGGCGACCATAACCACCCAGGTAATCTCCTCGATTCTCAACTCCGGTTCACAGCTGAAGGTCAACACCCGCGGTACAGCAGTGCGTGTGGGAGATGAACTGATAGTCCCCGACCGACAGGAATATGCCACCGGCGCATTCACGCAGAATATCACCCCGATGCTTTCCAAGCCTGCCATGCTGACGGTCGACCGTCAGGCCGACTATCCTTCGGTGGTGGGCGTGGTGACCATGCGCACACTGCCCATGGCATCCATTAAGGGCGCAGGCTGTGCCGAAGCCTCGATAAGCAAAAGCCTCTGCATAATGCGCGACGGTCAGTGGGTGCCCTCCGAAACCTTCGATGTCGGCGACAAAGTGCGGGTAGAGCTTATCCTCAAAGTAGAGGATGACCTCTCATATATCGTAATAGAGGATCTACGCGCCGCCGGTCTCGAACCTGTGGAGCAGTTGCCTGCCCCGGTGTGGGCCGAGGGCCTCTGTTTCTACCGCGAGAACCGCGATTCGCAGACCAACATATTCATTGACCGTCTGCCCCGCGGCACCTATCGTCTGGCTTATGAGCTTTATGCCTCGCAGGCAGGCACTTTCTCGTCGGGCGCAGCCCGTCTCCAGAGTCAATATAATCCAATCGTGGCCGCGCACTCGGCGTCGGCTCCTGTAATCATCAAGTGACAATGCTTTCACGCATATCCCGCCTTGTCGTGGCCGCGGCGCTCCTGCTCGGGAGCATCACGGCCACGGCCGTTGCTCCCAAACATGAAATGCGCGGACTGTGGGTTGCCACAGTCTATGGCATCGACTGGCCATCGCGCGTCGGCAGCACCGCCGCCGATGCCGCCGCTCAGAAAAAAGAACTGATAGCGCTGCTCGACATGGCCCGCGAATCAGGTTTCAACTCAATCATGCTGCAGGTGCGTCCCATGGGCGACGCATTCTACCGTTCATCGTTCGAACCCTGGAGTGCCTATCTCACCGGCGCACGCGGGCAGGCGCCCGTCACCGGGTGGGATCCGTTGAAATTCGCCGTCGAGGAATCGCACAAGCGCGGTCTCGAGCTGCATGCCTGGGTCAATCCTTTCAGATTCTCGGCATCGGGGCTTCCCGACACGTCTACCGATCGCAAGATCATATCGAAAGGATGGATTCTGACAAACAAAAAGACGGTGAAGACGCCCGCCCGCAAAAAGGTGGTGAAAGGGCGCAAAGGACGCAAGCGCACCATCACCGTGCCCGGCAAGACCACCGTGGTCAACGGAGTGTCGATCTTCGACCCCGGGAATCCTGAAGCCCGCGCCCATGTAGTTGAGGTGTGCCGCGAGATTGTGCGCAACTATGATATCGATGGTCTGATATTCGACGATTATTTCTATCCCGACAAGTTTCCTGTGGCCGACGGTCTCGATCCCGAAGAGGAGGGAAACCGTCGTCGTGACAATGTGGCTGTTGCCATCCGTGAAATCCATGAAATGATTCAGAGCGAAAAACCTTATGTGCGCTTCGGCGTGTCGCCTGCCGGTGTGGCAGGCGGCAACGGTAAGGCTACTGTGCCCTA
>OLRR01001496.1_pt1 | contig 14522 bp, 12 predicted proteins | sample 1671941 | NCBI WGS metagenome assembly OLRR01 (sample SAMEA3136628, study PRJEB25190) | human gut metagenome
AAGACAATGGCCAGCCTGTCTCCCCTCTCGCTTGAGCGCGATGAGATTGAAATCAAGCGCATCGAGACCATCTTCAGGAGCACGCCGATACAGAAGATAGATGCAGCGACTATCAACAAGACGTATGCGCGACTGCGCAAGGACGGCATGACCCCCAGCGCTCTGCACAAGCTGCACCAGAAACTTAGCCAGGTTTTAAAGCAGGCGGTGAGGGAGGAGATCATTCAGCGTAACCCTTGCGATCTCATCGACGACGTCAAGCGCCCGAAGGCCAAGGAGCGCCGCTCCCTTACCCAGGAGCAGGCGATGCAGCTTGCTCATGACCTCAAAACATCAGGCCGCAACGGGCGAATCGTGGCCGTATGGCTTGCCTTGGCCACGGGCGTTCGCCGAGGCGAGGCTCTTGGGCTTATCTGGGATGACGTCGATCTTGTTCGCAAGCGCATTTACATTCATAAGCAGCTTGATAGCAAAGGCGTGCGCCGAGACCCCAAGAGCGAGAAATCGAAGCGCAACCTGGCCATCGACGACGGCACCGTTCAATTTCTCACCGAATGGATGATCATGCAGTCCGATTTGTTCTTCGGAGGCGGGGATGTTCCCGGCACGACGCCGGTCTGCACGAACGAGACCGGCGGGTTCATATCACCAGCGGCGTTCGACAAATGGCGCCGCAACTTCTTCGTAGAGCATGGGTTGGGCTCATTCGACAAGGAAGAAGTCTGGTACGACCGTCAGGGAATCAAACGATACACGCGTAGCGGGTTCCACGGCTTCAATTTGCATGAGCTGCGCCATACGCAAGCGACGCTGCTTATCGGCCAAGGTGCCGACATCAAGACGATCCAAAACCGCCTGGGCCACTCGACCGCATCGCTCACGATGGACATCTACGCCCATGCAATCGAGCAGAACGACCGGACTGCAGCCGACACCATAGGCGGGCTGCTGGAACTATAGCGTGGCGGCTGTTGCAGATGCGGCAGCCGTGAGGGGATGCCCCACGGCACGCAACACCTGCAACCAACCTATTTGCCAAAGAATCTACAGAAGACGCTGATGGCCGCATCGAGAAATCCAGGCTCCTCTTCCTTCGGCTGCATTTCCGGTCCCATATGCGACGTCATGCCGATATGCACCGCCTCTTCAGACTCGGCGAACGCGAAGAATTCTCGCCGGATTCTCTCTCGTTCGCTTTCGACGCCTTTCGCCTTGCGCTTGCGGAGCTGACTCCGGCAGCTACTATCGCAGACGTTGCGGGTATTGCCCCTTTCCCGCGCGACGTTCATCAACTTCCCGCAGAATTCGCAGCGAGCGAGCTCAAACGGAATCTTTCCCCTGTTGATCAGGTCCATTACATTCCAGAGGGTGCTAACAAGATCAGCGCCAAAATCGTTGACCTTCACCAATGGCCTCTCGGGGTTAATCCTGCCGGCCTCTGCAAATAAGCCTCTGTAATTGAGCGAGATACCCTCCTCAATCAACCCATCGAGGAAGTCCTTCAAGTATTTGCGAGCAATATCTTTGAAATCATCAGGGGTCTCGCCTGGGAAGCAAAGGATGTGAACGGCCCTGCCGCAGCCATAATGCTCCTGTTTCATAAAATCCCTATCCTCTTTTCGAGAGAGGCTCAAGCGGCAGTGGAAAAGCTCAGCCTGATAAGAGTGGTGGGTCATGTTGGAGCCTGGATTATCCCAGTCCGAGCCACATGATTCAAACCAAATGGTGTAGCAACCCTCAACCCTCGTTTTCACGGCGGAAGGGTCAAAGCATTCGTCCCCGGGATCGACCGACTCCACATCGAATAACTCCATGTGGATCTTGCCGAGAACGCGGTTGAACGCAGCATCATCACCATTGATCGCCATGTAAAGTTCCATCGCATCACGGAACAGAAGCGCGATCTGGTATACCCCCCAAGCGTCGAGCGTGATGTACCCATCATGCGACAAGCTGTCACGTTCCGCCTCGCTGAAACGCCTATATGCGCACTCGCATGCATGGAGCAGATCGCCCTTGTCGAGGTGGAGATTGCAAATCTCGTTCATGCAACGGTATTCTTCCTCGAGATAGCGATCGAAGATAGACTTGTCGATCGAGCCGTCGGGGAGTGCACTCTCCTGGTATTTCCTCTTAATAATGGCCTTCTGTTCGGCCTCGAGTTCTTTCTCCTTTTCCTTGAGAACGTCAATTTTTTTCTCGATTTCACTGAGGCCGGAGAGGTCTTTGGCGAAGCGTTTCATTCCGTGGAAGAAGATTCTCTCGGCCGTGAGTTCCTTGTCGCCTTCGACCAATAGGCCATCACGTTTGAGGCTGTGCAGAAGAAACTCGGTTTCAAGACCGCTGCGTGCGCTTTTCAGCCTGGAATTCTCTGAAGCAGTGCGGGCTCCGAAGTCCTTTTCGTAGTCTTCGGAAAAGGAAAGATACCTCGGTTCCAGCGGGTTCTTCCTTGTTCCCGGTCCCCAGCCATCCGAACGCATATGGGGCAGCCCGAACTGGTTCACGAAGTTGTTTACTTCTTTTCTAAGGACCTTTTCTCCCTCCTTGCCGAATGAACCACCTTCGGGACCCAATGGGTGAGGGTCGTTCGCCCAGCAATACGGAGCTGTTATCTCTGCAATGTTCGCAAAGGCCAAAAGGGCATCGACGGCGTTCTGCCGGGCGAAGTCAGACCGTTCCGACTTCTTTGTTCTGGCATTGGGAGCGCCTTCTTCCCTTGTGCCCTGAAACCAAAAGACCGGAGCGCCATCGAACGTCGGGCCGAGACCGTTGCCGCTGGCGTGAAAACGGCCCTTTCCGCTCAACTTGGGGCATGAATGCAGGCTTTCGAAGAGAGCTTGTCTACTTGCCTTCTCCTTGGCTTGTTCCGCTTCCCAAATCGCTCGGGATTCCTGTTGGCTCATGTTTACGCTCCTGTCTATTTGAGTCACGACAATTCTAACTTTTCCAACTCAATCCAAGCAGAACCATACTAAGAATTTGTCGTGTTAACGTAAAACCCCAGCGTGTCACGAAATAAATTTATCGCGTCTCCTATCAAATTTTTGATTCTCGAGAATTTGTCGTGTCTTATAAGCGATGCTTCACCCATCAACCGGTTGGCATTGGCGCATGGATCCGCGCCGACAGTATCCACATCAACAGGGCGGTCGGTTCGGCCGCCCGAGAGGAGATGAGAGTGATGACAAACCGAGAAATGAGGAATCAAACCAGGCCATTCCTCGGATGGCAGGACTTCGCCATGCTTTTCGAATGTGGTCGTAGCAAGGCACTGCTGCTCATGCACGAGGTGGGCGTCGTCTATATCGGTCATGCGGTGTTCGTTCCGGCAGACAAGCTGGACGACTACCTTGCCGAGCATGGCTCAATCGACATCACCTGGCCGCTCAGCGAGAAACGCCGAAAGGAAGCCCGCCATGAACGCCGCTAGCTTCTACCAGCAACTCGCAGCCGAGAGTCAGATGCTCGAGGGACACGGCTTCGAATCCTGGCCCGGCAACGTGGAGCTCACCCGCAAGGTATGCGACCTCGAGGACGGCCTTCACGCATTGGCCCGTTCCCTTGGCCGCGAGATCGCCAAAGACTACCGCGGCCGCTGGATCGTGTTCCCCGCGGCGAAGGGCGATGGTCGCAATGGGTAGGCTCGAGACGTTCTCGCTCGCCGAAGTGTTGCAGGAGCCCCAGGAGGAAACCGACTGGGTCATCGAGGACTTCGTGACCACGGGGCTCCACCTGCTGGTGGGGCCGCCGAAGGTGGGCAAGTCATGGATGTCGCTCGATATGGCCATCTGCGTCGCCCAGGGCGATCAGTTTCTTGGCTTCGCCGCCGTGAAGTGCGATGTTCTCTACCTTGCGCTCGAGGACCCGCGCCGCCGCATCAAGACCCGCGCGTGGAAGCTGCTCGACGAGACCAGCGGCAATGTCGACTTTGCGGTCGCTGCGGAGAAGGTTGCCAGCGGGCTCATCCCTCAGATCGAGGATTACCTGGCCGAACACCCAGCCACCAAGCTCGTAATCATCGACACGTTCCAAATGGTTCGGGATTCCAAGAACGACAACGCCTACGCCGCGGACTACAACGACCTCACGCCGCTCAAGCAGCTGGCCGACAGGTCGCGCATCGCCATCGTCGTCGTGCACCACACTCGAAAGCAAGGCGACTCCGACGTGTTCAACACGGTGAGCGGAACGAATGGCATCACCGGCTGCGCCGACAGCACTATGGTGCTGTCCAACGTCAACCGCGCAGACGGCAATGCGACCCTCTCGCTGACGGGGCGCGACCGCGAGTTCCTCGAGCTCAAGATCCGCTTCCGCCAATGCCGTTGGCTCCTGATCGAAAAGACCAGTCAAGAAGAGTTGGAAGAGCGCGACGTCCCCGACGACGTGCTGCGCACCATCGACTTCATGGCGGCATGCCCGTCCCAGTGGCAGGGCACCCCAACCAAGCTGCTCGGCGAAATCGGCGCCGAGGGCGTGAGTGTCGCGGCCTTCGGCAAGCACCTCGCCGAGCATTCCGCCTTCATGGCCAGCCGCGGCATCTCCTACCAGCGCGCACGTACCCGCGAGGGCACCGTGCTCACTCTGGCCCACATCAGGACGGAGGACGCGAGCGATGACCAGTAAGCGCATCAGGCGCTTGAACGTCCGCATGTCGCAGTCCGATTACGAGGCTCTGGCCCGCGCGGCCGGGGCCTCCGGGCTCACCATTTCGGATTTCGTGCGCTTCCGCTGCCTCGAGGATGACGGCCGACCTCGCATCACCGTCGATGCCGAAGCCCTCAGGGCCCTCTATTCGAACGAGCGCAGAATCGGCGGGCTGCTCAACCAGCTCCTGCGCCATGCGAACACCCGCCACCAGGACTTTCCGCAGCTCGCAGCGCAGGCTCAGGCCGCGCTCTCGCAGCTGGAGGAGAGTTCCAGGCAAGTAAGCGAACTCATTGCAGAGGCGCGAACCTCCGCATAAAAACATAGAGAGGAAATTATGGGTAGCTTCGACATAAAGAAACTCATCGCGGCGATCGCGTTCATCGACGGCAGCGTTGCCATCGCGGTCGTCGCCGCGCCCATAGGCGTGCCAATGGCCAGCAACACCCTGTTCAAGACCGGGGCGAACTTCAAGCCGCTATGGGCAATCATCACCGGAGGCGACCCGGCGGGCAGCTTGGGCCAGTACATGGCGCAGCTCTTCGCGAGCAAGCATGGGATCTCTGCGTTCATGCTTTGGTTGAGCTTCGTCGTGCTCATCTTCGGCCTCCTGCTGCTCATGCAGTATTTCAAGAAGAACGAGGGGCGAAACGTCTCCGGCGGCATCCTGGGCGACGCCAAGCTCGTCACGTCAATGCAGGAACTTCGCAAGAAGAACGACTTCTGGGATGGCAAGGGCACTCCCCAGAAAGCCGGTCTGGTGATCGGCAATTCGAAGAAGGGCTATCTGTTCGATAGCTCGATCCCGCATTGGGCTATCACCGGCAAGACCGGCTCGGGTAAATCGTGGCTCGTCTACCTGCAGACGCTGCATCTTTGCATGGCCGCCGGGTGGAACCTCATCGTAACGGGCAAGAACGAGATGTTGGAGCTCACGGGTGACAAAGCGCTCGAGCTCGGCTACCGTCGCATCGTGTTCGACCTGAGGGGCTACCCCGGCGCCAGCCGTTTCAACCCGATCGACCTCATCTCGGAGTTCGCAGAGGCCGGCAACGTTGGCGACGCGCAGCTGACCGCCCGCCAGACCGCGGCCGACCTCGTGCCCATCGGCGGCGAGAGCAACACCTACTTCCCCAAGGCGGCCCGCTCCGCGCTGACGGCGTGCCTGCTCATCGTGGCCTTCGCCAACATCCCACGCTCGCAGAAGAACATGGCGACCGTATGCGACATGGTCAACCGCGGCACCACCGGCGACGGCAAGGACCCCTCCGCGCCGCTTAAGGACTTCATCCGCAGCAGCGAGGTTGGCCCCGATCACCCGGCCTACGCCGCAGCCGTCGACTTTCTTTCCGACGGCGGCGTAACCACGGCCGGCAAGAACGTGCTGTCCACGTTGAAGGAGGCCCTGAGCATCTTCAACGACGAAGGCATCCGCCGCATCACTGCTGCAAGCGACGCCTCTATTCGCGACATGGTGCGCGAGAAGACCGTCGTGTACATGCACCTGCTGGAGGAGAACACGCCGAACATGGTGCTCATGGCGGCGTTTCTTAATCAGTGGTGGCGCATCGCGCAAACCGAGGCCGACAAGAACGGCGGCCGCCTGCCGCATGAAGCTGCGATCCTCGGCGACGAATGGGGCAACCTGCCCAAGGTGGAGGCCATGGCCGAGATCGTCACCCTCGGACGTTCGTACCGCTTGCACGCCTACTGCGCCACGCAGGACCTGAAGCAGTGGCAGAAGTACAACAAGTGCGGCGACCAGAACGCCGGCCGCGACAAGATCCTGGGATCCATGGGCAGCAAGGTGGCGCTGGCGCTGGCCAACCCTGACGACTGCAAGTACTTCACCCGCCTTGCCGGCAAGCGCACCGTGCGCACCCAAAACACCGGCACTTCGAAGCAGGGTTGCGGCGTAGCCGCAAGCGTCGGCAGCAGCGAAGCCTACGCTGAGCGCGCCGACGACCTCATCCATGAGTGGGAGTGGGCGAACCGCGCGCCCGTAAGGGACGGCGCCATCGTGATCAAGGGCGCGGAGAACTCCAAGCCTGGGCGCGAGGGAGTGTTCCAGACGCCCGTCACCTATGCGAGCAACACGCCGGCGGGCAAGTTCTTCGGTCTGGGCAACGAGCAGGAATGCAACGCCAAACGCATGTTGTTCCGTCAGAACGCCGAGAACAAGGCAGCCGTTTGCAAACAGGACGTCGAGGTCTGGCGCGTCGACTTCGACGCTTGCAAATCCGAGCAGACCGCCCATGCAGAGGTCGTTGACGACGAGTGGCAAGCCTGGGACGGCATGTAGCCGTGAGCGCCATCAAGCAGGTGGCGGTCACCTCGGCCGCCCACGCGGGCTCATTGGGCAAATACCTCAACGACGAGCGGGCGCTGATGCGCGATTCCCAGCACATCGTGAACGAGGACCGATAGTTCGAGGAAATGGACGCCACCCGCGAGGCCTACGGGCACAACGCCCCGGGTCGCGCGGGCGCGTCCACGACCTACATGTACCACCAGGTCATCGGCTTCAACCCGGATGAATGCAGCTGCAACGGCGGCAAGATGACGCCGCAGAAGTGCATGGAATTCGCGAAGGACTGGGTGCAGACGCGCTACCCGGCGCAAGAGGCGCTTTGGGTGCTGCACAAAGAGCACTGCTCAGCCGACGGCACCGACCGATTCGCCGTGCACATCGGCATCAACCGCACGAACCTGGAGACCGGCAACCGGCTCTGCGAGGGGCGCGGGCAGAAGGCGAAGGTGGACCGCGCGAACGCGATGCGCGCGCTGGACGCCAAATGGGGCTTGCGCCAGATGGCAAGGGGCGAGCGAAACTCACGCGTCCACGCCATGCAGCCCACGCGTGCCGAGAAGGAGATGCACGCCCGCGGCGTGCAATCCGACAAGGCCTACATCCGGCAGCACGTGCGCCAGCGCGTGACCGAGATCTCGCGCGAGGCGCCCGCCGGCAACCGCATGCGCGAGCTTGCCTCCAGGCTCAAGGCCGACGGCATAGGGATGTCCGTCAGCAGGGGCGGCAAGCAAGTGAGATTTCAGCGCGAGGGCAGCGGCTTCAAGGTGGGCGGCAGCCGCCTTGGCCGCGGCTTCTCCATGCAGGGCATCGCCATGGGACTCGGCATGAAGGCGGGGATGCAGCTTGCCAGGGAGGCATCCCAGGAAATGGACCGCTGACGGTCCGTTTACGTCGGAATGGGCGTTCGGGCTCAGGGACCCGGACGCCCATTCCGTATTCGAGGGGCCGGCCTGCCGAAGGCTGGCCGAAAGCCCCGAGAACGGCGCAGCCGGGACCCACGTGCCGAAGGCGCGCGGAAGCCCGGCGAGCAGGCCCCGCACGGCAAGATCATCGCCGCGAGCGCGCCAAGGATTTGGCGTGTGAGTAGCGATGTACATCTTGCATCCACCGGGCACAGCGATTCGACCCGTTGAGCGGAGTCCGGTGGATCGTGAGCGCGGTTGAGTCGCCGCAAGCGAAGCCCGTGCCGAAACGGTATGGGCGAGCGATGCGTGCGGCGACCCGCGCGAGAGGCGGACAGCCGGTGAAAGGTGCCAGTGGCACGTTTCACCCGTGGCCGCCGGCGTGAGCGGAGCGCGCAGTGAAGAAGCCGGCGGCTTCTTCGAACGGAGTGCGCAGCGAGAGCGAAGGCGAAGCGATGGCGACCTAGAGGGAGCCATCGAGCGCAGCCAAAGCGGGCTTTGCCGCCCATAAGCGGCAAAGCGTCGGCCGCAGGGCCGACATCGCGCAGAGCGGTAGCGAAGCGCATCGGGCGCGAGCCCGATATACGCGGGCGGCATCGGTTTGCGAGCATGCGAAAAGCGGGACCGCCTTTCGGCGGCCCCGCTGCCCTTGGAGGGCTAGGAGGTCTGGTTAGCCCTCCAAGGTGCCAAGTGCGTTGACGTGATGGCGGAGAATCGCGCGAGACCCGCTCACGATCATCAGCGCGATGTCGTCGAAGCGGACGGCAATGTCAACCAGGTCGTCGCCGTTGGTTGCAAGCCATTGCGCTGCAGCCGACTCGCGCTGCTCGCGGGTTATCGTCGGGTCCTCGAAGCGCTGGGTGCCGGCGTTGGCCGAGACGTTCACGAATGCAATGCCGTCATCGTCTTTGGCGATGATGTCGATGGCTTGACCGTCGGCTGCCGTCCAGCTGCGGTCGAGAATCTCGTACCCCTTGCTGGTGAGGAATCTCACGCTTGCCTCGACTGCGCGGTTGTTGATGGTTTCCATGATTGACCTCCTGTGTTCTTAGGCCGCCCCGCTGGCTGCCTTGTGGCACGAAGGCCGCATGGTTTGGCGGTGTGTGCAAGGAGGAAAGCGAAAACGTGGAACGCCGTGAGTTTTGCGCAGCAAAAGTTTTTCGCGCCTTGCGCACGCTGACGGGCCATGCGAACGTGCGGGACTCAAGGAAGCGACGGGTCGGGCTAGGTTCTGGATGGTCGTTTGGATTGCCAACGATGTACTGCCGTCACGCCGGCCTAGCGCCGTATCGCCCACATCTCCGCACGGGTTCGATCGCGGCAGGTCGGCGGCCACGCCGGCGTATAATGTCGGGAAGCGAATGTATTGCATTCCGAGTGAACGGAGTTCCGATGCCAGGCTATAAGGACCTCATCACGGAGAATCCCAGCGAAACCGCCATCCGCAGTTATCTGGTGCAGGGCGACCAGGTGTCGGTGACCCTGCGTATCCCGGACACCCTACGCGACGCGGCCAAGGATGAGGCGTCCCTGCGCGGCATGAGCTTCAGCGCCTTCGTCCGCACCTGCATGATCGAAGAGCTCGCGAAGAAAGGCCGATAACGACTATGGGCGCCAGCACCTATTCTTACACGGTTGTCCCCGGCGGATTCAACGAGGACTTCTACGAGCAATGCGTTATCGAGCATATGACCGAGGAGCTCGGCTATACGCATCTATACGGCCCGGACGTTATCCGCACTTCTGACGAGTACCGCGATGTATTCCTGCCGGGCATCTTTGAGGACTCCCTCGCGCGCATCAACAAGGGCCTCCCCGCCGCTGCAATCGACGAGGCGATTCTTAAAATACAGAACGTCGAGGGCGGAACGCTTGAACAGCGCAACGAAACCTTCAACGATTACCTGCAATCTGGCGTCGAGGTGCGCTTCTTCGATGGCAAGCAGGAGCGCGACGACATCGTTCGCCTGCTCGACTTCGACGACCCCGAGAACAACGACTTTCACGTTGTGAACCAATGGACGTTCGTGGAGTATTCCGAGAAACGCCCCGACGTCATCGCGTTCGTGAACGGCATGCCGCTCGTAATGTTCGAGCTGAAGTCGCCCTCTCGCGAAGAAACCGATGCATCTGACGCCTATTTGCAGCTTCGCAACTACATGCACCACATACCCAGCATGTTCGTACCGAACGTCTTCTGCGTGATGAGCGACATGTCCGAGACTCGCGTTGGCACCATCACCGCCGACGAAGACCGCTACGTCGCGTGGAAATCAACCGACGGAGATTACTCCGAGACCAAGACGGCCACTTGGCAGACCATGCTCGACGGCATGATGCCCAAGGCGCGCCTGCTCGACCTCATCCGCAATTTCGTCTGCTTCAACGACAGCAACGACAAGGTCATCAAGATCCTTGCCGCCTATCATCAGTACTTCGGCGTGCGCAAGGCAATCGAGCGCACGGAAGAAGCAGTCGCGGGCGACGGCAAGATAGGCGTGTTCTGGCACACGCAAGGCTCCGGCAAATCCCTTTCCATGGTGTTCTTCGCGCACCTGCTTCAACGCCACTTGGATAGCCCCACCATCGTCGTTATCACCGACCGCAACGACCTGGACGACCAGCTGTTCGGGCAATTTGGACGTTGCTCGGCATTCCTGCGCCAAAATCCCGTTCAGGCAACAAGCCGCGAGGACCTGAAAAAACTCTTGGAGGGGCGCGAGGCCAACGGCATCATATTCACCACCATGCAGAAATTCACCGACGGCGATGAGCCGCTATGCGACCGCAGCAATGTTGTGGTGATGGTGGATGAGGCGCATCGCGGTCAGTACGGCCTCACCGAAAAGATGGACGCCAGCGGCAAGGTGTCCGTTGGGGCGGCACGCGTAGTGCGCAAGGCGCTGCCCAACGCGTCCTACATCGGATTCACCGGCACGCCCATCGCCCTTGAAGACCGCAACACCCGCGAGATCTTCGGCGATTACATCGACGTCTACGACATGACTCAATCCGTGGAAGACGAGTCGACTAAACCCGTCTACTACGAAAGTCGCGTGGTAGCGCTGCATCTGGACAACGACGCGCTAGGCAAAATCGATGCCGCCTATCGGGAGTTCGCCGACCAAGCCGACGAAGCAAGCATCGAGAAATCGAAGCGCGACCTGGGCGGCCTGAACGCCATCTTCGACACGCCCGAAACCATCGACGCGCTGTGCAAAGACATCGTGGAGCACTACGAGAACAACCGCGCCGACGTGCTCGCCGGCAAGGCGCTCATCGTGGCCTACAGCCGGCCCATCGCCATGAAGATATACAAACGAATCATGGAACTTCGCCCCTCTTGGAAGGAAAAGGTGGGCGTGGTCATGACCATGTCCAACCAGGACCCAGAAGAATGGTTCGAGGTCTGCGGCGGCACCAAGCACAAGAAAGACATGGAGCAGCGCTTCAAGAACGACGACGACCCGCTGAAGATCGCCATCGTCGTCGACATGTGGCTCACCGGCTTCGACGTGCCGAGCCTGGCCACCATGTACGTGTTCAAGCCTATGAAGGGCTACAACCTGATGCAGGCCATTGCTCGCGTGAACCGCGTCTGCCGCGGCAAAGAAGGCGGCCTGGTGGTGGACTACATCGGCATCGCCCGCGCGCTCAAGCAAGCCATGAAGGACTACACCCAGCGCGACCAGGGCAACTACGGTAACATGGATGTTGCCGCCACGGCATATCCCAAGTTCTTGGAAAAACTGGATGTGTGCCGCGACCTTCTTTATGGGTTTGACTACAGGAAGCTTATCTTCACCGACAAGAAATCCCAGCTGGCTGCCGCTATCGCCGAAGGCACCGACTGGCTCCTTGACCCCACGCGCCACGAGGACTGCGAAGAGTTCTTAAAACAGTGCCAGCTGATGAACCAGGCCCTCAGCCTATGCAAAAGCCTGGTCTCCCAAGAAGACCAGCACGAGGCGGCCTACCTCTCAGTCCTGCGTGTCCAGGTATTGCGCCTTACGGGCCGCAAGCCGAGCGGCGGCAAGGGCATGACTTACGAAGAATTCAACAAACGCGTGACTGAGATTATGGAGCAAACGGTTCGCGCCGACGGAGTGCTCAACCTGTTTGACAGCAAAGACGTTGAAATCTCGCTCTTCGATGAGGCGTTCCTTACGGAAGTTGCCAATATGAAGGAAAAGAACATCGCCGTCGAAAGCCTAAAGCGGCTTATCAAAGAGCGCGTGAGCGTCTACCAGAAGACCAGCGTGGTGAAGGCGCAGAAGTTTTCGGACATGTTGCAGGGCACGCTCAACAGTTATCTAAACGGCATGCTCACCAACGCGCAGGTCATCGAAGAGCTGGTCGAGATGGCCAAGGAGATGATGAGGGACCGCACCGACGCCGAGGAAATGGGGCTCACAGACGAGGAAATGGCCTTTTATGATGCAATCACTAAGCCCCGGGCGGTCCACGACTTTTACAACAACGACCAGCTGGTCGCAATAGCCCGAGAGCTTACCGAGACGTTGCAAAAGAGCGCCACCATCGACTGGCAGAAGAAGGAAAGCGCCCGCGCTGGAATGCGCCGCGCCATCAAGCGTCTTCTGCGAAAATACAGGTATCCACCCGAGGGCGTCGACGACGCGATGGAAACGGTCATGAAGCAATGCGAGCTCTGGGCCGACAGCAAGACATTCGATTAGGAGTAAGACGTGGCGAAAAAGAAAGCCGACAACACCGCTGAAATCGGATTCGAACAGCAAATCTGGAGCGCAGCAGACAAGCTTCGCGGCAATATAGACGCATCTGAGTACAAGAACGTAGTTCTGGGTCTTATCTTCCTGAAGTATATCTCCGACAAGTTCGACCAGCGTCATCAGGAACTTGTCGAAGAGGGCGAGGGATTCGAAGAAGACCGCGACGAATACTTGGCCGAGAATATCTTTTTCGTTCCGGAGAGCGCGCGTTGGGCAACGATCGCCGCGGCAGCCCATACGCCCGAAGTCGGCAAGGTCATCGACGAAGCCATGCGCCACATCGAAGCCGAAAACGACAAACTGAAGAACATCCTCCCCAAGAACTTCGCGCGCCAAGAACTGGACAAGCGCCGCCTTGGCGAAGTTGTGGACTTGTTCACCAATGTGCAAATGGCAGAGAAGGGCGACACACGCGACATCCTTGGCCGTACTTACGAATACTGTCTGGCGAAGTTCGCCGAAGCAGAAGGCAAGAACGCGGGAGAATTCTACACGCCGGCCTGCATCGTAAAAACCTTGGTTGAAATCATCGAACCCTACCATGGGCGCGTTTACGACCCCTGTTGCGGTAGCGGCGGCATGTTCGTGCAGTCGGCCGAGTTCGTAAAACGACATCAGGGCAATATTGACGACCTGTCTATCTACGGTCAGGAAAGCAACCCCACCACATGGAAAATGGCCACGATGAACTTGGCCATCCGCGGCATCGATGCAAACCTTGGAAAGCAGAACGCCGACACGTTCTTCAACGACTTGCACCGCACCGAGAAATTCGACTTCGTCCTGGCAAACCCGCCGTTCAACATGAAGGACTGGGGCGGCGACAAGCTGAAAGAGGACCCGCGCTGGGAGTATGGCGTGCCGCCCGAGGGCAACGCCAACTTCGCTTGGGTGCAGCATATGGTTCACCATCTGAACCGCAGTGGCCGCATGGGCATGGTGCTGGCCAATGGCTCGCTTTCGAGCCAAACCAACAACGAGGGCGATATCCGCGCCAAACTGATTGAAGCCGACCTGGTAGAGGGCGTTGTAGCCATGCCCGGCCAGCTTTTCTACAGCACGCAAATCCCCGTGTGCTTGTGGATTATCACTAAAAAGAAAGCTCAACCCGGCAAGACGCTATTCATCGATGCGCGGAATATGGGCACCATGGTAAGCCGCAAGCTGCGCGAGTTCACCGATGAAGACATCGCCAAGGTTGCCGATGCGTTCGATGCGTTCCGCGAGGGTAAGCTGGAGGAAGAGAAGGGCTTCAGCGCCGCCGCGAGCATCGAGGACATCGCAAAGCAGGATTACATCATCACACCCGGCCGCTACGTGGGTATCGCCGACGTCGAGGAAGACACTGAGCCCTTTGAGGAAAAAATGGCCCGCCTGACCGGCGAGATCTCCAAATGCTTCGAAGAATCAAACCGACTGCAAGAACAGATTAAGAAGAACCTGGAGGCGATCGGGTATGGGTTCTAGGCTACTGAGCGAATGCGTGTTGTCGGTCATCGACCACCGTGGGCTTACTCCTAAAAAGCTTGGGGGCGAATGGGCTAGCAGTGGCGGCCACAGAGCTATTTCCGCCAAAAACATCAAGAACGGATGTCTCGTTCAGCAAGAGACGATGAACTTGGTGGACGAAGAAATGTACCGACGCTGGATGCCCGAAGAAGTCGATAGGGGCGATATTTTTATTACCTCGGAGGCTCCTTTTGGCGAGGTGCTTTACTGGGATTCTGACGAAAAACCCGTATTGAGCCAAAGGGTATTCGGTTTAAAAGTTAATCCGTCGGTTTGCGATGCCCGTTATTTGTATTACTGGATGCGGACACCCCAATTTCAAGGGGAGCTTCGAGGTCGCTCCACTGGAACAACCGTCATAGGACTTCGTCAGCCGGAATTGCTCAAGTGCGAAGTCGAGAC
>OLRR01001524.1_pt1 | contig 14353 bp, 3 predicted proteins | sample 1671941 | NCBI WGS metagenome assembly OLRR01 (sample SAMEA3136628, study PRJEB25190) | human gut metagenome
CAGAAACGGTGAGCTTTTTCGGGGTTCCGATGAAAGCTTTGGTGCCGATGGTTTTGCTGGTGAGTCTGGCAGTCCGGATCGTGAGGAATGTCAGCTTCTTGCAACCATAGAAGGCACTTTTTCCGATGCTTGTGGTGGCTGCAGGAATCGTGAGTTTCTTTAAAGCCGTGCAGCGGTAGAAGGCGTAGGCGCCGATGTTTTTGACAGAGCTTCCAAGGGTTATGCTGCTGAGCTTGCTGCAGTTGGAGAAAGCTTTCTGACCGATGGTGGTGACATTGCTTCCCACAGTGACTTTCGTGACGGTGGCATTATTCCGGAAAGCGGCGGAGGCAATGGAGGTTACTTTGAAAGGATAGCCTTTCAGAGTTACAGTCTTTGGAATGACGACCGCTTTCGCTCCTTTTTTCGGTGCTTTAAAGGCAACGGTTCTGGTGCCCGTAACGAGATATTTGCTGCCGGAGGCATGGGTCAGAGTCTGACCTTTTTTTGGCCGGGTATTTGTGGATGGCGTTTCAGGAACCGGAGTTCCGTCTGCGGAAGTAATGAGGAAGGTTGTTTTGAGTGTTCCTTTGTATACACCTTTTCCGGTAACAATGATCGTGCCTGTTCCGGGATTGATATTGTTTTTATAGGAAAGGGTGTAATCGCTGCCTTCACTTAAGGTGTTTCCATCACAGGTGACAGTCACTGCAGGACGGATTTCGGACCCGGTAAAGCGGCATCGTTTATCGTAGAGAATGATTTTAGCATGCTTGTCCAGCTGAGAGTGATCGGTATAATCCGCTTTCCGGTCAGAAGCACTTACATAGAACTGAATGAACCCTCCTCCAATATAGGCGTTATCTTCCAGGCGGCAAAAATTGTAACTGAGATTTACATATCCTTCAGAGATACCGGTGACTTTTCCGCCAGGAGTGACTGTGGCAATGGAAGGATCCTCCGATTTCCAGGTCAGGACATAACCTTCTTCCTTTTTACTATAAGAATAGGGATAAAAGCCTGACAGACTCTGTCCTTTTTTGAGGGTGATCGCACCGCTCGTCAGTGTGTAATCGGAAGATTTTCCGGGCAGATAAAAAGCGGCGCCGGCATAACTGAGGAAAAGTGTTATGCCATTTTTGGTTACAATAGAATTCGTGGCAATGATTCCATTTGGTTTTGCGTATTCGTCTCCTACCCAGCCATTGGAATAGCATTCATCATTGATCATCTGGTCTTTCCGCTCCGGGTTTTCATCGTATTCCCAGCCATCACGGGTGAGACCGTTGGGATCCTTGTAACGGAGAACCGCGGGATAGGAAATGTCTTCAGCAGACAGATAAGGCTGGACAGAACTATTGTAGACCTGACTTCCCGGGATTCCATTTATAAGGTACAGGAAACGGCCATCTTTATAGAACACACCGCTCCCTTTATTGATGTACTGGAAGGGAATCCCGTCATAGTAGGGGCAGACGCCGTCTATAAGGTCAAAAAAGTACCATTTAGCGATAAAGGACTTATCTTTGCATTTGTATACTTCAAACAGCGGATCGAAGAGATACCAGTCATCGCCCAGCCAGACCATAACCCAGGCATGACCGATTTCGCTTCCGTGTTTTCCCAGCGTAAAGTGGTTTTTCATATCTCCGCGCCAGCCGATACACTCAACGGCGGGAATATCGGCAAAACGCAGCAGTGCTGTCATCAGCATGGCGTATCCCTGACAGTCGCCTCTGCGGCTGTAGAAAACGTCAACGGGAAAAGAAGAAACCGTTGTGTCATAAGTAATGTTTCCTTTGATCCAGCGGGCAATGGCAGTTGCCTTACTAGAAGGAGAGGTAAGCCCCTTGGTGATGGTATCACCCAGCTTTTGCAGGACTTCCCCGTCAACATCGGAAAGAAACCAGTTTGTGAGGCCAAGGTCCGGATACTTCTGCCGGTAGATCTCGTCGATGTACTTCCAGGAAGCGGAAGTAAGCTGCGGTGTGATCTTGTAGCAGGGATCGGTAGCTTTCAGAGCCGCTGCTTTTGTGCTTACAGGCATCAGTCCCAGTAAAAGGACTGCCAGCAGAAAAATGCCCGCAAGAAATTTTTGGGTTTTTTTCATAATCTTGCTCCCTTCATAAAATATTTCTCTGTTTTCATAATAGCAAAAGGAATCGGAGATGTAAACCAAAGGAAGACACTTTGCCGAAAATGTACAGGGGAAGGGCAAAAATGTGCACTTATCACTCCAAATTTTCGCTGTTCATGAGAAGCTTCTTATTATATAATGATGATATCAGGGTCAAAAGGTCAAAAAGCCGTTCATGCTTGCATGATAAGGCTTTTGAACTTGGGACCCGCCAAACATGAGAAAGTAGCGATTTACGCAGTAAATCAGCGGATTTCGAATGTTTGTAGGTGCTGTGTGCCAGTGGCACACGTTTAGCACCGACCGAAGCGGAGCGGAGACCTTGCGGGAGCTGCTTTGCAGCGGAGCAATTCGTAGGCATCAGTTGGGGTCAAAAAGCCGTTCATGCTTGCATGATAAGGCGTTTGAAAAACGGGAGGAAGACAGCTATGGAGAAATATGTGGTTCAATGCTACCAGGGACAGAAGATCCGAAGTGTCTGGAAAGAAAGGGAAGGCAGATGGTTTTTCTCTGTTGTTGATGTTCTGCGGGCACTGGAAGTAAGTGCGAATCCCAGCCGGTACTGGAGCGATTTTAAGCGAAAGCTGCGGCAGAAAACGGAAAAGGAAGAAGCACTTTTCCGTTTTGAGAATATCGTATCGCTGAAACTTCCGGCGGCAGATCAGAAGAGTTATAAAACGGACATGCTGGATGAAGAAGGCTTAAAAGAGCTGTTTACCATTCTGCATATCAGAAAGGCAGAAGAATTTTTGGACGTTTTTTTTCATGCGGAAAAGACAAAGAGAACGAGGGAAGCAGCGGGAAAAGCTGAAAAAAGCGGGTTCTTGCTTCCTCTTCTGAACAGTTCTTTTGAACCCGGCGATGGAAAAAAGACGGTGGAAAACTTTTCAGATCCTGACCTTCGAAAGATAGCAGAGGCAGAACTTTATTATTTTTCCGGTGAAGCGGAGAAGTGCAAGGAGATCACAGAAGGCTATCTGGAGAAGGAAGAGATCGGCATACGGCTTTCTGCCTGTCTGATGTATTCCTTTTCCAATTTCACTCTTGGAAATGCAGAGGCGGCACAGATCGGTTTTCAGAAGATACAGGAAACTCTGAAGACTGTCTTTTCCGGAAATGAAAGCAGGGAATTACAGGCCGGCTGTGTTTTTGCAGCCTGTATGACCTGCATTCTGGTCCATCTTCCGACAGATGACCTGCCTCCTCTTCGGGATTATGTCCGGTATTTGCCTGCAGGGCTGCGGATTTTTGCAGCTTATCTTATGGCTCATAAGCTTTATCTCGAAGGAAAATATGAGCGGGCTCTTGGAATTCTGGATGCGATCGTGATCTCGATCAATAAGCCTTATCCGATTCCGGAAATTTATATGAACTGTATGATCTCCATATGCAGGATCAAAAACAAGAATCTGGAGGGAGCGAAGGAAGCATTTCTGACGGCATGGGAGATGGCGAAACCGGATGGGCTTCTGGAGGCTTTTATCGAGCATCATGGTCTTTTACAGGGGATCGTGGAATCCTGCCTGAAAAAAGAAGAACCGGAGGCATATAAAGCACTGACCAAAGGCGTCCTCCGTTTCAGTCGTGGCTGGATGAAGCTTCATAATAAGGAATCCGAGCGGAACATAACAGATGCACTGACACCACAGGAATTTGCCATTGCCATGCTGGCCTGCCGGGATTGGACAAATCAGGAGATCGCAGACTGTCTGGGAATCTCAGTCAATACCGTGAAACACATCATTTCCGATATTCTCTCGATCCTTCATGTCAACAGCAGAAAAGAACTGCTGCAGTTTGTAAATAAGTAAAAGACGGAGAAAAGCCGTGATTTTCAGTCTTACGAATATCGTAAAACTGGACCCGTAAACAAAAGACAAAAAGACCAAAAGTGTCTTGCCTGGCAGCCTGGGCAGGGCACTTTTTTCTGCTTTCAAGAGGGTTTCTGGTGAGTAAAAAAAACAATATAATATTCTTAAGAACTGTCAGATAATGGAAAAATCATATGAGGGAGGAAGCAATATGAAGAAAAAGCAACGGCAATTTCTGGCTATGCTTCTGGTTCTGGCCATGCTGGTAACGACCATTGGAGGCACAGGAGTGGGCGAAACCTTTGTGCGGGCAGCAGAACTGGAAGAAACAAAGGAAGAAAGCAATAAAAGCGCAGAGACAGAGACGGAGGAAGATCTCCGCACGATGGAGATGGCTGCGAAAGAGCTGAAAGAACAGGCGCAGCTGGAAACCTGGTCGGACGCGAAGGCTTTTCTGAAAAAACTTCTGGGTTTAAGTGCCGAAAGCGATGAGCTGGACTCCTGTTTTGACGGGAAAACAGACGAAAACCTTTCCGGGGCAGACTGGCAGGCGCTCTGCGAAAAGCTCTGGGCGAACCGGGTCTTTTCCGAGGAAGAAGCCGACAGCCTGAATCTGACCGGAGGAGATGCAAATCTTCTCATCATGGCAGAAAAAGCGGCCGTGACCGGTGCGGAGGCAAAGCACATTTCTGTTGCCGGAGGCGGCAAGGTGAAGCTGAAAGAGACGAAAGCAGATTCTATGGGAATTTTCGGCGGCATCAGAACCGAACTTTCCGGCACCAGTCTGGAAAAGCTGACGCTCTTTAGCGGAGAAGAAGCGGAAGATACCCTCCTTCGCCTTTCTCAGGATACGGAAGTTCCGGAGATCCAGGTGGATGGCGGAAAAGAAGTGACCATTGAGGGAAATGCTTCCCTGGGCGTGATCCGGGTAACGAAAGCACCGGAAAAACTTACGGTACGGGCAACTGCTTCTGTGAAAAATGAAAGTCAGGAAGCATTTACGCTTGTGAAGCCTGACGGAAGCGAGATCACACTCAAAGCCGGGCAGCAGGAGGAACTGGTGCTGACCTCTTATCTGGTCACTTTTATGGCAGAAGATGAGGTACTGGAGACTTCTCTCGTAAAACCGGGTGATCCGGTGGAATATCCGGAAGAACTGCCGGAAAAAGAAGGCAAGATTTTTACTTCCTGGTATCAGGACGAGGAATTTACGGAGCCGGCCTCTCAGTTTGAGGCTGTAAACGGTCAGCTGACCTTTTATGCCCGTTATATAAAAGCAGAGGATGCAGTTACGGTCACCTTCGAGACCGCTGGCGGTGATCCTTTAAAACCACTGGCCTTTGCAAAGGGTGAAACGCTTCTGACCAAGCCGGTTTCAGAAATCTCCACAAGAAAAGAAGGGTATACCTTTGGCGGCTGGTGCCGTGATGCGGAGTGTACGGAGAGCTTTTCCTATACGGAGCCGCTGGAAGAAAACGTGACATTGTATGCATTTTTTACGTCCGATGAACCGGAGATTTCTGAAAAAGACGGAAGCTCTGTGGACCGGAAGGATTTCGGCTGGCAGGAAGAGGTGCTTCTTACCGCAGAAGAGGGAATGACACTGGAGGATGTGGAGGCAGCCATCCGTCTGGAGGCAGGATCCGGTGATCTGGAGCCGACAGTCAGCGTGAGAGAGACGGCAGACGGTTTTGCTCTTTCCGGAACCTGCTATGAAAAGGATGGGGAGAAAGGCTTTGAGCCCGGTTCCACGGTGAGTGTGATCGTATCTGACGGTGTGCATTTTGCCGGTTATTCGGAAGACGTGGAGACCATGGTGCTCTATGTATACAAGGAAGAAGTCGAGGTTGTAGACTTTTCCGATGAGATCGCCTATGAACTCTGGGATCAGGTGACTTCTTATACACCGGTGGTTTCCTATGAGGATAAGGACCAGAGCGAAAACCTGGATGAAGAGGTCGACCAGAGAGATTATGACCCCGGTGAGATCGTACTTCAGACCGACAAAGAGTATAAAAAAGAGGATATCGTAGTCTTTTATGACGGTGAGATCGGCAGAGAGGAACAGAATATCGAAGCCTACACAGAGGGCTCTTTCGATGGCTACGTTCTTTTTGCAGAGGTTCTGACTGCTGAGAAAAAAGAGGATGGGACACATCTGACGTTCGGTTACGCGGATCCCGAAGCCTATCTTTCTGATCTGGATGTTCATGTGACGGAAGATGTGGATGTGGATGAGGAACTGAGCGAGGAAGATCTGGAGCTCCTTTCATCCAAAATCTCCAGTCAGGTGGAAGAAAATGAGGAACTGAAGGCACAGATGCTGGTAGCTGTCATGAGCTCCAGGGAGACGCAGAAGCTCCTGGATGAGATGTACGGAGAAGGCGTATATGCACTGGCAGGTATGAATGCGACGCTCCAGCCGCAGCGCCCCACGGTAAAACTTTCCGTATCCGGAAGTACGGTGACGGCAAATATCACGGTCGGTGCCAAAGCCACGATCAAAAAAGACGGCAAGATACTGATGACGGTGACACCGAAGCTTGCATTTACCCAGTCTCTGTCGGTACAGACCAATGTAAACGGCGGAAAGATCTGGCTGGATATGTCTGTAACGCTTCGTTCCACGTCGAAGATCGCCCTTACGATCTCTGCCACCACCGGAAAGAGTGCCAATGTTTTTGAAAAAGCGGCAGAGAGCATGAAAGAGATCGTAAAACCGGAAGGAATCAAAGAGACGGACGATTACGATGCGTATGACCAGTCCGTACAGGATCTTATGGATGTGATGCAGTCGGTGGTTTCGACCTCACTGTCCTATAATGATCTCTTTACCGTCCGGCTTCTGACACTGAAATTCTCCTTCTACGGCATCATCACCCTTGGCGTGGACCTGGATTTCGTGGGTCAGATCGGTATTCTGGCAACCTTCGGTGTGGAGATCGTCATTACAAACGGCGAACGCATCGGTTTCAAATACAATTTCCTGAAATTCAAGGGAAGCTCTTACACGCAGAAGCTGGAGAGTAACGTGACTACGAACATTTACCTCATCGGTAAAATCGGCGTCCGTCTGGGTCTCCGTCTGACGATCTCGATCACACTCTGCGGCATCGCAAGTGCCTCGGTGATGGGAAGTCTTTATGCCTACGCCGAGCTTTCGGGTATGTATTTCTTCACGGCGAATCTTTTATCCGGGGCAAATACCAGCCTGGGAGCACTGAATTTTGAGGTCGGTATTGATGTGAGCGTAGACCTTGGCCTTCGGGTAAAACTGATCTTCAAGACCATCAAGAAAAACTGGAATGTTTACAAAGGCCGCTGGCCGCTATGGTCCACTTCGGTATCCAGTAAACTCAGCTATATGAATGCGGAAAAACTGGATCAGATGTGGGAAAGCTCCATAGCCAATGCAGATAAGAAAACCGTGTTTGGATTCCAGAATATTCCTATGAAGACCTGGACACTGATGACCGGTAAATGCCTGGAGAACGAACTCCTCTGTAGTAATAAAGAAGTGAGTCTCAAGATCGAAAATCTTACGGTGAACGGAGAGAAAGTTCCATCCGGCGATCCGAAAAACAAACTGTTCTCCGTTGGCGATCCTTCCAAAGGGCAGAATCAGGGCATGATCTACATGGATGAAAGCATTGCGGCAGAGTACATCTGTGAAAAAGCGGAACTGGATGTGGTGCTGACTTATCAGAACAGCAATGCTTCCGCCATGGTGAAAAAACAGGTGCGCCGCTTCCATCTCTCCAAGCAATGCGCCATTTCCACCACGACACAGAAGGTTCAGGTGAAGCTTTATGACTGGTGTGCCCATGCCTGGGGACTGGAAGCAGCAGCCTGGGACAATGCGGTAGTTTACGAGACTTCTTTTGAAGCGTCTCATATGGTGGGAGGTTTAAGCGAGCCGACAGCCACCGGAAAAATGAACCTGAATACGGCGGCATCTGCAGCCATAAAAGCTTATCCGGAAATCCAGGGAATGAATTTCAGCTGGCTGGATCCGTCAGGAAGCAGTTCCATGCAGTACAGTGTTCCCAGGATCAGTAACTTCTGCTATATGACACCGGACAATGGAGTGGTACGTTTCGACGTATTCAAGGAAACAAAAGAGTATGAGGTAACTTATTATCTCTATGTACGCCGGTTTGAAGGCGACGGCAGCATCAACTATCATGTGAAGCTGACCAATCCTCTGCCGGATACGAAATATGCATTTTCTGTTTATCCGCCGCAGAGTGAAACGGCTCTGGATTTTGTACCTGAGGAAGACGGAAGCTGGAAGCTTTCTGCAAAGAGATCTGCTTTTAACGGAGAAAAGCAGCCGCTCCTCATGACGGTGGACGGGGCAGAACCGGTAAAAACAGGCTTTTTCCTCACCGGCCGGGAACAGGAAACGGACGTCCGTTATGAGATCACCCTCGGGGATCCGAAGCTGGAGGTAGAGCTTGGAGAAGGCATCCGTTCCATGAATTTTGAGGACGGATCCATTGTGACAGAAACAGGCATCCGGCCGGGAACGGAAGTCCGCCTGAAGATCGCACTGGAGGAAGGCTACACCGGTGTGGAAGTGCAGTGCGAAGATCCGGATATCCAGTTCCGGACAGAAGAAGACAACACCGTAGTCTTTTCCATGCCGACGTATGATCTGAAGCTTCGGCTCCGTTCTTATCAATATCGGACACTGACGTTCCTGTATAATTACGGCTCCTATGGAACCTATAAAACGGTAAGCGTGCGGGAAGACGGAAAAACAGAAGAACCACCGGCACCGTTTGTTGACGGTTTGACTTTCCGCGGCTGGAAAGAAAAAGAGGATGGTTCGGGAGACTCCTTTGTTTTCGGCGGAAATCTGGTGACGGATCAGATCCTCTATGCGGACTGGACCTGTGATGTGACGGTCGATTTTGGAGCAGTGAAGGGGCAGGCACTTTATCTGGACGGAGAAGAGACCAGACAGGTATTCGAAGGAGACGGGGAAGAATATTACCGTTTCACCTATTCCAGCAGACGGGTGGGAGAAAAAGTCCTGGATATTCTGGTTCCGGATTACCCCGGTTATGAATTTACCGGCTGGTATACAAATGCGGAAGCAGAAGGCGAGCCGGCAGATACGGAAAACCTGACGCTGACCGGCGGACTGATCCTTTACGCAGGCTGGATCAAACGGATCCCTGTGACCTTTGAACGGAACGATCCTGCGGAAAATCCGGAGGAAGGAAGTTATGCAAATACCGTTGTGCAGGAGGGCGCTCTTCTGACAGAGCTTCCGGAAAATCCGGTGAGAGACCATTATGAGTTTACCGGCTGGTATAAAGACCGGAAAGGAAAAGAAGCGTTTGATCCGGCAGCAGAGACGATCAGCGAAGAACTGATCCTTTACGCAGGCTGGAAAGCAGTGACCTATTCCATCACCTATGAAATGAACGGAGTGGAAAAAACTGCTGAGAATCCGGAAAGCTATACGACAGAAGATACCATTATCCTGAAAAATCCGGAGCGGGAAGGCTATGAGTTTACCGGCTGGACCGGAACCGGTCTTACCGAGGCGGTGAAAACCGTTGAGATTCCGGCTGGCTCTTCCGGAGAGAGGCAGTATACGGCCCATTGGAAGGCCATCTCTTACAAACTTTCTTATAATCTGGTCCGCGGAACCCTCGCGGAGCCAAACCCGGAGAGCTACACGGTGGAAAGTGATGAGATCACACTGAAAAATCCGGCTCTGGAAAAATATGAATTTACCGGCTGGATCGGAACCGGTCTTACAGAACCCACGATGGAGGTAAAGATTTCCAGGGGCTCTATGGGAGACAGAAGCTATCAGGCAACCTGGAAGACGGATGATCCGTCAGAGAAGATTGCGGATGTGGCGCTGGAAGCAGTCAGCGGTGGCTTTGAGAGCCGGATTGAGGACCTTCCGGAGCTGGGCGAAGAGGCAGAACTGGATGCAAGAGTGCTGGAAGCGGTAAGAGAAGCTTTGCAGAATGCTCTCCATGAGGATGAGCGGATCAGCGCTTATCTGGATGCGATTTCCATGACTGTGGTTCAGGAAGAAGAGCCGGAGATGGAAGACAGATTCTATCGTTATCTTTATCGTGTCACTGTGACCTACAAAGACGATGCAGGAACCGAGTATGTAAGAGAAAACACCGCTTATGAGGCATGGATCTCCAAAAATCAGCCGGAAGTGACTCTGGCTCCCACAGCGGGCAGTCTTACCTATGGGCAGAGCCTCAAAGACAGCACCCTGACCGGAGGCTGCGTAAAATATGGAGAAGTAGAAGTGCCCGGCACCTTCTCCTGGCAGGATGAGACCATCATCCCCTGGGGCGGAGACAACGGAAGTGTGATTTACTGGGTGATTTTTACACCGGATGAAGAGGCAGCGAAGCTTTATGCTCCCTGTGAAATCGAGGTGTCCGTACAGACCCAGATCGGCGTAAATGTAGAATTTACCGCTGACTCCAGAGACTATGTCAAAGATAGCACGGCAGCCACAGGAACCTACCGTCTGGTAGATGCGGATCGCGGAATCGTCTATGAAGAGCTGAAGCTCACCGGCGGTCAGATGGAATTTTCTAAGAACATTCCGGGCAAAGATCTGCAGGTTGTTTTCTATGGTTATCAGCTGGAAAATGATTCAGATGGACTCTATGTTCTCCTGAATGAGAGCGCAAAATCCACGGCTGAGATCCGCTGGATCCAGCCGGTACTGGAAACAGCGCCGACTGTAAATGGAACCGTGACCGGCGGTACTGCACTGAGAGATGTGGAAGTGACCGGCGGAAGAGCCGTTTACAAAGTTGCAGCCAACGCTTATCAGGAAGCAGCCGGAACCTGGACCTGGGTTATGCCGGGCCACACGCTTTCCGGTGAAGGTGAGCAGGAATTTACCATGACCTTCGTTCCGGAGGATGAGGTCGGTTTCCGAAAGATCACCGGAATCAAGGTGAAACTGACCGTGACGAAACGGGAAGTAGAGATCCCACTGATTGCTGGCTTAACCTACGATGGAAGCCCGCAGAAACCGGTCGTAAATGAGACGGCGGACTACGAAGTGACGGAAAACAACGGCGGCATCAGTGCCGGAACCTACACTGTGACACTGCGGCTCAAACATTCGGAATACATGGTCTGGAAAGAGTCAGGATTAGCTACGGACGGAAGTCAGGCTACGGTGAGCAGCAAGGATCCGGCAGTGGCAGTCGTAAGCTATCAGATCCGGAAGGCCGATCTTACCGTATCGGCAGATCCCGCCGGAAATGTCATTCAGGTCCAGAAGCTTGGCTATGGACAGGAGCTGACAGAAGGGGAAAAGGAGACGCGCACCGTCAACAGAAAAGTCGTGGATTTCCGCCTCAGCGCCCAGGATATGATCAGTGGCGTCGTTGTTTCCTATGAAAGAAATGGCAGCAGCATTCCCGTCACCGGTAAATGGAAATGGATGCTGACAGATGAAACAGGCGAACCCTACAGCCAGCCGCTGCCGGTCGATACCTGGTATATAAAAGCAGAATTCATTCCGGAGGAAAACCAGAGAGGAAACTTAAATCCTGTGAGCTATAGTTTCTGGGTGGAAGTGGAAAAGGCAGTGCCGGATGCGAGCAGTTGTGCGTTTGAGACAATTAATGTCATCGGGCTTGGTGCACTGAATGTTCCTCTGACGCTGTGTAAGCTGGATCAGCCGCAGCCGGTAAATCCAAACAACGGTGAAAAAGTAAACGGAGTCTGGAATTGGGAAGATCCGGAAATGATTCTGAATGGTCGAAAATACAATGTGATCTTTACTCCGACGGATAGCAAAAATTATGGGACGGTAAATTCCAGTGCGGAGGTAAATGCAGCAAATACACAGATGTCGACCGTGGAGATCGAGTACAGCAGTGAAGAAGCAGTTGCATCCATAAAAAGACAGGTAGTCGGTATTTGGGGAACAACCCGGAAAGATAGCTTTTTGATTGACGTATCGACACCGGCAGGCACAAATGCAGGAAATATGACATTTTCAGAAGTGCAGATTGTGATGGGCAATGAAACCGCAAGCTGCCGGGTAGATGCATCGGGAAATTACGTCTATACGAATCCTGGACTTATGACAGTGACGTATCACAGTTCTTTAAAGATTGTGGAGATTGTAATGGAGCGGGCTTTGACAGCAAAACCAGAGATTAAGGTTTACATGACACAAACGACAGGCACGCAGTCTCTGGAGGCGGATGAAACGAAAACCGCAGCGGTAAGCACGACATCGGGGAAAGGGAAAAAGGCAAGAAGAAAACCGGAAAAAACAGCAGAAAGTGAATCCGAAACGGCAGCAGCAGAAACCGAAAAAGAAACCGAAGCTGTGACGGAACCGCAGACGGAAGCGCCGGAACCATCCACCGAAGAAGTGACAGAACCCACAACAGAACCTGTTACGGAGAAGACTACAGAAGCGGGAACGGAAGCGCCGGAGCCAGAAAAGCAGACCGAGACACCGGCGACGGAAGCAACTACAGAAGCCGCAGAACCGGCTACAGAATCCCAGACCGTGGCACCAGAACCTGCGCCGGAGCCATCTACAGAACCCCAGACGGAGAAACAGACAGAAACAGCAGCACCGGAGCCGGCCACGGAGGCTCAGACAGAAGCAATCTTACCAGAACCGGCCACAGAACCAATGACTGAAGCGCCGGAACCGGCTACGGAAGTGCAGACAGAATTGGCGTCAGAACTGCAGAGCGAATCCCTCCAGACAGAAGCAATGAATACCGAGGGGGCTGAAATGCCCCTTCCGGAGGAAGGATGACAGCCGCACCGCAGGCTCCGGTGGTCTGTATTCTGGATTCCGGGACGAATGAAGCCGGAGCCGAGGGCTGGAACTATCTGACCGGAAACGAGGATCTGACGGATGAAGCCGGCCATGGAGACCTGATCTATCAGCTCCTGGAATCGGAAACTCCGAATGCCAGACTCATCATGCTGAAATGTTTTGAATCAGCAGAAGAAACAGAAGAAAAAAAGGGAACAGAGACCATCACGCAGGCGCTCCATGATGCAGTGGATCTCTGGCAGGCGGACGTGATCAGCATCAGCTGGACACGGAATGAAGAAAGCGAAGAACTTTACAAAGCGGTCTGCTACGCCAGGGAAAACGGCGCCGTCCTTGTGGCGGCAGCAGGAAATCTAAGCCTCTCCACACCCTTAGGCAGTCTGGTCTATCCGGCAGCCTGGGAAGAGGTCATTGGTGTGGGCGGGGCAGATACCGATGAAAAGGGGGAGCCTGTAAGCTCTCTCTGGTATCTTAAGAGCGAGGCGGTATTTGTCAGTGCAGATGGAAATTATGAAGGGGAAAAGGGTTCCTCTTTTGCAGTCCCCAGGGTTTCAGGAAAAATCGCAGAATATCTCTTTCAAAAGCCGGAAGCCTCCGAAACAGAAATTCGGGAATGGCTGAAGGACACTGTAATTGATACGGGGGAGGAAGGTTACGACCCGGTATTTGGCTGGGGTTTTCTGAAAACGGACAACGAGTGATTTATCTACGAAAAGCAGCTGAGGCTGCCGGATAAAGTTTCCGGCGCTTCAGCTGTTTTTTCGTTCTTTCCGATATACGCTCGGCGTCTTCCCGATCAGCTCTCGGAACTGCTTTGTAAAATAGCTGGGGCTGGAAAAACCGCAGGAGAGAGCGATATCCGTTACGGGAAGATCAGTGGAAATAAGCTTTTCGGCTGCCAGGAGCAGCCGTTTCTCCTGAAGATATTCCATGGGCGTACAATGAAAATACTGACGGAAAAGCCGCTGGCAGACACGGGGACAGACGTTGATGACAGCAGCGATTTCTTTGATGGAAAGGTTACGCTCGAGATTGGCGTCGATCCAGGGCAACAGCTGTTTGACCCGGGTGTCCTGAAGGGAGGAAGGTCGGCTGTGGGGAAGCATTTCCGACTGCTGGCCGATGAGGAGCAGCATCCGGGAAACAGCGGCGCGGACCTCAAACTCATAGCCTGTCTCTTCATTTTCACAGGCAGAAAAGGCCGTGTCAAAATCCCGGAAAAATGCCGGATGTTCAAATTTTAAATAAGCGGGGCCATTTTCCAGAAGGGGACGGATGTAGCGGGTGTCAAAAATGCTTCCCGGCGTGCCGGAGACGATCCCCGCGTCGAAGACGAAGGAACGGTAACGGCAGGGGGAGGGCACGAGGCAGGCGAAGGAATGGAGAATTCCCGTGTTGATAAAGCAGCCTTCTCCGGGAACCACCTCGAAGGTTTCACTGCCGGCACCGATCCGGACCCGGCCTTCCAGAAGGATAAAAATTTCCAGCTCCCGGTGCCAGTGGGAGGGGATCAGACCAGCCGCATAGCGGTGGATGTTTCCCTCATTCGCATGAAGGTTAAAGGGGGAGTGTTCCAGTTCATTGATTTCTTCTCTGTCCGGATTC
>OLRR01001530.1_pt1 | contig 14333 bp, 9 predicted proteins | sample 1671941 | NCBI WGS metagenome assembly OLRR01 (sample SAMEA3136628, study PRJEB25190) | human gut metagenome
CAGCTTTTGATAATTTTCTGCCTGAGCAGCGGGTAGAAGTTTCCTTTACTGGTTGTAACTAATGAATCTTCGGAGGCGATTCCATATTTTTTTAACTCTTCCATGTGGGCCTTTTCATCGGCCTCATCCAGCGGCACATAGAAATAATTGACGCGGTAGCCCCATTTGTCAAAATTGCAGATCAGGTATTCCCCCTCTGGAATCTCGACTTCGAATATGATTGCGTGTTCGGTCGGCTGTAACATCATATCCTCACTAACACTGAGCCAGACTGGATATTTCAGATCTTCTGGGATATCAATATATTTTCTTGCAGCTTTTGTGTACCATTCATACAATTTTAGATAGAATTCGGAAATGGTATCATTTTTTTTCTCGATATATTCTTTCTTTACAATATATTGACCTGTTTTTTGAAGCTCATCCCAGACAGCTTCATGTTGTCTTGTCCAAAACCGCATAGAAAAAACCTCCTTTATGATAAGTATAAAAACAGTTTCCTCTCGGGATGCTTTCGTGCTATTGAGAAATGTTTTGAAAATACTTAATTGTTAATTCTATGGTAAAACATCTGAAAAAGGTTTGCAAGACAATAATAAGCATGCTTATTAAATTTGTGGGTTTCGATCATATAAAAAAGATATATGGAAATGTATATGAGAATATGTTTTTTGTGGTAGAATAAAAATAGCATGGTATAATGAAAAATATATCAGGGAACGTTAGGAAGAAAAGATATGAGAGTACTATTAGTTGGGAATACCGGATACATAACAAAAGAATTTGTGCAGGAAGCTTTTCCCGAGAGCGAAGTATTTATAATGGGGAATTCCTTGTTGAAGACAGAGCGGAAAAAGCATTTGAACGTGCGCCCATTTCCAGAGCGAGATGAAGAGCTGGAAGACATTTTCCGCACTTATGATTTTGAACTTATGGTTTATTTTTCTAATTATATTACATTTCATGGAACGATGGAAGGTGAAGCAGAGAAGCTTCGAAAAGTGTTAAGTTATTGTAAACGCAGTAAAGAGATACATGTAATCTATCTAACTGGTCCGGAGGCGGGGTATGCAGCTACGACCGGAAAGACACTTCTTGTCCGTGGAGCCGAGAATCTGTGTTGTCAGTATGGGAAAATGTACCAGATTCCGGTCAAAATCGTAAGAATTCCGTATCTGTATTCCGGAGTTTATAAGGAAGATTATTTTTATAAAATGTTTGCAGCTATCCGTAGTGGGGAGCCGGTGGAGATTCAGGAATCACCTGATCAGCCACTCCAGTTTTTGAACTCCATGGATCTGGCAGAACTTTTGGAGAAAATGAGTGATAACTGGGACGAGGAATATCACTATCTGAATGTACCAAATGTATTTTCAAATACTTTTCGGGAGCTGGAACAGAAAATAAAAGAGATAGATGCAAGTGTACGGATCGAGAATAAAGGACTTATCCCGGTTGAAAAAATTCCACCGGATGATAAGGTTGTACGTTTTAAGTATGGCTGGTTTCCAAAGATTTCACTTCTGGAGGATTTTTCCGACATCTATGATCAGTATCTGGACTCTATCGGAGAAAAGGAGCGGCGGATCGATCGCTGGAAAATCTGGCTTGATAAACACAGACCAATAGTAAAAATAGTAGAACTGGTCGTTGGATTTTTCCTGTTCGAATTTTTGAATCATCTTGCCGGAAATCAGGCGCAGTTTAAGATGATTGATCTGCGGCTTGTATTTATTGTGCTTTTTGGAAGCTTGTACGGAATTAACTACGGGATTGCGGCTGCAGCTCTTGAGACGATTTCGCTTTTGGCAGCCTATGAAAGAGAAGGTGTAGGGTGGACAACATTGTTCTATGAACCGTCCAACTGGATCCCGTTTATTTTTTATTTTGCAGTTGGAGCAATCTGTGGATATGTACGGATGAAAAATAAAGAAAATATAGAATTTGTTACGGATGAAAATAAACTGATCCAGGAAAAGTTTTTGTTCATGCGAGATATGTATCAGGATTCTCTCTATGACAAGAGAACGTACAAGAAGCAGATTATGGGGAGCCGGGACAGCTTTGGAAAGATTTTTGATATTACAAGAAAGCTTGATACGGTGCTTCCACAGGAGCTTTTTATAGAAACGATACATGTGATGGAGGATATGCTGGAGAACCATGCAGTTGCTGTGTACTCCCTTGGAAAAAACAGTGAGTTTGGACGATTGGAGATTGCATCGAAAGAAATCAGAAGTGAGTTTCCCAATTCTATACGGATCAGTAAGTATCAGGTAGCTATTTCGGAGCTGGAAGATGGAAATGTGTGGGTAAATCGTGAGCTTCTCCCGGATTATCCGGCTTACATGGCAGGAATCAGGAAAAACAAAGAACTTGTGATGATTGTCTGTATTAAGGAAGTCCGCAGCGATCAGATGACGCTTTATTATATGAATCTTTTCAAAATTCTCTGTGGATTGGTGGAAGTGGCACTGCTTCGTGCACTGGAGTATCAGGAGGCTGCGAAGAATATGCAGTATGTGGAAGGGACACATATTTTGAAGACATCCTATTTTATGGAACGATTGGAAACATTTCATGCGATGCAAGATGAGATGGTGGCGTCCTATATTCTGTTGCGGTTGGAACATCCGGGCAAGTCAAAAGAGGAGGCAGATCAGATTCTGCAGCACCTGATCCGTGCGAATGACGTATGGGGGATTTCTGAAGAAGGAGAATTATACCTGATTCTGTCTCAGACGGACAAGGAATCACTTCCAATTGTAAGCGGGCGGCTTAAAAAAGCCGGAATCATCACCTATGAGACCGGTATCGCCCAGATTGCACGAGGTGGAGGAGAAGTATGATTCAGATTGTAGTTGGAATAGTACTGATTCTTTTGCACATCATCTGTTGTATTCTTGTATGGGTAGGAATCTGTACTCATATTATAAATGTAAAGAAATATCTCATGTTCCCGGTCGTTTTTGTTCCGGTGTGGGGAGTTTTGTGTGTGTTGATCCTGCATTTTCAGATCTGGATACAATCAGATCAGAGAAAAGAAGTAGGCGTAGAGAAGATGAAGGTAAATGAAGAAATTTACAAAAATATCTTTCAGTCCGGGACGGAACAGGAGGGAAATATTGTTCCGCTTGAGGAAGCGCTGATCGTAAATGAGCCGGAACTTCGAAGAGAGTTGATCATGAATGTTTTAAATGATAATCCAGAGGAGTATGTGGAGCTTTTGAAACAGGCGCGTATGAACGAAGACGTGGAGGTTGTACATTATGCCATCACTGCCATGGTAGAGTTGTCGAAAGAGTATGATTCAAAGCTTCAGGAGTTGGAGAGGCTTCATCAGATTTCGCCGGAAGATCCGGAAGTTATGGAGCAGTATTGCGAATTTATGGAGGAATATTTAAGCCAGGGACTTCTGGAAGAACAGATAGAACGAGTACAGAGGCAGCGATATGAACAGCTTCTGGAAAAGAAGTTAAAACATCAGGAAGATCTGCACACTTGCGTATGCATGGTCAAGAATCTGATGAAGCTTGGAGATTTTGAAAAAGCACATGAGATTTTACAAATTATAGAGAAAAAATGGCACCGACACGAAGCGTATTGGATTTTGAAGGTTCAATATTGCGTAGAACAGAAGCAAGGAGAAGAACTGAAAAGAACACTAGATAAGATGAAGAAAGAGCACATTTATCTTTCTTCAAAAGGAAGGGAGGATCTGGCTCTTTGGATCGATTCATAAAGAGTATGAAAGCATTTCCATTTAAAGGAATGTTGGTAATATGGGGAATATTCATGTTGATGGGAGCTGTGCTTTTTGCGGAACGCTCTGGCATCCATTATGAAGGAAGCAAAAGCCAGAGTGCATATCTAAGTGAGAACCAGATTGTGACGGAAAAAGAAGCAGTAAAAGAATTAAAAAAGACTTGCCTGGTCATTATGGACAGCCAGCAGGAGAGCAGCCAGCTTGCGTGGGAACAATTTGAGCGGATTTTTCAGGATATGAAAGTAGGAACAGATGTGGCAGATCTTAAGACCGATACGCTTCCAAATCTGGATTCCTATGAGACAGTGGTCGTACTGATGAGTGATCTGGAGCCATTAAAGGAAGGTATTATTGAAATCAGCAATTGGGTGAAAAGCGGCGGAAGTGCCATGTTTGCCATGGCACTGCAAAAGGACACGTATGCGTCACTGATTGAGCAGAAATTGGGAATTATCTCTTCTGGATATGAAAATAGTTTTGTGGACAGCATTTATTTTGATTCGGATTTTTTGATTGGCGGAGGAAAAAGCTATGCAATCACGGATGGATTTGATTCTGCGAGACAGGTTGAGTTAAGCGAGAAGGTACAGGTCTATGCGTGGGCAAAAGAGCCGGGAGGAATTCCTTTAATATGGGAAAATGCATACGGCGACGGAAAGTTTGTAGTAGATAATTTTGGGTTATATGAAAAAGCGGTAAGAGGCTTTTATGCAGCGTCTTACAGTCTCCTGACAGATATAGGAGTCTATCCGGTGATCAATGGATCGGTCTTTTATCTGGATGATTTTCCATCGCCGGTACCAAGTGGTGACGGGACATATGTCAAACGAGATTATGGGACAAGTATTCAAGAATTTTATTCGAATATCTGGTGGCCGGATATGCTGAATCTTGCATCCAAATATGGACTTAAGTATACCGGAGTGATGATTGAGAACTATGAAGATAAAACTGACGGAGAGATCACGAAGCAGACGGACAATGAGCGTTTTCAATATTTTGGAAATATGGTACTTCATCAGGGCGGTGAATTAGGTTATCACGGTTACAACCATCAGCCATTGTGTCTGGGTGATACAGATTATGGAGATGTTCTTCCGTATAAAACATGGAAGAATGAAAAAGCAATGGAGTCTGCTATGTCAGAACTTATGCGGTTTGGTAAAAAAATGTTCCCGGGAACGCAGATGTCGGTCTATGTTCCTCCGTCAAATGTGTTGTCAGAGCAGGGGCGGAAGATGCTGGCGCAAAAGTTTCCGCAGATTAAGACGATAGCTAGTAATTATTTCGCCGGAGAATGTGCTTATACACAGGAATTTGAAGTGGCAGATGACGGTATTGTAGAACAGCCAAGAATCATTTCCGGAGCCATCCTTGATGATTATATGCAGATGGCAGCAGTGTCTGAATTAAATATGCATTTTGTGAACAGTCATTTTATGCATCCGGATGACTTGCTGGATGAAGACCGTGGGGCAAAGCTTGGCTGGGAAAAATTAAAGAGCCGGTTGGAGAAGTATATGGACTGGCTCTATGATTCAGCACCAGAACTTCGTAATCTGACCGGATCAGAATTGTCCGGGGCGATTGAACGATATGGTGCACTGACGTATGAGAAAAATGTGACAGATAAAAGTGTGGAACTGAAGCTGGATCATTTTTATGATGAAGCATATCTGATGCTCCGGTTCAACGATGGGATACCGGGCAAAGTTACAGGTGGAGAACTGGAGCATGTAACAGGAAATCTTTATCTGCTGCATGCAGTGAATGATGAAGTTACGATTGAGAAGAAATAAGAGGACATTACGTTGAGAATTTGTTTGATTTTGGAAGGGTGTTATCCATATGTGCACGGAGGTGTATCCACATGGATGCATCAGTATATCAAAGAGATGAAAGAGCATGAATTTGTCTTGTGGGTCATTGGAGCAAATGCCGAAGATAAAGGAAAGTTTGTGTATGAACTCCCGGAAAATGTGGTGGAAGTAAAGGAAGTATTCTTAGATGATGCTTTGCATGTGAAAGATACCGGGAAACTTCTACATATATTTACCAGGGAAGAACAAGACAGCCTTCGTGAGCTGATGGATTGTGGGAGACCGGACTGGGAAGTACTGTTTCGCTTGTATCACGATAAGAAGATCAATCCAATGTCATTTTTAAAAAGTGAAGAATTCCTGGAGATTCTGGAAAAAAGCTGTCTGGAGAAATATCCGTATACTGCGTTTGCAGATGCATTTCACACGATGCGGTCTATGCTGCTTCCGGTACTGTATCTTCTTGGAAGTGAAGTGCCACAGGCAGATGTCTACCATGCGATCTGTACTGGTTATGGCGGCATGCTGGCATGTCTTGGCGGCTATGTTTATCAGAAAAAAGTGCTTCTTACAGAGCATGGGATTTACACAAGAGAGCGTGAAGAAGAGATTATCCGGGCAAAATGGGTCATGGCTACATACAAAAAGCAGTGGATTTCATTTTTCTATATGCTGTCGGACATTATATACAGCCGGGCATTTCAGGTTACGGCGCTGTTTACGAATGCCATGCGGACACAGATACAGATGGGCTGTGATGAGAAGAAATGCAGAGTGATTGAAAATGGAATTAATTATGAGCGCCTGTCCCAGATCCCGCTGAAAGAAGAGGATGGTCAGGTAGATATTGGGGCAGTGGTCAGAATGGCACCGATTAAAGATATCAAGACAATGATCTATGCTTTTTTTGAACTATGTGCAAGGCGGAAAAATGTAAGATTACATATCATGGGTGGTGTGGATGATGAAGAATATGCCCAGGAATGTTACACGCTTGTGAAACAATTAAAGCTTGAAAATGTTATTTTTACAGGACGAGTTGATATTGTAAAATATATGGAAAAACTGGATTTTACGATTCTGACCAGTATCTCGGAAGGACAGCCGTTGTCGGTTCTTGAATCACTGGCGGCAAGAAGACCATGTGTAACAACGGATGTAGGATGCTGCAGAGAGCTTTTGGAAGGAAAAGAAGGAGATTTTTTTGGACCGGCAGGGTACTGTGTGCCGCCGATGTACCGGCAGGGACTCGCAGCTGCCATGGATAAGATGTGTGAATCCAGAAGCTTAAGACTTCGTATGGGAGCAAACGGACAGAACCGTGTAAATAAATATTACCGCCACGAACGGATGATGAAGGAATACAAAAAATTGTACGGGGAGGTGGAGACTGCTTATGGCTGGAATCGGATTTGAACTGAAAAAGCTGTTTAAAAAGAGTGGTCTTGCTGCAACCGCAAGAGCTTACGGATATGCCGGTATTATCTGCGCCGGACCGATGATCCTTGGAATCGTACTGCTTCTTGGAATCATGTTCCTGTGCAATCAGACGGGTGGAACGAGATTTGAGAGGGAACTGTTGATCTGTATGGTCACATACTCGTTACTGGCTTCCCTGACTGTGACAAGTTTTCTTTCTATGGTCGTGACCAGATTTCTGGCAGATATGTTATATGAAGAGAAGCTTGAGGCAATTCTTCCTTCTTTTTGGGGTTCTACTGGAATTATGTTAATAGCCGGAGGAATTCTGTACGGAATATTTTTAATCTTTTCCGGTGTGGGACTTGTAGATAAACTGTTGTGTTTTGGGTTGTTTGGTGAGTTGATCGTAACCTGGAATGCTATGAGTTACCTGACTGCGATCAAAGATTACAAAGGGATTCTACTGTCATTTAGTGCAGCACTTGTTGTTTCTTTTGTCGTTGGATTTTTATTGCTTATCATCGGTATGCCACATATAGAAGCATTGATGATTGCAGTCTGTGTCGGTTATGGGATCATGCTTCTATGGGACGTGGTGCTTTTGTACCGGTATTTTCCATCTAGTGATACCAGTGCATTTTTATTTCTGCGGTGGGTAGATGAATTTCAGCCACTGGCATTTACTGGATTATTTGTGAATTTGGGATTGTTTACCCACCTTGTGATTATGTGGGCAGGACCACTTGGGGTGCAGGTGAAAGGATTATTTTACGGAGCACCGTACCATGATGTGTCGGCATTGATCGCATTTCTTACGATTCTGATCACGACAGTAAACTTTGTCGTTTCGGTAGAAGTGAATTTCTATCCAAAGTATCGTAATTATTACAGCCTGTTCAACGATAAAGGTGCGATTAAGGATATTATGCAGGCAGGAAATGAAATGCGGGAAGTGCTGAATATGGAGTTGAAATACACGGCGGTAAAACAACTGCTGACAACGGCGCTTGCTATTTCCATCGGAGGGATTTTATTAAAATATCTGCCTCTCGGATTTAATGATCTGATGGAAGGGTATTTCCGGACCTTGTGTGTCGGCTATGGAATCTATGCAATTGCCAATACCATGCTTCTTTTATTGTTATATTTTACGGATTATAAAGGGGCATTTGCAGCGTCCGCAGCATTTGCCGGGTGTACAACCGTATTTACCCTATTGTCACTACTGTTTCCACAGGTGTATTATGGATTTGGATTTTTGCTGGGAAGCGCAGTGTTTTTCCTGATTACTGCTTTGCGGCTCGGATATTTTACCCAACGGCTTCCTTACTACATATTAAGTGTTCAGCCAATTGTAGAGGAAGATAAGTCAGGACGATTTACACGATTGGGGACTTTTTTGGAAGAAAAACTAGAAGGAGGAGAAGACCCAGGTGAAAAGAAATAGACTCATATCGGCAGTATGTGTACTGTCGCTTGCTTTATCACTTTGTGCGGGCGGTTGTTCAGAGAAAAAAGAAGAAGCAACCTCTGACATTAAGACAGAAACGCAGACAGTGAAAAAGGCGGAGAAAGAAGATATTAACAGTGTGCATCTAAGGGATAAGGACACGCTGTATGCAGATGATGATGAGACCAGTGTAGTGACGATGTATCTTACTGTCTCCAGGGGAAATGCTTCAGAGAATACAGATCATTCCTGGAGTGAGATCAATAGCTATTCAGTAGAAGATTATGAAAATATGGGAGTGGACCGTTATCAGGTGGCAGGACTTTTACAAGTCGGGGATGAGAATGGACCGACCAGTGGAAATGTGGGATATGCAGAAGAAGTTCCCAATGCAACGGTTCAGATCCGCGGACAGACCTCCAGCAGTAATGCGCAGAAAAATTATAAGATTGAGTTAAAAAAGAATAAAGGAACGTGGCGTGGACAGCGGGTCATCAACCTGAATAAGCATCAAGGAGAAGGAATGCGTTTCCGCAATAAGATGGCTTACGACTTGATTAAGGGCATTCCTCAGATGATGGGACTTCGCACGCAGTTCGTACATTTGTATGTCAAAGATAACACAGATGGAAGTTCCGATGCCTTTCAGGATTATGGCCTTTACACGCAGGTGGAACAGTTGAATAAGACAGCGCTTAAGACGCATGGTCTGGATTCAAAAGGTCAGCTTTATAAAGTCGATTTCTTTGAGTTTTACCGGGAAGAAGATGTGATCAAAACGACAGACGATCCGGGATATAACCAGGAAGCATTTGAAGAGCGGCTAGAGATTAAAGGTGATTCCGACCACACAAAGCTGATTCATATGCTGGATGCAGTAAATGATTATTCGATCCCTATTAATCAGGTGCTGGAACAGTATTTTGATGAGGAAAATATCGTATATTGGATGGCGTTCCAGATTCTGACTGGAAATGTGGATACTCAGAGCCGGAATATGTATCTGTACAGTCCTCAGAATTCAGATACATGGTATTTTATCGACTGGGACAATGATGGATTTTTCATGCGTTCGGAATATGGAATACGTGGCTGGTCCGACCAGGGAAGCTGGGAGTGTGGAATCAGTAATTACTGGGGAAATGTATTGTTCCAGAGATGTCTGAAATCAGATTCATTTCGGAAAGAATTAGATAAGGCAATCATTGAGATGAAGGATTATCTCAGTGAAGAACGGCTGAGCACGATGATCAGCCGGTATGAAAATGTGGTGAGACCATATCTTTATTCCATGCCGGATCAAATGAATGCGCCTCTGACACAGTCCCAGTATGATACAGTGGCAGCAGGAATTCCGGAAGAAGTGGAGAAGAACTATGAATTGTATCTGGAAAGTCTGGAAAAACCACAGCCATTCTACATTGGAACCCCGGCTATTCAGGATAATGCGCTGAATCTGAACTGGGATGTGTCTTATGATTTTGATGCTGAAGATATTACTTATACCGTAGAACTTGCGACAGACTACCAGTTCCAGAATGTGATCTTCCGGCAGGAAGGAGTGGCAGTTCCGGAAGTACAGACAAGTGTTCCGGCAGCAGGCCAGTACTTTGTACGGGTACGTGCAACTGATTCATCTGGAAAGACACAGGACGCATTTGATTATTATGTAACCGACAATGGCAAGAATTATGGTATGAAATGCTTCTATGTGACAGCAGACCAACGTATTGAGGAAGATATTTATGAAGAAAATTAAGAATATCAGTCATGCCAGGATTGCAGAACATATGAAGCAGTTAAAAAATGCTGAGATATCGGAGCGTGTCGGAACAGCAGAATATGCCGGAACGGCAGAACATTTTCGGAATGAGTGGAAATATTTGATCAGTACGAGTGAGAAGGAATTATTGGAACTCCGTATGAAACATTTACTGAAAAAAGATCCACATGCTTCAGATGGGGGCTATATGATCCGGAGCCTGTACTTTGATGATTATTGGAACAGTGCTTATGAGGAGAAAGAATCCGGCGTACTGATGCGTAAAAAGTACCGGATCCGAATCTATGATTACAGCGACCGTTCCATCAAGCTGGAGCGAAAAAAGAAATTCGGCAGTTACATTTACAAGGAAAGCGCACCACTTACGAGAGAAGAGGTGGAAAAAATCCTGGCGGGGGAATATGAATTTTTGCTGCACAGTCCATATTCTCTGTGCAGGGAGTTTTATATTGAATGTGTCAGTAATATGATGAGGCCTCGGACTATTGTAGATTATGACCGGGTGCCGTGGATCATGGATACAGGAACGGTGAGGATTACGTTTGACTGCGACGTGCGGGCAGCTGTGGGAGGGTATGATATATTTGATTCGACACTTGCAGCACTGCCGGTTCTGGAGCCTGGAAAGCTTGTAATGGAAGTGAAATTTACAGAGCTGCTTCCGCAAATCATACGAAATCTTCTGCCACCGCAGTCGGCAGAGTTTACAGCAGTATCAAAATACGTATTGTGTTATGAAAAGACCCGGTATCTGAAAGGATTTGAATATTGGGCAGAAAATTAAAATACAGGAGAAAAACGAATGAGTGTACAGGATGTAATAAAAAAATCAGTACTGGAATCCGGTGTATTCGATAAATTCGATGTTCCGGGAATGCTTACGGCACTTGCCATAGCGTTGCTCCTTGGTGGAGTAATCTACTTGGTCTATCGAAAATTTTACGTAGGAGTGATTTTTTCCAGAAGCTTTGCAATCACACTTGTAGGAATGACGGTTCTTACATGTATGGTCACACTGGCAATCAGTACGAATATTGTGATTTCCCTTGGTATGGTTGGTGCATTGTCTATTGTACGTTTTCGTACAGCAGTCAAAGACCCGATGGATCTTCTTTATCTGTTCTGGGCGATAACGACAGGAATTACAGCCGGTGCAGGTATGTATGTGCTTGCGGTACTGGCGGCAGTGATCATGATTGTTATGATTTATTTATTTTATCACAGACAGCAGAGTGGAAAGATTTATATTGTAGTAATTCATTATACCGGAGACGATGCCGGAGATGAAATCATACGCAACTTTGGAAAAATGCGTTATTTTATCAAATCAAAGACGATGCGGAAAGAAAAGACAGAGATGGCGGTTGAAGTATTCTGCAGACAGAATCAGATGGACTTTACGGAAAAAATCCGTAAGATTGAAAATGTGGATGATGTAACGCTGATCCAGTATAATGGCGAATATCACGGATAAAGGTAACTAAAAAAGGTCCACCGGACCTTTTTGTCGTATGCTTGGCAACGTAAGAAGCCCACGGGTCATGTGACCTGTGGGCTTCTTGCCGTTGTTTTTATAGTTATCTAAAGGAATGAGAGTTAAGTGCGTTTTGCACTTTATGAGGGGGAGATAGTTGATATTGATGGATGTCTCTCTCAACTATCTGTCATTAAGTATACAGAGGAAATGTGTCTAAAGTATGTGCGTGGTCTTAAAGAAATCGAAAATTTCTTAAGGAAATCTTATGGAAGTCTTATTTATTCCTGCCATATACGCAAAAAAAAGAAACCTTGTAATCAAGGTTTCTTTTTTAGAGGCGCCAACCAGATTTGAACTGGTGATAGAGGTGTTGCAGACCTTTGCCTTACCACTTGGCTATGGCGCCATATCGAATGCTTATTTAGAATAACAAAGATTTCCGGTTTCGTCAACCCCCAAAATGAAAAATATTTCGAAAATTCGAATCAATTTGAAATTGTCAGGATTATCATTAAAATTACCGGCAAAAAGACTTTCGAAAAATTTCATAATTTGACGTTATTGACAATGGCGTTACAGATAGTATAATTTGTAATATTGATGTCACGAGACAGTCTTTTGACATTATGGTTGGACTTTTCTCCGACGTTATTATTACGAATAAAAGGTGTGAAAATTATGGAAAAAGATAAAGATTTCCTAGGGACAGAACCGATTGGAAAGCTTCTGCTCCGGCTGGCAATCCCAACGCTGGCAGCGCAGCTTATTAACATGCTGTATAACGTGGTGGATCGAATTTACATCGGTCATATCCCGAAGGTAGGAGCTTTAGCTCTTACGGGTGTCGGTGTGTGCATGCCGCTTATCATGATCGTGTCAGCATTTGCAGTGCTGGTAGGAAATGGCGGTGCGCCGAGAGCGTCTATTTATATGGGACAGAATAATAAGGAAGATGCGGAGAAGACACTTGGTAACTGCTTCGCAGCACAGATTTTGGTGGCAATCGTGCTGACAATTGTGCTGCTTTTTGGCAATCGCACATTTCTACTGGCATTTGGAGCCAGTGAGAATACGATTTCATATGCGGCAGCCTACATGAACATTTATGCAGTGGGAACGATTTTTGTGCAGTTGACACTTGGGTTAAATGCATTTATCACTGCGCAGGGATTTGCAAAGACAGGAATGTTATCTGTGCTGATTGGTGCAGTGATCAACATTGTGCTTGACCCGATTTTTATCTTTGGATTACATATGGGCGTGCGAGGCGCAGCGCTTGCAACAATCGTATCACAGGCATGCTCATGTATCTGGGTCGTCAGCTTCTTATTTGGAAAGAAGACATTTTTAAAGATACAAAGAAAGAATATGAAGCTGGAAGCAAGAATTATATTACCAAGTCTTGCGCTGGGACTTGCAACATTTATTATGCAGGCGAGTGAAAGTATTATCACGGTGTGCTTCAACTCATCTTTGTTAAAATATGGCGGGGATATTGCAGTTGGAGCCATGACGATCCTGACCAGTGTAATGCAGTTCGCGATGCTGCCACTACAGGGACTTGGACAGGGAGCACAGCCGATACTCAGCTATAATTATGGAGCAAAAAATGTAGACCGCGTTCGGGGAACATTTCGCCTGCTGTTAAAGGTAAGCGTTGGATATGCAGTGATTCTGTGGTTATGTGTAGAACTTTTTCCACAGATTTTCGTCAGCATGTTCACATCAGACGCAGCACTGCTTGCATTTGGCAAGACAGCACTTCGTGTATATATGGCAGCAATGTTTATGTTTGGAATCCAGATCGCATGCCAGATGGGATTTACCTCTCTTGGCTGCGCACCAGAATCCATTATTGTAGCAGTAATGAGGAAATTCGTACTGTTGATTCCACTGATTTATATTGTTCCACATATCTGGAGTGCAGATCGAACTATGGGAGTATATCTGGCAGAACCAATCGCCGATTTCTTCGCAGTAACATTCACCATGATCCTGTTCAGTAACCGATTTAAGAAAGCATTGAAAAAAATAGAAAAGTAAAAAAGGGACACTCTAAATCAATGATGGGGACGTAGAACTTTGAAGGTTTACTACGTCCCCAATTATTATTTTATATGTAATGTCCGCCGTTCATTCCGCTTCCACCACAGCAGAGTCCGCTTCCGCCGCAGCATAGGTTACAGACGAGGTTGGCGATACATAGTTTTACGCACCAGTCGCCGCTGCTTGAGAAGGTTGTCTGGTAAGGTCCTTGTTGCTGGCGGTACCAGTTCCCGCCATTTTCCAGTCGTTGTACGAGGGTGGTGTACTGTATATTGTTCGGTTCCATACGAGCTGCTTCGCGTGCATGCTGTAGGGCAATGACGTTATTGCCGATACCGGAGTTAGCGATGGCACTGTAGTAATACCATTGCGCAGTCTTGTTATCAATTCCGTTTAGAACATTGATTGCTTCCTGATAGCGGCCATTATTAATGAAATTGGCAGCGGCCTGCATATGAAGGTCACCTTCGTTACTGGTCGCGCCGGATCGTCTCTGCTGATACTGACCGGAGTAACCGCGAAAGTTTCCGAATCCTCCAAAGTCAAATCCGCCGAAGTCAAATCCTCCA
>OLRR01001539.1_pt1 | contig 14289 bp, 10 predicted proteins | sample 1671941 | NCBI WGS metagenome assembly OLRR01 (sample SAMEA3136628, study PRJEB25190) | human gut metagenome
TCGGGGTTGTCGCCCAGCACTTCGACCTTGCTGCCGGAACCGAGTACCACAGAAGAGCCGTTGTACTTCCCGCTTCCGTCTTTCATGTTGACATTCGCGCCGCCGACCACCTTGGTACCGATATACGAGACCTCGGGCTCGGCGAGATTGTTCGTTCCGAACGTAACCGATTTTGCGTAGAAGGTCTCGGTGGCAACGTTGGAGTTTATATGCGTATTGCCATAGATGCTCTCGAACCCGACCAGGCCGAAGTTGGCGAGCACGCCAAGCTCGCCGCCGGGCAGCTTGTTGAACGCCGACGCATCGAACGTAGAGGTCGGAGGCGCACTCGGGAAGGTATTTGCCGCAGGTGCCTGGGGTGCGCGCAGCGGGGCAGCCTTCGCGGCAGCCGCCGGAGCAGCTTCATTCTTTGTCGAGATGGCAGCCTCAGGTTCTTCTGCCTGCTCGTCTGAAGCGGACGCCTTCTCGTCCGCTTCAGGGCTTGCAGGCTGCGTCTGGGCATCAGCGTCCGTCGCCTGTGCCGGCGCTTCCGTCTGCTGCTGCTCGGTCGCCGCGGCGTTAGCGCTCTCGGCAAAGGCGGAGCCCACGAGCGGCATCTGCAGCGATGCCATCGCCAGGCAGACCAGGACAGCAACCGCCTTCTGCGCGATGCAGCGTGCTCTGTGTTTGCTCTTGGAATCGTTCATGTGCATCCCTTGCGTCAGTGGAAGGCGTCTCATTTCGCGTCCTCCTCACCCTTGGAGTTCTTGCGTCTGCGCACGACCGCGAAGGCGATGAGTGCGACCGCTATCAGCGCGATAACCAGCCCGATGATGAACGGCACAACCCAGCCGGGCAGCCCCTGGCCTGCGAGGTCGGAGGCACTCGCCGTCGGCGTCTCGTTCTCGTCGATCTGCGTGCTGGCGCTATCCTGCCCGTTGCCGTTCGTGAGCGTGGCGCCGCCCGTCGCCGCATTGGAGACAGCGTTGTAGACCTGCCCCTCGGCGAGCGTCTGCGTGCCTGTCTGCCCCGTCTGATCGCCGGGGAGGTACACGACACGTGTTCGGACCACGACCGATTGGTCGGTCAGCGGCTCAGCCTGGTTGTAGTAGTAGACCGTATACGAGGCCCGCGACCCGTAGCCGATGCGGACGGGAAGCTTCTGATTGGGAACCAGCGCGTACGCGATGCCGTTTATCTCGAGCGACTTGTCGGGATTGAACTCGACGTCCTTTTGCATATCGGGCGAGATGGACTGCGTCGTGCTCTGGAGCACGCCGCCATTGGCCGCATCCACGTAGTTGATCGTCACATCGTAGGACGCAGGCGTGTACCCTTGCGGCACGTAGTAGACGTACAGCAGCGAACCGCTCTCGGCAAAGGTGTAGGTGCGTGCGCCCTGCGTCGGGACGTAGGTCTTGCCATCGACCGTGATGTTTTCGGCATCGAAGGAATCGGCCGTGGAAAGCGCCTGGCGGGCGAGCTCTTTACCATTTGCATCGGAGGCGTCGTAGCAGATGACCGTCTACTCGTTGTGCGCGGTCTCTTTCTTGTAAGATACCTGCTTTACGGTCTCGCCTGCGGAGGCATCGAAGGTGATCGTCGGGTTATCGGAATCGACGAGCGTGTAGACAGACGTGTTCGGCCCCTCGCCCTGGTAGATCTTCTCGGGAAGCGTGTACTTGAACGTGCCCTGCACGTAGATGCGATCGGCCATGAGAACCGTGTTCGTGTCATCGGCGTCGACGCACTTGACCGTGGCAAAGCACGAGCCGCTGCCCGCGATGTCTTCGGAGCTCATCTGCTTTACGTTGACGAGGGCGTGCATGAACGAGGGATTGGAGAGCGTGACGACGCCATCGTAGTCGAGCACGCGGAACAGCGACTGCTTGCCGTTGGCGTCAGTTGCGATGAGCGCCTCGTCGAGCTTGACCGTCTTGCTCGCGTTTTGCGCGATGCCCGGCACAGATTTGGAGCTGACGACATTGCCGCTCTCGTCCACGAAGTCGATCTTGGCCTCGTCGGAGCCTGCGGCGGCTTTCTCGTAGGTATACGCAATCGAATCGCCTTTGGTGGTAGAAACCGGCTGCCCCTGGCCATCGCGCTTGAGCACGCCAGTCGTACCGTCGAAGTCGACCTGCTCTTGCGGCACGAACGAGCGCTGCTCGGTGCCGATGGTGCGCAAGCCCACGAGCTGCGAGGTTCCCGAGCCTTCAAGCTGGGCGTAGACGCCGTAGATCTTGCCGGTGAACAGAGGCGTCTGCTGCGCCTCGTGATCGGGATAGGCGGTGACGGTGTCGCCCACGAGCGCTGCAGCGCCCCCATCTTCGACATCGATGCCGACGGTGCCCACGAGCCTGCCGTTGGCCTGTTGGCTAGCGTTGTCGGAACTCACCTGGAAGGCCAGGCGCTCGGCAACCGGATTGCCGTTTGCGTCGGCAACGTCCACATAGACCGTCGCTCCGTCTTCTCCCGAGACGGGGAGCACGGCATAGCCATCATCAGAAGCCTGCGCCAGCTGGCAATCGGCCCCCGACACCGTTGGGTCCTGGTCGGCGAACGCGAGTAGCGAAAAACCGAGCGCCATGGAAAGAGCGAGCAAGGTGCCGAAAACGCCGAATCTCAACCTGCGTGTCATTCTGTCCATGTGCATCACACCCCAAGATCCGCACGCTGCAGCCGCCATGCGAAAAACAACGGCGCAGTTTGACCAAGATTATTTTTTTCGGATTCAGAATACGCTAAGCAATCTCGCTGGGATATGACAAACAGTAATTTATTTTTTAAATTGCATATTTATTCACTTCTGTAACTATCTTGATGCCATCGGCTGTCACGAAAGATGCATTCGAACGCGCAGCCTACTGAAGTTTGTCGAGCTCTCTATTCACCACGGCCTTTCGTTTGACATGCGGTCGCGCAATGAAAACACCGTCGCGCACAGCGCTGCTCCCCGTTGCTTGAACAGGTCGATGATGCGTTCGTGCCCGCGATCTACGCCATCGCCATGGCAGTCGACGGCGCGTTTGCCGCGCTCATCGTCGCGGCGCTGCACAGCGGCTCATAAGCTCTTCAACGGCCTTGGCCGCGGAAAGCTGCCGCCTCGCGTGAGCGCTTCTTGCGCGCGGCCTTCTTCTGCGCATCGGTCATCGGCGCGTAGTCGCGGCTGTAGCCGGGCACGTCCATGTGGGAGATCGCCCACAGGTAGATGCTCGCCACGCTCCCGTATGGGCTGTAGCGGCGGCGGTAGCGCTCGAACATCTCGCGCGTGATCTTGCGGTGGTGGTAGACCATGCGCATACCGCGCTGGATGGCGAGGTCGCCGAAGCTCAGGATGTCGGGGCGGCCCAAGTTGAACAGTAGCAGCATCTCGGCGGTCCAGGTGCCGACGCCGTCGAGCGAGCTCAGAGCCGCGATGGCATCGGCATCGCTCATGCGCGAGACGGCGTCGAGGTCGAATTCTCCCGACTCCACCTTCTGCGCGACGCCCTTAATGTAGTCGACCTTCTTGAAGGTCGTGCCGCACGACTGCAGCTGTTCTGCGCTCGCGGCGCAAATTGCCGCGGGCGTGACATCGCCGAGGCTTTCCTGCAGGCGTTTCCAGACGGTCAGCTGCGCCGCAGACGAGACCTGTTGGCCGATGATGTGGTGGACGATGCCGCTGAACAGGTCGCCTTCCTCCATCTCGCGGTTGACGTGGCCGCATGCGTCGATCGCCGCGGCGAGGCGCCTGTCTTTTGCCTTGAGGTAGCTGACTTCTTCTTCACCGTATTCGAAGTAGCGCGTCATGTCAGTCGCGCTTCTCTTCGCACGCATCGTGCCAGGCGCGCGCGGCATCTGGGGTCCCCTCGAGGGCGGTCCCCTTCTTTGGACGCTTGAACGAGTCCTTCATGGCGTGCTCGTGCTCGAGGAGCTTGACCTTCATGTCGATGCCGCCGCCGAACCCGGTAAGGCTGCCGTTGCTGCCGACCACACGATGGCAGGGGACGATAAGGCACAGCGGGTTGTGGCCGACGGCCCCGCCCACGGCACGCGCGGACTGGCGCTTGCCCGTCTTTTGCTCGATGCGTTTGGCGATGGCGCCGTACGTGGTGGTCTGACCGTACGGGATGTCGAGCATCGCCTCGCGCACCTGCTGCTGAAATGCCGTCGCACGCGCGGAAAGCGGCAATTCCCGCGGGTCGGGGGCGTCTCCGGCAAAGTAGCGATCGAGCCAGCCGCGTGCCTGCTCGAAGACCGCGAGGTCGTCTTTGCGCTCGACGGGCTCGTCGACGCCGTAGCCGAAATAGCGGTCGTTGTCGAACCAGCAGCCGGTGATCGACGTGCCGTCGCTCGAAAGCGTGAGCGTCCCGATGATCGGCGTCTCGTATTCCGTGAGATAGGTCATGGCATCCCCCTGTTTCTATGGACTGCCTGCATTATCCCTCACCTTCTGTCGCTGGGGGCGAAATGGCACGATACCCACGGCCCCCCGTGTCATTTTGGGAAGGTATGGCAATTATGTTGACTGAAAGCGCACTTGCTGGGAGCCGATATCCAATTGCATGAATAGCTGAATGTATCACTCGGTGAAATTCGCCCTATTGGCGTAAAGACAATTTGTTCGACAGGTACGAAGGGCCACCAGATAGCGTAATGAGAAGAGCGATTTCCCAACTGAGATACTACCTGCAAGGTGGGCTTACGAATGAAGAGTACGCCCAGCTGTTCGCAGAGATTCAGCGCGGCAACCGCAGAAACCTCCTCATCTTCGGAATCAGGCTCGGCACAGCCCATCGCGTTCATTATCGCTGCAACAACCTTCGAGCCCGAATGGGTCGCACGCACCGACACCCTGAACTGCTGCATCTACGCCACCATCAGCACCATCGTGAGTACGTATCTCACAAAGCTGAAGCTTCAGCGCTACCTGCACGAGAGCCGCGTCGAGTATCTGAGCGCGACCGACCTCCTGACCGGGCTGCGCAACCGTAACGCGTTCGAGTGCAAGACGCCCGTACATACCGACGTCTGCGCGCACTCCCTCCACTGCATCTATCTCGATGCGAACGGCCCGCACGAGATCAACAACGCGCAGGGCCACGCCTCGGGTGACGCGATGCTCGAGTTCATCGGCACGGCGATGCAAGAGGAATTCGGAGAGTCGAGCACCTGCCGTATCGGCGGAGACGAGTTCGTCGCCTTCATCTCCAACAAAAGCGCAGCGCACGTGCAGCAGCATATTGCCAACTTCAAAGCGCGGCTCGAGAAGGAAGGGTACTGCTGCCCTCTCGGGTACGCAGGCATGCAGCGCCCTGACATCGACGTGGACAAGCTCGTCAACGAGGCAGAGCGCACGATGCGCGCCGAAAAGACCTGCCTTTTATCAACAGCCCCAGAACACGCGGGAAACGCGCTAGGCCCTACGGCTATTCCTCGCCGTCGCTATGGCCTTTGATGACGAGCTTGACGAACAGCGTGAGCGCGGCGATGACCACGCCGCACCCAAGACCCATCCACAGGATATCGAGCCCGCGGGCGCCGTTGAGCACATAGCCGAGAAAATACACGCCGAGCATGACGCTGATGACGCTGACCAGCCGCTCCTTGAGATCGTCGAAGTCGTGGAACGTGAGCCAGCGCGGCAAGGTGATCTTGTCCGTGACGAACAAGGTGATCAGCCCGAGCGCGAGAATGTAGAGCACGACCGCCAGCAAGAACAGGTCGGCGAACTCCACGAAGTCGATGGCGAGCTGCATGACCTCGATCTTCCCCTCGATGAACTCGAGCCCCGCCTCGATGACGCTCACGAAGGTGCCAACCGCGAGAACGAGCGCGGCGATGAAGAAGCCGACCGCGGGCACAGTGGCGATGAGGCGCGTGTAACCGGTGGTGCGGCGGACGGAACGGCGCAGCTTGGTGTCGCCGTGCGAGGGCACCTGCCCGTCTGTGTTCTGCGGTGTTCCCATACGTGAGCCTCCTGTGCCAGCGACGTTTGCCTGCGCCTATTATACGAGCGCCTGCGACACGCTCGTGCCACAGGCGCTCGTCAATATCAGATTGGAACGGGAATCCCCCGGCTCTCCTGCCTAGACTGCGGTGTAGCCGCCGACCTTCTTGCACATGGTGAAGATGGAGGTCAGATCGAGGTTCATCGTGAAGTCTCAGTCGGAGCGCTCGAAGTCGACGAGCGCACCGTGCTCGGGCTCGGACAGTACGTGCTCGCCCGGTTCATCCAAGACGGTTATTTATTTCGAGCCTCCCGAGCGGTTGCGCGAGGGGCTGCTGCGGCTCAAGGACTGCATCGCGCCCGAATCTGGAAGCTCAGCGCACACCTGAGACGCGCAGCAACTAGAATACGAAGCGGCAGCACACCATAGAAGGTGCCCCGCCAAGGAAGGCGACACGCCCGCGAAGGAGACGCCATGACCGCACGCACCGTTCTGCTCGTCCGCCACGCAAAAGCCAAGTCGAGAGACGAAGGCCTCGACGACCTGCAACGCCCGCTCACAAAAGCCGGCCGCAAGGCGCTGGAGGCAACGCTTGTGCCCGTCGCGAAGCTGGCGAAGGAGCTCGTGCGCGATGCGGCAGCGGACGCGCCAGAGGGCGTCGCCGCCGTTGCCGTATGGTCGAGCGAGGCCGTACGCGCCTGCGAGACCGCTGAGCAGGTGACCAAAAGGCTCATGAAGAACGCCGAGCCGGAGCTGCGGTCATGCCTGACCGAGCAGAACCTCGAGCGCTTTGCCGCAGACCTGGACGCGAGCGATTCCCCGTTGGTCATCGCCGTCGGCCACAGCCCCTTCATGGAGCGAGCCCTGGCAGAACTGACCGGGTGCCAGCTGGCATTGGGGGTCGGCTCAATCGCCGCGGTACAGCTTCCCGCAGCCGAGCAGAGCTGGTCTCGGCAGTTCAGGGGCTCCACCAGCATCGCCGTCGCCCCCGAGAACCGTGCGCGCCTGCTGTGGCTGGTCGAGGGCATCCCCGCCCGTCCCTTCAAGGTTGCCTTGTCCGTTGAGGAGACGGTTGCCAAAGCGGCAAAGACAGTCGCAGAGCGTTTGCAGGGCTTTCTCGATGACCCCGACGACGTCGAGACGCTGCACAAGCTGCGTGTCTCGATCCGAACGCTCCGGAGCCTGGTAGGCTTCCTCGAGCCCTTCCTCGAGAAGAAGCAAGCCAAGGGGATGCAGCGCGAGCTCCGCGGAATCGTGTTGCAGACCTCCGACCTGCGGGAGTACGACGTGCTGCTCGAGCAGGTCGAGACGCTCGACACCGACGCCGGCGAGCTGTACAGCGCGATTTGCGAGCTGCGCGGGCAGGAACGCGACACGGTGCTCGAAGCGCTTTCCGGCAAGGAAACCGCACGGGCGCTTGCCGCCGTGCGCAAGGGAGCAGAGCACTTTCCATGGAAAGAGCGCGTCGAGCGCACGGGGCTTGCGCCCGAATGTCTTGCCGCGCGTTTTGACGAGCTTGCAGACGGCGTCACCGCGGGACTGGCGACGCTCGACTATACCGACGAGGAGGCAGTCCACACGCTGCGCAAAGACGCCAAGCGGGTACGCTACGTCGCCGAGAACTTCGGTGCGCTCATGTCGCCTTCGGTCGCAGAGCGCGCGCACGAGATGACCGCGGTACAAGACCAGCTCGGGACGCTGTGCGATGCGCGCGTGAACGTCCAGCTCATCTGCGGTTTTCCCGCAGCGGGGCTTTCCCCCGAAGCGCACCGCGGCCTTGGCTCGCTTCTCGAGAAGAACATGTCCTTCCTCGACTCTGCCCTCTGAACGCCCCGTTTTTCCACGCTAAAATGACACGATACCCACGGTCCCTCGTTTCAAAACGAGCCGATACCCACGGCCCTCGGACCACATACGACTGGAGAATGTATGAAGACAATCACTTTGGGAACGACTGGCATTGTCACGCCGCAAAACGGATTTGGGGCGCTGCCGATCCAGCGCGTCTCGGATGGCGAGGCCGTCTCGCTCCTGCGCCAGGCATGGCATGGCGGCATGACGTTCTTCGACACCGCACGCGCCTACTCCGACAGCGAGCACAAGCTCGGCCTGGCCTTCGGGGATTGGGGCCACAATGACCCAGCGCTACCCCGCCGCGAGGACATCTTCATTGCGTCGAAGACCGGCGCCACCACACCTGACGCCTTCTGGTCTGACCTCGAGACCTCGCTTTCGAACCTGCGGACCGATTACCTCGATATCTACCAGTTCCACAATCCCGACGCCGTCTTCGAGCCCGGTGACGGCACCGGCATGTACGAGTGCATGCTCGCCGCAAAGGAGCAAGGCAAGATCCGCCATATCGGCATCACGGCACACAAAATCGCAAATGCCGAGAAAGCAGTTGCAACAGGGCTCTACGAGACCCTCCAATACCCCTTCAACTACCTGGCGATAGAGCGCGAAGTCGAGCTCGTGCGCGCGACGGAAGCGGCAAACATGGGCTTCATCGGCATGAAGGGCATGTCGGGTGGCCTCATCACCAACGCCAGCGCTGCGATGGCCTGGGATGCGCAATTCAACAACGTCGTGCCCATCTGGGGAATCCAGCGCCAAAGAGAGCTCGACGAGTGGCTGTCGTTCATGGATGGCCCAACCGGTCAGGGCACGCCCACTCTCGACGACGGGATGCGTGCCTTCATCGACGGGGAACGAGAAGAGCTCAAAGGCGACTTCTGCCGCAGCTGCGGGTATTGCATGCCCTGCCCGCAGGGGATACAGATCTCCCAATGCGCGCGCATGTCGCAGCTCCTGCGCCGCATGCCCTCGAAGAACTGGCTGACGCCGTACTGGCAAGATGAGATGGCCCGCATCACGACTTGCACCAACTGCCGCCAGTGTGCCTCGAAGTGCCCCTACGACTTGGACACCCCAGAGCTGCTCAAGCTCAACTATGCCGATTACCAGCGCGTCCTTTCGGGCGAGGTGTCCGTGGAGTAGCTACTCGCGAGACCCGTGGGCACCCTCGGCGTCTTGGGCCTTCATGCGCTCGCGAGTCTCATCGGCAATATCCTGCAGCGTCACCGAGGCGAGCCTGGCCTCCATCGCCTGGTCCGCCTCGTCGAGCTTTCCACCGAGCACGGCATGCACGTTCGCCCGACCGGGCACTGGATGTTCGGGTGCTCGTGGAAGCGGAACAGCTCGCCTTCGTCCTCGACTGCGCGAAACACGTCGAGAAGCGTGATGTCTGCTGGCGCCTTCGCAAGCGTCGCCCACGCTGTCTGCCAGCAGGTTCGAGGTGAACTTGCGCTCATCGCCCAGCACGGCAAGGCAGAGCAGGATATGAGAGGCCACGGGCAGCCTGGTCGAAAACTTCACAAGCGCGGACCTCCTCCCCGAATCGTCTTTTGGGAAGCGCAGCATACGGCACTTTCACCACCATGCGCTACGGGATAGAGGGGAAATGAGCGAGAGCGTGCAACGGATGCGTAACAGAGTCTCGACCGAAGTATGCAACGAATGCCATCTTCTCGTGCGTCGATGACTTCTTCGCCCCTCATTTGCATTTATTTCCGATGACTCATTGCGGTAATCCGGTCCTGCTGGTTCTATCCATAAGAAGAGAGTCGCCCTGAAAGCATTATCGAGGTGAACGATGCTTAACGAATTTTCCGGCAACGACCTGTTCTGCAACTACTACAAGGAGTGGATTTCCGTATACAAGGAGAATGCAGTAAGACAAGTGACGCTCAACAAGTATTACCTTGCCCTCAATTGGATAGAAAGACTCGCGCCAGACATGAAGCTGTCGGAGCTCGACCGAATTTCCTACCAGAGGATTCTTAATGGATACGCGAAGGAGCACGAGCGGCAAACCACGATGGACTTCCACCACCTGCTAAAGGGCGCCGTGCTCGATGCAGTCGATGATGGGCTGGTACCTAGAGACCCAACAAGGAAAGCAATCGTCAAGGGAAAGCCACCGCGTCCGAAGAAGAATCGCTATCTTAACCAGTTCGAGCTTCATCGATTGCTTGCAAGCCTCGATTTGGGGTCAGACATTAGCTGGGACTGGTTCATCCTATTGGTCGCAAAGACTGGATTGCGGTTTTCCGAGGCACTCGCAATCACTCCCTCAGACTTCGACTTCACCAGGCAGACACTGTCGGTGAACAAAACTTGGGACTACAAGAACGGTGGAGGTTTCGTGCCGACGAAGAACCGGTCTTCAATGAGGAAGGTCCAGATTGACTGGCAGCTGATAGTTCAGTTCTCCGTGCTGGTAAAGGATCGCCCGGAAGAATCCCCCGTATTCGTCAGAGAGAACGAGAAGGTCTACAACTCGACGGCAAACAATACCCTAGCCAGGCTATGCAAGAAATCAGGGGTGCCGGTAATCACGATACACGGACTGCGCCACACACACGCCTCTCTGCTGCTGTTTGCGGGGGTGTCAATAGCGAGCGTCGCAAAGCGACTCGGCCATGCCAGCATGAACACCACGGAGAAGACATATCTCCATATTATCCAAGAGCTGGAAAACAAGGACGTAGACCTGGTTATGCGCTCCCTCACCAGCCTCGTCTGAATGTAAGCGTAAGTCAAAAGGGCGACTCTCACTGATGAAGGGTGATGAGGGAATCGAGGTCTTTCAAGAGTGAACCGATCCTGTACTGTTCATGCTTGTTGGGCAGTAACGTTTCAACTTCTTTTAGCGTGCTTACCGCAAGACCAGGCTGTGCAGATTGGCCCGAATATTGCCCTAAATTCATACGGCTAAGGAGATACACCAGAAAGCCCGTATCGTTGCATTGGTTAGCCTGGACGGCAACAGCATGCTCTGTGAAATATGCTTTACCATCTGCGCAATTAACATTTCCGCAGAGCGCTCCTTGTCGACCGATTAGCGCATAGAAACCCTCGTGGTTATAGCGATTTGCATAGCCTCTCAGGCCGTTGCCGCCATAAACGGGATAATCTCCGTTTTCGGTTATTTCGGTTGCGGAAATAAACTCGCCACTTTGGAACTCGGAAGCCACTTCTCCCAACTTACGCTGTTCCCAAGCTATCACCCTAAATATCAAAACCGCCCTGAATAACAAACTCTCGTAGGAGTTTGTCCAACCGCATGTTCACTTTGAACGGCGGTATCGGCTTACCTTCCTTCCCAGCAAAGTAGTCTCGCGCCTTTCCGAGGTCCACCGTTTCCTTCAACGCATCGAAGCGCCCGTACTCGTTGATGTTGTCCTCGGTCACATGACGCGCCATGAGGTCACGCAGTTTCCCCTCGTCAACGCCGATAGCCGAAACCAACGCATTTACCTGGGAGTCCTTGCCCTGTTTCTGAAAATCGTTGATGTAGTCCATGAGCGTCTTGCCAGACATGATCTCCAGCTCTCCACGCTGTGCGGCATGGATGACGAGCTCGGCTGCTGCCTGCTGCTCTTGGGTAAGACTCGCAAAGGAGCTGTGCAGTAACTCAAGAGCCGTCTTGGCCTCTTCGCCCCCGTCAATCTTCTTGAGCCACTTGGCGAAGTTCTCGTTCATGTAGTCGGTGTCGATCCGCCCGGTGTCTATCTCCGTGAGGTAACCATCGATGTCGAACGGCACGTCATCCGACCCGTCGCCTGATTCCCGCTCGAAGAGCTCCTTGTAGCGCAGGGCGAGGACGAGGTACGCCTGCTGGTCGAGCGCCATCACGACCTCGGTTTCCTCCCCGCTATCGCGATGGAACTTGTAAGTAGATTTCCCCCAGGTGAACCCCTGCACCTTTGCTGCCTCGATGAGGTCGGAGAGCTGCTTGAACAGCTTGGCGAACCTCGCGCATGCCGCATCCGAGTCGGGAAGCCTCTCGAAGTTCTTTACCCTATAGCCCTCGAACACGCCCCTGATATCCTCGAAGCACATGTTGATGTGCTCCAGGTTGCTCTCGAGCTTGTCCACGAACAGGCCGAACGGACGGTCCCCCGAGTAGAGCCGCACGGCATCTTCCACGTTGCGTCGCATCGTATTAGGCCTGCGGTAGTAGCGGATCACGCCGAAGGGCTTCTCATTGCCGGGGAAGACCCTGTTCGTGCGACTGAACGCCTGGATGAGACCTTCGTACTCGAGCACCTTATCGAGGTAGAGCGTGTTGACCCACTTGGAGTCGAAGCCCGTAAGCATTTGGTTCACGACTATGAGGAGGTCGAGCTGCTCCTCGGGGTGGCGCTCGATTCCGACATAGGGCTTCTTGTGCGCTAGACGTGCGGCAACGTCCCGTTTGAAGGCGGCGTGCATGGGGATGGTGTAGTCCTTACCGGGGTAAAGCTTCGAGTAGCCCTCGAGAATCTCTACGAGACCCTCCCTCTTGAAGGTCGTGCCCGTGGGGTTGTCGGGGTTGTCGTTTCCGATGTTCGGGTCGAAGAGCGCTGTCACCTTGAGATGCGGGGCGCCATCTCGGAACATGCGATAGTACGTGATGGCCTCCGGTATGCTCGAGGTAGCGAGGATTGCATGGAACTTGCCGCCATGCGAGAGCGTCGTCCATCCCTCGACGACGTCCTCGAAGACCATCCTGAAGTGGTCGCAGGGGGTCCCGCCGATGCAGCCGTCGCCATCCGTGCCGCGGTACTGGCTCTCCGGCAGATAGTCCTCTATGCCCTTTGACCAGGTGCCGTCAGCCCCCCTGTGGCCGGCCATAGGAACCTGCGAAGGATCCATGAACCTGAGGTACGTCTTGCGCTTCTTGGGGTCCGCGAGGGCATCGGACTCACTGTCCGCACGTGTCTTTTCAAGTGCCACCTCGCGCCGGATATCACGGTCCTTGTAGGTGCAGACCATGTAGGGATCGAAAGGCAACACGTTGCGATCGCGGATACCGTCGGCGATGCTGTAACGGTGCAATTCGTCTCCGAACACGTCGGTGGTAGTGTTCTGCTTCTTCTGGTTCTCGTCCTGGATGGGTGTCCCCGTAAAGCCGAACAGCATCGCCGTGGGAAACGTCTTTCTGATTGTCTGCATCATGTCACCGAAGGTGGAGCGGTGGCACTCGTCCACGATGAAGACAATGCGTTTTTCGCGTATACGCTCGAGGTCTCGTTCCGTGAGCCCACCGTCGTGATCGTGGATGTTGCTCATCTTTTGTATGGAGGTCACTATGAGCGTATCGGCGGAGACGTCACTCTTGAGCTTCGCCCTGAGCACGTTTGTGTCCTCGGTCGCCTGAACACTCATCGAGTCATCCGCGAAGTTGCGATACTCGTCAAGCGACTGAGTGCCCAACTCGATTCTGTCTACAAGAAAGACCACCTTGTCCGCATCGTGTGAGTCAGCAATGAGCTGGGCGCTCTTAAAACTCGTCATCGTCTTGCCCGAGCCGGTGGTGTGCCACACGTAGCCACCCCTTGCGCTCGCCTTGTCCCACCTCGACTTCCTAACCCTGTCGGAAATAGCCGCGGCCGCATAGTACTGGTAGCTGCGCATAACCTTGAGCGTCGCGTCCTTTTCATCGGCCACCGAATAAAAGCCTATGAGCTGGTGAGCCATGGGGATGGAGAGCAGGTACCTCACCACGTCATTCCAGTCGTTGATAGGCTCGTTGTTGAAGTCCGCCCAGTGAAAACGGAAAAGCGAGAAATCGCCCGTGGCACCTGGGTTGGCGAAGTAGACCGTCTCGGCGGGTTCCATGGCAACGAATATCTGCACGAGAGAGAATAACCCCGAGAAGACGCCCTCATGCGCGTACTTCTGTATCTGGTTGCACGCCTTCGACACGGGGACGCCGCTGCGCTTGAGCTCGATGTGGATCAGCGGCATGCCGTTGATGAGCAGCGTCACGTCGCCGCGGCGATCGTTGAGCCGGACCGACGACGCCTTGAAGCGCGGCTGCTCGGCTATCTGGTATACGCTCCTGCCCGCCGCGATGTCGAGCCTGTCGTAGATGTAGAGGCTCACTTCCTTGCCGAAGTGAGCGGCGTCATCGGGGTTGTCACGCTTGATGGAAACGGTCCTCCCGTTGATGAATCCGTTGAGCCTCATTGGGGTTCGCAACGCGGCGATCCGCTCGAGAATCTGCTGCATCTCGCCCTGGGTGAGCGGGCAGCCATTGAGCCTGTCGATGCCTGGGTTATTCTCGTAGAGGATATGAGCCCAGTTATCGAGGAGATCCTGCTCGTCGGGCTGATGGAGCACGCCACCCGTCCATCCGAAATCCTTGAGACGATTAACGAGAGCGGTTTCGAACTCTGCCTCGCTCTTGAATGTGTCAGCCATACGTGGTTTATCCTCCTAAACGAACATCTTCTCGAGGAGCGACTTCTTCAGAGTCGCGAGCTGGTCGTGCTTACGCTGATGAAGGGTGATGAGGGAATCAAGCTCGGCTAGGCTCTTCGCAATTGCT
>OLRR01001554.1_pt1 | contig 14164 bp, 8 predicted proteins | sample 1671941 | NCBI WGS metagenome assembly OLRR01 (sample SAMEA3136628, study PRJEB25190) | human gut metagenome
TTTTAAACAGCATATATTTTTTCTCATCTATCGTCTCCGGCACCGGTTCATCCAACAGATACGCAAGCAGCTTCCAAAAACGGTTCTGCTTGTGTCCGTAATAGAAATTGTTTTCCCTTGATGCAACGGACGGCAGAGTGCCGAGGATCAGTATGCGGCTGTTTTCATCATAGACAGGCTCGAAGGAGTGGGTTATGTGTTCGTATTCCATATTGTTACCTCTTATATCTGCAGCAGCTCTTCCGGCTTATCAATACATTTTAACTATACTACAATGCCGTTGTTTTTTACAACAATACGCATAGTTCCCAGAAAAATAACTTATGATTATTATACTTTATCCATCTTGATTTCACAATCTTTTGTTCACGACAAAAAAGTAGTCGTTTCACTTCCACATTTTTTGACGTTATAACCCATTATAACCCATTGATGTTTCACTCAAAATGGGTTATAATAGATTGTAAGAAACGGGGTGATATTATGGATATCTACAAACGAATTTATGAATTAGAAAACGAGATAGCAGCCTTACCACAAGGTTCTATCAACATGAAGAAAATTTACGGCAAAGAGCAGCCTTATCTGCAATGGACAGAGAATGGAAAAAGCAAAAGCAAGTACATTAAAAAGAACGAACGCGAAGAAATTTTTGCAGGTGTTGAAAGGCGCAAACAGCTTCAAGAAGAATTGAAAGAACTGAAACAACACAGTTCTATTGATCCATCTAAATCTACAGATTTTGAAACTTCTGTCATTATCGGAGAACGTCTTCTGGCACTGACAAAAGGTGTAAAAAACTGGGGAAAACGTGATTGTTTCAGACAGTTACAGGCATATTTAAACAGTGAGGAAACAGATCGTGTATGCTTGGTATTTGGTCTGCGACGAACAGGAAAGACAACAATGCTGCGTCAGGCTGTTTTAGGAATGACTCCATCACAGTCCGCAAAATCAGCATACATCAAAGCAAAAGGGAGCGATACCATGGCAGCGATGAATCGTGATTTGGGCAAACTCCTTGATCTGGGATATGAATATGTTTTTATTGACGAAGTAACCCTAATGCCCGACTTTATTGATTCAGCAGCACTATTCTCTGATATCTACGCTGCACAAGGTATGAAAATTGTTTTATCCGGAACAGATTCTCTTGGCTTTTGGTTTGCGCTTCATCAGGAACTTTATGATCGAGCTGTTACGATTCACACTACCTTTATTCCATTCCGTGAACATAGTCGTTTACTCGGTATCGACAGTATTGACGAGTATATTCGCTATGGCGGCACACTTCGTGCAGGAGAACTGGATTTTGATGATAAAGACGTTATTTCAGAGGATGCTTCGTTCCGTGATGACGAATCCACACGGCGTTATATCGATACCGCAATCTGTAAAAATATCCAGCACTCCCTGAGTTGTTGTCAAGACGGAGGATATTTCCGTCATCTCCAATCACTCTATGAGGCAGGTGAACTAACAGGTGCTATCAATCGAATCATTGAGGATATGAATCATCGTTTCCTTATTCGTATTCTGACCGACAAATTCAAATCTCATGATTTGGGTTCAGCTGCTGATGTTTTGCGAAGAGATCGTAATCCCAAACAGCGTACAGATATTTTGGATAAAATCGATACAGAAGCAGTAACCAAACGATTAACGGATATGTTGGAGATTCACAATAAAGAAGAACAATCTATTGGTATTACAAATGCTCACATAGAGGAAATCAAAGAATATTTGAAAGCACTTGACCTGATTGTTGACGTTCCACGAGAAACGGTAATTCCAAGTGCCGAACCACTAGAGAATATTTTATTCACGCAACCAGGCATGCGTTATTGCCAGGCACAGGCATTGGTTCATTCTTTGACAAAAGATGAATTATTCTCTACATTGAGCGAGCACGAAAAAATGTTAGTTTCTGAACGTATTTTGGAAGAAGTGCGTGGTCGTATGATGGAAGACATCGTACTTTTAGAAACATTCAAATCGGCTAAAAGGCATCAACGTGTTTTCAAATTGCAATTTGCTGTCGGCGAATACGATATGGTAATTTACGATGCTAAACTCAATACATGTGAATGCTACGAAATAAAACACAGCTCGAAAATTGTTCCAATGCAAGCCCGCTTCTTAGTTGACGAAGAGAAACTGAATCAAACAAGTCAGAGATTTGGCCAGATTACCAAGCGATGTGTGCTCTATCGTGGTGAAGATTCCGTCATGGAAAATGGCGTTGAGTATCAGAATGTAGAAAATTATTTGAAACATTTATAATTTTCCCCTAAAGAAAGAGAGGTCCATGACATTTAACATCATGAACCTCTCTTTCTTTATTATCCTCTATGAGCCATCCACTTCTTTTGCTTCTTCCAGCAACGGCTGTAGCTCGTTTGCTTGAGTGCAATATAAACACCAGAAGTACAGGTTTTCAAAGCTAATTCATGAAATCGTTTACACATACTTAACAGCTGATAAATACTGGAATGTTAATAATTCTACGCAGCAAAAAAGGAACCGGAAAATCCGGTTCCTTTTTGATATCGCATCTTTTATGATAAATATATTCTAACTGCTTCATATAAGTAATACACAAATCAGCTCAGCTCTATCTCATATGCTCCGGCTTCAAAATCCACCGTAAGAAGCGCATACGCTTCACCGTTATCATAGCGGATTGAAAGCTTTGGTCCTTCTCCTGCTACTGTGATGACAGCTCCCTTCTCAAACGCCTTATGGGTGTTTCTCATGCGAAGCAGCTCAAGCTGCTTTGCAACAACATCCTTTTTTAGCGCCTCCTCAATATCGGAAGCACTGAGGTTTGTCCTGTTGATTTCCTTATGTCCTGATTCCCCTGCACGTCTTACCGCCTCATGGTCATTTTTGCCTGCAAAGAGGTCCAGATACCATACCTGCGGCTTGCCCGGCATGAACATCTGAATAGCACGGGCCAGAAGCATTTTGCTGTCAGACTCACCAAGCGCACTGTAATATGTGGCATTGACCTGATAATATATATTCTTCTGTCCGTGAAGATTTTTGACCATGCCGCCACGAGATACAATCAAATCTATAAGCGAGCGAATATCGTCCTCCGGAAGCAGACCCTTTAAGTCCAGAAGCGGTATGCCGTCATGACAGCCAAGCATATTGACAGTGGAGATTTTATCATCCACAACCTCACGCGCCCATTTTGCAAGGTAATCTGCTCTCCTGTTCTCAATCGCATCAATTACCAGTCCCGGTAAAAAGAAATCATATGTGGCATACCCCTTATCTGCAAGGGTTTTGTATATTTTCTCCTCATATGCCGCATGTATTTCAGGCAGCAGAGTCAGCCCAAGCGGAGCTGCAAGCTCATGGATCTGCTGTAGAAATTCCCAGGTCTCAGGATCATTCAGGAAATTCTTTTTCCCCGGTGCCTTAGGCGCATAGGCAAATGCATCAAGCCGCACAATAGCCGCACCGTAGGATGCTATTTTTTTAAGTGTTTCACGATAAAAGTCCCATACCTTTTCGGACTTTATATTTAAATCCATCTGTCCCAGATAATCTCTGCCATGCACCTCCTGGTAAAATGTGTTCCAGTATGGCACCCTTCGTCCATCCGGAAACTCAACCATTAGAATCGGAAGCCCCGGCTTTCTGAAAAACATCTGCTTTAAGCATGACTCATCAGGCTGTATGTAGCCCTCGTCCGTCATGACTCCATGACCTTTCCAGAACTTGTTCCAGTCTATGAAAAAATCCCGGTACTCCGACTCATCGCCCTTTTCCACAAGATCCTTGAACTGTGGTGACTGTGCCGAAGCATGATTTAAAATAAAGTCAAGCTTTAAGTCAATCCCCAGCTCCTTCAATTGCGATAAATCCTCTATTGTCGCAAGCTCCTCATTCAGATTGTAGTCCACGACCGAAAATCCGCGGTCCAAATCCGAATGATACAGGCTTGGCAGAATATAAAATGATGAAAATGTGTCCTGCATTTCCTTCTTTTTGAGCAGCGCTGCGATATCGGAAAGCTTACCGCCCAGACTGTCAGGATATGCATTAAGCATAGGTTTATTGTTCATAGACTTTGCCATCCTTTCCAACTACGATACGCGCATTTTTACTCTGTAAATCAAGCTTTTCCTGCTCCAACTCTACCACGCGGCATATGAAAGGGCTTGCGGCATTTTCGTCACGTCCTCTCTTAATGCGGCGCGCCTTTGTCTCCTCAGGCGAACTCTCCAAAAATACAGGTATATCAACACCCTTAAGGTATTCGCTTCCTCCGTGGGTCCACTCCAGGATGAGCACCTTAATTCCTGTAAAATCAGTTTCATCATATGAGATATCACCGTCCTGGCGGCCCATATGCTTTATCTCAATTATATCTTTTCCTGCCTTAAACTCTGAAAGCTCCTTGTTAATCCTGTCAAAGTCAATCTCCTTAGGTGTTCCAAGATATCCACGTAAGCCATCCTCGCCGGACTCGTTATACACATTAAGGCGTTCTTCGTCGTTTCTCATCGGGATACGGTGTGGATAATTGTCCCCTGTCAGCACATAGCAGGCTGTATTATCGTTAAGAAAATACTGCTGCAGGGCTGCTGCAATCGTTGTCTTTCCTGAGCCTGAGCCGCCGTAGATGCTTATTACAATACGTTTATCAGAAGAACTATCTGCAGTGTCAGCCTCACTTAATTTTAGACTGCCGCACACCTTCTTTATCTCATCATACAGCTTCTTTACCTCATCAAGCCTGATAAATGAAAACTGATATGCCTCATACTCCTTTACGGCAAACGGAAGCGGTATTCCTGCATTCATCAGTGCTGCACCTGTGTACTGCCTGCCGGTATTTTCCTCAATATATACTGCATCAGACTCCAAGCCCTTAAGCTTCACATAGCAAGTAGCCGCATTTGCCTCCGCATACAGACGAACCACGCTCACAAGTGCCCTGTCCTTTGCCCTTGAAACAGACATCCACGCAGCCACCTCATCCTCAAATGGGCTTGTAAGGCGCCAGTAGGTGCCCTCATTTATAAGCATCTCATACTTCTTAAAGGTCTTGATCTGCTCTCTGATTTCTTCCTTTTCCTCATCTGAAAGAAGGGCCGGATTCAGCTCATAGCCAAAGGTTCCTGCCATGGCTGTGATGCCTCTTGTTTTAAGGCTTGTCACTCTGCCGGTCTGATGATTTGGCACTGCCGATACGTGCGCTCCCATGGATGATACCGGATAGAAGAACGATGTGCCGTACTGTATTCTTGTACGGTTTATGGCATCTGTATTGTCACTGCACCATATCTGTGGACTGTAGTAGAGCATGCCTGCATCAAATCGTCCACCGCCACCGCTGCAGCCCTCAAGAAGTATATCCGGATATCTTGTCACCAGACGCTCCATAAAATCATAAACTCCAAGCACATAGTCGTATGCAAGATTTCCTGCATACACATCAGCCATGCTTCTGTTCATATCCCACTTCACGTAGTCGATTTTTCCCTGGTCAAACACTGCGCAGATCTGATCGAAAATATTGTCCCTGACTTCTTTTCTCGAAAAGTCTAAAATAAGCTGGTTTCTTGAGCGTACAGGAAGCTTTCCCGGAATCTGGATAGCCCAGTCAGGATGCTCTCTATACAGATTACTGTCCTCATTCACCATCTCAGGCTCAATCCATATTCCAAATTTCACTCCCTGTGCATGCACTCTGTCGATGAGCTCAGAAAGTGTTCCGCCAAGCTTTTTCTCATTCACAAACCAGTCTCCGAGTGATGAATTATCATCATCTCTCTTTCCAAACCAGCCATCATCCATGACCACCATATCTATGCCCAGTGATGCGGCCTCCTTTGCAAGGTCTACTATCGTATCTCCTGTAAAGTCAAAGTAAGCAGCCTCCCAGCTATTGATGAGCACCGGTCTTACCTCATGTGCAAATCTGCTCCTGCACACATGCTCACTGATGCAGGTGTGGTACTGATGGGAAAGCTGTGAGAAACCGTTTGCCGAGTATGACATAATCACCTCAGGCACTGTAAAGGTCTCTCCTGCCGCAAGCGGATATGAAAACAGCTCATCGGAAAGCCCCATTAAAAGGCGTGTCTGGTTAATCTGGTCCTTTTCTGCCTCACATGAGAAGTTGCCACTGTATACAAAAAGCATACCATAGCAGTCTCCTGCATTTTCTGTAGTATCTCGCTGTGCGAGAATAACTGCCGGATTGTACTGGTGGCTTGAGGTTCCTCTGCGGCTTCCGAATGAAAGTGTGCCGTGTCCTAAGTGTGTGCGCTCAAGATTGCGCTCCATGGCATGCTTACCGTAGAATCTGATCACATCATAATCTCCGTAAACCATATCCAGGCAGGCAGCATGAGCCTTTTCAATTGTAATATTTCCACTGCCTGTATTTTTAATGAGCACACTTCTTGTGATGACATCACAAGCCTCGAGCACACCATAAAGCAGATGCACCTCAACGCCTGCGATATCATCGCCAAGAACTATTTCAAGAGTCTGCGCTTCATCATCAGATGCCCACACTGCAGGAAGTCCCTTTAGAGCGTATTTTCCGTCTCTGATTTCATGACTCTTATAAAGAAGCTCAACACTCTCAGTGCCCTGTTCGTTTTTGATATCAAGCGCAATATTTCTGAAATCGCCTGTACCAAGAGTTGGATACTCCTGTGGCAGTGTATCAAGCGAATATGTGCGGTTCATTCCTGCTGCGTAAGGATTGCCTGAAAAGCCTCTGTCAGCATATGTCAGCACATAGTCCATATCACATGTGCTTTTTGCTCCGTAGTACAGATGCAGCAGATAGCCTAGTCTGTCCACCTGCATCTGATATGTGGTGTGAGCGGTCTGTAAAGTAAAAATTTTCTTGTTTGGATTAAATATAATTGCCATAAAATCACTCCATATCATTGTTAAAATAGTGTTTAAAAATTATCCCTTGATTGCACCGTTTGCAACACCGTTTAATATCTGCTTCTGGCAGATTATATAGAATATAAGTATCGGTATCAAAGCCAGAATATATGATGCAAATGCCAGATTGTAGTTGGTTCCAAACTGTGTCTGGAAATTCAGCTGTGCCAACGGCAGTGTATTCTGTCCTGTTCCTGACATGATTACAAGCGGTGTCATGACATCATTCCATGTACCGAGCGCTGTCAGGATGGCTACTGTCGCATGCATAGGCTTCATCATAGGAAATACAACTCTCCAGTATGTTGTCCATGTGCTTGCGCCATCGATGTCTGCAGCCTCCTCAAGTGCCATAGGGATATTTTTCAAGTATCCACTATATAATAATACATTCATTGGCATGTAAAATACAAGATATAAAAGGATAACTCCTGCCCTGTTTCCAAGTCCCATCTGCGCAGTCTGCTTTACAAGAGGCATCATGAGAATTGAGAATGGCACAAACATACCGCTTACAATGTAAAGATATATGAAACGGAAGCTCTTTTTCCTTGCCATGCCTCGTCCGATAACATATCCTGCAATCGAATGGATAAGGATTGCGAGAACAATGGTCACAATAGTGATAAGTAAGCTGTTTCCGAGAGAATGCCAGAAATCAGTCACCTTCATAGCCTCTGTGAAGTTTGAAAAGCTCCACTTTGAAGGGAATGAAAGAGCTCCTGCGACATCATTTGTCATCTCACTCGGTTTCTTGAAGGCAATGATAACAGCCATATACAGCGGGAAAAATACGGTTAAGGTTCCCAATATTAAAACGATGGTAAGTACCCAGTTTGATTTTTGTTTTTTCATTATAACTGCTCCTCCTTCTTATTCATAACGCCCATCTGGAATAGTGAAATAGCCACAATTACAACAAAGAAAATTACTGCGTTTGCACTCTGGAAGCCAAACTGTCCTCCATCCATACCATTTCTGTAAATCAGGTATGAGATTGACTCAGTGCTCTGCGCCGGGCCACCCTTTGTCAATGACATAATCTGGTCAAATACCATGAGGAAGTTCTTTGTGCTGAGCACCAGATTGATTGTAACAAATGGCATAACGAGTGGAAATGTAACCTTCCAGAACTGCTTCCATTTGCTTGCTCCGTCGAGCATGCTGGCTTCGTAAACATCCTCAGGCACTGTCTGCAGTCCGGATATATAAATGATGGTATTCATGGCAACCGCCTGCCATACCCCGACAATCAGCACACCAATCCATGCATATTTTTCACTCGCCAGAATACTGTTTTGTAAGAAACCGATGTTGAAGGTATTTCCTACTACCGGCAGAATATATGTAAAAATAAAGCTGAAAATGTAACCAATAACCAGTCCGCCAAGGATATTCGGTACGAAATAAACACCTCTTAATGCACTCTTGCCGCGGATATTGCTGTTTAACGCAACTGCCATTACAAGGCTTAATACATTTACAAGTACGGTTCCTGCAATCGCATATTTAAAGGTAAACAGATAGCTCTTTCCGACTCTGGCGTCGGTAAACAGGTCTGTATAGTTTCTAAGTCCGACATAATCATATGAGCCGTAGCCCTTGTAGTTTGTAAAGCTGTAAATCACACCCTTTATCATCGGCAGTGTGTTGAATGCGAAAAATAAAACCACAACAGGTATCACAACTGCCCAGAATGTCTTGTCTCTATTTGACATTTTCTTTTTCATTTTGCATCCTCCTGTTCCTTCTGGTAATCCTGTACTTCACGAATCAGATCTCTGTTGTAACGCTTCCAGTCTGAATCAAATTTCTTTAAGAACTTCTCCTTTGCATTGTCGCCTGTGTCAAGCAGATATGTCTGAATCATGGCATCCACGCTCATCTCACTTGGATAATGGTGATCCTGATAATCCGACATACGGTTGTCCTTTATATACTCCTGCATATCCTCCAGTGTATCCGGTATTGCGAAATCTCCATCCTTGCAGGCAATTCCGCCCTGGTCATCCAGATATGTCTGAATTGTCTCATCGCTGTACAGATATTCAAGCACCTCGTATGCTGCTTCTTTATTTTTGCAGGCCTTCATAACTGAAAACTGTAAATCTATTCCTGAATTTAACACATTGTCAGCCTCATTATCATTTGCCGGGAAAGTAAATGAACCGATATTCATATCAGGATTAACCGACTTAATCTGAGGAATAGCATAGCTTCCTATCGTGTACATGGCAGCTTCACCTCTGGCAAAAGCTGTACATGCGTCATTGTAGCTGTAAGCATATGGATTGTCCTCTGCATAATCAAGCAATGTGCGTATCTTGTCGGCAACCGGAGAATATGCCTCCTCAAATGTCGTATTTCCCATATTTACCTGATTACAGGTGTCTGAATCACAAAGACCTACTGCAAGGGCATTCCACGGTGCCAGACAGGTCCATGTATCCTTAAAGCCCAGATACAAAGGAAGTGTTCCGCTTTCCTTTATCTCATCGCACAGTGCTGTAAACTCACTCCAGGTTGTAGGCACCTTCCAGCCATTCTCCGCAAACATATCCTTGTTGTAAAGCACTCCTGCTGCATTTGCGGCGTAAGGAAGTGCATAGGTGCCATCCTTTGGAATGAACTCAAGCTCCTTGTCCATATCCAGATATGCCTCTTTTACATTGTCCACTGCATCCAGATCTGAGATATCCTCAAACAAATCTGCATCCAGGAAATTTGAATAATTGATATCTCCACCTATTGCAATGATGTCCGGATAATCCTCACGGATGAAGCGTGTCTTTAAAATAGTCATAGCCTCATTCGGAGATGAGATAGTCAGGTGAATATCATCGTGAGTCTCATTAAATTGCTTCTCAATCTTCTCAAACGCCTTAACAGCCTCCGGCTTATAAGAAACCACCTCAATCTCAGTTTTTCCGTCCGCCCGCTTTTCATTTCCACATCCGGTCAGTCCTGTCGTGCACATTCCGAGTGCCAGCACAACCGCCATAGCCTGACAAATCTTTCTTTTTGCCATATTTTTCCACTCCTTTTCTGTTTTATTTGCTCTTTTTCCTGATAAACCGATTATAACATACCATTATGCATACAATAAATACCTTTATTTTTGCTTTTTTATACCAATATGCTATAAAATATGCTATAATTGCATATAATATCGCATAAGGGTATATTTATAGTATTAATCAATAAGGAGTGACTCACATGGACAAGCTTTCCTTCAATATTTTTCCAAATGTAAATTTCATAGATTTGTGTATGTATCAGTTCGGCCACGAGCAGTGCGAACCGGGACACTCATTTGGTCCTGCCACAAGAAACCACTATCTATTCCACTATGTACTGTCCGGCACCGGCACTCTGATGGCCGATAATGCAAAGGGCATTACACAAACCTACAACATAAAAAGCGGGCAGGGATTTCTGATTTTTCCCGGCCAGATAAATACCTATATCGCAGATGACAAGCTTCCTTGGGAATACATATGGATTGAGTTTGACGGTCTGCGCGTCAAGGAAGCTCTCACCACAACAGAGCTTACCAAAAATAATCCTGTATATCACACACACTCAAAGGATATCCGCGAAAAGCTTGTTGAGGAAATGCTCTACATCACAAGGCACCCCTCAGAATCACCGTATCACCTGATTGGGCATATGTACCTTTTTCTGGATTATCTGATGCAGTCAGCCAAATCATCAAAACTCGTTCCAGGTGGGAAAATGAGTGATTTTTATATAAAAGAAGCGATGAATTATATCGAGCAGAATTTTCAGAATGATATCTCAATCGAAGATATTGCCGGAGTCTGCGGCATAAACCGAAGCTATCTGGGCAAGATTTTCAAAAATTCCGTTGGACATTCACCTCAGGAATTTCTCAGGAATTATCGTATGATAAAGGCCACAGAGCTTTTAAAGCTGACCTCCTTATCCATCGCAGATGTTGGTTCTGCCGTTGGATATGAAAATCAGCTTCATTTCTCACGCGCCTTTAAAAATATCTACGGAGTGGCTCCGAGGGAGTGGAGGAACGAGCATAAATAAGCTCACTGTTCATCCTTCACAAATTCATTTACATTGTCAGTGGTCACCTTCTCATACGGCAGATAAACATACTTTTTATCCTCAAACTTTATGTTTTTCATGCTGTCCCCGGTGGCTGCCAGATAGGCAAGCTGAGCCATAGCCCTTGCCTGTCCCTCCTTGTCATTGTAGACTGTTGCCGCAAGCTTCGACTGCTGCACTGCTTCAAGCCCATCGTCTGTGCCGTCCACTCCAAAAAATGCAGGTACATTCGACTCCGTCACACCAAGCTTTTCGTATGCATCTATCGCTCCGAGTGCCATTGCATCGTTGTTTGCAATAACCAGCTCTATGCTGTTTTTATACTGACCTATAAGCTGTGTCATACGGTTCTGCGCCTGAGCACGATTCCAGTTTGCTATCTGACAGCTCAGCTTTTCTATCTGAATACCGTTATTCTTCATGCTCTCTGTCACACTCTCTGTCCTGACGATGGCATCCTGATGTCCCATCTCTCCCTCCAGGATGACGTACTGTATCCTGCCATCACCGTTTTTATCCACACCCGGATTATTCTTTATATAATCGGCAATGAGTTCCCCCTGCATCTGACCTGACTGCTTTGCCTTGGCCCCGACATAGTACAGCTTATCCCAGCGATTTAAATCCTCATCAACCGGCTCCCTGTTAAAGAAAATAATCGGGATGTCCTTCTCCATTGCAGCATTTATAATATGCGACAAATCTGTTCTGTCTGCCAGATTAATACACAGCACATTGCAGCCATCCTCTATCATCTCCTGCACCTGATCATCCTGTGTACGCTGTGAGCCTGCAGCATCCATGATTGTCATGCTGATATCGTATTTGTCTGTATCAAGACTTGCGCACTCCTTTTTGAAAGTTTCTATCAGCTCCCCGATAAATGTATCTTTCTGGTCATAGCAGGTCACGCCTATATATATCTGTTTTTTCTCGTCAACTCTTGTGTTGCTGCACGAGACAAATGACAATATCAGCACAAAACACAGTATCATCATGGTATTTCTTATTCTGCTTCTCATTTATTGTTCCCCCACTACTGGCTGATTGCATACAAAAGCTTCTTGTTTTCTTCATCAAACAGATTTTTTCTGGTAAGAAGCTGGTAAGATACCGGCTTTTCCTCTACTGAATACTTTCTACTGCCACGCAGCATATCGACCAGCCCTACAACACTTTTGTATCCGGCAGCAAATTCATCAGGTGTGATAAGAGCCTCTGTCCAGCCCGAATCGAGATAATATATAGCCTCTGTTGAGTTTCCTATCCCATATACCAGTGCACCCTGCAGATTATTATCAGAGGCTTCCTTTGCCGCCTCAACCACACTTGCATCATCTATTGCAAGAACTATGTCAACCTTTCTCTGTGACTGCAGATTTATTTTCTCCCCGGTATCCGAAACACCTGATACAATCCACATCACAACACAGCCGCTCTCCGCGAGAGTATCCTTTATGCCATCAATTCGTTTTTTACAGGCATCGGATTCAGTGTTTTCACAATAGATTCCTATTTTTTTACCTGAAAGTGTTCCGTTGTTGTCAGCAAGAAGCTTTTGTGCCAGTTCCACACCCATTCTGTACTGGTCAAACTCCACTGTATTTAACGACTTAAAGCTCTCGCTTCCCGCCTGGTCTCCGACTACCATTATCGGTGTCTTTTTATTTATCCGGATAAGTGTATTAAGGCTTTTTTCTTCTGTCATTTTTTCTGCTGTCGGCTTGAAAACGACCGCATCAGCTTTTTTGTTTATCTCCTGGTTTATGACATCAATTTCATCTGACATGTTGTTCAGATTTTCCTTACTTATCATAACTACATCCACACCATACTCAGAGGCCGCCATTTTCATGCCATATTTAAACGCAGCACTGTGGCTTTCATCCACATCAGCCATCACAACTGCAATACGCTCCGGTTTCTCATTGAGCTTATTGTATGCGATAAAACCTATTCCTATCACAAGTAGTACTCCAAGCAGCAGCTCTGTTATGATGAAGTTTCTCTTATTCTTGCTCATATTTGTCCATTTATTTTTCACTGTTACTCTCACACCTCCCATGCAGCAAGGGAATTGTACTTACTTCATACTATATGATGCTCCTCAAATCGAAGTCTGTTTTCCTCTGAATAGACAATTGCCGGGATTTTGATTGTCACAACTGTTCCCTCATCAAGCTCACTTTCTATATGCAGGCCATAGCGCTCTCCAAACAGTATCTTTATCCTGTTATTTACATTGACAAGCCCCACTCCCGAGCCCTTCTTGTGAACCCTGTCCGTATTTGTCAGCAAAAGCGGAATTTCATTCTCCGGAATGCCCATTCCGTTGTCTGATACCGTTATGATGATATCCTCTCCCACTTTTTGGCCTCCGACCACTATCTCTCCGAAATCGTCCAGCTCTCTGATTCCGTAATTTAGTGCGTTTTCTAAAATCGGCTGAAGCACCAGCTTCACCGCACAGTAGTCCATTATTTCCTCGTCTACCTCAAAGCTCACCTCAAATTTGTTCTTATAGCGCACCTTCTGAATATTCATGTAGCTTTTTGCGTGCAAAAGCTCATCGCGTACAGTTATTATGGTATGTCCCTTCGACAGACTGATACGGAAAAGCTTTGCAAGCTGCGTAATCATAAACGAGGCTTCTTCGTTTTTGCCCCCCTCTATCATCCATGTGATAGAGTCAAGTGTATTGTACAAAAAATGCGGATTAATCTGGCTTTGAAGTACATCAAGCTCGCTCTTTCGCCTCTCGTTCTGCTCCCATACAACCTTTTTCATAAGCTCATTGTTCTGCTTATATGAATTGCGTATAGAGTATCCCAGATGCCGTATCTCTGAGGAACCACCTACATAAATATCTGCTTCATTGCCATTCTCATACCTTTTCACAGAATCATCCAGCTTCATTATCGGCTTTGAAATATGTATAGATATCACTCTGTTTATCCACACAAACATCATAGCCATAATAATCATTATAACAAAAACAAACTGCTTCACATCCGCCATCTTATTGGTAAATATGGAGTATGGCATCACACATACAAGCTTCCAGCCTGTGTAGCTGATTGTATCTACCATAATCTTACGATGCACTCCATTCAGATAATCATCATATATACTGTTTTGCGACTTTGCCGCAACC
>OLRR01001560.1_pt1 | contig 14099 bp, 10 predicted proteins | sample 1671941 | NCBI WGS metagenome assembly OLRR01 (sample SAMEA3136628, study PRJEB25190) | human gut metagenome
CCTGGGAGTCTCTGCGCAACCTTCAGACTCGTTCCGCATCCGGCAGAGTAGCCGATGAGGTTGATGTCGGAAGAATCGACCATCGGCAAGGTCATCGCATATTTCGTGATAGAGAGGGATTGTGCATTTCGGTCGCCGGTCGTCGACTCTCCGCCGCCAAACAGGTCGGGGGAGAGCACCACGTATCCACGGCGTGCGAGTTCCATGCTCCAGGTGTCATTGCTGTGTGCCTGATTCGAGCGTCCATGGTTGATGACGATGGCCGGCGCTTTGTTTTCGGCAGTGGCGCTGCTCGGGAAGTAGACGAGCGTGCTCACGGTCGAACCGTCGGTTGCGGTAATGCTCTGCCGCTCGATTCTCACTTTGCCCCAGTCGGTCTGAAAACCCCAGATAAAAAACGTGCATACGACAAGAATGCCGAATGTGATTCCAAGAAAATGCAGCGCCTTTCTCATGCCCGTCGGGGCGCTGGCTCTGTCCTTGCCTTCTGTCATATCTCCTCCTTGAAACGACGTTTCTCTGTTTCCCCAAAAAATGAGATGCTGCCTCCTTTGTCCCTCCTGTTCGCTTGATGGGAAATTGCTCTATCATCTTTTCTGGAGAGAGCGTCTGCCGCACCGTCTAAACGACAATTCAAGCGGGTAATCTGATAACCCAGACAAAATAACCCGCGCTTCCCTCTTCTACGCTGTGCCTGTGAGCGGGGACGATGTTACTATCGGCCGGTTCAAGGCAATGAATGTGAGCTTATGGGATTAGACATGATTTCACAGAGACTGAGAATTGCGGGGAGGTCGCTCGAAGGGGCCTTGCCGATCCTGGTCGGGTTCTCGCTGAACAAGGCTTGGATCAACCTTGCCATACCCTATATGCCCGCCCAAGTCCCGGGAAACGCTCTTCTGTCTTTTGACATGTTCTTTGCGTTTGCGTCTATTGCTCTTGCTGCACTCTCATTGCATGTCGTCCCCAAAACGTTGCGCAGCGTCCTCTTTCCCGCTGCGGCTGCGTGCCTGCTTGTCTCGTCGGTGCTTCTGGCGTTGTGTTTTGCGCTGTCTATACAGGCTTCGTCGATTGTCGTTGTGGCGACGGGACTGTCGGTTGTCGGTGTCGTCGGGATGGCGATGCTGTGGACCGACGTGTTGGCAGTGTTCAACCCCGCACGAACGGCGCTTTTCGTCGGTGGTGCCACGGCGCTTTCCTATTTTTTCGTATTCGCACTCGAAGAGGTGACTCCCGTCCGCAAGTTTGTCGTTCTGACGATGCTGCTGCTCGTCTCGTTTATCTGCTATGGATTCGGCAGCAGAAAAGCAGTGTCTGAGCAGGTTGGCGACAAGATTCGCCGATGCCGCCCGGTGTTTCCCAGCAAGGCGGTCACGTTCATTGCCGCATACTCGTTTTCGTATGGCCTCATGTCGCCTTCGGCAACGGGGCTGGGAGGGCCTCATCATCTTGCGCAGCTTGTCGCCGCGCTCACGGTCGTCGCCTTCGTTCTCATCGATACGAAGCGCTTCAGCTTGCGCGTGCTCTACAATCTGGCGCTTCCGATGATGGTGTGCGGGCTGTTGCTCGCTGCCCTCGTCCCGGGGATGCCGTCTGCGTTTGTCGCGACGTTGTTCGATATTAGCTATGCGTCCATGGGAATCATGCTGACCCTTGTGGTGTGCGGTATCTCGTATAGCACGGATTATTCGGTGTTGTGGATATTCGGTCTGCTCGTATTCGTGCAATTTCTCGCCAAAACGCTCGGCGTCTTCTTGAACGATACGTACTCCTTCGAGCTGTCTGCCGTTGGACTCGGAGGGCTCTTTCCCATGAGTGCCATCGTGTTGGTGCTTCTGGCGAGTGTCGTGATGCTTTCGGAGAAGAGCATCTTCTCCAGATGGGGAACGGCATTCCCTGTGGCGGACGAATCCGAGAAAGAAATGCTTGACGGCATGAAGCTTCGTATCGACGACCTGAGCACCTCGTATGGGCTGACACAGCGCGAGATCGAGGTGCTTCACCTGCTCGCCCAGGGCAAGACGAATGCCGAAATTGGACAGGATATGTTCATCGCCGAGGGCACTGTCAAGGCACATGTACAGCATATTTACCAAAAGCTCGATGTGCACTCGCGCAAAGAGCTCTTCGCGCTCCTCTGACAGCTTCTCGTGCACTCTTGTGGCGAATTTAGCGAAGTGTAAACTGAAGGCGTTCTGATACGAAGGAGGATGTCATGGAAATCGATCCACGAGCTGCGGTGCAGCAGTTTTCAGATACGTGCATCAGATGCGGTCTGTGCGCTCGGACCGACTGCGGGAACTTCCCTGAAGGGACGCCCAACCTGGGCGACATCTGCGAATCGCTTCTTTCGGGGGATGAGACCTGGCGGCATTTCCCCTTCACCTGCGCGCTGTGCAACCGCTGCACGGCCCATTGTCCGGCCGGCCTCAAGGCCATCGACGCCTGCAAGCCGCTGCGTGGCATGTTGTTGCCGCACCATGACGAGCTGCGTCCCCTGTACCGCAAGTTTAGGACCGACCTCAAGTACAACCTGTTCTCCGCACTCAAGGCGCGCACATCCGGAGACATCCACAACGTCACATATCTTTCCGGCACACCAGATCTGGGCGGGGAGGCTGACCACACGGCGTTCTTCCCGGGATGCTCGCTGTACGCCTACGCGCCCGACCTTACCGAGAAGGTCTCCGGCTGGCTGCGCGCGGAGAAGCTCGCCGCTTATACGCTCTACTTTTGCTGCGGCTCGACGTTTTACGACTCGGGCTTTTACGAGGAGTTCGAATGCTACCGTGTGCGTGCCCAGGCGTTCTTGGCAGAGCATGAGATCACGCGCCTCATCATCACATGCCCGCATTGCGGCTACGAGCTTCCTCGGCTCCTCGAGGGCATGGACGTGGAGATCGTCAAGTTGAGCAAGCTGCTCAACGATCGAAGCATGACGAGCGGCATTTCCGGCAAGATATCGTTTCACGATGCGTGCTACGACCGCTACGACGGCGAGTTTGGGGAGCTCGCCCGTGACCTGTACCCCAACGCAGAGCTTGTCCCGCTCGCACACGAGAAGCGCGATACGATGTGCTGCGGCGGGGGCGGCATGGTGAGCGTCTACGCGCTCGATTACTGCGTGTACCGCCGCACGATGCGCCTCGCGGAGGTCGACGAGACGGACACGGACCTCGTGCTCTCCACGTGCTTCTCGTGCGTCAACTCCTTGCAGCGAAGCATCGGCAGCACGCCGGTCAGGCACTACCTCGAACCCATCTTTGGCATCGACGTCGATTGGAGCGCGGTCTATGATGCGGTCGACGCGCTCGAGCGCGATCCCGAGTACTGGCGGCTCACAGGTGACGACAACACCGATTTGACCTTCGATGAGGCGTGAAACCACCTGTCAGTCAGCTAAAATGACCAGCTATGACTACAGAGATTAAAAAGACGAACTGCCATTACTGCGGCTACCTGTGCGCGTTCGACGCGACGCTCGAAGATGGCAGAGTCACCAAGCTCACGCCAGATCCGACCCGCTATCCCTACGACGCCTCGGTCGCGCAGCGCTGTGTGCGCTGGCCGCTCAACCTAGAGAAGCTCTACGACGACACGACGCGCGTCAATTACCCGCTGCGCCGCAAGGGCGAGCGCGGGTCCGGCCAGTGGGAGCGCATCAGTTGGGACGAGGCGCTTGACGAGATTGCGTCCAAGCTCAAACAACTTGTCGCCGAGCACGGCCCCTGGACGGTCGCGAGTGCCATTGGCGGCCCGCATGCCGTGTACTGGCCGCTGCACCGCTTCATGACCTTTATCGGCAGTCCCAACAACATGGGCATCGGACCGATTTGCTGGAACCCACGCATCTGGATGGACACCATGACCTACGGGTGGTCCGTCGAGTGCGATTTCAGACCAGGGCTCACGCAGTGCCTCGTACTGTGGGGCACGAACCCTGCAGAATCGGACAACTCGCTGTTCTGGCGCAACATCGCCGACTACGCCCGTGCAGGCGGCAACCTCATCGTCGTCGACACGCGCCTGTCCATGACGGCGGCTCGCGCGAGCATCTGGCTGCACCCCTTCCCGGGCACCGACACCGTGCTCGCCTATGCGCTGGCGCGCGTGATCATCGAAGAAGACCTCTACGACCACGAGTTCGTCGAGAAGTGGTGCTATGGTTTCGACGAGTTCAAGGTGGCGGCGTTCGAACGCACGCTCGACGAAGCGTCCGAGCTCACGAAGGTCTCCGTCGAAGATATCCAGGCAGCAGCGCGCACCTACGCGACCAATTGCCCCGCCGGTCTGCTCTCGGGCCGCGGCGTCGACCAGATCGGGCCGAACACGGCCCCGCTGCACCGTGTGCTCGCCTCGCTGCGCGCCATCACGGGAAACGTCGATGTCCCCGGTGGCACCCTGCTCAACGAGCGCCCGACCTTCTTATCCGAGATGGAGCTCGAGGGCAGCGCGGACCTGAGCCTAGAGTCGCGCGAACACGGCCTCAACGAGCCTGACTGCGGCATCCAGAGCTACCGCGGCTTCGCGAAGGCGGACGCGCGCACCGCAAAGCTCGGCAGGCATCTTCCCATGCGCTACTTGACGAGCCCGCTGCCCGTGCGCGTGTGGAACGCCGCGGTGACCGGCGAGCCCTACAGGGTGAGCGCGCTCATCGTCGACGGCGCAAACCCGCTCGTCACCTATGCCGACACGCGTCTGGTCAAGGCGGCGTTCGAGGCGATGGACCTCATCGTCGACCTCGAGTTCGTCATGACCCCGACCGCCCAGATGTCCGACTACGTGCTGCCCGCCGCCGCAGCCCTCGAGCACCCGGCTTTCCAGGCGATGGGCGGTGTCTCGGACTTCTGCTATGGCGGGCCCGCCGCCTGCGAACCGCAGTTCGAGCGCAGGGAAGACTACGTCATCCTGCGCGAGCTTGCCTTGCGCATGGGAGACGCCGAGGAGAACTGGCCAGCCAAGAACCTTACCGAAGAGCTCGCGCGCACCATCGCGCCGACCGGCATGAGCTGGGAGGCGTTCACGGTGACGGGGCAATGCGGTAACCCCGCGCACTACTACAAGCACGAGGAAATCGCCCCCGAAACGGGCGAGCCGCGCGGATTCGCGACGGAATCGGGCAAGGTCGAGCTTGCCAACCCGTTTCTTGCCAGCATGGGCGCGGGACGCACCGCGCGCTTCTTCCCCGTGCCCGGTGTGCACGTGGACCGCGACGAGGGCGAGGGCTGCGTGACCATGATCACGGGCGCGCGCAAGCAGCCCTACTGGGCGTCGTCGTATTTCGAGGTCCCCTCGATGCGCAGGCGCCATCCCAAGCCGACCGTGGGCATGTCGGTCGCCACGGCAGAGCGTCTCGGGCTTGCCGAGGGCGACGAGGTGCTCATCTCGCGCCAGGACACCCCCGAGCTGGAGATCTTGCAGTATGTGCACCTCGAGAATATGGTCGACGGCGTGGTATCTGCCGAGTACGGTTGGTGGTACCCTGAGCGGAGGGCCGGGGCGCCGGATTACTCGGGCTGCTTCGAGTCCAACGTCAACCTCCTCACGAGGGGGACGGTCCCCATGGATCCCGAGCCCCTGATCGGAACATGGATCTACAACGGCATTCCCTGCTGTATCAGAAAGAAAGAGAGGGAGTAAGTGAAAAAGAAGTACGCGATTCTCATCTTCTCCAAGCCCCCGATTCCCGGCCTGGTCAAGACCAGGCTCACCCGCTCCCGCGGCGGCACATTCACCGACGAGCAGGCGGCGCAGTTCTTCAAGCGCAGCCTGTGGGACGTGACCGAGCTCGCCTGCTGGTGCATGGACGACCTCGAGGAAGCCAACAGGCGCGAGCGTGAGCGCGACGCCGGGGCTCCCGAGCGCAGCTACGACCTGTTCATCTCCACAACGCCGGCAAAAAACATCGAGCTCATGCGTGAGACCCTCGACGAGATCGGCCCGTGGCCGCGCGAGATCCACTACATGTCCGACAAGGGCACGTCGTTCGACGAGCATTTTGACGGCGCCTTCCAGGAGATCTTCGACCAGGGCTACGAGGCCATCGTCTCCATCGGCGCCGACATCCCCACGCTGCCGCGCACGCACGTGACGCAGGCGTTCCAGTGGCTCGACTACTTCAGCGAGGTTCTGGGCACGCCGGGCTTCGTGCAGGCTCCGTGCCAGGAGTGCGGCACGTCGCTCGTCGGCTTCAACTACGACACGCCCATCAACCACGAGGGCATCTACTACAACATGGACGGGCGTCCCGCGCTGGACGGCTACCGCGAGAAGCTCACCGAGAAGAACATCCCCAATGCGTACCTGTCTCCCGTCGCCGACGTCGACGAGATCGAGGACCTTGCGCATGCGCTTTCGTGCGCGCGTGCCCTCGAGTGCGCGTCCAAGTTCCAGACCGACATCTACGTGCCGCGCCGCGTGCTCGCGTGGGCAGACTACCTGGGCATCAGGTCGGTCGCTCCGCCAAACGACAACCACGACCCGCGCCAGTACATGGACAACCCGGATTCCGAGGAACTGGGCGAGGATGTCGCGGAGCTCAAGCCCGAGCCGACTGACGGCATTCTCTAGGTGCTGACACGCGACCCCCGGATTTTGTCAGTTCGGGGGTCGCTTTTTCATAGGAGCAACTACATGACCGAGAAAAGAGACCTTCACAAGGTGCACGCGCTTTGCCCGCACTGCCTGAAGACGCTTCCGGCGCAGGTGTATGCGGATGAGGACAACAAAGTCTGGATGACGCGCACCTGTCCCGAGCACGGCGAGTTCACGACCTACCTCTCGCCGAACGCCGACCATTACCAGTGGCTGCGCAGCATGCACACGGATGTCACGCGCCCGAAGGTGATGGACCAGGAGATCGTCGGCGAATGCTGCAAGAGCTGCGGGCTGTGCAAACGCCACCTGCGCCGTGGCACGCTCGTCGAGATCGAGGTCACGCGCCGCTGCAACGCGAAGTGCCCGGTGTGCTTCATGAGCGCGGACTTTCCGACGCACGGCATCAGCTACGACGAGATCGAGGGCCTCGTTACGACGCTTGCCGAGAAGGTCGGGCCCGAGACGGGTCTGCAGATCACCGGTGGCGAGCCGACGATACGCCCCGACCTCGACGAGATCGTCATGATGGCGCGCCGCCATGGCTTCGTCGGGATCGAGATCAATACGAACGGTATCGTCATCGGGCGCTCCAAGGAGTACCTCCAGAAGCTCGTCGACGCCGGCATCACGGGCATATACCTGAGCTTCGACGGCGTGGACGAGGACCCGTACGAGAAGATCTGCGGCAACGGCGCGATGCTTGCCGACAAGATGGCGGCAATCCAGAACTGCCGCGAGGTCGGCATCCAGATGGTGCTGTGCATGACGATCGTCAAGGGCGTGAACGACGACCTGGTGGGCGAGGTCATCGACTTTGCCTGGGAGAACTCCGACGTCGTGATCGGCGTCGCGCTGCAGCCGGCGTTCATGTCTGGCCGTTTCGAGCCCGAGACCTACGCGGACTACACGGCGGGCGACACCATCTTCGACATCGAGAAGCAGACCAACGGGCGCATCAAGGTGCAAGACATCATGCCGCTCGGCTGCTCGGACCCGATGTGCGATACCGGAACCTTCCTCGTCGCGGCAGAAGACGGGGGCTACGTCCCCGCCACGCGCGATCTCACGCGCGAGGAATACCTCGAGTACTTCGACCCGACGAGCCCACAGGGCTCGGTGCTGCCCGATATCCTCTACAAGAAGGGCGTCGACCTGAACAAGGGCATCAGCCTCATCATCATGGACTACATGGACGCGATGACCGCGACGATGGAGCGCATGAGCGAGTGCTCGATGCAGGTGGCGATGAAGGACGGGCGCGTCATCCCGTTTTGCAGCTATCAGATGACCAACGCTGCGGGCGAGCGTCTCTACGAGATGTGGGGGACGGGACCGACGGAGTTCGAGCATCCCGGCGACGAGCTCTACCACGAGGACTAGGGCTCAAGCCCACACGGAGCTCTAGCCTGCGCGAAAACCGTGGCAGTGCCACACATGTGACGCAAAATGCGCGGGAAACGTGGCAGTGCCACACATCCCACGTCGGATGCGCGGGAACTGTGGCAGTGCCACACATCCCATGCAAGTCGCGTGGGGGGCAGCGCGTTACATGCTCTTGTTGGAGAACAAGGTCTCGAGCTGCGATCTCTTGTTGACTCCGAGCTTCGAGTAGGCGTTGTAGAGATGCTTGCGTGCGGTAGATGGGCTGATACTCAGCCGCTCGGCAATCTCTTCGTCCGCTCCACCGAGTGCGGCAAGTTCCGCGACTTGATACTCGCGGATAGTAAGACCGTATCGGTCCATAGCCTCGTCGCGCGAGAGGCGGTTTTCCTCAACGAGCTCGTGCTGTAGCTGATTGAACCGAATCGCGAACAGTCTGGCTAACTTGTTGCAGACTAATAGCTCCACATCGGAGAAGTCGCCTTCAGACTTTGATCGGAACAGGGTATACGACCCTTTGAGCTTGCCGTTTTCTGTCATATTGACGCGCATTCCCCAATGCACGTCCTCTTTTTGGTAGATGTCCTTGTAGACACGCAAGTTCTCGAGCGATTCTTGATCGATGATGTCGGAATCGCGAAACGCACAGTCGGCAGCCTTGAGGTTCATTCGGTTGAATATCCAGTCGACATCCATGTAGGGGCCGTTGATGAAGGTGTCTAAATAGTGGACAGTTGATCCATATTGGTAGAACTGCCCAAATTTCACATTGCCCGGAACATAGTCATCGAACACGAAGAGCATACACTGCTTGCATGGAACCAACGCCACCAGGCAAGCGAGACTTTCCTGGGCAAACTCGTCTATGCTCGTGCTCCGCATGATGCGAAGCGAGCCTTCGTACATGGTTTCCCAAAGTTGACTTGGTATTTGTGCCAATGTAATCCCCCTCAAGCAGTTTCCTCTCCTGCGTTGGAAAAGTATATAGACTGAATTAGGCAGATTTCTACTCATAAGCCTGGATAGCTGCCGATAATGGTGTCAGTTTCTACTGTTGAACAGGTATTTCGCACCCTTCTATCTTTTCATTGCGGTCAAGTCTCATGAGGAGACTTCGCGAAAGGTCTTGAAAAACTTTTTGCAAGAGAGGAAGGAAAGAACATGAAGGGTCCTGCGTGGTACGGTCGAATCGTCAACTGCATCATGAACATCTTGATGTGCGCACTGCTGGCAACATATGTGCTGTGGACAGTGCAAAACATCCCGGGTAATGAGTCGTTGCCGATTCTAACCCCTCTATCTTGGTTCGTGTCCTTTATCGATAGCTTCTTCGTGGGGATGTTCGTTGGGGATTTCATTCCCGCATTTGCCTGGGGGCAGAAGCTGGCGGGTGCCCTCAAGCTCAAGGGGCTTCCCAACTACCTCGTCTCTGTGTTCGTGCTGGCTTTCGTGATGGTCACTTCCATCAGCTTCATCTGCACCTTCATCAGCAACGTCCAGACCATCGGCATGGCAGGTGTCATCTCGACCTGGCTCCTTGTCTACCCTGTGCTGCTCGGCCTCGGCTATCTGCTTCAGCTGTGCACGCTTTGGGCGGCGTTCAGGATTGCCGCCGCGATATCGGGCTTCGATCCTGCCAAGGCCACGCCTTCTAACGCGGAAGCCTGATTAGGGCGTACTCGGCGTCAAGGTAAATCTCGAACGAAGTAAAGGAAAGGTTGCACGATGGGTGATAGGAAGGGCATCGCGTTTGCGGCGGCAGGATGTGCTGCACTCGCGGGGCTTTCGTACGGGTGCTCTGGAACGGTAAGCCAGCTATTCGCTGTCCAGGGCCTGAGCGTTGGAAATATCACTGTCGTCCAGTTTCTGCTGTCGACACTCATGCTCGCGGTGCCCGTTGCTGTTAGATACCATGATTTCCCCTCTGCTAGAGAGACTCTCAAACTTCTGGTGGTCGGTCTGTTTCAGCCGGGCGCGGCTATTTGCTACTACTCTGCGATAAGTATGCTCACAGTGGGGCAAGCAACGGCGATGCAGTTCCAGTACGTGTGGATGGCAGTCGTCATCCAGTGCATCGTCGAGAGGACTGCACCCAAGAAGATTGCGGTGGCCAGTTCGTTGCTGGTAGTGTTGGGCACGATTTTTGGCAGCGGCATCGCCGACGAGTTCCTCCTGGGGACTTCGGGCGGCCTGAGTCTCGCCGGCCTTGGGTTCGGCATAGCCTGTGCCTTCTTCTATGCCATATTCCTGTACTTCAATGGGGTCGTCGCGTCGGAGACGCATCCCATCACGCGCTCGTTCGTCATCAGCATCTCGGGCGTGATCGTCTCGAGCTTGCTCTATTCCAGCACGTACGTGGACGTTGCGGCCAACCCCCTGGCATTCGTCCCTTGCGGAATCGTGATGGGCTGCCTGACCCTGATTGTTCCCGTGATGTGCCTGTCGTTTGCCTCGAGGCATCTCGATGGGAGCAGGGTCGCGCTGCTGACCTCGCTTGAGTTGCCGGCTGCAGCCTTGTCCGGGTTCCTCGTTTTGGGCGACTCGTTGTCGGTGCTCGTTATCGCGGGAATCGTCGTAATTCTTGCCGCGGTCATCATCTCTGCAAAAGACGGTGATGCGGCTGAACAGGAAAACGATGCTGTTCGGGAAGCGGTCTAGACGAGATTGCAGTTTCCGTTGCCGAACGCATGAGAACATGAAACCCTCGGTTATTGAAAGAAGCAGAACATGACTATTGCAGACAGCATTTTCACTAACGGAAAGATCGCGACGCTGGATTCGCAGAACACCGTCGTCGAGGCAATCGCCGTGAAAAACGGCTTCATCATCGCCCGTGGCACGACAGATGAGATCCGAAGCCTCGCGGGGGACACGACTCAAGAGATCGATCTTGGCGGCAAGGTGATGCTCCCCGGCATACACGACGCTCATGTCCACATCTGCGATTATTCTGACAACATGCTCCATACCTGCGATTGCTCGCGAGGGTCGGCATCAAATCTCGAGCAGCTGCGCGAGATTCTGAAGAAGCGCGCAGAAGAAGTTGGACCGGGTAATTGGGTGCGTGGCGCAGGCTGCGATGACGAGGCCCTTGAGGAGATTGCCCGCGAGGGGCGCAGGATTACGCGTTGGGACATCGATGAAGCCTGCCCCGACAACCCCGTGGTCATCATCATGTGGGATGGACACACGTGCCTCATCAACTCGAATGCCATGAAGCTGGCGGGAATAACGCGCGACACTCCAAACCCTGTAGGCGGCGAGATCCTGAGAAACGAAAACGGTGAGCCGACTGGCCTTCTGCAGGAGGCAACTGCACTGCAGCTCGCGTTCAAGGCGATGCCGCGCGCAACGGTGGAAGAGCTTAAGGAAAACCTCATCGCCGGTCAGAAGCTCATGAACTCCATGGGGTACACGTCTTACACCGACTGCACCTGCGGCCCGGCGAATTCCGAGCGCGAGGTCGGGGCGTCCGGCGAGCTCTCTTTGAAGGCATACGAGGAGCTGCTCAACGAGGGGAAACTGACCGCGCGTGTGAACATCGGCTTTTATGCTGGCGACCATGCGGTCCAGACGTACGAGACCTGCAAGCATGTTCTGGACACGTTCGATTTCCCGACGTACAGCGATCCTCGTTGGGTGACTCTGAACATGTTCAAGATTTTCTCCGACGGCGTGCACATGGGTTACAGCGCGTGGATGAAAGAAGACTATGCAGACCGCCCCGGCTGCCATGGGCGCTCGGTGTTCCTCGGGCCTGATGCTACCGACGAAGAGCAGGAAGCGGAGCTGAAAAAGATTGTCAAGCTCGCTCATGATCGCGATTGGCAGGTCGGCGTTCATGCCATCGGAAACAAGGCGGCGGCTGCCGTGACGGACGCGTTCATCGAAGCGCAGCAAGAGAACCCGCGCCCCGATCCTCGTCACTACCTGATTCACTCCGACGGACTTGGCGATAGGGAAGACCTGAAGCGTGCCGCCGAGAACGGCATCGGCTGCTCGGTGCAGACGCAGCTTGCGAGCTACGCGTACGAGGTCACGATCGACAGGGTCGGTAAAGAGCGCGGCGATATGTTCATGGGCCAGCGCGATCTTATGGACATGGGCCTTCACATAGCCAACGGCTCGGATTCTATCGGGGGGCCGTATGGCAAATGGACCACTGCCGTCCAGGCCGAAGTGGACAGAAAATCGATGGTTACCGGCGAGTATCACAGGCAGGACCTCGCAATCTCCGTTACCGACGCCCTCAAGCAGTTCACCATGGGCGGCGCATGGCAGGAGCATGCGGAGACGTGGCGCGGCTCTATCGAGGTGAACAAGGTCGCCGACCTCACGGTGATCGACCGCGACATCTTCACGATTCCCGTCGACGAAATTGGAGACATTGAGTGTGTGATGACTGTGGTGGACGGCAAGATCGTCTACCAGGCTTAAAGAATGGATAAGAGCTTAACGGGACGTCTCGAGAGGATTGCCCCCCTTCTTCTGCGGCCGGCCCGCCTCATGTGAGCCGGCCGCTTCCTTGTGTGCGCGATGCCGCGCGCTGCGCGAAAAGAGTGGCAGTGCCACACATGTGACGCAAAATGCGCGGGAAACGTGGCAGTGCCACACATCTCGCGCGCGGGCGCTGCTACTTGCAGTCGTCGCAGAGGAAGCGCACGTCCTCGCCGTTCTCATGGGCGCGGTGCACGACCTCGGCGGCGGTGCCAATCGCCTTTCCGCAGCTTTCGCAATAGGCGATGGTGAAGTTGCGGTTCCAGATGCTCCGCACGTACTCGTCCTCTTCGTAGGGGATCGCATCGACCGGGCACACGCGCGCGCAGTTGAGGCAGCCGATGCATGGTTTGGGCGCCATGTCGAACGGCGGTGCCACCTGCTTTTCCGTCCCGTTGTTGATCATGCTGATGGCGCTCGCGCCGAGCGTGTCGCATGCCTGTACGCACAGGCCGCATGCGATGCACTTCTCGCCGTCGACGGTCACGAACCCCTCGATGCTCGGGTCCCCGAGCGCATCGTTCATCTGCGCGATCGCATCCGACTGCGGAGCGCGCGCGTGCAGGAGCGCGAGCAGCATGGCACGGTCGCTCTTCACGCGCTCGGTGCTCGTTCGCACCTCGCACTCGCGGAGCACGGGATAGACGCACGACGTGACGATGCACGTGCGCCTGCCTTCCGAAATCTCGACGATGCACAGACGACAGCTCGCCCGATGCTCGGGAATTTCGTCGTTTCTGCACATGGTCGGGATGAAGATGCCGTTGCGCCTGGCAATGTCGTACAGGTACTCGCCGCGCTCACAGGTGCATGGCTTGCCGTCGATGGTGATCGTCAGCTCCTCGCTCATGCGGCACCTCCTTCGGACAGCGCATCGCAGCGGCACACGCCCGCACGGCAATGATGGTCGCGTACGTGCTCTTCCCATTCGTCTCGGAAGCTTCGCATGCTCGAGAGCACGGGGTTCGCGGCGCTTTGGCCGAGCGCGCACAGCGCCGTGTCAGTCATGACGTCGCCGAGCCGCTCGAGCATCTCGAGGTCGTCCGCGCGCCCCTGGCCGTCGCAGATGCGCTTTAGAATCGCGCTCATCTGGCGCAGGCCCTCGCGGCACGGCGTGCACTTGCCGCACGACTGCGCGCACAGAAAATCGATGTGGTAGCGGGCCATTTCGACCATGCAGTCGCGCTCGTCGAGCACGACCATGCCGCCCGAGCCCATCTGCACGCCCTGCTGAGCCAGCTCGTCGAAGCCGATGGGGGTGTCGAGCAGCTTTTCGGGGATTACGCTGTCGGAAGGCCCACCGGGGAGCAGCGCCTTGAAGCTGTGGCCGCGCGCCACGCCACCACCCATGTCGAAGACGAGCTGGCGCAGGGTCGTCCCGAATGGAATCTCCAAGATGCCCTGATTGGCGGCGCGCCCCGTGAGGAAGAACACCTTCGTGCCCGTCGAGCCTGTGGTCCCGATGGCGCGGAAGGTCGCGGCGCCCTCGCGGAAGATCCAGGGGATGGCGGCGAGCGTCTCGGCATTGTTGAGGATGGTAGGCTGGTCGAACAGGCCGTGCTGCGTGCTGTGGACGGTGTAGCTCGCGCGCGCCTCGGGCAGCTCGCCCGCCATGGACGACATGA
>OLRR01001561.1_pt1 | contig 14086 bp, 14 predicted proteins | sample 1671941 | NCBI WGS metagenome assembly OLRR01 (sample SAMEA3136628, study PRJEB25190) | human gut metagenome
TGAAGTTCATCGCTTTTTTCATGGCCTGGAAATTAGTTTTTTCCCAGACACTTTTTATTTTTGTTTCTATCCTTGGAATAAATAATTGGTGATATAATGACAATGAATTTTTTCCAGGAGGAAAAAAGGATGAAAATTAAAAAGTTAGGTATTATTGCGGCAGCAGCTATTATGGGGATTTCTGTTGCAGCTCCAGCTACTAATGTACAAGCTAGCCCATATTCAGATGCCTTTTGGGGTTCTTTTAACGGTTATTTAGCCGGAAGAGCAGTAAATATTAATGACTGAGACTATGGTAATTTAAGCGATGGCAATGTTGAAGTAAAGACAAAGACTGGCGTTACCTATGTTGGCGATGTAGTCATTCCAAACACTGCTGATTTAATTAATGCAGGTATAATTACTGATTCTAATGGTAAAGCTTATATTACAACTGACACTTTGAAAAATGTAACAAAAAGTAATGGTGTTACATCTATCACTATAAGTAAAAACGGCAACAGTAAATTGTATGCTAAAGACACTGATTTATCTTATGCCTTTGCTAGTTCAGGTACCTTGCAGAAGCTTGATGTTGGTGCTTTGGATACAACTAGCGTCGATAGGATAGCTCAAACTTTTGCGATGGATCATAATTTGGTTGAAATCGATGGTTTGGAAAATTGGGATGTTTCTAAAGTAACTAATTTTACTTCTAATTTCTTAAGTAATTATAAGATTCAATGTTTGGTTAACTTAAGTAACTGGGAAATTCAAGATAATGCTCATACGGATAATATGTTTAGCCCAAGTTGGGTAGCAACACCATTAATGGTTATTGTAAAGAGTGGCACTCAAAATATTAATAGAGGTACTGATGTTTTTGGTAAAGATAATGCCCAACACTACTTATACAAAGTAGAAATCAACGGCCAAGTTGTTGAAACACTTCTAGCTAAAGCATTTAACTCTGCTGAAGAAGCTGTAAACGAAATTCAAAAGCATTTGGGCGAAATTGCTACTAGCAGAAACTCCTGTGACTCCGGCTCAACCAAGCACGGCTCCAGTCAAACCAGAAAACAAGCCTAACAAGACTAAGGACAACGGTAAGGCCGTCAAGCCACACGCAGAAAATGCAACCAACAGACATGGTAGAAAGTACGCTCCAGCAGCTGCAGTAAAGAACACTACTAAGCCACAAGGTACTGTATTGAATAACACACAAACCAAACAACATCCTCAAGCAATAGCTAAACCACAAGGTGTAGTGTCAGCTAACAAGAAACAAAATCAAAAGACTTTGCCACAAACAGGTGCTAAAAAAGTTGGGAAAAATTTCTCCCAACTTTTTTTCGTGCTCAAAATCTCTTAACAGCAGTCTTTTGCTAAATACAAGGTGTAGACGCCTTTATATGTATAGAATACAAGATGTTGTGTTTTATGGTAAGATTGATTCATAGATTTAGAGGGGTTGATCTTTATGTTAAAGCAAGAACTGGAACAAAAGTTAAATACACCGACAATGTTTGTTAAGCGTGATGGCGCTAAATATCCGTTCGAATTGTTCAAATTGGAGATGGTTATTCACGCTCTCGGCTTGGACGATGTTAAGACAGTAATTTTAAGCAAGATTATGGATAAGCTTGATGATGACACCGTAACGGCACAAGATGTTGCGAATGCATTTAGACAAAGCTTGAATGAACTTGGCTACATTGAAGCTGCTAAAAAGTATGTTGCTTACCGTAAGCATGACGTTGCCGAATGGGAAAAACAAATTGATACTAAGAACCGTTTGGAACGCTTAGTCCATAAAGACCCAACCATCGTTAACGAAAACGCAAATAAAGATAGTGATGTCTTCAGCACTCAACGTGATTTGACTGCAGGTACAGTAGGTAAGACCGTTGGTTTGACTATGATGCCTGAACACATCGCTAAAGCCCACCTTCGCGGCGACATTCACTGGCACGACTTGGACTACACTCCACTTTCACCAATGTCCAACTGCTGCTTGATCGACTTCAAAGAAATGCTTACCAACGGCTTCAAGATTGGTAATGCCTACATGGAAAGTCCTAACTCAATCGGCGTTGCTACTAGTCAAGTTGCCCAAATCATTACTAACGTTGCTTCAAGCCAATACGGTGGTTGTTCATTCGACCGTGCCGATGAAGTTTTAGCTCCTTTTGCTCAAAAGAACTACGAAAAGCACTTAAAGGAGGCTAAAGAATTAATTGACGATGAAGAAAAAGCAGATGCTTTTGCTAAGAAGCGTACTAAGAAAGACATCTACGACGCTATGCAAAGCCTTGAGTACGAGATCAACACTATGTTCTCAAGCCAAGGTCAAACACCATTTACTAGCTTGGGCTTCGGTCTTGGTACTTCTTGGATTGAAAAAGAAATCCAAAAAGACATCTTAAGAATCAGAATTGCTGGTTTGGGTAAAGAACACAGAACTGCTATCTTCCCAAAGCTGCTCTTCACTCTTAAGAGAGGGCTTAACTTGCACCCAGGCGATCCTAACTACGATGTTAAGAAGCTTGCCATCGAATGTTCAACCAAGAGAATGTACCCAGACGTTTTGAGCTACGACAAGATTAAAGAAATCACCGGCTCATTCAAGTGTCCAATGGGTTGTCGTTCATTCTTACAAGGTTGGAAGGACAAGAACGGCAAGGAAGTTAACTCAGGCAGAATGAACTTAGGTGTTGTCACTGTTAACTTGCCAAGAATCGCTATGGAAAGTCACGGCGATATGGACTTGTTCTGGAAGATCTTCGACGTTAGAATGCAAACTTGCCACGAAGCCTTACAATTCAAGGCTCACCGCGTAACCGAAGCTAAGCCAGTCAACGCACCAATCCTTTACCAATACGGTGCATTTGGCAAGCGTCTTTCAGAAGATGGCAACGTTAACGACCTCTTCAAGAACGGCCGTGCCACTATTTCCTTGGGCTACATCGGCCTTTACGAAGTAGGTACTGTCTTCTACGGTTCCGATTGGGAACACAACAAGGAAGCTCACGACTTCACTGTTGAGATCGTTAAGAAGATGCATGACTTATGTGCTAAGTGGGAAGAGGAAGATCCTAACCACTACCACTACAGCTTGTACTCAACTCCAAGTGAAAGTTTGACCGACCGCTTCTGCAGACTTGATACTGCTAAGTTCGGCAAGGTTAAGGACATCACTGACAAGGAATACTACACTAACTCATTTCACTACGATGTTAGAAAGCACCCAACTCCATTTGAAAAGTTGAGTTTCGAAATGGATTATCCAAAATACGCTGCTGGTGGTTTCATCCACTACTGCGAATACCCTAACTTGAAGCAAAACCCAGCAGCTCTTGAAGCCGTTTGGGACTGGGCTTACGACAAGGTAGGCTACCTTGGTACCAACACCCCAATCGACAAGTGCTACAAGTGTGGTTTTGCCGGTGAATTCAAGGCTACTGCTAAAGGCTTCCAATGCCCAGTCTGCGGCAACCACGATCCACGTACTTGTGACTGTGTAAAGAGAACCTGCGGCTACCTTGGTAATCCTTTGAAGAGACCTATGGTTCACGGCCGTCATGAAGAAATTGCTCACAGAGTAAAGCACATGACCATGGGCTTGGTACGCGAAGAAGCTGAAGAGGAAACTAAAGAAAATGCCAAAGAAAGATAAAAACGATCAAGAAGGCCCTGACATTCGAAGCAGTTTGATCAAGGTTAATATTGATGGTGATACGGTATTTGTTGACTCAAATCAATATAAGCCTCAAGTTGATCACGCTAAGAAGTTGCTTAAGCAAAAGGCGATGCCTAAGAATCCTAAGCCACAAGAATGGAAGAGTGAAGAGCATAGTTTGCACAAGATTGCGGACTATAAGCCGTTCAACTTCGTTGATGGTGAAGGTGTAAGATGTAGCCTTTACGTTTCTGGATGTTTGTTTGACTGTCCGGGTTGCTACAACTTGGCAGCGCAGAACTTCAACTATGGTCAGCCTTATACGCAAGACCTTGAAGACCAGATCATCAAAGATATGTCTCAGCCTTATGTGCAAGGTTTGACCCTTTTAGGTGGTGAACCATTCTTGAACACTTGGGTTTGCTTGAAAATTATCAACCGGGTGAGAAAAGAATTTGGTCATACCAAAGACATCTGGTCTTGGTCAGGCTACACTTGGGATGAATTGCAAAAGGAAACTCCTGATAAAAAAGAAATGCTGTCGAAGATCGATATCTTGGTTGATGGACGATTCCTTGAAGCAAAGAAAGATTTGACCTTGCAATTCAGAGGTTCAAGCAACCAACGAATTATCGATGTGCCTAAGTCACTCAAGGCTGGCAAAGTCGTTATTTGGGATAAATTGCAAAGATAGATAATAGATAAAAACAAGGGGTAATTGTAAAATTAGATTTACAGTTACCCTTATTTTGTGGAGAAAAATGATGAAAGAAGAAAAAATAGAGTTAGTTGATCAAATTATGACAGCCTTGCAAAAGGTCATCGATCCTGAATTGCAGGTTGATATTGTTAACTTGGGTTTGATCTATGGCATTGATATTGAAGGCACGAAGGCTACGGTAAAAATGACTTTGACGATCAGTGGTTGTCCACTTTCTACTTATTTGCAAGATCACATTAAACAGGCTGTATTGACCGTTAACGGCATTGATTCATGTCAGGTACGATTAGTCTGGTATCCTGTTTGGTCGCCTGAGAGGATGACTGAGGCCGCTAAGAAGCAGCTGGGGATGCTTGATGATCAAAGTGAAAAAGAACAAAAAGTCATCGACTTTTCTGTGCCAATTAAAAAGCTGGCTGATGAATATCCTGATTTTATCCAGATTATGTATGACTGCGGTTTTACCAGAATTAAGATTCCAGGCTTGCTCAGCACAGTAGGTAGAGTAATGACGATTCCGCTTGGTGCACAAGCAATGAAGATCGATTTAAACAAGATTAAACAGGCTTTTGAAGAAAAGGGCTACAAGGTGATTGAATAATGACGAATTTAAGTAAAGAAAGACAAGAGGCGCTGCTTAAGATCTTGCATTATATCCAAGATGGCGGCGATTTTGCGACAGCGAAGAAGATGTTTCAGGAGGCGTTCGATAAGGTCGACGTATCTGAAATTACGGCAGCAGAGCGGGAATTAATCGCACAAGGTTTGGATCCACGCAAGATTCAATATTTGTGTAATGTCCACGCTGATGTGTTTAGGGGCAATATCAAAGAGAACAAGGAAAATCCTGATTTTTCCATGCCAGGTCATCCGGTGAACACAATCAAGCAGGAAAACGTGGTTATCAAGTCGCTGGTCAATGACTTTTTATTGCCTAACTTGAAAAAGTGGGAAGATAACAAATCTGATGAAACCTTAGATAAAATCAAACAAGCATTGTCTGATTTAGCCACGATCGATAAGCACTATGCGAGAAAAGAAACCTCGCTTTTTCCACTAATGACCAAGTACGGCATCACTGCTCCGCCACAAGTAATGTGGGGCGTGGATGACAAGATTAGACGTTTAATTAAACAAGCAAATGAGATTGCTAATACTGATCCAATTGATGCAGAAAAATTAGATAAGGCAATCAAGGAAACTAGCCACGAAGTACTCGAGATGATCTTCAAAGAAGAAGACATCATGATTCCAATGATCGATGAAGTGGCATCCCCCGAAGATTGGGAAAACGTTAAGCAAGAAGAAAAGCAAATCGGTTACACCTTGATCAACCCACCAATGAATTGGAAGCCAAAAGCAGAACCAAAGGCTGCCGGCCCAATTTCGGTTGATAATCTTTCCAGCTTGTTCATTAACTTCAAGGAAGGATCATTGAATCTAAAACAACTGTCCGCAATTTTAGACATGTTGCCATTTGCTTTAACTTTCGTCGATGCTAACGACAAGGTAGCTTACTTCGGCGGCGGTGCGAATATTTTCCCTCATTCTAAAAACGCGATCGGCAACTCCGTCTTCTCCTGCCACACACCGGCCAGCAAGCCAATCATCGAGAAGATCTTCAAGGAATTTCATGAAGGTAAGAAGAACGAGATCTCATATTGGTTCACGCCAAGAAAGATGGGTAGAAAGCTCTATTTGCGTTACTACGCCGTCCATGATGACAATGATCAGTATCTGGGATGCCTCGAGGTGGCGCAAGATATCACCGACATTGAAAAATTGACGGGACAAAAGAAAACAGAATAAGTTAAATAGTTTACGAACAGTGTCAGCTTGGCACTGTTCTTTTTTTGTACTTCTTGATAAGCTAAACAATGGAGAAAAAGAACATTAGGGAGGCAAATATGAAAAATGCACATGGAAAAATTAAAACTGATGAAATTAAGTTAATTTGGCTGATCGTAGGTGAATTAGCTACTTGGATCGGTGCTAGTTTCATTTGGCCATTAACTTCTGTTTACTTAAACAAACAGCTGCACATCAGTCTGTCAATCATTGGTGTGGTCCTGTTCTGTAACTGTGCCGGCAACATCCTCGGCTCAATTATTTCAGGACGTCTTTATGATAAATACAATCCGTACCCATTGATGCTCTGGGGCTTAGGTCTAGATGCCGCAGTCTTATTTTTGATGGCCGCATTTCATGGCTGGCCAGAATATTGGGTCTGGCTGACTTTGACCGGCTTCTTGGGCGGCTGGAACGGAACCTTGATCAACTCCGTTGCCACTAGTTTGAAAAAATATCCGAGCCGCTACGTCTTCAACGTTTTGTACTTCTCACAAAACTTGGGTGTGGTAACCGGTACTTTGATCGTAGGATACCTCTACGACTTCTCAATTACGCTTCTATTCGTGATTGCGGCACTACTCTTTGTAATTGCCTTCATCAATGCAGTCTTCAACTACAAGCCAATTATCGCCTTCCACAAGGAAAGAATGGCCAAGCATAAGAAGGGTGAAAAGCACAAGGCAGAACCAATGCCAAAGCGCAACTTCATTATGACGATGGTCTTCTTCACCACCCTGGGCGTAACTTGGCTGATGTACATGAACTGGGAATCCAACTTGTCCGTTTACATGGTTTCACTTGGAATTCCATTCCACTTGTACAGCTTGCTTTGGACCCTTAATGCCGGCGTTATCGTCATCATGCAAGGGATCCTGGCTCGTTTTCCTAATATTTTTAAAAATCTCTTCCATCAGATCATCTTTGGGATCTGCATGTTCTCACTATCGTTTATCACATTAGTTTTTGCCAAAGACTTCGCGCACTTCGCTTTATCAATGTTCATCTTGACCTTGGGTGAATCAACCGCGTTCCCAGCTATTCCTGCTTACGTCAACGACTTGTCACCACTCACCAGTAAAGGCAAGTACCAAGGTGCCAACATGGTGGCTTCCGGGATCGGGCGTGCGTTTGGACCGCTCTTTGGTGGTTTAATCATCGACCATGCTGGTTATATTCCATTCTTCTGGGTAGCCGCTATCGTGATTGCCTTGATGATCGTAGTCATGATTCCAACTTACATGAGAGTGCACAAAGAATTAACTATTTATAAGTAAGTAAAAAGCATACAAAATTAAATTAAAATGATATAATTAGCTTGATTTAATTTTTTAGACACCAAAAAAGGAGGATTTTCCTGAATGAATAATAAAATGGCCGTTCGCGGCGGTGCCGGCGACATCCTCGAACCCAAAGTAGGTACTCGTCCACAAGATAATTTATACTTAGCAGTTAACTCTGAATGGCTTGAAAACGTCAAGATTCCATCAGATCGTTCAAGAATTGCCAGCTTCGACAACATTGACCTTGATGTTGAAAAGAAGTTGATGAAGGACTTCGCAGATTTTGCCGATGGTAAAAAAGAAGTTGCTGATGTGCCTAACTTGAAGAAGGCAGTTGAACTTTACAAGTTAGCGCGTGACTTTAAGCGTCGTGATGAAGATGGTGCTAAGCCTATCCAAGCTGATTTAGCCTTGCTTGAAGGTATTCGTGACTTTGCTGACTTCAACTTGAAGGCTCCAGACTTGTTCAAGGCGGCTTTTGCATTGCCATTCAGCTTCGACGTTGATGCCGATATGAAGAACACTAAGATCAATGTATTGCAATTCTTCGGTTCATCAATTTTCTTGCCAGATACAACTACTTATAAGACTGATGCGGCACAAAAATTGCTCGACGTTTTGAAGAAGCAATCAATTGAACTTCTTAAGATGGCAGGTCTTTCAGCGGGTCAAGCTGAAGAATACGTTGGCGATGCCATGAAGTTCGATGACAAGGTATCTAAGGTAGTTAAGTCATCTGAAGAATGGGCAGACTACCCAGCAATGTACAACCCAATGCCAATCTCAGACTTTGAAAAGAAGATTACTAACTTCAAGATGGACTACTTCTTGAAGGAAGCTTTGGGTGAAGTTCCAGACCGCGTAATCGTCGCAGAACCTCGCTACTTGGATCACTTCGATGAATTGATTAACGAGGACAACTTCGATGAAATCAAGGGTTGGATGATCGTTAAGTTCATCAATGGTGTTGCTAGCTACTTGTCACAAGACTTCCGTGAAGCATCATTCCCATTTAGCCAAGCTTTGTCAGGTCAACCAGAACTTCAAAGCCAAGAAAAGCAAGCATACCACCTTGCTAACGGCATCTTTAGTGAAGTTGTTGGTGTTTACTATGGTAAGACTTACTTTGGCGAAGACGCTAAAAAAGACGTTTTATCAATGATTCACAAGATGCTTGATGTTTACGAAGAACGTATCAAGAACAATGACTGGCTTTCTGAAGAAACTAAGCATAAGGCAATCGTTAAGTTACGTGCCTTGATCTTGAAGATCGGTTATCCAGACAAGATTGAAGAAATCTACGATCGTTTGCACGTAACCCCAGCTAGCGAAGGTGGCAGCCTTTACTCAAACGCTAGAGCTGCTGAAATTGAACAAGTTAAGTACAACGTAGAGAAGCTGCACAAGCCAGTTGACCGTACTGTATGGCTCATGCCAGGTAACTTGGTTAACGCTTGTTACGACCCACAAAGAAACGACTTAACTTTCCCAGCCGCAATTTTGCAAGCACCATTCTACGACTTGAAGCAAGATCGTGCTGAAAACTTCGGTGGTATCGGTACTGTTATCGCCCACGAAGTTTCACACGCATTCGACAACAACGGTGCGCAATTCGACGAATACGGCAACATGAAGAACTGGTGGACTGACGCTGACTACGCAGAATTCAAGAAGCGTACGCAAGCTGAAATCGACTTGTTCGACGGCATCAAGTATGGTCCTGTAACTTTGAACGGTAAGCAAATTGTTTCAGAAAACATTGCTGACCAAGGTGGTTTGACTGCTGCTGTTCAAGCTAACAAGGGTGAAAACGGCGATATGAAGAAGTTGTTTGAAAACTTTGCTCGTATTTGGGCTAACAAGCAACTTACTGAGTCTATTAAGACGCAAGTTTCAGTTGACGTTCACGCACCTGGTCCAGAACGTGCTAACGTCCAATCACAATGCCAAGAAGAATTCTACAAGGCATTTGACGTTAAGGAAGGCGACGGTATGTGGCTTGATCCTGAAAAACGTGTGGTAATTTGGTAGTTTAGATAAAGAAATACCCCTGTCCGTTTGGATAGGGGTATTTTTGTTATAATTAGGTATAGGAAGATAGTCATGTCCATTGATCATGGATGCATGCGATGTAAGACGATAACTTGCATACGCGCTTTGGCTCTGCATAATAGCAGAGCTTTTTTTATAGGATTGCAAAAAAATATGGCTGATAAACTTCAAGATTATCTAACTAATTTAAAAATGTATGATGCTAAATACCAAACTACGTTTATCTATGGTGCGAAAGAAGCAATAATTTGCTACATCAGTTGATAGATCGGCTTCAAAAATTAACTGGTATTGATGTTTTAGAAAATTATGATCCATTACTTATATTATGATGAATGCCTATCAAGACTTTTGACGCAGTTAAAAAAGCAGGAAAAATCTGTCTTAGTTGGAATTGATGACATCAAAATTAGTGATGCTATAAGAGCATTTGCTTCTGAATATCAAATTCTAATTGGAAATGAGTTCGATATTTCTTTGTTGATGGCAGGGATGCCAGCAGATATTGCAGAAGTACAAAACGATCACGCAATTTCATTTCTTTTGCGTAGTAATCGAATACAACTATAGTGTTTTACTGTATTTTCAAATTCTGAGTGCAAAAATTAGCTATTTTACATTTCAAAAACTATAATATAATTGATTGTAGTGGTGCTACTACGCTGCAGTCTTTATAACTTACTACCCATATAAGTTTATTGCACTGAAGAAGGGTTCCCGTGAGGGAGCCTTTTCTTGTAACCGTGAGGTAATGACTATGAAGACCACAAACAATGATTTTTTTAATTTTGATAAAGAGATCATGAACGATTTAATTGCCCAAGGATACAAAGGGCAAGATCTAGCTCATAAATTCAATAAAATAAAACAAGCAATTCCTAAGGCAATGGAAAAATTAACTGAAGAAGCTCAACAAGAATCTGCTATGACAAAAGCGGAGGCAGAAAAAGCCATAGAATTATAAAATCAATCGTACTAAAAAAAGACTCCCACAAAAAGGGAGTCTTTTTGCATAGTTTCACTATCCGAAACTTTTAACCCTTTCTTACCCTAAAAATAATTACAATAAAACATTAAATCTGAACACAAAAATAAGGAGCAGCTGTAATAGCTACTCCTTATTTGTTTAATTTCTATTATTTCTTAGCGTTGGAATAATCCTTAGGCTTAATTCTCTTAATGTAAGATGGATTTGGACGACCTAAGATCAATGGAACACGTTCGATAACAGTGTCCGCATATTCCAAGCCGAACCATGAGGCAGGGTTGGATGACAAATTCTGCAAACGAACACGTGCTTCAACCAACCACTTTTCATAACCAACCAATTGGGTTTGTGGACTGATGACATCGTTAACAATAACGAAGGAGAAGTCACCTACGTCACGACCTGGGATGGTGGTGTATTCCTGTGGTTGTGGCTCAATCGTACCGTCGGCGATCAAGTCATGAACGATCTGACGGATGTAGACATTAACACTAGTCTGCTTCTTGAACCCTAAGTAAAGCTGAATGTTGATTACGTTCTTAGTACCGTACGTATTTACTGCATATTCTGCAGTATATGGTTCGTTTGTTACGTTAACAGTGACGAACCAGTAAGCCTTCGCACACTTGGGACGTTTATCCAAAATTGAGTACAAGATTTCACGTTTAATGAACTTGTTGTACTTAACGTTGGCCATGTAAACCAAGTTAGTTGCGTAGGTAGGATAATCTTCATCGTGACTCAAGTTAGTCAACATGTCGGTGTATTCGTCAAGACGAACGTAGGCATTGCGTGATTCACGCTTATCACGAATCTTATTTCCATAAAACCAAACATACATGATTGCCAAGATAAAGCCAGCAATTAAAACAGTTACGTAACCGCCGTGTAAGAATTTAGTCAAACTGGAGATTAAGAACATCCCTTCAATAAAAGCGAATGCAATCAAAAAGATCAAGCGTAAGTAAAGTGGTTTGCCTTTTTTACCCAAGTATTCAAACAATAATATTGTAGTCATCAACATAGTGACAGTAATTGCCAAACCATATGCTGCTTCCATGTGGTGTGAAGTTCTGAATAAGAACACAATTGCTACAGTTACCACACAGATCATTTTGTTAATTGATGGAATATAAATTTGTCCTTTTTCAGTTGAAGGATAAATAATATTCATTCTTGGTAAAAACTTTAAACTGCTGGCCTCAGCGACCAAAGTAAACGATCCAGTAATCAATGCCTGGGAAGCAATGATAGCTGCGATCGTAGCCAAGGCGATGGCAAAAAGACGCAAATTGCTAGGAACAACTTCAAAGAATGGATTGAAGTCACCATTACCAGCATGATAGCTAGCATTATGCAAAATCCAAGCGCCTTGGCCTAGGTAGTTTAATGAAAGACAAACAAATACATATGGCCAAGAGCCCATAATATTCGCTTTACCTACGTGTCCAACATCCGAATATAACGCTTCAGCACCAGTAGTAGCCAAGAAGACAGAACCCAAAATTAGAATCCCGACTTTATTAGCTGGACTAAACAAAATTCGAATAGCATAAATGGGATTAATCGCTTCCAAAAGACTCCAATCATGGCTCAAGTTAGCAATGCCAACTACTCCTAAAAAGGTAAACCATACCAACATAATTGGACCAAATGCTTTACCAATAACGCTGGTTCCCATCCTCTGAATTGAGAATAGAATTACCAAAATGATGATAGTAATCATAATTACAACTTCTTGAGAAGGAACCGGAATCACATCACCAAAGCGCATATTCTTTAACCCTTCAATCGAAGTGGTAACGGTTACTGCTGGTGTCAAAGTACCATCGGCAAGCAGAGCTGCACCACCAATCAGAGCCGGGATAACCAGCCACTTGGCTCTTTTTCTAACTAAAGCATAAAGAGAGAAGATTCCTCCTTCGCCATGATTAGTTGCCTTCAAAGCAATCATGACATATTTGACAGTAGTCAACAAAGTTACTGTCCAAAGAATTAACGAGATTGAACCCACGATCAATTCTCGATTAACGTTGGCAATCCCACCATTTTCAGTCACGATTGATTTCATTACATATAATGGACTTGTTCCGATATCGCCATACACAATACCAATGGCGATAAGAAGACCAGCCGCACTCATGCGTTTGGACGTATTATTCATTATCAAATATCTCCCACAAAATAATTTGTAGCATTAATATAAAAAAAGAAAATGCCACGCTGACATTTTCTTGATACACCCATTTTCTTCCATTTGAGGTCACATTGCAAGGAAAATAATTATGTTTTAATGTTTGTAGACACTTTTGAAAAAAGTGGGTATAAAGGTTAGGGTGTTCAGTATAACTGACAAAAACTACCCTAAAGAGTTCAGTATATCGAACACCATGAAAAATATCATGGTAAAATACATATGGATAATAAAACGAGACGTTGAGCGGGCGCGCAACAAAGGTGAGCCGATTACTTACCGAAAGACGTCTTGAAGTAACAAAAAAGCTCGAATCAAATCGATTCGAGCTCTTTTTTATTCGCAAATTATGAAAGTGATGAAGGAATTTGTCTACGTTGATCTTCATCCCATTTTTCCCATGCTTCGTAAGTGAGCATTTCTTCTGGCTTAACACCAGTCTTTTCAGCTATCACCTTAAGCAAGTTCTTGAAGTTGTAGTCGTGGTATTGCAATACGTGGTCAACCAACTTCTTGCGTGGGAAGTGAATGTTGTTCAAAAGGTAGCCGTTGATATCAACCATGTTGTGGTTAGTATCGTAAAGGTTGATTACTTCAAGATCGTCTTCATCGAATTCAGCGATGTAAAAGTTAGCGAAAACCTTCAAGTAGTCAGGTTGTTCCTTGAATTCTTCAGCTGGCATGGTAGTCTTGTTAGCTTTTGGCATTACGACTTTAAGTTCGTCGTTTTCTTCTTCATTTTCTTTATCTGCTTGAGCTTGTGCGTTTTTTTCTTCTTCAGTCAAAGTTGTTACCCCTTTATTTAGAAAATAAGTAGTACAAAGTCAATAATAATTCTATCTACTTTTGCAAATAAAAGCAACTAATCTATTTTACTACACTTGTTAGGATGATGTAGAGAAGAATATTGGATTATATAAAGTAGGAACTTTCTAAAGCAATAAAAAAACCTTGCGATAGGACGTATCCATTAGAGCAAGGGGATTGATCTTTCTATAATTCTAATAGATATTGAACTTTAAAGCAAACTACTGCCTGTATGGAAAAATATCATGATCATATTCAAAGTATCTTGATAATTTAGGGCAAAATGATCAAGATACAAAATAGAACATGGAGATGAACAACATGAGTAAAATTCAAGATTTCATCAAAGAAGACATTAAGAAGCATCCAGAATTAAAGAAAGAATATGAGCAAACAAGCAGCGATCTTGATGAAGCTATGGCTAACTTCAAGAAGGGAAAAGTATCTGCTCCAGTAGACTTATCAGATTGTCAACTACCTTAGACTGAAGTCTAGGGCTTAGTGGCTCGTTAGCTTGCGCTAACCAGAACACCAA